>Ga0181538_10000325_pt1 | contig 56294 bp, 45 predicted proteins | sample PEATcosm2014_Bin_40_FD_119773 | JGI IMG/M metagenome (GOLD analysis project Ga0181538, IMG submission 119773) | Peatland microbial communities from MTU Mesocosm Facility, Houghton, MI, USA - PEATcosm2014_Bin23_30_metaG | ecosystem: Environmental > Terrestrial > Soil > Wetlands > Peat | place...
ACACTGGACCGTGCTGGATGTCAGCCGCGACTGGGCAAGACAGCCTAGCGTAGGCGTACGCTCAGATTCTTTCCGTTTTGTTGAGCATTCGCCCTCGGCGTCACTTTCGCGTCGCGCACCCGTGCCGAACCACACCACGATCCTGGCCCTGATACCTTGATATTTGGCCACTCCCGAGCTCAAGCCGCGCGATGCCTGGTCGCACTGGATTTCCCCGGAAACGCTCATCGCCCAGGTGCGCAGCACGGCGCCGTTTCTCGCCGGGCGTCTGCCCGCGCCCGAATCCGCGCGCCTCATCGATCTTGGCGGCTCGCCCGACGGATTCCTGCGCGTGCTCGCCAGTTGGGAGAACATTCTCCGCGGCGGCCTTACTGTCGAGGAGCAATTGCAGGATTACTTCGCCTTCTGCCTCGCGTGCCACCACGCGACCGTCGCCACCTTCGTCCCCACCGATGTCGATACCAAAATCCGCGGCTTGGTGTGGCGGGAAACGCGCGATCTCGATTCCCTCCGCTCCATGCTGCGGTTCGCGCTGGCTTCGCGGGCGTGGACCGAAGACGGCATTTCCATCCGCGCCGTGCGCGGCGTGAGCGGCCATAATGGCGAGCAGTGGAGCGCTATCGCCGCCGGGCTCGGCTATCTGCTGGAACGCGGCGATGCCGCTTCCGCCGATGAAGCGCTCGCCGCCATCGAATGCGAAATCGATCGCGAACGGGCGGTGTTCGATGCCGTCTGCGCGGAGCGCGATGGCGAGCTCGACCTCTTGCGCCTGTCGATGACGCTGGCACACAATCGCGGCGATCTCACCCAGGGGATGGGTTTCTGGAAGCGCAACGCGGTTACCGCGCCCGTCATGGAACATCTGTCCACGCGCGGCCGCTTCGCGCCGGCGGTTTTCATCTATCAGCACACCGGTCTTTCCGCCGAAGGTCATCGGCACTATCCGCTGCGCCCGGTGAAAGCGCTGCGGCGCTCGCCGTCCACGCTGCTGCCGCTCTGCCCTTTTCTCGATGAGTGGGGCGGAATCGTTTCCCGGCTCGAAGAAAGTCACGAAGTGCTGGAAGCGCTGGTGCTCGGCTGCCACAAGATCGCGGGGCAGCAGGGTTACTATCGCGCCATCGCCGGCATGCGTGCTGCTTCTCAGGGCGCATTCGACCGCGCCGCCGCGCGCATGCCTAACGCTGTGCAGCGCCTGCTGCGCGATGCCGAATTGCGCAAACTCATCGACGTGCCGCGCGTTTCGTTCGAATCGATGATGCGCAAGCGCGCCCGCGCGGCGTTGGCGCAAGCGGGCATCCGGCGCCCGGAGTGAAAGGCACCGCTCGGTTGAAAATCACGCCACCCCAGGCTATGTAAGGCGCAGGGCAGTGAAACCGTTGCCGGAAGCGGTGCGAATCGTGGAGACTCCGCGCGCGGAGGGCTGGGGCCGGGCCTGAGTCACTCTATTTGCACGATGTGCGGATAGCGGGAGTGGAACCCGCGGCTGACAGCTTACAAGGCTGTTGCTCTACCGCTGAGCTATATCCAAGTTGGGCGCAGGAGCCGACGGACGCCGGTACACGGTGCTCCAGCGGAGCCGCGCCAGCGAGGGGTTTGGAACCTCGGCTATAGGCGAACACCGGTAGAGCAGGCTGTCAGCGATCAGCGATCAGCCAAGCCGCGAACCTGGTGCCGGGGTAGAGGATCGAACTCAACCAAGCAGGCTGTCAGCGATCAGCGATGCGCGGGAACTTCGGATTCGGTCAGGCTTTTGGGGCGCAGGAATTGGCCACAGATGAACACGGATTCACGCAGATAAAACTGCACCGCTCCCTTGCGGTCGCGGCTCTGCAAAAAGGCTGGGATAATGGCCGTGATATGGCCGATGCCGACGTGTGGGTGGTGGATCTCCGCACGGAACACGATTGGCTGCCGCCGACGCCCGCCGAGGCAGAACGCGCGGCGCGGTTCGTGAATGACACGCTGCGGCGGCGGCATCTGCGATCACACGCGGCACTCCGAAGAATTCTCGGAACTTACACCGCCGCGCCGATCGAGTTCGCTCTCGCCGAACACGGCAAACCATATCTCGCGGGCGACCGCGATTTGCAATTCAATCTTTCGCATTCGGAGGAACTGGCGGTGGTGGCGGTGACGCGCGACGTCGAAATCGGCGTGGATGTCGAACGATTCCGGCCCTTACAGCAGTGCATGGCCATTGCCGAGCGATTCTTTCCGCCGATGGAAGCGGCCGCGCTGGCCGATGTGCCGATGGAGGACAGGGAAGCGGAGTTCTTCCGACGCTGGACGCGCATCGAGGCCAAATTGAAGGCTCGCGGGTTCGGCCTTTACGGCGCCGGCGCGGAGCTCGATGGCGACTGGAGCGTGGTCAGCATCGACGTTGGCTTGGACTATACCGCGAGTGTGGCGGCTAATTGCCGGGAATTGGCTGTGTGGCGAAGACTTTTTCCCCCATCGCAAACTTCAATTTCTCGATCCCCAATCCCGTAACGCTGGATATCTCAAAGAAGGGCAGGCCGCGCTCTTCGGCCAAACGACGGAGCCCGTCGACGCGTTCGGCATCCTGCGCGGCGTCCATTTTGCTGGCCACCACGAACATCGGCTTGGCCACCAGATCTTGGCTGAAGCTCGCCAGTTCTTCCATCACGGTGGCGAAATCGTCTATCGGATTTCGTCCGCTTGCGTCCGAGACGTCCACCAGATGCACCAGCAGCCGGGTGCGCTCGATGTGGCGCAGGAACTGGATGCCGAGCCCGTGGCCCAGGTGCGCTCCGGCGATCAGGCCGGGGATATCGGCCACCACGAAGCTGCGGTAATCGGCGATTTGCACCACGCCGAGATTGGGTTCGAGGGTGGTGAACGGGTAGTCGGCGATTTTCGGCCGCGCCGCGGAAATGCGCGAGATCAGGGTCGATTTGCCGGCATTGGGAAAGCCCACCAAGCCGACATCCGCGAGGAGTTTCAGTTCGAGCCGGAGGCGCTTTTCTTCGCCCGGAAAGCCGGGCTGATGTTCGGTGGGCGCCTGGTGGGTCGCGGTGGCATAGCGGGCGTTGCCCTTGCCGCCGCGTCCGCCGCGGGCGACGACGAAGCGCTGGGCAGGTTCGGTGAAATCGAAGAGGCGTTCGCCGGTCTCGTCATCGTAGACCACGGTGCCCACGGGCACGTCGAGCTCGATGGAGTGGCCGTCGGCGCCGGTGCAATTGCTGCCTTCGCCGTGGCGGCCGCGTTCGGCTTTGTGCTCGGGATTGTAACGATACTTGAGCAGGGTGTTTTCGTGCGGATCGGCAACGAAGGTGACGTCGCCGCCACGGCCGCCATCGCCGCCGCTCGGACCGCCGCGCGGGACGTACTTCTCCCGCCGGAAGGCCAGGCAGCCGTTGCCGCCGTCGCCGGCCTTTACGTGGATGCGAACTTCATCGATAAACACGGAGTGTCCAAACAGAGAAATGCCGCCGGTCTCGCGGGAAACCGGCGGCCGGAAACTCTGCAATCTCGCGAAACGCGGTTTACGCGACTTCCTTGACGCTGACGAACTTGCCCAAACGGCCGCGGTTCCTGAATTCGACCGTGCCGGTCACCTTAGCAAATAGCGTATCGTCTTTGCCCCAGCCGACATTGAGGCCGGGCTTCAGCGGCGTGCCGCGCTGCCGCACAATGATGGAACCGCCGGGGACGAGCTGCCCACCGAAAACTTTGATGCCCAGCCGCTGGGCGTTGGAATCGCGGCCGTTTCTGGAACTGCCTAATCCTTTTTTATGTGCCATAAGTCACCTAAACCACGATCTCGCCGACCTTGACATCGGTGTAGGACTGGCGATGCCCGATGGTCTTCTTGTATTGCTTCTTGCGCTTGAACTTGAAAACCAGAATCTTGTCGCCCCGGCCGGCGCCCAGAATGGTGGCTTTCACGGTGCCGCCGGCGACCACTTCACCGCCGTCCTTGATGGCGGCCTTCGCCGGCAGCTCGATTTCCGAGCCGATTTCGCCGGGCAATTTTTCCACGCGGATCACGTCGCCGGATGCTACCCGGTATTGTTTTCCGCCAGTTTCTAGAATCGCGTGCATGGCAAACCTCATGTTTGGGAGCCCGAACACACGGAATGTGCCGGAACCACAGGAGTAAATACCGAGTGTACTACAACTTGACTGCCGGACACAAATCGCGGCCAGCGATTGGGTGCGCGCCACGGAAATGAAAGCCGGCCGCACCGGACGGGGCGGAAGCCGTCACGGGGCCGCTCACCCGTCGTGAACTGCCGGCCGACTTTCCGATTACCTGTTTGATCGGCGTTGATCTGCGTTCATCGGCGGCCCATCTCAGGTCTTGATTTTCGCGTTGAGCCGGAAGAAGAGCAGATCTGGCCGCCGATGAACGCAGATCAACGCCGATATCTCAGCGATTCAGTCCGAGCGTGACCGGCGCATCGGAGGGGATTTCTTCGAACTGGATTTCGGCGCCAGGCTCGTCGATGCCGCGCGTGCCGAGCCTCCGCGCCGCAAGCGCGACGGCGGCGAGGAGAGCGATCATGACGCCGTAGCCGACGGGAGTCGCCATGGCGTGGTGCTCCAGTTCAGCCGCCTTATGCAGCAACATTATCGCCGGCACGATGGCGAACCAGAACACCAGGTGGACCTTCGATTTTCCGGGCAGGTAGGAGCAGGCGAACGGAATCTTGCGGAACTCCCGCAGCGAGAGATCGGTGAGGATGCTGCCGGCGAGCGCCAGCACCAGGAGATGTTCGGCCGCCGGACGCCACGGCCAGTAGACGAACAGCAGCGCCGCCGATGCCGCGAGAATGGGGACCACGGCGAGCGCCAGCAACGCGCGGCGGGTCGCGGCCAACGACTGCGCGGCGGGCGGCACGGGAGTCACGCGGAAGAGCCAGTTGGCGCGCAGGTCGATGGGCATCGCGAACACGGTGCGCGTGCCGAGCCAGGAGGCGCACAACATCACGCTGCTCGCCACCATCATCGGCGTGCCGGCGAGGCGCAGGATGTCCGCCCACTTGAAGTGCGTCATCTCCATCAAGCCTTCGAGGTAGACGGAGACGATCGCCAGGCCGGCGCCTAAATAGAATCCGAGGATTACGCGCTGCTGACGGCTGCGCGCCAGCGTGCGGATGGCGAACTGCGCGAGCGCGGTCTGCGGCAACGTTCCGAATGGCGGCAGCCAGATGCCGCCGCGCGCGCCCGGCGTCACATCGGGCTCCTCCACGATTTTGCGCAGGGTTCGCAGATACGAGAGCAGAAACGCGCCGCCGGCCACCACGATGGCGATGGCCACGCCCGCCAGGGCGCGCCAGGCGAGCGGCGATGCCACCGCGCGCAAATCGCCTCCGCCGAGGGCTTCCAGCAATCCGAGGAACCAATAGGTGGGCAGCCATTGGAGTGTGCGCTGGTTCTCCGGCGCGGTGAGGGCCTGGGGATTGAGCAGGGACGGTTGGAAGCAGAATACCGCCAGAAACAGGATGAACGCGGCGATTTGCAGAGCCGAAGAGATCCGTAGATACCACCTGCGGGGCAACTGTGCCGCGGCGCCCTGGATTCCCAGCACGAGGCAATAGATAAATGCCCCGGCGGCCGCAACGGCCACCCAGATGGCCGCCTCATAGCGGACCACCCCGGTGAGGCCCGAAGCGCCGGGCGCGAGCATAATCGCCCAGGCAGTGGCGGAGAAGCTATTCCAGGCGGCTACTAACAACCCTAACGCCGCTGCCGCCGCGGCCATCTTGGCGGCGAACAACGTCCGGCCGCGAACCGGCAGCGGGGCTAATACCAATACGTCGCGCCGGTCGGGAAAAATCGAGTCCCAACCGAGCAGCGCGAATACTCCGACCACGAGCATGGTGGTCGAGATCAGGAACAGTTCCACAGACGTGCCCGGGAACGCCATAGGGTCGTGGTTCCGCACGGCCTGTCCCACGGTGAACGCTCCCAATGCGAAGATCACGCTGGGAGAGATGAGAAGCGCTCCCAATTGTCCGAGCAATCCGCTGGCATCGCCGGCGGCCGATGCGGATAGCAGTTCCACGTCCATCATGCGGAAAAGAAACTGCCGGTACAGCACGCGAAATTGCAGTTTGGAATTCATCGCCGCTCCGCGGCTTCGGAAAAGAGATCGTTCCAGGAGGCGTCGAGCGCGAGCCACTGGCGCGCACCGGCATAAGTGGCGGACGTTTCCGGCACCTGGAGCAATCCATGCCCGCGCGAGCACGCCGATTCGGCGCCGTACCATTCGAGGAACGTTTCGGACGCGCTGCCGATGCGGACCGGCTCGGTGAGCAGGCGCAGGCAGACCGGGCAGCGGCGCTGCTGATCGTGCAGGATCCAGCGCAGGCTGAACCCCCAGGTGCCGGAAAGCAGCAGTTGCGGCAGGATCGGCAGGCTTGGCCCGGTGAGCAGCAGAATGATAAAGCTTGTGAGGAAAACAGGCTGTACGAGCGCAAGCTTGAGTAGCAGGAAGAGTGCCAGGCGCAGGCGTCCCGGACGCGGCCAACACTGCGCCGGACCCATGGCGGCCCAGATCGCGGCCAGCCACGGGAGGGACATCGCCAGGCTGGCGAGGCAGCCGCCCGGGAGATCACGGAGCGTCAAATGCGCGCCCGGCGGGTCCGGCAGTTCGGGAGCGGGCAGGCAAATGGCAATCAACAACGCCAGAGACGCCACGCCGGCGAGGAACGCGAGGCAACTGAGCGGCGACTCCAGATGTAGGTGGCGCGGGCGCGGCTGATTGCGTCTCACCCAGATGGCATCGCGGAAAGCGCCGAGGCAGAATCGCGCCGATGCGTCCGGCGGAATATACCAGAGCTCCGATCGCCACTCCTTCAGCCACTCGGCGCGGCGGCCGGCGGGGGCCAACAAAGACGCGCTCCGAAGCATCGCATGCGCGAGCGATTTGCCGTTCATGAATCGCGGACCTCCTCGGCCGGGGTGAGGCTGGCGAGCAGCGGATAACGTTTTCGGGAAGCTTCGATCGCGGTTTCGCCGATGCGCGTGAGCCGGTAATACTTGCGCGGAGGGCGCATGGCAGTGGCCGCGGATGGCTGCTCCCACTTCGATTGGATCAATCGGTCCTGCTCCAGGCGGCGCAATGCCGGGTAGACGGTGCCGCTCGGAAGGCCGGTTACGTCCATCACGGTGTACCCGTAAATGTGGCCCGCGGCGACGGCCTGAAGGATCATGGCGGTGGTATGAGAGAGGCGCGGCGCGTCGGCCATTGGCCTCAGTATACCTATGTAGAGCTCTACGTACAAGGGTTTTTTCAGGATGAAATGGGACTCGGCACACCTCGTTAAAATCGCGCCGGCCGGAGACTTCTCCGAGTGGCTCTCTAGACTACGAGGTACTTGCAGAATTAGATCGTTTCGCACGAAAGGCACCGCTCCCTTGCATTGCGGTCGCGGCTCATTAAGCGGCGCCGTTTGAACGCATAGATGAAGAGCCGCGACCGCGAGGGAGCGGTGCTTTTGGGTCGGGAACAGCGGATTTCTGCAAGTGCCTCGCCTACTGCCGCCCGATGCGATCGATCTCGGCCTGGATGACTTCCCGTTCAAGAGTGGCCAGGGGTAGACTGAGGAAGAGCGCGATTCTGCGATCGAGAATTGTGAATGCCTCGAGAAAGGCGCGCTCGACTTGTTTCCTGGTCCCTTGAACGGCGGCGGGGTCCGGTACTCCCCACCGCGCCGTCAGCGGATGTCCGGGCCAGATCGGGCAGACTTCGGTAGCGGCGCGATCGCACACCGTGAACACGAAGTGGATCTGCGGCGCATCGGGTTTCGCAAACTCATCCCAACTCTTGCTGCGCAGTCCGTCTGTCGGCATGCCGGCGCTCGCGATCTGGCTGAGAGCTTCGGCGTGGACACGACCGGTAGGATGGCTGCCGGCGCTGTAGGCGGTGAAGTTCGGAAAACCCTTCCTATTCAGAATCGCCTCCGCCATGATCGAGCGCGCCGAGTTGCCGGTACACAGGAACAACACGTTGAAATGCCGCGGTGCTGGTGTCATATGCTCCTTTGTGGGTGTGGAACAACCACTGCGGGCGCCCGGCTCGGCAGCGACGGTACAAGCCAGCGGAACAGGAGGGTCGCGGCGAATGCGCCCGCAAGCTGAGCCGCGATGAACCCAGGTGCGTCGGCCGGCCGGATCCCCGAAAAGGTGTCCGTGAACGATCGCGCCAGCGTGACGGCCGGGTTGGCGAACGAAGTTGACGCCGTGAACCAGTAAGCGGCGGCGATGTAGAGACCCACGGCGACGGGAACGGCCTCAGCCCGCCGCCGGGAACAGCCCCAAATGACAGCCAGGAGTCCGAACGTGGCGACGAACTCGCTGGCCAGTTGCGCCCTGCCGGCACGTGCGTGCCGCGAGACCTGGAGGATCGCCTCACCGAACATCAGGTGCGCCGTCCAGACGCCGAGGATGGCTCCCGCAGCCTGTGCCGCAATGTATCCCGGCACCTCAGGCCAACGTAGTCCACCCTGCGAGGCGTCCGCCAGAGTGACGGCTGGATTGAAGTGCGCTCCCGAGATGGGGCCAAACGTCAGAATCAAGGCGATCAGGGCGGCGCCAGTGGCGAGCGTGTTCGCCAGTAATGCAATCGCCACATTGCCGCCGGCCAATCGGTCCCCCATGATGCCCGATCCGACTACGGCGGCCAACAGCAGCGCCGTTCCGATGGCCTCAGCTACAGCACGCCGGAGCACAGCACTCCTTGGGGGCCGGCTTTACAGCGCGGATGAAGGCGCTGATAAACTTGCCTGCGACTTGCACGGCCGCTCGATCAATGTCAAGGTCAGTGCCGGCCAGAAACTTCCGGGCGTCCTCCTCGGTTGAAACGCGGGTCGGCTCGATGTCGATGGAGTCGAATCCGGCCCTGGCGAGCTTAGCGACATAGTCGTAATCCTTCAGGGCACCGGCCACACACCCCGCCCACAGCTCCATATTCCGCCGTATTTCCGGCGGGACCTCGCCGCGCACCACAATGTCCGCCACGGCGAAACGGCCGCCGGGCTTCAGGACGCGAAACGCCTCCCGCAGTACGCGGTCTTTGTCACCGGACAGATTGATCACGCAATTGGAGATCACGACATCGACGGAGTTGTCGGGCAAGGGAATGTTCTCGATCTCTCCCTTGAGGAACTCCGCGTTCGGGATGCCGGATTTGCGTTGGTTCTCCCGCGCCAGTGCTAACATTTCGTCGGTCATATCCAAGCCATACGCTTTGCCTTCCGGCGCGACACGCTTGGCGGAAAGCAGGACGTCGATCCCGCCTCCCGAGCCAAGATCGAGGACAACCTCACCGGAGCGGAGCTGAGCCAGGGCGGTCGGATTGCCACAGCCCAGCGACGCCAGCAGGGCCTCTTCCGGCACCTCGCCGGCCTGGCGTTCGTTATAGAGATTGGATGTGATCGGATCCGGGCAGCAGCTTTCATTGGCAGCCGCTCCACAGCACGCGCTGCCACCGCTCTTGACGCGAAGCGCCGCGGCTGCGTACTTTTCCTTGACAAACTCTTTGATATCGGTACTCATGGTGACCTTTCCACTGTGTCTGCTTTACTTGCAGCAGACGATCTTTTCCGGCGCGATTGCCTTATTCCGAGTGCAACACTCGGCATACAGGAAACTGAGAAGCTGCTGCAACGCTTCCGTGTTGGCTGAATACCAGAGGTAAGTGCCCTCGCGGCCGACGCGCACCAGGTCTTCGTTCTTGAGCTTTTCCAAATGGTGGGAAAGCGTGCTGGAGGGTATATCCAGTTCGCTCCCGATTTCGCCGACGACCATCCCGTCGGGGTGGGCGCTGAGAAGAAGGCGCATAATTCGCAGCCGCGGCTCCGCGCCCATGGCGGAGAGCATGTCGGCGTAGTGGGCAGTCAGTTCAGCGTCGTTCCGTTTGCTCATGGCCGATCTCTCACCCAGGAGATATTTCCATAATAGTAGAAATATGGAAAAGGTCAAGTCCCAAAAGCGGATTCGTCAGGCGCCGTCCACTTTTCAAGTGAGAAATCGCCGGGACCACACCGGGATACGGCGACGACAGGCACTACATCCTCCGTGAAACGTCACCGGATCGCTCCCCTTGCGTCCGCGCGGGAGGGATCTGGTGACGCGATTCTGATCGCGGCGGGGATGCCGTTGTTCTTTCTCGACGTGCGGAACGTGCCGCGGGAGGGTTCGCTGGGCATATGGCTCGCGGCGGAGCATCACTTCAATCTCGCCGGCGCAGTGGTGCTAATCGCGCAGGAGAACATGTCCATCGCAGTGGTCTGCGGGACCTGTGACGGGCTGGTGTTCGTTGAGGAGTCACACGCCGTGCTACCCGAGCAGTAAAGGGGCGGGAGGGCGCGAGGCGCTCGGTGCTGAAGGGTCCGTATTTCGCAATTTGGCCCGGCGACCGCCTCGCATCGCGGCTTGCCGAGCGATGCGCGTTCACAGATTGGACCGGGTAAGGCAACAATAACCGGCAAAACTGCTTGACTCTAACTACAGCTAAGCTAACCTTCGCTACCTTGACCAAGCCGGTATCTTAGTGCCTGACCCATGTCCCTGGATTGCCACCGTTACCAGCGTTATAGAAAACCGTGCAACCTTGGTCCATCGGGAGGACGTTACACCCCTGAGACCCGTCTTCGCTCTTGACCGTACTCGACGCCGGATTGTAAATCGTTACATAATTGATACCGACGCTACCAAGTATGCCATCGAGGTCGATATTCCAGTCGACGATATCCGAGTTCGCATCCGTCGAGACGGCAATAGATACACTCGATTCCGGACCTCGCAGCATGTTATACACGTTACCGGAACCGTCGGTGAAACTCAGCGCGATCGGCGTAACATAGGTAGGAAAAGCCAGGTTCGGTGTCAGAAGCTGAGCTACCGTGAATGACCCCGTTAGACTGCAGACCGGTGGACACTGTGTATGGTTGAAAGTTGTGTACGGCTTGCCGGTGTACGTGTAAGTGGTCCCTCCGGCGGAGAAGTTTGCCGTGATTTGATAGCCGCCTAACTTGGCGTCGACCGGAAGCATAGTCAAGTTGCATTGGAGACTCGATCCAGTGCAGTCCCCGCTCCATCCCAGAAAGGTATAGCCGGACGCGGCCGTTGCGGTGAGTGTGACGGCAGTTCCGGCAGCGTAGAGTCCGGTGCAAGTATTCGTGCAGGTTGATATAAATTGACAGGATTGATTCTGGGAATTGCCACAAAAACTGGGAGGACTGATCGAGACGCTTCCCGCCACCGGGTTGGCCGCGGGCGAAATAGTAACGTTGATGGCGGGCTCACAGTCCAGAAAATCGCAGATCCAGTCCCACATGGGATGTTCGATGCCGTCCACCGCCACCATCGCATAGTTCGCATAACTGGTTCCGACCAGGCACGTGCTCGAGAACAGGGCTCCGGAGTGGCAGAGGCCGAAACCAGGGGCGAAATCACCTGGGTTAATCTCTTGCAGAAATGACGCGGACGCACAGCTTAAGTTTCCGCTCCCGCAGAACTGGTTTCCGGCGGTGGTGATCAGCCCATCGTCGTTTTGCAGGGAACAGATCCCTCCTGCGATACAAGCGAACCCTCCGGTTCTTTGGCCGATGACGGCGTCGTACTGCGGGGATTCGGAGGTCTGCAGGGCTGGTAACGGTATCGAGTTAATGGCGTTCAAGAACGAGCCCTCGCCAAAGCCGGGGTGTCCGGTCCCGGATTCAAAACAGGTGACCAATACAGTAGGGTTGCTCTGCGCCGCGGAGGCACACGCACTCGCGAAGAACGTCGAAAAGGTCCCGCCGATGCCCTGATAGGGAGTCCCCAGGCTGATCACACTGTTCACGTCGTGGTTGTACGGGGCGATCCCACCTTGACCGGTCAGATACGTCCGCGTCAGGATCCCGCCAAAAGAGTGGGCGACGATATTCACCACATGGGGTGGACTCGGCAGCAAACTTTCCAAAGCGACCAGGCCATAGGCGAGATTTTCCGCGGATTCCTGAAACGGCACGTAAACCGAGTCCCAGTCGAACCTCCAGGCGTCAATGCGGCCGCCTTGCCCGGAGTCCAGTTGTTGGCTGAGCAGGGAGCGGAGGTTTAGCCAGGTGCTCTCATTCCCCATGGCAGGACTGAGACCGGCTATGAATCCGTGAATCATCACAGCAGGCAGGAACAACGATGGAGTGGCGGGCGAATAGGTGCTCGGACAATCCGTCTGCGCAGTTGGCGGGGGACAGAGGTCAGCGGTATTGGCCACCGCCCAGACGGAGAAATGAGGCAGGGTCCCGGTCATTACGTGGGTCGTGCTGTTCACGGAAAAGGTGTTCACGAATTGTAGATTGCCGGTCTCGGCCTGCACGTAGTAGACGCCCAAGAAATTCTCCAGGGCGATTCCTTGCGTAGTGGAAAACTGAGCGGGGTTGTACGGGATGGTGACCGTCGCGGGAGACGCGAGTTGAGTTCCATCCGGCTCGATGGAGAATCCTTGCAAGAAGAAACGCGGCGACCCACCCAGCGTGGCCGGAGGTACGAGCGTGGAAACGCTAATGGTTGTATCGGATGACAGGGCGCCAGATGGAATTGTGATGGAGAGGTCGTTGAGCGGCGAATTTGGGTCGTCGACGGTGATCGTACCGCCGCTCTGCGCGGAGATCAGGACGGACACTTCGGGAATGAGTGCGAACACGGAGACCGTGAATCTCTGGCTGGTTTGGCCGAGGGAATCCTGCGCGACGATAGTGATCGATCGATCCCCAGCCTCGCTTGCAGCCGGAGTCCATTGGATCAGTCCGCTGTTAACACCGATGGCCATATCGGACGGGGCCCCAGAGAGGGAATAGGTCAGGCTGGCAGGAACCGCTGACGAAGTGACCACCTGATATTGCATAGATTTTCCCACCACGGCCGCCGCAGGCGGCAGTGAGGTGATCAGCGGACCGGATACGCCCGGCGGAAGGGGCAGCGGCAGTATGGAATCGGGTGGACAGCCCAGACCGAGAACCGCGTTGACTTCGATCTGGACATCCACGACGTTGACGACGCCGTCGCTGTTCAGGTCGTTGTTGGCCCGTACTGCTCCGAAAGCCTGATTTACGATGTCCTGAACGTCGGTCGCATCCGTGCTGCCGTCCTGATTGATATCACACCGGCTGACCGGCAAGCCGAATGCGATAATCGCCGTGCTCAGCAAAAGGGCCGTCGCCGCGGAGATCGTTGCCATAGGGTAACCCCTCCAGGCCACCGATTATATAGCGGCCCGTCCCGTGATGGGCGTTTTTCTTTCCGTTCGAATTCGTGAGACGGAAGACCAGATCACGCCGACCGTCCGAACATTTTGGTTCTCACGGAGCGGCGTTCGCCAGGAGGAATCAGCGCTGTAGGGCTGTTATCGCCAGGAATCGTGACGAGAGCCGCTACATCCTTCGCAGGACGGCGTAATGCGGATCGAGCGCTACCTTTAACGGCGGCTGTTTCAGCGGCACGCTGAAGGTCACCGGATCGCTCGCCGTGCGCACCCACTGGGTGATGGTCTGCCCGCGCGCCACTTCGATTTCCACAGGGGCCAGCGTGCTGAAGTCCGGCTCTACATCCGACTGCCTGATCGTCCCCACCAGCCGCAATTCCGGGGCCTTGCCCTTTACGTTGTACGACAGCTTCAGATTCGGGATGCCGGTGCCGTTGACCCACTGTTCGAAGAAATTCTCCAGCTTGGGATCGTCGCTATGCGACGGCAGGTGCGCGACGGCCGCCTGGCGGAATTCATCGGTGGTGAGTTCGCGGTGATCGTATCGTTTGACGAGATCGGCCAGCAGCGCCAGGAACCGCTCGTCGCCCAGGCGGCGGCGGAGCATCTGCATCACCCACAACCCTTTGCCGTACGTGATGGTCTTGTAGGCCTCGGGCGAAAGCGAACTGTTGAGGCGCGGACCGAAGGTCACCGGACCGGCGGCATCCGCGATCTGGCCGTTCGGTCCTTTCTCGAGCAATTGCGCCCGGTAACTGTCGAGCATCAACTCGGCCGACTGGGTGCCCTTGCGTTTCTCGATGTACAACAGCGCGGAGATATTGGCCAGCGCCTCCATCAGCCATCCGTCGCGATAGAACATGGTAGTGACGCGATTGCCCCACCACTGGTGCGCTACTTCGTGCGCCTGCAGGAGTTCATCGAAGTAGAGCCTCTGCGAGTCGTTGCGAGAGGTCGCCGAAGGCTGGAGATAGGCCATCGTGGAGATATAGATCAGCCCCGGAAATCCCTGTCCGAACGTGCCGGGGATGGGCGAGACGGTGATGTGCGGAAGCGCGGGCGGTCCGAACTGCGACACCATGAATTCCACCGAGGAAGCCACATCTCCGGCCACGCGCTGCAATTCCGCGACGGGGTTGGGTACGGGCGGCGGCGGCGCCTGCATCACCACAATCTGCCCCGTGCGCTGTGTGACGGTGGTCAAGGGTACCGAGAGAGTGGCTTGCGGCTTGGGGAGAAGAGCGGTTTCCAGCGCGCGGTTGGCGCACACATCGATGACATACCCCGACCGTTCCACCTGCGCGTGCCGGTAATGGCCGAGGTTGAAAGCCGCGAAGCGAATCGCCGCGGCGGTGCGGCGGCGCGTGATGCGGCGGTCCCCCTCGGTCTGATCGTACACGACATCTCCGGCAGCCACCAGATCGAGATCGGCGGGATAGCGGAAGAGCAGATCGTACTGGGCGAATTGTAGGTTGTGAGTGGGATACCAGTTGCCGCGCGCCATCACGTAATAGACGTGGTCGCCGGCGTCGCGAATGACCTTGCCGGAATGTTTGAACTCGAATTCGTACTCCCGCCCGGCGCGCAGCGGCTGGGGCGGAAACACCAGAAAAAGCTCGTCGCTGCGGCCGATATTGGCTCGCAGAGAATCGCGCTGCAGAAGTTCGGCGGGCTGGCCGTCCACCGTCGCCGAACCGACGGTCATCTCCGAGGCGATTTGGAAACTTACGGCGGTAGCGCCATCCACCAGCGGCCTCACCTTGACCCGCGTAGTGCAATCCAGCGAGAGATCGGGATTGAGCGTGGATTCGATGCGGAAATCGCTCAGCACCACGTCGTCCTGACGCACGGGCGGTTTGCGGCGCGCCGAGCGATCCGCAAAGCTGGTCCAGGTATCAAAAAAGCTCTGGTTGTCGCGTTCCATTATCCGTCCGGCAACGATCTGTTCCTGCGCGTTGGGATCGAAGATGGCGTCGAAATTCCCAAACTTGGAATTCTCGAACACGGCGGCGAAGATTCCGGGATGGCCGGCCGAGCCGCCCAACAGATCGAGCGCCACACGGGTCTGCAAACTGTCGGCGAGGGTGCGCAGCGTCGGCGTCCAGAACCGATCCATGGCGGGAGCAACGTCCGCGACTTTCCGGTTGGCGGGATTTTTCGGAAGCTGGGAAAGAATGGCGTCATAATCCGGGCCGGTAAAAATGAACAGCGCCGCGCGGAAGTGCTGGTCGAGATTGGGCGAGCCGGTATAGGAAGCCAGCGACGCCCGTTCCGACCGATTGGGCGGCAGCAGGATCACTTCGCCGTCGCCGCCGTCGACATCCGCCGAAAAGGCCGCGGCGATGCGATGCCCGGCCACGGGTTTGCTGAAAATCAAATGGCCGTCGGTGAGGAAAATCTTGAGATCTTCTTTGAAAATCGTGATATCGCGAACGCGATAGCATTCGCTCTGGTCGAAGCTGTTCTCGTGAAGGGCGCGCGAAAAATCGGCCGCCGTTCCGGCCCACAGCGTGCCGCGGACGACAAACGCGGCGACCAGCAGCCATCGCATAGCTTCAGCCTCCCCACCCGATCGAACTCTACCTACAGCAGACGCCGCACCCGGCGCAAAAGTTCCCGGCGGACCTATCCTCTATTAGGTGCATGGTATCTCATGCGGCAGTCCAACCGCCATCGATGGTGAGCGCCGCCCCGGTCACGAACTCCGCTTCGGCCGAGCTGAGATAGAGAGCCATGTACGCCACTTCGTCCGGGCGCCCCATGCGGCCTACCGGCTGGCGGGCGTGTAATTCCTGACGAATCTTGTCCTTTTCATGCTTATGGAATTTCTCCAGATAGCCCTCCACGAAGGGAGTCTCCACGGTGCCGGGACAAATGCAGTTCACGCGCAGCCGGCCGGCGTAATCGATGGCCAATTGCCGGGTGAGCGCCACCACCGCGCCCTTGCTGGCGCAATAAGCGAAACGCCTCTTCACCGCCACCAACCCGGCCACCGACGCGATGTTCACAATCGACCCCTTGGAAGCCAGCAGTTTCGGCATGAACGCGCGCGTCGCCAGGAACACACCCTCGACGTTGATGCGCATGAGGCGCCGGAAATCGTCGGCCTCGGTCTCTTCGATGTTTCCCACGTGGCCGACGCCCGCGCAGTTCACCAGGATGTCGAGGTCGTCTATCGACTTCACGACCACTTCGATCACCGGCTCGTCGGTGACGTCGAAAACGTGGACGGAACTGGCGGGCAGCTCACGGGCGAGGGAACTCGCGCGGTCGCGGTCGACATCCGCAATGATAACCGAGGCGCCGGCCGCGGAAAACACGCGGCAGATCTGTTCGCCGATCCCGCTCGCGCCTCCCGTGACGAGGGCGTGGCGGCCGTCCAACCGGAACGGTGAATGCATACGGGTATTGTATCGGGCGGCGAAAAGCCGGAAGAATACCTCACAAAGGCACGGAGTCCGCGGGGCGCTTAGCTTCCCTCCGCCGGCTCGCTGCCGCTCATGGCTTGCGCCAGTCTTGCGCGATGCCGTTCCCGCAGTCTGTTCGCAGCTCCGTCACGGGACGGCCAGCGGCTTCGCGCCCGAGTTGCTGCTCGGTGGCGCGTATTCGAAGCCTAATGTCACGATCGCCGGGAGCGGGCGGGTGTAATTGTCCGGCAGGCTTAACCGCGCGAACGGGAAGCTCGACGCCCAGTTGGTGCGATATCCCACGCGCATATTGTCGGGGTTTACGGATAGCTGCGCGTGGGTCACGCAATTCGCCGCCGGTGTTCTGTAGTTGCCGGTTTGGGAGTGGTGAAGTATGACGATCCGGCTGGAATAGGCGGGGTGGGTGAAGAGTTCCTGATACCCGGCAAGGGTGGTTTTTGAGACGACCTCTCCCGAGCGCTCGGCGGATGCACCAAAACTCCGGCCCTCGAATACAGTTTCGTCTTCCAGGGCGAGGATTGCAGAGTTCAATTTAGGCTGTTTCTCCCGGGGAGTGGATAACTTTCATGGTGGCAGATGACGGCGGGTTTGAAATGGGTTCGATTGGGTTCGTTTGGAAGTGGAAAAGTGAGTGGAATGAAGGAGTTGGTGGGTTCGTTCGGTGTTCTTTTTTGGTGTGGCCGTTCGGTCGCGTGCATCGGCGTGGGTCTCCGGGGGAGTTTTAGCACGGACGGGGGAGGGTCGCAGGGGCGGGGTGGCGGGTGGAGATGGAAATAAAGGAGATTGAGGTGAGGGGTGGATGTGATTGGGGTAGCAGAGAAAGGCGATGCGGGAATTCGCCGGCAGCCGGGAGTGGGCCGACGAAGCGCTCGATTGCGCGATCTATGCCCGAGGTCTTCGCCGAGGCATACGGTTGGTCGGGCTCTGTCCGCCCCGGCATCGCGCCGAGATTATGGCTGGGCTTGGGATGCCACGCCGCAGGAGCTACCGGGAATGGTCCCTTTCGACAGCGGCGGTTCTGAACTCGTAACCTCCTGCGAGCTGGCATGCAACCCGTCGGGCGCTGGCTCGGATGCATTGAAAATCACACTTTCGCCGACCTAGACGCCAACGGAAACACGACGTGGTTTCTGCCGGTGTACGCCTTTGTGGACCCAAATAGTATAAAATAGCCATATCCGGAGAACTCTATGGCCTTCAAACTCAACGTGAACGGACATACCAGCACGGTGGACGCACCGGCCGATATGCCCCTCCTCTGGGCACTGCGAGACATCCTCGATCTCCGCGGTACTAAGTACGGCTGCGGCATCGGACAATGCGGCGCCTGCACGGTCCACCTCGGTGGGCAGCCCGTGCGCGCCTGCATCACTACCCTGGCTATGGTGAAGGATCAGCCCATCACCACGCTCGAAGGACTTTCTCCGGATGGCGCCCATCCGGTACAACTGGCCTGGGAAGAAATCGATGTGGCGCAGTGCGGCTATTGCCAGGCGGGACAGATCATGTCGGCCGCGGCGTTGCTCGCCAGGAATCCCCGGCCCACCGATAAGGATATCGATACCGCGATGAACGGCAATCTCTGCCGCTGCGGAACCTATCTCCGAATCCGCGCCGCGGTCCACAAGGCCGCGGAATTGGCCCATGCGGGCTCACCCACCCACAGTGCAGGCTCGGGCGCGCAGCGCAATCAGGAATAAGGAGGCCGACGATGAAACGCACCGACGAAAAATCAGTACTCGAACGCCGTTCCTTTCTGAAGATCAGTCTGCTGGCTGGCGGCGGAGTGATGTTCGGCCTCACCACCGAACACAAAGCCATGGCACAGGGCCGCGGCACGCCGGGGCCGGCGCCCGATCCGCACAATTACATCAAAGTGGCGCCCGATGGCACGGTCACCATCATGGCCAAGAATCCGGAGCTGGGCCAGGGCGTGAAGACCATGCTGCCCATGCTGATCGCCGAAGAGCTCGATGCCGATTGGAAGCAATGCCGCATCCAGCAGGCAGATTTCGACGACTCCAAGTACAGCGGGCAAAGCGCCGGCGGCAGCACGGCCACGCCGGTCAATTTTACGCCCATGCGGCAGGTGGGAGCGGCGGGACGCGCGCTCTTCATCACCGCCGCGGCGCGGACGTGGAAGGTGCCGGAATCGGAATGTACCACGTCGTCCGGCAAGGTGATGCATCAGGGCAAGTCATTGAGTTATGGCGAACTCACCGCCAAAGTCGCGGAACTGCCGTCCCCCGATCTGGCTAACCTCAAGCTCAAGGACCCCTCCGAGTACAAGATTATCGGCCACAGCCAGACGCAGATCGATCTCCACGAGATCGTCACCGGCAAGCCGATCTTCACTATCGACATAAAGCTTCCGGGCATGCTGCATGCGGCGTTCGAGCGCTGCCCCGTGCTCGGCGGACGCGTGGTCAGCGCCAATCTCGAGGAAGTGAAGAAGCTGCCCGGCGTGAAGCAGGCGTTCGTGGTGAAAGGTCCGGACTTCACCGGCATGCCTGTCGGCTATCCCGACCTGGTAGACGGAGTCGCCATTCTCGCCGAGACGTGGTGGCACGCCAACCAGGCGCGCAAAACGCTCAAGGTCCAGTGGGACGAAGGCGCGGCCGCCTCGGGAAGTAGCACGGCTTTCGCCCAGCGCGCCGCGGAAATGAGCAAGCAACCTCCGCAGCGCACTTTGCGCGCCGATGGCGACGTGGATGCGGCCTTCAAGGGCGCGGCCAAGGTGGTGGAAGCGGCGTACTCGTACCCCTTCATTTCGCACGCGCCGCTCGAACCGCAGGGCGCCACGGCGCATTTCCACGACGGCAAGATGGAGATCTGGACCGACAGCCAGCAGCCCGGCGCGGGCCGGCGCCAGGTGGCGCAGATCCTCGGGCTCGATGCCAACGACGTTGTACTGCATATGACTCGCGGCGGCGGCGGATTCGGCCGCCGGCTGACCAACGACTACATGATCGAAGCGGCCGCCATCGCCAAGCAGGCCGGCGTTCCGGTGAAACTGCTGTGGTCGCGGGAAGACGATATGGAGCACGATTACTACCGTCCCGGCGGCTTCCAGTATCTGAAGGCGGGGCTCGACGCTTCGGGCAAGATCGTCGCCTGGCAGGACCATTTCATCAGCTATGGCGAAGGCGAGAGATTCGTGGCCGCCGGCGCCATTCAGGCCTTTGAATTTCCGCAGCGCTTCGTTCCCAACTATGCCATGCACTCTTCCGTGCAGCCGCTGGGATTGCGCACCTACGCGTTGCGAGCTCCCACCAGCAACGCCATCGCATTCGTGATTCATTCCTTCATCGACGAGCTCGCGGAAGCTGCGGGCAAGGACACCTTCCAGTTCCGCATGGATCTGCTGAATCAGGCGCCCGCCGTCCCGGACGGCGCGTCCGCTCCTCCGGGAGTGAACGCCGAACGCATGAAGGGCGTGCTGCAGCTCGTGGCCGAAAAATCCGGCTGGGGCAAGAAGACGTTCCCCAAAGGCATGGCCATGGGCATGGGATTCCATTTCAGCCACCAGGGATATTTTGCGGAAGTGGCGGAAGTGACCGTGATGTCCGCGAGTCCCAATTCGCACAAGGTGAAGGTGAATAAGGTTTGGGTCGCGGCCGACGTGGGCAGCCAGATCATCAACCCCAGCGCTGCCGACAACATCGTGCAAGGCGGCGTGATCGATGGCATGAGCGAACTGATGAACCAGAAAATCACCATCGAGAAAGGCCGCGTGCAGCAGACTAACTATCATCAGCACGGGATGATGCGCCTCGCGCAGGCTCCGCCCGAAATCGAAGTGCATTATCTGAAGACCACCTACGGGCCCACCGGTCTGGGCGAGCCAGCGCTGCCGCCGATTCTGCCCGCGGTGGCCAACGCGATCTACAATGCCTCGGGCAAGAGGGTCCGCTCGCTTCCCTTCTCCGATTCCGGCTTTAGCTGGGCGTAGGATGAAGCTTTCCAAATTCCTGCTGTGCCTGCTCCCGCTCCTGGCGGGAACGGCGCGCGCGCAGGACGACCGTAGGGTTGTCTCTCCCGACGGCCGGCTGGAGTTCCGGCTGTTCACTACATTGCCAGCGGGCGCTCAGCTCAATAGCCTGGCTTACCAGGTGCGCCGCGACGGGAAGTTGCTCATCGACACTTCCTGCGTCGGGCTCGATATCCACTTTCAGGAGCCGCTATTGGGCGAAAACGTCGGGCTGAGCGCTGCGAAGGCATCGGCGGGCGATGGCTATAACAGCCTTTTCGCGGATTATCTGCAAAACAGCACCACCGGCCGGCGCATCGATCTCGAAATCCGCGTGTACAACGATGGCGTGGCGTTCCGCTATGTGCTTCCCCAGCAATCGCCGCTGCTCGATCTGCTGATCGAGGATGAGGTGACGGAGTTCCGTTTCGCCTGGGCGGTGGACCGGCCGGCAAAAAGTCCGCTTCCGTATGCGGAGCGAATGCCCGGCGACGGGTGGCTAGGCATCTCCGAGAGCCGCGCGGCGGGATTTCCGGCGATGGCGTTAGTGCGGAACGAACCCAATATCCTGGTAACCCACCTGCCGGATAGGCCCAACGATCCTGGCGTGGCGTACGTAGGTGTGACGCCATGGACGGGGCCATGGCGCATCGTCGCCATCGCGCCGACTCGGGAAGGGCTGGCGGAGACGAAGGCGGTGGAGAGCTTGCGATAAAAATGCACCGCTTGCTTGCGGGGTGCCCTGGGCCCGGCTCAGAAGAACAAAAAACCGGTGACCGACTTGCCAGAGTGTGGCCGCAGTCACCGGTGGGGACAAGAATTTCTATTGCTCTATTGCAATATGCAATCATAATATTGCAATCCGCGATGGATGTCAAGAGCGAAAATATGGGTTCCTTTCCACGTCCATGGACCCCCTGACCCATACCGCGACCGGGTTGTTTCTCAGCCGCATCGGCCTCAAGCGCTGGACCCCGCTCGCTACTCCCATCCTCCTGCTCGCCGCCAACGCCCCCGATATCGACATCGTCTCTTCCGCCGGAGGATCGCTCAGCTATCTGCATTACCACCGGCATCTCACGCACTCCCTAGCCGCCATGCCAGTGATGGCCCTTGGGACGGTCGCCCTGGTGTGGGCGTTCGCGCGCAAGCGGAAGATCCGCTGGGTGGGGGCTTTTTTCGCCGCGCTCATCGCCGTCGCCACGCACCTGCTGCTGGACTTCACCAATACCTACGGCATCCGCCTGCTCCTGCCGTTTTCCGCGCGCTGGCTGCGCCTCGATCTGCTGAACATTTACGATCTCTGGATCTGGGCTGTCTTCCTGATCGCCATCGCGGCGCCGTTTCTCGCGCGGCTGGTGGGTTCGGAAATCGCCTCGCGCGATATCGGGCAGCCGCTGCACGGGCGCGGATTCGCGTGGGTCGCGCTGATCTTCGTGGTGCTGTACTGCGGCGGACGCGGAGTCCTGCACGCCCGCGCCATCAACGAACTGGAATCGCGCATTTACGACGATGCTTCGCCCATCCGAACGCTGGCCGTTCCCGGTCCGGCCAATCCGTGGGGCTGGAAAGGCGTGGTGGAGACTGCCGATTTCTATGCGGTGGACGACGTCGATCTGTTGGGCGAGTTCGACCCCTCGCGCGCTACGGTCTACCGCAAGCCCGCGCCCGGACCGGCAATCGACGCCGGCGCGCGCCTGCCCGCGTTTCGCGAATTCCTGCGCTTCTCGCAGTTTCCGCTGTGGCGCGTCGCGCCTTCCCCGGAGATCGAGAATGGCACGATTGTCGAGGTGGTCGATCTTCGGTTCGGCACGCCGCAGTCCCCGGCATTCGTGGCGCGTGCCACGCTCGATGGCGATCTGCGGCCGGTGAGCAGTTCCTTTCAATTCGGACTGAACCGCCGGAAGTAAGGCCCAATTCCCTCCGCATGCAGACGGATTGCTGATTTCCAATTTCGCCGTGCATGCGCACACTGGAATTGTGGGGACAAGCGACATAACGCTCGTGTTGGACCGCGTACAACTACGCGAGGTCACTCTTGACGACGAGGACCTGATGCGGGAACTCCTGGCTGCACTGATTGCCGATACGGAGCAGCAGTTGCCGCTGCTCGACCTCGCCATTCAGCGGACCGATCTGAAGCGGTGCGCGTGCCTGGCACACTATTCGAAAGGCGCGTGCGCCAATATCGGGGCACGGGCGGCGGCGAGCGTTCTAGCGGAGCTCGAGCGCAGCGCCAAGAGCGGCGCGGTATCGGAATGCGGACGCCAATTGGCCGCGCTCGCCTTCGAAGTCGCTCGGCTTCGCGCCGAACGCATTTAGCGCGCCCGCAGGAGAGCCTTCACGCCATCGGCGCACAACGCCGCGGCGTGCCTCGATTCCATCGGCAATCCACCCACGGCCTGGTCAATAATTCCCGGGGTGAATCCGCCCATCTCCGCGCGCGTCTTGCCCACGATCCACTCGGTCAGCGCGGAGCCCGCCGCGATGCTGGCCGTACACCCGCGAACCTTATAGCGAACCTCGCGGGCGATCCCTTCTTCGAAGCGCACCGCGAGGCGCAGAATATCGCCGCACGCCGGATTGGAAACTTCCACGGTGATGGCCGGCGCGGCCAACTCGCCGACATTTCGGGGATTCTGAAAATGATCGAGCAGCTCCGCGGGGTACATTGGCTTCATTCTACCCGCGGCTGCCCGGCGATTCTATTTTCCAGGCAGCGGCGAGAGCTGATACATGGCCGCGAGCCCGTTCAACTCCGCGCGAAGCTGTCCCCAGTCCTGCTGTACTTTGTCGGTGAAACGGAATTGCATCATCACGTTGTTCAATTCGCTGGCGGCATTCAACGTGCGATCCACCTGATCGCGCACCGCCGGGTTGTTCTTGTCGCGCTTGTCGTGAAAGATGTCACCCAGCTTGGAGGCGGAATTGTGTAAATCGTCCGCGCGATGCTTGGCATCCTCCTCGATACGTTTGCCGTCGATCATGCTGTGCGAAACGGCCCGGTCGAATTCGTCCTTAAAAGCACCGGTCTGTCTTTGCACGCGGTCCACGACCGTGCCTACGTCGGTGGGTGTCATGATCGTGTCGCGATTGGCGTCCTGCGCGCCGCACGGCCGTGGCACCCCGATAAATGGGAGCAGACTGGCGGCGAGCACGGCGGTCCGGATGAATGTGACTTTCATAAGCTCCTCCATGATATTGCGGGGCAATTGCGACACCAGTGTGCGATCGCGATCGGAGCGCTGTATTACAATTTGCGCGTGACCTTTTCCCGTCGCACCCTGCTGGCCGGCGCTGCCTGGCCGCTGTTCGCGCAGCCGCAATCCAAACCGTTCAAGATCGTCGTGGCCGGCGGACATCCGGGCGACCCGGAATGCGGCTGCGCCGGCACCGTCGCGCGCTACTCTGCGACTGGACACCAGGCCGTGCTGCTCTACCTGAACCGCGGCGAAGGGTTCTGCGGCACCGCCCCCCTTGACCGTTGCGCGGACATTCGCACCGCCGAAGCGCAGAACGCCTGCCGCATCCTGAAGGCCCGCGCGGCGTTCGCCGACCAGATCGACGGTAACGCTATCGTCGACGGCGCGCATTACGAGAGCTTCGCGCGCATTCTTTCCGCCGAAAAGCCGGATATCGTTTTCACGCAATGGCCGATCGACCATCATCGCGATCATCGCGCCGTTTCCATGCTCACTCTCGATACCTGGTGGAAATCCGGAAAAAGCTTCGCGCTCTACTACTATGAAGTGGCCGAAGACACGACCATGTTTACGCCCAACGAATACGTAGACATCTCAGGTGTGGAATCGCTGCGCCACGCGGCGTGTTACGCGCACGTCTCGCAGGATCCCGATAAGTGGTATCCCAAGCAGGTGGAACTCACGCGGCGGCGGGGCGTGGAGAGCGGCTTCGCGCAAGCCGAAGGATTTCTGCGGCATCCCGAAAGCAAGCGCGCGCGGCTGCCATAACCGTGAGGCTGCGCCACACCTGATTCTCCGCGTCACGTATCGCTGCGCGTGACGGATAAACCCTCACCACGCTCACCGCACTGAAAAGACGCGCCCAACGGCGCCTTAAACTTTTTTCAAGGAACCGGCGTCCAAGGTGGAAGGAAACCTGTTTAGACGGCATTCCGTCAACGAACCCCGCGCGGCACCGCGCGGCTGGAGGGAAACCATCATGACATCCAACAGGACACGTGTGCTCATCACCGGCGCAGCCGTTTTTGCAATCGGCGTCTGCGCTGAACTCGGATTCTCTTTCAACCAGGGCGACGCGCCGAAGGATCCCGTCGATGCCTCTGTCGCTCGCGGCTTGCGGTGGCTCGTTTCCACGCAAGGCAAGGACGGAGGCTGGGGACAGGACGGCGGAGAAACTTCCTATGTGCGGCAGGGCGAGAATCTCGAATCCCACGGCAACGACGTGGCGAACACCGCGGTAGTGGCCGAGGCGCTGTTCCACACCGGAAGTACGCCCACGCGCGGCCAGTACCGCGAGCCGCTCGCGCGCGCCGTGGAGTTTGTGCTCAAGCACGTCGAGCAGAGCCCGGCGGATGGACTCGCCGTGACCGACCTGCGGGGCACGCAGATCCAGCGCAAGCTGGGACCTTACATCGACACTTTCATGTCCGCCAAGCTTCTGGCCGAGCTCGATGGCGACATGGGCAACCAGCAAGCCAATACGCGCGTGCGCCAGGGCCTGCAGAAGTGCGTGGCTAAGATCGAGAAGAACCAGCTCAAGGACGGAAGCTGGAACATCGCCGGCGGATGGGCGCCCGTTCTGGGGACGTCGATGGCGTCGCAGAGCCTGGCGATTGCCCAGGCCAAGGGCGCTGCGGACACGCAGGTGGCGATGGATAGAGTCGAATTCTATTCGACGAAGCAATTCACGCCGCCAGCATCGGCAGCTCCAGGTAGCGGAGCTGGCATAGGCTCCGGCAAAGGCGGCGGAGTCGGCGCGGGCTACGGTCCGGGAGTGGCCGGCGGAGTGAGCGGGGGCATCCCGGCAGCACCGAGCGCGACGGCCGAATCCGTCGTGGTGGTCTCCGCCGCCTCCGCGGGCGTTCCACTCTACCAGAGCGCCCAGCAGCTCGAACAACTCACCCGCACCGAGGAGGACCGCAAGAAAAACGCCGCGCAGATCGGCGTCATCAGCGGGGCGCTATCCAGCCAGGCGTTCGTCTCAGGCTACGGCTCGATCGGCGGCGAGGAGTTCTTCTCCTGGCTCAACATCAGCGAGAGCCTGCGCCGCACCGGCGGAGCGCAGTGGGAGAAGTGGAATACCGACATGAAAGCCAAGCTGCTCAAGCTCCAGAATGAAGATGGCACATGGGCCGGACATCACTGCATCACGGGCCGGGTGGCCGTTACCAGCGCCGCGATTCTGCTGCTGACGGCCGATCGCCAGCCGGCGCCGGACGCCCCCAAAGTCATCCATACCAGCACGAAGAACCCCAGCACGAAGAACCCCGGCACGAAGAACCAATGATGCGCCGAACGTTGGCGGCCGCGATTCTGTTCGCCCTTGCCGGGTGCGCTCCCCAATCGCAGCCGGCACTCCGTCATGCGGTCTCCTGGTTGTGGTCCCGCCAGGAGGCCGATGGCGGTTGGCACAGTCATACGTACGGCCTGCTTCGATCCGGCCAGGCGCTGACGCCGTTCGTTCTGGACGCGCTGCTCCAGGCGCCCGAAGAGGTCTACCCGCAACCGCGCAGCCAGGTCGATCGCGCGCTCGCATTCATTCGCGAACGCACGCAAGCCAATGGTGCGCTGGGCCTCGCCGATCGCGACATTCCCGACTACCCCAACTACGCCACCGCACTCGCCGTGAGCGCGATTTGCCGCGCGCGCCGCGAGGGATGGCAGGCGCAGATGGCTCCCATGATCGGCTATTTGCGCAGCCAGCAGTTCACCGAACAAAACGGCTGGCGCCCCCAGGAACGTGTCTACGGCGCATGGGGCATGGGCGGCGGCCGCCGCACTCCCCCCGAGACCGGGCACGTGGATCTCTCCATGACCCGCTACGTCCTGGATGCACTGCGGGCGGGCGGCGTGCCCGATTCCGACCCGGCATTCGCGGCCGCCCGAATCTTCGTGGAGCGTTGCCAGAACTTCGACCCGGGGAATCCGCCGGGCGCCGACGGCGGTTTTTTCTTCTCCACAACCGAAGCCGACACCAACAAGGCCGGTCAGGAGGGCGACCGCTATCGCAGTTACGGAACCACAACCGCGGACGGAATTCTGGCACTGCTTGCTACCGGGTACGCGCTGGACGACCCGCGCGTCCTCGCCGCGCAACGATGGCTGACCGCTCGCCATCGCGACACGGCGGTCCCGGGATTTGTGGGTGAAGCGTACCAGCGTTGGCCGAAGGGGCTGGCATTCTACTACTCAGCGGCCAGCGCCGAGGCGTTTCGGGCATTGCGATCGGACGCGGGCAACGGCGTCGCCGAAGCGTTGCGCCGCACCCAGCGCCGCGATGGCTCATGGGCCAATTCCGAAAACCTGGTGAAAGAGGACGACCCGTTGATCGCCACGCCCTTCGCCGTCCGGGCGTTAGTGGCCGGTGCGAAGTAGGGCCGCCGGCGCCCCCGCGGCGTTCGAAGCGTGGTACGAACTGCGCACCAGCGGACCGGACTCTACGTGCGCGAAGCCCATTTCATACCCTGCGCGCTTGCATTCGTCGAACTCCGCCGGCGTCACGTAGCGCACGATCGGCAGATGCTTGGGCGAAGGCCGCAGATATTGGCCGAGCGTGAGGATATCGACGTGGTGCGCGCGCAGGTCGCGCATCACCTGGAGCACTTCATCGTCGCGCTCGCCCAAGCCGAGCATCACGCCGGATTTCGTGGGGATCGCCGGCGCTATTTTCCTGGCATGCGCCAGCACGTCTAGCGAGCGCTCGTAGCGCGCCCCCAATCGTACCTGCCGGTAGAGCCGCGGCACGGTCTCGGTGTTGTGATTGAACACGTCGGGCGCCGCTTCCATCACGGTTTCGACAGCGGCGTGGCTGCCCTGAAAATCGGGCACCAGCACCTCGACTCCGCACCCTGGGACGCGCGCGCGAATGGCGCGGATCACCATGGCGAAGATCTCGGCGCCGCCGTCCTCGCGGTCATCGCGATTGACGCTGGTGATGACGGCGAACTTCAGCCCCAACGCCGCGACCGCTTCCGCCACGCGATTGGGCTCGTCGTAATCCACCGGCAGCGGAGCGCCTTTCTGCACGGCGCAGAATCCGCAGCGGCGCGTGCACACGTTGCCCAGCATCATGAACGTGGCGGCGCGCTGATTCCAGCACTCGCCGACGTTGGGGCAGGCGGCGCTTTCGCACACCGTGTGCAGGCGCAGGCGGTCCACCAGCGCTTTAACGTCGCGGTACGTGGCGCCGGTGGGCGCCGGGGCGCGAAGCCACTTGGGCCGTTCGGTCTTGGTGGCTATCGAAACCAGCATCTCTGTCGTCTATTGTACTGAACATCGCTTCCTGGCGACCCCGTTCCTCCCCCAAAGGGACAGGGTCGTCAGGGTTTCTAAACAGGCACCGCCACGTTGACCCGCTCGGCTGTCTTCACTAATAAGTCCCAGTTACCCGCCTCGATCGGAATGCCGTTTTGCAGGCGTTCGGCTTCCGTCCGCCACTCCGGGTCGCCCGCAACGAGCACTTCGTCGTAGCCGGGCGCGGTGGGCGTGCTCTTGATCAGTTGGACTAGCTGCTCGACACGCGCCGTGAATTCCTCCACCGGCATAAATCGCGCGATGTCGATGGCGATGAAGCATTGCGAGCAGCGATTCTTTCGTCCGCGAATGCGGATTCCGCCCACATCGTTGGCCACGGCGCCGCCGCTGAGCACGGAACAGAGAATCTCGACCATCAGGCCGAGTCCGCTGCCTTTATATCCACCGAGCGGCATCAGCATACCCTTGTTGTAGGCGGCCTTGGTGTCGGTGGTGGGGACGCCGCGGGAGTCGAACGCCCAACCGGCGGGAATCTCGGGCTTTCCGTTAATGAACGCCTTGAAAATCTTGCCGGCGGCGACGGTGGTTGTTGCCATATCCAACAGCCACGGTCCGGGGACCGACATGCAAATCGGGTTGGTTCCGATGCGGCCTTCCCTGCCCTGCCATGGCGGCACGATGGGCGAGGCGTTGCAGAAGACCAGCCCGATCTGCCCGGCGGCCCGCATTTTCTGCGCCCACCAGGCGGCAGCGCCGAAGTGGTTGGATTCGCGCGCCACCACTATCCCAGCTCCGTGGGCGGCGGCAAGGCGGATGGCGTGGCCGCAACAGGTCTCCGCAACCCATTGACCCAGCGCGTTTTGCGCGTCGAAGACGAGACAGGAGCCACTCTCGGATACCACCGTGCCGTAGGCCTGCGGGTCCATCTCCCCAGCCAGAATCTGTTCGATATAGAAGGGGAGCAACTGGAGGCCGTGGGAGTCGACGCCCCGCAAGTTGGAAGCGATGAGGGATTGGGCGGCGGCATCGGCACGGTCCGCCGGTACTCCCGCGGCGGTAAAGATATCGGCGGCGAAGCGGGTGAGGGTTAGGGCTGGGAAAGTGGGCATGAAACCTCAGGTTACCAGTCTGAGCTGCCGCGGGAACTTTTGCCGGCCCCCCGGAGTCTATAGCTTTGCAAGGCCGTAGTTTTCCTGATAGCTTGATATCAGGCGGAATGGTGAGGCCGACCGTGGCAACTTCGATTCTGGACTTGAGCGCTCCCAAGGCTCTGGATGGCGCCGACAGCGACGATTTTGGGCTGGTCGAATCGCTACGCACGGGCGCCGCGCAAGCTTACGAGGAATTGCTGGCCCGGTTCCAACAACCGGTCTACACGCTGGCGTTGCGGCTGTTGGACGATCCTTCGGAATCGGCCGATGTGGTGCAGGAAGTCTTTCTGAAAGTCTTCCGCAATATCGGCGCTTTTCGCGGCCAGAGCAGCCTGAAAACTTGGATTTACCGGATTACGGTGAATGAAGCTCACAATGCCCGCCGATGGTTTTTCCGCCATCGCCGGAAGGAAGTGGAACTGGATTCCGAGCCGGATGACGCGCGCAACTGGAAGGACGTCATCCCCGACGGGTGCCTTTCGCCCTTCGATGCGGCATTTGAACGCGAGCAGCACGTGATGATCGAGGCGGCGCTTGCGAAATTGAGCCCGATATTCCGCGAGGCGGTGGTTCTGCGAGACATCACCGATATGAGTTACGAAGAGATCGCGGAGGTACTTGGTGTTTCGCTGGGGACGGTGAAGTCCCGAATCTTGCGGGGCCGCGAGGCCCTGCGGGCAGAACTCGCGGGGAGCCTGCAAGACCGGCTGGCCCCGCGATTAGTGCCGAAGACGGCAGAGTAAATGGTATGAGCTGTGAAAATGCGCAAGAACTGATCTCCTTGCTCCTGGACGGCAGGCTGCCGGACGAGGAGCGGGAGAACGTAGTGGCGCACGCCGGCATTTGCCGGGAGTGCGGCACGCAGTTGGCCGCTTTGCAAACGCAGCGCGCGGCTTTGCGAAAGATGGCGCAGGCGCCCGTGCCGGAACCTCTCGCGACGCGCCTGAACGTCCTGGCCTCGCACGAGCGCGAACGGCAACTTTCCCGCGTGAGCATACGCGAGCGTGCGCGCCGGATGGCCGCGAGCGCCGATCTGGTATTCCAGAACCTCATGCGTCCCGTGGCGGTGCCGGTTACCGGCGGAATTTTCTCCACGCTTTTGTTGTTCGGCCTGATGATGCCGAACTTGAGTTTCTCGCACACCAACGGCGGCTACGATTTCTCCACCGCCCCGCAGGGCAGCCTGGTGGCTACCCCTTGGGATTTGGGCGCCGATGACGATGCCGAGAATTTCCCCGTGTTTGCTTCACCGGACCAGGCCAAATCGGATTACGTCAACATCGTGAATCTCACCATCGACGAGTCCGGGAGGGTGGCCGATTGGTCGATAGTGCGCGGCCAACTTACCGATGAGATGAAGGACATCATCATGTTCAGCCACTTCGAACCGGCTACCTTCTTCGGCATCCGCACCCAAGGCACCATTCAGGTGTGGCAGGGTCTTCCGCCCTGCAAGTACGCGCATTGCAGCGCTACGGTTCGTGGATAGCGGCTTCGGGTGTCGCGGCAGAAACTCGGGCAACACTTCCTGATTCGCGGTTCGGTACTCGAGCGCATTGCCGCGGCCGTCTGCCCCGCCCGTTCGGAACTGGTAATCGAAATCGGTCCCGGCCGGGGCGCGCTCACCGCGAAACTTCTGGAACGTGCCGCTCGCGTTGTGGCCATCGAGCTCGATGCGTTCCTGGTGGCGCACTTGCGCCGGAAATTCGCCGATGAGCCACGCCTCGAAGTAGTGCACGCCGACGTGCTGGCTACCGATCTGGGACAGTGGGGCCCGGCGCCCGTGGCCGGCAATCTGCCCTACTACATCACCTCGCCGATTCTCGAACAGACGGCGCGCGGCAACGCGCCGCGCGCGGTGTTTCTCGTCCAGAAAGAGGTCGCTGAGCGGCTGGTGGCGCAGCCAGGCGGCCGCGATTACGGATTTCTCACCGTCCAAACCGCCTTTTTCGCGACTGCGCGGATGTTGTTCGCGGTTAAGCCGGCGGCCTTCCATCCGCCGCCGAAGGTCGATTCCGCGGTGGTGCTGATGGAGCCCCACCATCGCGATTGGGGCATCGATCGCGAACGCCTGCTGCGCTTCGTAGGGCGATGCTTCGAGCACAAGCGGAAGACCATCCGCAATAATCTGGCGGGCTTTTACGGCAAGGATCTGGTGGATGCCTGGCCGGAAGCGGGATTGCGCGCCGAGCAGCTTTCCATCGAAGAGTTCGCCGCGATGTACGCGAGAGTAGCGGGCCTCGCAGAAGACGGAAGACAATAATCACCACAGAGCCACGGAGACCACGGAGAAAGGCCAAAATCAAAACCCGAGATCACGGAGGTGGCGGAGGGCCCGGAGTTCGTGAGCGGGGCCGGCTGTTTATTCGCCGTTCCGCTCGCGCAGTGCCGCTTTCACCTCGGCGCTGGCGCGCAGGGCGCCGCGCACTTTGATGGAGTGGACGGCGGCCCGCGCCAGTTCGGGCGTCACGTCTTTGGTGAAGACGCACAATCCCACCACGCTGATGTCGAGCTGCTTGCCTTTCGCCACCAGTTTCTCGAGCGATTTGCGCCCGTAAATCGTCGCGCCCACCAGCGGGGATTGGCGCAGGAAAAGCTCCTGGACCGTGTCCACGTGGGTGAGCAGTTGCGTGCGCACGGCCGCCACCAGGAAATCCGTGCGGCTGGCGTAATGACCCTGCTCGACGAGCAGGTCGATCTTGCCCAGATCGACCACGCTGATATTGAACGAGACCTTCTCGGTGTCTGCCATACTCCCATTGTATTCCAATTGGAATACCATTGGAAGATAAATCGGACTTGCTAACCTTTCCCTCCCCGGGCAGTAATAATCCCTGATGGGTAATCTTCTGCAGGACCTACGCTACGGTATCCGCAACCTTGCGCGGAACCGGAACTTCGTGCTGGCGGCCATGCTGACGCTGGCGCTGGGCATCGGCGCCAACACCACCATTTTCAGCGTGATGAACAGCACGCTCTTCAAACCGATTCCGTTCGCCAACGCGGACCGGCTGGTGCTGGTGTGGGAGACGTTCGGGAAAGGCCCCGACAACTGGAACATCGTCTCCGCGCCCAACTTCTGGGACTTCCAGAAACGGGCCCGCTCTTTCGACGCCATGGCGATCTTCGATTCGGCTGGCAGGGGATACAATTTGTCGCCCAACAACGCGCGGGAGGCGGAACAGGTGTCGGGCCTGCGCGTTTCGGCCGGCTTCTTCGATGTCCTCGGGGCGAAACCGCTGCTCGGGCGCACCTTTCTGCCTGAGGAGGAGACGCTTGGGAAAGACCACGAGGTGGTTCTCACCTATGGGCTGTGGAAGTCGCGCTATGCCGGCGATCCCTCGCTGGTGGGCCGCACCATACGCATCGACGGGGCGGAGTTCACCGTGGTGGGCGTGATGCCGCGCGAGTTCGAATTTCAGTTCTGGAGCGGGCCGCGCCGCCTGTTCGTCCCCGCGGGATACACCAAGACGGATTTCGGCCGCGAGGACAATAGCTTTCTCTCGATCGCCCGGCTCAAGCCCGGCGTCAGCGTGGCGCAAGCAAAAGCAGAGATGGCGGCAGTGGGAGAAAGCGTGCGCGCGCAATATCCCAGGATGGACGCGAACATGGGAGCGACCGTCTCTCCGCTGGCGGAGTACGGATTGGCAGGCCTGCGCAGCGGATTGTTCACGCTGCTCGCCGCGGTGGCGTTGGTTTTGCTGATCGCCTGTGTGAATGTCGCCAACCTGCTTCTGGCGCGCGGAGCCGGCCGGCGGAAGGAATTCGCCATCCGCCTGGCGGTGGGCGCGGCGCCGGCGCGCATCGCGCGGCAACTGCTTACCGAAAACGCGGTGTTGGCGCTGGCGGGCGGTGCGGCGGGATTGCTTGTGGCCGCGATCGGCACGAGGGTGCTGTATTACGCGTTTCATCTCGGCGGTCTGTACCTCGCCCTCCGCCCCGTGGACTCGATTTCGACGGACGCGCGCGTTTACGCCTTCGCGCTGGCGGTGGCCTGCATCACCGGCCTGCTCTTCGGCGTCGCGCCGGCGGTGGCCGCGCTGCGCACCGATGTGAACGATCCGCTGAAGGAAGGCGGACGCAGCGGCATGAGCGGCCACAACCGCCTGCGGCAGATTCTGGTTGCCTCCGAAGTGGCGTTGGCGCTGGTGGTGCTGTCCGGCGCGGGGCTGATGATCAAGAGCATGTCGCGGCTGCTGGGAGTCGACCCCGGATTGAACCCGAGGAACGTGCTGACCATGAGCGTCTCGGTTCCGCAGGAGGAGATCTACGTGGGACCGCCGGGCTTGCCGCGCTTCTGTCAGGACCTGGAAGAGCACGTCGGCTCGATTCCCGGGATTCTCTCGGTGAGCGCGGTGGCGCATCTGCCGCTCGAAGGCAACGCCGGTCGGGGATTTCAGATCGAAGGACGCCCGCCGGCCGCCCCCGGCGAAATGCCGGGCGCCAGCTATACCGTCGCCTGTCCGGACTACTTCCGCACCATGGGCATTCCGGTTCTGAAGGGGCGCGAATTCACGGCGCAGGATACTCTGAACGCGCCGGGCACGATCGTCATCAACGAAGCTATGGCCCAGGAATTTTGGGCGAATGAAGATCCGGTCGGCCGGGCGATCCGGCTCGGCGGATCGGACGGCCCGCGGCTCACCATCGTGGGAGTGGTCGGCAACGTTCACTTCCAGGGTCTCGATGCGCCTGTGCAGGCGCAATTCGCGCGGCCCTACATGCAAGCGGGCTGGCCGGTGATGACGATCGTGGCTCGTTCAGCGGCGGCGCCGGGCGCTTACAGCACGACGGTCAAGAAGGCGCTCGCCGGCGTGTTCCCGGACTTGCCGGTTTCGAATCTCGACACCATGGAGAACGTGGTGCGCAACTCCACGGGAGGGCGGAGATTCCCGATGCTGCTGCTGAGCGTTTTCTCGGTGCTGGCGCTGGTGCTCGCGGCGGTGGGAATCGTCGGCGTGGTAGGGCATTCGGTGACCCAGCGGACGCAGGAGATCGGGATCCGCATGGCGCTGGGAGCGAACGCGTTCGACGTTCTACGTCTCATGATCCACGGCAGCATGGTTTGGGTTCTGGCGGGGCTGGTAGCGGGCGTAGCGGCATCGGCCGGGCTCACGCGGTTGCTGGCCGGACTACTCTACGGCGTGCGGCCGCTCGATCCGGCGGTGCTCGCGGGCGTGGCTCTGCTGCTGGGCGCCGTGGCGCTCATCGCCAGCTACTTACCGGCGCGACGGGCGGCTAAAATCGACCCGATCGCGGCGTTGCGCTGCGAGTGATTGCTGCGCCACGGCAAGAAACGCTTCACCGCAGAGACGCGGAGACGCTGAGGAGACAGGGAGAATATTATTCACCACAGAGCCACAGAGCCACGGAGAATACAAAAGTCAAAATCAAACCCCGAGGACACAGAGGTGGCGGAGCACACAGAGGGTCGAGTGTTCGGGGCTGCGGGCGTGTGGGTGGCCTGGTTTTGGAATCGTGGCGGCGATTTGCGAGTCGTAGTGCAGCGCCAACTTCGGGCAGCCTTTTGCGGCGGCCGGCGCATACGAGGCACTACCGGATGGCGGCGAGCGCCTGTTCGAAATCGGCCAGCAGATCGCGCCAGTCCTCGATTCCGACGGACACGCGCACCAGCCCGTCCGTCACGCCGGATTCGGCCAATTCGTCGGGACTCATGCCGGAGTGCGTGGTGCTCTTCGGGTGGCAGACGAGACTCTCCACGCCGCCGAGCGAAACAGCGCTCTTGGCGATGCGCAGATGCCGCAGAAAATCGAAAGCCGCCGCCTTCCCGCCCTTGAATTCGATGGAGAAGAGACCGCCGGGATGGGCGCACTGTTTTTCGAAGATGCGCTTCTGTTCGGGATCGCGGAACAGCGTGGGATAAATCACGTTGCTCAATTGCTTGTTTCCAGCGAGCGCCTCCGCCAGGCGCTGCGCGTTCTTGCTCTGGCGGTTCATGCGCAGGGCCACGGTGGGCAGGCGGCTGTTGAGTTGCCAGCATTCGTCGGGTTGCAAAATGCTGCCGAACATGTTGCGGCGGCTGCGGATCTTCCGGATGAGGTCGGAGCTCCGGGTGAGCGCCACGCCCGCCAGCATGTCGCTGAATCCGGAAAGGTACTTGGTGCCGGAATAGAGCGAGACATCGGCGCCCCAAGTGAGCGGATGCTGGAAGGTAGGACCGAGGAACGTGTTATCGACCATCACCACCGGCCGATCGGGATGGCGCGCGGCCGTTTCCGCGGCGCGCTCGATATCGGTCATGATGAGGGTGGGATTGGCCGGCGTCTCGAGCAGCACCACACTCAAGTTGCGCGCGCCGCGAATGGCGGCGTCGAGCGCTTCCGCATTGCCCGACGGCACGGCGATTCCATCCACGCCGAACGGTTTCAGGAAATGGATGAGGCCGGTGGTGCCGCCGTAGAGCGGCGTGGTATAGACGATGGAGGTATCCGGCCGCACCACGGCGAAGAACGACGTCATGATGGCGGCCATCCCGGTATTGAAGACCGCGGCGTCGGTGGCGCCGGCTTCGAGCGGGACGATCTGGTCTTCGAGGATTTCGGAGTTGGGGTGGGAAAAGCGCGAGTAGATCAGGTCGGCGCGTTCGCCGGGCGCGGGCTGGGCCTTGCCGGTGGTGATATTGAAGGCTTGTTCGGCCGCCTCCGGACTGGCGAAAACGTAGGTGGAGCTGCGAAACACGGCCGGTCTGGCGGAGCCGAACGAGAGACTGGGATCGAAGCCGCGCGTCAGGACCGCGGTGCGCGGCCGGACGTCCCCATGGGAGTTATCACGATCAGCCATAAATCCTCCAACCCGAGTGTATCGCACAAAAGCACATCGTACGAGTGGTGCTTTCGAGGAGGCGAACCATCCGGCTGCCACTTACGTATGAACAGCCGATGCAACGTGCGAACCGCCATCCGGAATGGCTCATTCTCTTCGGGTGCTGCCTTTTCATTTTGGTGCTGGCTCTCTCCGCGTACTGGGAGGCGGATATCCGCTGGCTGCACTTCTTTCAGGCGTGGATGTATCTCGCGACTATCGTTCTCGCGCTCCGCCGCGACCGGTGGGGGTATTCCATCGGCATCGGCGCGGCGGGGTTCTGGTGCTACGTCAACATCTTCGTCACCACGTTCTTCATCAATGGCCTGCAGGAGCTCTGGCACTGGATTCACAGCGGCCGCCTGCACCGAGCGGATTTGCTGATCGCGGTGCCGGCGTGGTTCTCCAATCTGTTGGTGGTGCTGGGATGTTTGTGGGCTTATTCGCGCCTGCCCGGAAAATCGATTCGCGATGTGGGGAGATGGTTGGCCGCTGTCATTTTGAGCGCCGGATTCTTCGCTCTGGATATGGCGCTGTTCCAGCCGCGGTATCTGCCGCTTTTTCGCGGGGCAATGCACCCGCATTGGCCGCGTTGGTAGGACTCTTACTCCGCCAGCGGCAGCGGACTGACGCGGGACTGGGGTACTGTTCCAATTCCGGTCGATTGTTGGCTGGCATCGACACAGGCGGCAGAGCGTCCTATCCGCTGCGGCAGAGGTCAGCGTCGGGCGTCTATCGTCACGGTGGCCGCCCGTCTGCGTTCGCCGGATGCCGGCGACTTGTGCGGAATAATCCGAGCCGGTATCCGCCGCCGGATTCGCCAAAGATTCGCCTGCGCGGAACTCGCGATGTGATGATAAAGATATCTGGAAACAGGAGTACTAAATCGATGCGATTGGCTGTAGACTAGCAGCATTACGGAGGGGCCAAATGGACGTGTCCCCGAGTTTCCATCTGACTTTCGCCAATAAATGCGTGCCGCCTGCGCCATGTCTGTCGTACCGGTTTTGGATCACAGTCATCTCATTAATGGTAGTGTTCTCTTCGGCGTGTCCGATGGAAGCGGCACCACCCACATCGCGCTGTGACATAAGCGGTAATGCGGTGGCGACCATCGCCGACGTGCAAGCGGAGATCAACCAGGCGTTGGGTTTGGCGGGCGCCAACGACCTGAATAATGACAGCGCAGTCAACGTTGTCGACCTCCAGATTGTGGTGAATGCGGTCCTCAAACTGGGCTGTGCGGTGGATCCTCCTGCGATCACGGATTTCAACCCGAAGAGCGGCCCAATCGGTACGCTGGTTAGCGTAACGGGATCCAATTTCGGAATCGCGCCGCAAATCAGCGTCCCGAGTCTCGGCGGCGGCACACTCAATCCGCCCTCGAACTTTTCCGCGACCGGAACTTCCTTCGTGGTGCCTGCGGGCGCCGCGAGCGGCGCCATCCAGATCGCGACCCCTTACGGAAGCGCGACCAGCACAGCAACATTGACGGTGACGCCCTCCACCGGATTCACCGTCAGCGCGACTCCTCCCACAGCCAATCTGATTCAGGGCCAGAGCGTGTCCTATGCTGTGTCGCTAGCCAGTACCAACGGTTTCAGCCAATTGGCGCAGCTATCCGTCAGTGGCTTGCCCTCGGGAATCACCGCCGATTTCGCACCCGCGAGCATCACGGCGGGCCAGACTTCCGTACTCACTCTCACTGCTCCGGCGAGCCAGCCGATCGCGAATGCCAGTTTAGGAATTTCGGCAGCCGCCACGGTGGACGGGATGCCGGTGACGCAGGGCGCCTCCGTATCATTGTCAACGGTTGTGCCGACTACCTCGCTGATCGGGCGGACGGTGGTCTCGGACTCACCGGAGACACCGCTGGCCGGCGTGACCATCACGACCCTCGACAAGGATGGTAACGGGAACATCACCGGATGTACAGGCCAGACGACGGTATCGGACGCCGCCGGCAATTTCGCGTTGACGAACCTTCCGATGGCCTGCACGGGACCGCAGTTGATCGGCTTTGACGGGACTACGGCGACCGCGCCGGCCGGCAAATACGCCGGTGTGAACCTGGTATTTTCGCTCAGCTCAGGGCAGGTCACAGCTTCGGCTGTGCTGGTGCACCTGCCGCGGATCGACACCGTGGAGACGTTCCCGGTAACGCAAGACTCGCCTTCGATTCAGACCTACTCATATACCTCGATTCCCGGCCTGTCGGTGACCGTGTATCCGAATACCACATTCACTATGCCCGACGGCACGCAGCCGAATCCGTTTCCGCTGGCAGCCGTGCAGGTGCCCGTAGATCGCCTGCCGGACGCGAAACCCAATGTGCCCACCATGATTCGTGCGTTCATTGTGGCTTTCCAGCCGGCCAATGCCACTACCAACCAGCCGGTGGCCGTCTCCTTCCCGAACACCCTCAACACCGCACCGGGCACGGACATGGTGTTAATGACGCTCGACCCCACGCACGGCCAGATGGTGCCGTACGGGACGGGCGCCGTATCGACGGATGGGACACAGATTGTGCCCGACGCGGACCCGGCCCATTCCGGGCATTTGTATGGCTTGGTGCATTTCGATTGGCATGGCCCCATGCCGCCGCCGCCGCCCGAGCCCGATCCGCCGCCCGATCCCGGTTGTCCGGGATGTCAAACCCCAGAGCCTCAGCCGCACAAGCCCGGACGATGCAACGATCCGAACACCGGCCCGGAATCCGGCGACCCGGTCGATATCACCTCCGGGCTTCAGGTCATCCGGGCTACCGATATCGTTCTGGGCGGCCGGGTGAACCCGGTGTGGATTACGCGCACGTATCGAACACTTTCTTCTAACCCGGGGCCTTTCGGAATTGGTACCGGGTACAACTACGGGTATCAGTTGGCGACGAAGGGATTTGTTATCGAAGGCGGCCCAATCTACCTGGTGATGGCGAACGGAAACCAGTATCCATTCTTCCTGTTGCCTAACGGGACTTTGGTTAATTACACCAATCCTGCGTTGCGCGGAGTCACCATTACGCCGTTGAACACTTCGCCGCGCAGCTACAGCTTCCGTCGGCGGGAGGGAACCACCCTGCTCTTCCAGTCGCCATCCACCGGACCCTTCATCGCGTACCTGAACTCCATCGCGGATCCGAACGGAAACACCATTACGCTGGTGCACGGGAATTCGTCGAGCCCCGATCAGGTTACACAGGTGATTGACCCGTTTGGCAGGGCTTTGGTGATTGGTTATGACAGTTCGGATCGCATTGTTCTGATTCAGGACCCGATTGGCCGGAAAGTCAGCTACACCTATAACTCTCAAGGCACTCTGGCCACGGTGACGAATGCGGCCGGGGGTGTTACCAGCTATACATACGACAGCCAGAACCGCGTCACCCAAATTACCGATGCCCGGGGCATCGTGACCGCTCAGAACACGTACGATGCGAACGGCCGCGTGATGTCGCAGGTCCAGGGCGATGGCAGCGTGATTCAGTTCGCCTATACCCTGTTGAATCCGCTGGCGCCGGCCAGCCCCTTGATGAGCACCACTGTGACGGACCAACGGGGCAATACCACCACCTATCGATACGACCCGACCGGGGCCTTGCTGCAAGTGACGGACGCAACGGGGCAGTACCAGACGTTTCAAAAAGATCTCAACCACAACAACGTGGTTACGGCCGCAACCGGTGGCGGGATCTGTCCCTCCTGCAATAACCCAAAGTTCGGCGATGTGCAGTTCAGCTACGACTCCGCCGGAAATATGTTGACCCGGACAGACGCTCTGGGAAACACCATGACTTATTCCTATGATCCGGCAACGAACAAGGTGAATCAGATCGCCGACGCCCTTGGCAGCACGGCAAAGTACACCTATGACGCCCACGGCAACAAGCTCACTTCCAGCGACGCGAACGGCCACACCCTGACCTACGCCTATAACTCCTTCGGCGAGGTCACCCAAACTACCGACTCGCAGGGCCAGATCACAACGTATACCTACGACTCCGATGGCAACCTCGCCGCCATCACGGGTCCGCTCGGAGAAACTTATTCCTTCGTTTACGATGCTGTTTCCCGCCCGGTGCAAATGGTGGACCCGCTGGGAAGAAAAACCACCCTAATCTATGACGCGCTGGACCGGCTGGCGGCGCAGCAGAACGCCTTGGGGAATACGGTTCAGTACAGTTACGACGCCATCGGCAATCTGCTATCCGCAACAGACGCGAATTCCAAGACGACTTCGTATTCCTACGATGCCATGCACCGCCTGGTTAGCAAGACCGATCCCGCGGGCCAGACCGACACGCGAAGCTACGATCCCTTCGGCAACCTGATCAAGTTCACGGATCGAAATGGCCAGGTGACCGCCCTGACTTACGATGTGTTGAACCGCTTGAGCAGCCAGACATACCAGGACGGCAGCCATAGCACGGCCTCTTATGATGCGCGAGGCCGGCTGGCGCAGGTGCAAGACTCGGTTGGCGGCACGTTCGCCTACACCTACGATTCAGCCGGTCATCTGACCAGCCAATCCAGTCAATTCGGAACCGTCCTGTACACCTACGACGCGCGGGGCTCGGTTGCTTCCAGACAGGTAGTGGGTCAGCCCGCCATATCGTACACCTACAACTCCGGCGGCAATCTACTCAGCGCCGCGATGCCCCAGGCGACGGACACCTTCGCGTACGATAACCGTAACCAGCTTTCACAGATCATGCGCTCCAACGGTGTGTCTTCCCAGTACAGCTACGATGCCGAGGGAAGAGCGGTGTCGATCGTGCATTCCGGGGGACAGGGAATCCAGTTTCCGTTGAGTTACGCATACGACGCCGCCAACGACAGGTCTTCCTTTACGAGCGGAGTGGCCGCTCCAACCGCCGTCTCCAACACATTCGATCCCAGCGGGCGTCTCATTCAGAGCGGCGCCACGAATTATACTTACGACCTGAACGGGAATTTGACCAGCGCGACAAGCAGCGCGGGAGTTACCTCTTTTGCGTGGGATGCGCGCAACCGCCTGCAATCCATAACCAGCCCGAACGGTCAGAAGACTCAGCTCCTCTACGACTACGCACATAATCTGATATCCCAAATCGATTCCGGGCCCATTCAGAATCTCGTGCAGAGTTTTGTCCTCGACGGTGACAACGTCGCCTATATCGGTAAAAGCAACGGGGATAACCTTTCGGTTCTCGCGGGCCGGGTAGTCGATAGCCACCTGGCGGTAATTCATTCCAGCGGCCAGGTGGAGTTCGGATTGCCCGATGCGGTAAACAGCACGGTTGCCACGACGAATCAGAGCGGGGGCCTGACAGCGACATTCTCGTATGAACCGTTTGGCAATACTACCACGACCAGCACTTATCCGTTCCAGTTCACCGGGCGGGTTCCAATTGGAGGTTCGCTGTATTACTACAGAGCGCGCTATTGCGACACCCAGGCAGGCCGTTTCATCAGCGAAGACCCGATTTCCTCCTTTGCAGGCGGGAGCGCTTACGTTTATGCGCGCAATGGCCCGTTAGCCCTGGTCGATCCGCAAGGCATGGCGCCGTCACCGTTTGGCACGGCCTGTGGCTACGCGGGAATGATTGCGGGCAACATCGGTACCGAGGCCGATAGTCAATACTTTACGATCGCCGGCATGATCTTTGACGCCGGATCGTGCCTGTCTAGTGGACCGGGTTGTGCACTCAGCCTGGCTTTGGACCTCGCGTTCGCGACGGGGACTCCCACGCAGTATTCCACCGACGGTTGCGTCGCCGAGAGCCCGTTCTGCAGCGCGGATGAGCCCGCGATGTGCCCGGCGCCTCCGCCTCCCAACCCCTTCGCGCCTCCACCCGTGCAGATTTGTTCCCCTTGGGCTCCGGCCCAGCCTGACTATGGACCCCCGCCGCAGGTGCTGCCTTTCTCACCGGAAGGCTCGGGTCCGATTCCGTTCCCGAGCGGCCAATGACAAGTTCAAGGACCACGCTTTGAAGCGATATCGCTACATCCTCGGATCTCTGATGGCAGCGATCCTTTGGCTCGCCTCCGCCACCTGTTTGCCGGGCCAGACCACCGCGACCTTACAGTGCTTTTACGACGACACCGGACAACTCATCAAAACCGTAGATCCCGCCGGCAACATCACGACCTACTCGTACGACCCGGTCGGCAATATCGTGCAGGTGAGCCGAAGCACCCTGAGTTCCCCCGGTGCTATGTCCGTTTTCAACGTCACACCGCAGAAGGGCGGTGTCGGACAGACCGTCACGATTCAGGGGCAGGGCTTCAGTTCCAGCCCCGCCAGCAACCTGGTCAAGTTCAATGGAACCCAGGCGACCGTGGTAACAGCCACTGCTACAAGTCTGGTGGTGACGGTGCCGGCCGGGGCGACGACGGGGACTGTCTCCGTCACAGCCGGCGGCGCCACAGCGCAAGGCCCGACCTTCACCGTCCTCGTAGTCCTGGTGTCGCTGGCACTCAGTCCTGCCAGTCCCGCGACAATACCCCTCGGGGAGTCTACGCAATTCAGCGCTACGGGAACCTTCAGCGACGGCAGTACTCAGAATTTGACGGGTATGGTGGCCTGGACTTCATCGGCGATCAACGTGTTGCCGATTGGCGCCGGCGGTCAGGCAGTTCCTGTGTCTCCAGGAACTGCCGTCATCACGGCCCAGTTGATCAGTCTCCAGGCAGGCGTGGCGCAAGCCATTACCATTGTTACCGTCACGCCGGCGGCCGTGGAATCGATCTCGGTGACGCCTTCCAATCTCACCGTGCCCGCTGGCCGTCAAGTCTCCTATTCGGCAGAAGGCATGTACAGCGACGGCAGCACCAAGAATCTGACGAATTCGGTGACTTGGGCCTCGACGAATATGAAAGCCGGCACCATTAGCAGCAGTGGGGTACTGACGAGTCTGATGCAGGGCACGACAACGATTCAGGCCACCTTGGGGGCTGTGACCGGATCCACTCCTTTGACTGTAGGTCCGCCCGGACCTACGCCACGCTTCACTCTCATCCCCAATACCGACGGGACCATCTCCGTTTTCGCGGTTACCGCTTTTACCGGGCAGCTTCGGCCAATTGGATTTGCCGTCAACCCGAATGGTGCGAATTCGGCGGCGGTAGTTGTGGCGGTCGATCCCATGGCTCCCTACGTCTATGTCACGGAACCGCGGGCCAGCCAATTGGCCGGCTTCTCGATCGATCCCAACATCGGCATCCTCACTCCGATTTCCGGGTCACCGTTTCCAGCCCCCGGTTCGCCCTCTTCGATCGCCGTCGACCCGGCCGGAAAGTTCGTGTTCCTTTTGGACCAAACTACCGGTGTAAACGTGTATACCATTGCCGCGGACGGAACTTTGAAGGCCGTCAACGGCTCGCCATTCGCTGCTGGAAGCTCTCCTGCATCTTTAGCGATCTATCCCCAGGGCGGGTTCCTTTACGCCGCGAACCAAGCCGCTAACACTCTCTCGGCATTTGCCATTAACGCTACCACCGGCGCGCTGACGCAGGTAACCGGTTCGCCATTCCCTACTGGGAACAGCCCCGTTTCGGTAACTCTCGATCCCACCGGCAGGTTCCTGTATGTCGCAAATCAGGGCGATAGTACCATTTCGGCCTTCACCATCGACTCCACCAGCGGTGTGCCAACTCCGATCGGCGGTCTGCCGGTCACCACGGGCACTCTGCCCGTTTCGGTGGCGGCGGAATCAAGTGGGCAATTCGTCTATGCACTGAGCGCCGTCAGCGAGATCGCGGGCGGCACCGGTAACTTGTCGGCTTATACCATCAACGGCACCACGGGCGCGCTGACCCCCATCTCCGGATCCCCCTATAGCGTAGGCCACATACCTCGCACGCTTACGATTGATCCATCGGGCCAGTTCCTCTACGTAGCGAACCAGAGTAGCGTTATGGAGTTCACGATCGGCCTTACCGGAGCGCTGACAGTCGGCCGGACATTCCGATCTCGCGACAATCCCGTGGCCATAGCCATCTTCGCCGGCACGTCCGCGCCGGTGTTTACTCCCAGTTTTGCTTACGTCGCCAACTCGGCCGATGGCACGCTATCAGGCGACTCCGTGGATGCTTCCACCGGATCGCTCGGCGCTGTGATGAATTCGCCTTTTTCCACCGGGAAAGACCCAGTCTGGACTGCGGCCAGCCCGGCCGGACAGTTCCTGTACACGGCGAATCAAACCGACGGCACCATCTCCGCCTTCGGCATCGACGCCGCCTCGGGAGAGCTCACGCAGATTGCCAATTCGCCATTCCCCGCGGGTTCGAAGCCATCCTCGGTAGCGGTCGACCCATCCGGCAGATTTGCCTATGCTGCCAACCAGACCTCTGGCAACGTCTCGGCCTACAGCATCTCCGCCGGAGCCCTCGCGCCCATCGCCGGTTCTCCCTTCAGCGCCGACACAGGGTCGGTAGCCGTGGCCGTGGACCCACTCGGCAAATTCGCTTATGTGGCAAATAAGACTGCGGGCGACGTCTCGACCTTCGTGATCGATCCTGTCGCCGGCGGCCTGATTTCGCTGGATGGGAGCGCTCCCGTAAAGAACTCCCCTGTGGCGGTGACGGTCGATCCGACCGGGAATTATGTTTACGTCGCTAATTCCGGATCGAACAACATTTCGGCTTTCTCCATCAGCGATCCGTTTGGCGGTGGCCTGTCGGCGATTATTGGCTCGCCATTCACGGCGGGAACCACACCTTCGTCTTTGACGACCGACCAGTCCGGCAAATTTCTGTACGTAGCCAACGCCGGCTCCAACAACGTCTCCGCTTATTCCATCAATCCCGCCACCGGAGCGCTCACCGCTCTCGCCGGTTCTCCATTCTCCGCCGGCACAACCCCATCCTTCGTCGCCGTTGATATTTCCGGCGCTTATCTCTACGTGGTCAATGCGGGGTCAAACAATGTGTCGGCGTTCTCCATCAACACCGCAACCGGGGCGCTTACGCCGCTCGCCAATTCACCGTTTGCGGCGGGAACGACGCCCCTATCGATCGCCCTCATTGGCACGGTTCACTGAAGAGCGCAGTCACGATCTCGTCGCTTGGCGCGGTCGAGGATAATATTTCAATCACCCGCTAAGCTGGTAGCCTTGAGACCGTCTCAGGTTGGACGGGACCTAGAATGACGATGCGCGTCGGGTTCGTTCCCGGCCGCGATTGGGAGGGAACATGAAGTCACGCTATAACCCAGGCAGAGTTGCCGGCCTCCTCTACCTGCTCCTCGGCTTTGCGGTCGTCCGCCTCAAGTACATTCCCGGCGCTTTGCTCGCCGGCCGCGACGCCGCCGAGACGGCCAAAAACATCGCGGCCCACGAGCTGCTCTTCCGTTTCGGCATTGTCAGCGATCTGATCACCGCGACCGCCGCGATCTTCGTCACGCTCGCCCTTTACCGCCTGTTCCGCGAAGTCAGCCAGAGCCAGGCCGTGCTCCTGGTTATCCTCGGCGGGCCGATGCCGGCGGCGGTCTACTTCTGCAACGCGCTAAACGACGTTGCGGCGTTAATGTTTGCGCGCCCGGCCGACTTCTTGTCGGCATTCGGAAAACCTCAGATCGACGCCTTTGTAATGCTCTTCCTCCGCCTACACGACTACGGAGTCTTTACCAATGAGATTTTCTGGGGCCTGTGGCTGTTCCCGTTCGGCCTGCTGGTTTGGCGCTCGGGATTCATCCCTCGCATCCTGGGCCTCTCCCTCTTCGTAGCCTGCTTCGGCTACCTGGCTTTCAGCTTCACGGGGTTATTGATGCCGCACTACCTGAATACGGTCGCCCGCGTCGCCAACATCGCAATCCTCGGAGAAGCGCCGATCATACTGTGGCTCGCGATCATGGGAGCCAAGCCGAGGCCGCTGGGCGCCGCAGCCTCGCCACCCACCGTTGGTTAGGACCCGGAATCCCCCCAAATGTCTGGTTTCGAGGTGCTGCTGCCAAAGGCCAGCGTGCGCTGGCTTAGTACTCCATTTCATAAGTTCGCCAACGTATTCTGCCGCAACCGCTCCCTGAATGACAGCGAGCGGCGCTTTTGCTGTACTGTTCGAAGAAAGGCACCGTCGCGGCAGCTTGCGCCGCATACGCGCCACGCGCTCGACCTGCCTCCGCAAGTCAGTCTCCGCCGCAAGAAGCCGGTTGCGGGCGGTGCGATAGCGGGACGATTCACCCGGGAATCGGGCGGAGTGTGTCTTCTGAGCCATGTCTGTTCTCCTTTGCGGGCCGTTGAAATGCGGAACGGACATTTTAGTCGATGTCTTATCGTGAGTCCATCGGCCACCGTGCCCTCCTGGGTTACTGGCAGACGAGCGCAGAGCGGCCAATCATCAGCGACTCCCCAAGAGTGGGCTTCCGCCAGGCAGACTGGAATAGTCACCACCGATGTTGACGGCGCCTACGAATGCCAGCGTTTTCGCAACCAGGATGGTGTATTGACGGTTGCTGGAGCCGGCCGCTCAACCCGTTAAGTGAACAGTATTGGCGGCTTACTCCCCGAACGAGCCGACTTCCTAACGCGGCGACCGTGTGTGCCTACCGCGGCGCGGCGAGTCCCTTCGCGGATTCACACGGGCATCGCGTCTGGCACACACGGCAGAAGAAACGCGAGCACGCGGGGCACGGCGCCCAACAGTTGCGGCACAGCAGATGCACGCGCTCGCAAAGGTAGAGCGGGTGCGCCGCCGCGAAGCAATGCTCGCACAGCGGCGGCTCCAACACCCCCAGCACGGGATTCCAATCGAGCGCGTATGCCCGCTCTGCTTTCTTCCGGATGAGGCGCACGGAAATGCGGCGGGCAGGCGCGCGCACCGCCAATAGCGCGGCCAATTCGATTCGCACGCGCAGCGCGTACTTGCGGCGCAGGTCCTCCAGCTTGGCGGCGCGGTCAGCCTCGATCGCCTGTGCCCGGCTTTGCTCCTTTTCGCGAGCGGCAGGGTCGCCGGCGTGCTTGGCAATCCGCTTCTCCATCTGCGCCAGCATGCCCGCGTAGTACGATTCGACGCGCTCGGTATCGCGGGCCAGGCGGCGACTGGCGTTCTCCTCAGCCTTCTCCACGTGACCGGCGGCGGCAGCCTGAGCTGCCCGAACGGCCGCCGGATACCAGCGTTGCACCACGCCCGGGTCGGCAAATCTGTCGGACTCCATCAGGTTATCGCGAAGGCCCAGCAGGAAATTCTCCGGCATGGTCACCAACGAGCCGGCATCCGCGTTGCAGCAGACGGTGGCGACTCCCGTGCTGCGGTCGTCCGAGTCGATGGTGTATTGAAACGTGAAGAACAAGTAAGTGGTGCTGGCGGCGCTCTCCTCCACGAGGCGCGAGATGCCATTCTGGACGGCCAATTCAGAAGCCAGCACGGAAGCGGCGTCGATGGGCGCTAACGGGCGCGGATTCCGGTATCGCGCCTCGACCAAAAGCGGTTGCGCGGGAAGCAGGCGCTCCATTCGGTCCAACCATTCGATGGCATCGTCGCCAACGTCCAGGGCAAACCATTCTTCAACGCCCAGCGACGCCGCCACATCGGAGGGCAGCAAGGCGCCGATCCGGCCGGCTTGTCCGGGCTCCACTAAGGCGCCGCGGCTCATCAGCAGATCGCAAATCCACTCTCCAACCCCGATCACCGGCTACACCTCGAAATCCCTTTGGAATAACTCTTCATCCAGCCGCTTGGTAGCGGCATATTGATTCTTCGCCGCAATCAGCCGTTCCGCGAACTCGTCGAACCCCTGCTCGAGACGGCCCGAATCGCGCCCGGAGAGCCACAGGTCCAATACCAGGGCGGCAAAGTCGCCTTCGTCGAGAGTTCCCAGAATGGCGTCCATCTCGCCCACCACCAACTCGAACATATTGATCTTGTCGTGGAGCACGCGCAGCAACTGCTCTTCGACGGTTCCGGCCTGGCAGAAGTTGAAGACGAACACTTCCTTGGTCTGGCCGATGCGGTGTGCGCGCCCGACGCGCTGTTCCAGGCGCATGGGATTCCACGGCAGGTCAAAATTGATGACTGTGTCGGCGAATTGAAGATTGCGGCCTTCACCGCCGGAACCGGTCGAGAGCAGAACGCTGGCTTCGTCCCGGAAGCGGGCAATGGCAGCGTCCTTCTCGGCTTTCGACATGTCGCCGCTGAACAAAGCGTAGCGGAGCGAATGCTGCCCGCAGACCTCTGCCAGGTGTTCCAGCGTGGCCGTGAACTCCGTGAACACGACGGTCTTGGCAGGGCGTTCGGCCAACATCCGGCCCAGTTGCAGGCCCTTGCCCGTCCAGGAAACCTGGGCTGCGACCTCCTGGATGGCCTCGAGTTCGCGGCGGTCCGAGGCGCCCCGCCGATCGGGTTCCGCCAGCATTCGCCCGATAGCGCGGGCCAGCGCCGGCGCGCTGCTGCCCGCCTGCCGCTGCAAAATGTGCAGCGCAAAATCGTGCGCGGTTTTGGCGGTCTTGTAGCGCGCCGCCACATAATCGGAAACCATGCCGTAAAGCCGCTCCTCGGCGGGCGACGGCAACACCACCACGCTGGCGGCTATGCGCGGCGGCAGCCGGACGTCCACGGCGGCACGGGTGTTGCGCACCATCACCTCGGCCAGCAGTTCGCGCAAGCGTTCCGGATGGCGCGGCGATTTCGGCTTGCCCGGCAGAAGGAACTGCTTGCGGAAGTCGGCCTCGGTGGCCAGCAGCCCCGGTTTCAGCACGGTAATCAGGTTATAGAGTTCGATCAGGTTGTTCTCCACCGGCGTGGCGGTGAGCATCAGAATGAATTTCTTGTTGAGGCTATTAATGAGCTTCCAATTCGCGCTGGCGCGGTTCTTCAGGCAGTGCGCCTCATCGACAATCACCAGATCCCAGACGACGCCAGCCAGCGCGGAGGCGTGCGGCTCCAGGCGGGCCATGGCGATGGATGCCACCACCAGCGGCTGTTCGCTCCAGAAGCGCGTTGCATCGGAGCGGAAGGTCGGATCGTCGGGCGACACCGAGGCCAAGCCGAATTTTTCCGCCAGCTCGCCTTTCCATTGCGATACCAGCGAAGGCGGCGTCAGGACCAGCACCTTGCGTGCCATGCCGCGCATCCAGTACTCTTTCAGCACCAGACAAGCCTCGATGGTCTTGCCGAGACCGACCTCGTCGGCCAGCAAAGCGCGCCCCTTGAAATGCCGGAGCACCCGCCGCACGGTTTCCTGCTGATACATGTACGCGTCCACGCCGTTCAGTGTGGGGAGGCAAACCAGGTCCTCGAAACTCTGCGACAGCCGCAGCTCCAAGAGCCGCCGGCGAAGCTGGTAGTCGGCCAGAGTGCCGTTGGCGCCGTTGAAGACCGGCGGGGGAGGCGGGAGGAAATCCACCGAGGCGCGCGGAGGCGGGGGTTTCGGCTCGCCGGCGGCGGGTTGGAGGATTTGGACCGCAGGGGCCTCCTTCGCCGCCGGCGGTGGCGCGGGCGTGGAAAGCGCGGCAGCTTGCGGGATGCTTTTGCAGAAAGCCTTGGCGTTATCGCGCCACAGTTTCCATTTCCGCACCGGGGCCGATCGCGTGGCTTCCAGAAAATCCTGGAAGTGTTTGAGAGCCTCCTCGCGGCGGCCCAATTCCAGGTGAACGATTCCCAGGTTGTAACTGGCGGAAATCGCTTCGGGGTTCCGGCGCAATTGCATCAGATACGAAAGGGCCTGCTCGTGTTGGCCGGCGGCAAGATGAATCGCGGCCAGCAGATCGAGCGCGGGATAGAGGTCCGGATCGAGATTCAGGGCCTTCCGGGCGGTCCGGGCGGCACCGGCGGCATCGCCGGATCGGTACATATTCTCCGCCATCATGTGGAGGTGCCAGGCTTCGTCCCGGTCGAACTCACGGGCCTCGGCGGCACGCCGTTCCTTCACAAGGCGTCGGCGGCGTTCCTGTTTCTTCGGGTCGTTCACGGGAGAGACGTGATTATAACGCGGCTTGGAAGTCTTGGGGGCGGGTGATAAATTGAAGTGGGAGCAGAACGGAATGCGCAGCACAGCTATCGCCTTGCCTCCGCTCCTGCGCGAGGGAGACCGGCTCGACAGCACTGAATTTTTGCGCCGCTGGGAGGCGATGCCCGATCTCAAGCATGCGGAACTGATCGACGGAGTCGTTTTTTCAATGCCTTCTCCGGTTGGCCTAAATCACGCGACGATCTGCTACAGGATGTCTGGTTGGTTGTGCGCTTATACGGATGCGACTCCCGGTTGCGCGGGTGGTGTCGAGGCAACCTGGATAATGGGCCCTGTCGATGTTCCCCAGCCCGATTTGTGTGTGCGCATCCTGCGGGAATACGGCGGCCAATCCGGAGAGTCGGGGGCGTATGGGTCGGGCGCGCCGGAACTGATCGTCGAGGTTAGCGGCTCGACGCTCTCGCGGGATCTCGGCGCCAAGCTGGAACTCTACCGGCGGGCCGGCGTGCGCGAATACCTGAGTGTGCTTCTGAATCCGCAGCAGGTAATCTGGCGCGAACTCGCGCGCGGGCGCTATCGCGAGATCAAACCAGATGAGGACGGGCTCCTCCGGTCGCGCGTGTTTCCGGGGCTTTGGCTGAATTCCGAGGCGGTGTGGAACGCGAAGAAGCAGATGCGGGAGGCCGTCCAAAAGGGTATCGCCTCGGAGGGACACGCGGCGTTCGTGCGGCGGCTGGGCGTGGTACAGAGGCGAAAAGGCTGACCGGTTAGTAGCCGACCGTCGTCGGCAGCTTGGCAAGCAACAGATCTGTTGTTCCGACAAAATCAAAACGCCGCCGGGCGCGAACCCGGCGGCGCGATAGTCCTGAACTGGTGGCGATCAGTCGCCGAACGAGCCGACTTCTTCCTGCTCTTCGACCGGCTTGGGCGCGGGCTTGATATCGGTGAGCGACACCAGGTCGGGCTTGGGCTGTTCCTTCAGCACGTGCTGGCGGTACAGCTTCATCATGCGCTCGTTCTCTTCCTGTTCCTTGATCTTCGCGGCGCGGGCGCGGATCTTTTCGTCGCGGGCGGTCTTGGCGATGCCGAGGCGGTCGAGATCGTGCTGCTCTTCGTTGGTGACGATTTCGTCGCGCAGCACCAGCGAGTGGTCCTTGCTCTCCAGCTTCACCGACTTGCCGCCGGCGAAAATCTCGTGGCGGCCGTTCTCCTCGTACCACTTGGTGAGCGTGGCCGTCATGTGCATCTTCTCGATGATGTTGCGCCATCCGACGCCGGTATTGTAAGCGCAGAACGAAATCTCGCCTTCCTGGGTGGCGTAGGGGATGATGCACTGCTCGGTGCGGCGGAAATCGTAGTTGAACAGATCCTGGAACCACATTCCGGCGATAAAGAGGAAGTTCCAGCGGTCGCGGCGGCGCTTTTCGATGTCCTCCATAGTGCGATCCTTGCCGACGTTGTCGTAGCTCTTGCCGGTGGCGCCGAACGTCTTGTCGAGCTTCTTGAAAAGATCGCTCAGCTTGAAGTGCGTGGGCGATTTGAAGGGGTCGTAATTGCGCGCGGCGGCGAGCGCCATGCCGATAATCGACGGCCACTTGCCGCGAGCCGCGTCGTTGATGCTGGCCACGTCGCGCGCGAGCTGGTCGCAATTCCAAAACTCGGTCACCGGCTTGGCTTCCTTGGTTTCCTTGTCGACCATCACCGCCATGCCGACGCCGCAATTGGGGTGGCAGCCGCAGCTCAACTGGCCCCAGGCGTACTGCGGGCCGTGCACCAGGTCGCTCCAATCAGAGAAGGTGGAGATGAACGAAATCGGGAACCAGTCGCGGGCGGGCTCGCCCAGGCCGGTCTGATTCTTTACGTCGTGCGCGAGGTGGGAGAGGGTGTAGCGCTGGGCGGCGCGGCGCTCGTCGGTGACGGCCTCGTCGCGGCCCGTGAAGCTCACAGGTTGGTACGACAGGAACGGAATCCGCTTGGGGTTGTCGAGCGCAAACTGCACGATGCGGCCGACCTGCTCGTTGTTGATCCCGTTGATGATGGTGATCACCGGAATAATGTCGACGCCGTTGGAGTATAGATTTTCAATAGCGCGCAGCTTGACGTCGAACAGGTTGCCCACCTTGCGATGGGCATTGGCGGCGTTGCCGATGCCATCGAACTGCAGATAGGCATAGCGCAAGCCGGCGTCGGCCGCAGCCTTGCAGAATTCCGGACTCTTGGCGAATTCGATGCCGTTGGTGGCCGCCTGAACGGAGGTGTATCCCACTTCGCGCGCGTAGCGGACGGCGTCCAGAAAATAGGGCGAGATGGTCGGCTCGCCGCCTGAGAATTGCACCGACATCTGCCGCTTCGGCTTGATGGTGATGGCATTGTTGAGCAGCGTCTTGATATCGTCCCAGGTCAATTCATGCACAAACCCCACCTGGTTGGCGTCCATGAAGCACGGGTCGCACATCATGTTGCAGCGGTTGGTGAGGTCGACGGTCAGCACCGACCCGCGGCCGTGGGTGATGGTGCTCGAGCCATGCTTGTGCAGACGGGAATCGTTGTGGGCGCGAATGTCGCGGCCGGGGAAGACGTCTTCCAGGTGCTTGAAGAACGCGGTGTCGATGGCCATCACGTCTTCAAAATGCCCGTGAATAGGGCAATCCTTCACCATGAGAATCTTGCCGTCACGCTCGATGACCTGCGCTTTGATCTCGCCCGGCTTATCGGTGTAGAGGACATCGAGGGGCGTCTTGCCGTCGAGGATCTGCTTGCGGACCTCGGGGATGCACCTGGGGCAGAGGGAATCGGTCGTGCGCGGCCAACCCAGCGGGGGCTTGGTCTTTTCCCACGACTTCAGGAGTGGTTTCTCCGACCACTTCGGAGTGAAACCGGGATTTTGACCGATTTGATTGAGCTTATCGAAGACGAACCAACCCGCATTTGCAGCGTAGGTGAAAACCTTTTCGGCGTATTTGATAGGTTTGTGCATCGTTCAACCACACTCCTGGCTTGATACCAAAAGTATAGGGAATTCGCCTGCGCGACGCGATGGATCGGCATTAAACCGTTAAAATTGTTGGTTGTACGGCGTGTTGGCGGGTTGAACGGGGTGAGCGGCTCGCGGGCCGTAGGCTCATGAAAGCGAAAGGGTTAGTTGTGGTAAAACACAACTAAAGGCAGACGGAGAGGCACCGCTCCCTTGCGGTCGCGGCTCAGTAACGGGTCGCGGCTCAGTAACGGGTCGCGGGCGTAACGGGTCGCGGTCAAGAGCGCGAGAGCAGCGCGTGCTAGCGATTGGCCCGGTTCCCGGCGCCGGTGGGCGGCGTGGCCGGGGAATGGAACGACTTATCGGGGTACTTCGGCACCGTAACGGTCGGCACGGGATGCGCCTTGATCTCCGACTGGAGATACGCGATGGCGGCCTCCAATTGCGCGTCTTTGCCCTCGAATGTCGCGTGGGGGAGATTGTCGACCACGATATCCGGCTCCACGCCGTGGCCCTCGATCAGCCATTTGCCTTCGGGTCCGAACACGCCATTTTCCGCCGCAGTCGCGATGCCGCGGTCCGCCAGAAAATTGCTCCCGCTCAGCCAGATTTCGCCGCCCCAAGTGCGGGTGCCGATGACCTTGCCCAATCCGAGCCTTTTGAAACCTTCGGTAAAGGCCTCGCCATCGGACGCGGTAAAGGCGTCGCAGAGCACCACCATGTGGCCGCGGAATGCCTCCTGCTGATTCCACAGCGGCACGCCTGTGCGCGGCTGCCAGAACATCCAGGCCTTGCGCAGCAGCTTGCCGAGAATCCAGCTATCGATATTGCCGCCGTTGTTGTGGCGGACGTCGATGATGAGGCCGTCGTTGTCAAACACCGGCGCGTACTCTTCCTCCCAACGATTGATGTCGCCGGAGCCCATGGCGCGCAGGTGGATGTAGCCGATCTTGCCACCGGACACCTGTTCCACCTGTAGGCGGCGGGTGTATTCCCACTCGTTGTATTGCAGATTGCGTTCGCCGCCGGGACCGAAGGGCTTCACGATCACTTCGCGCGTCTTGTCTCCGGTGCGCACACGCAGCAGCACCTGTTTGCCGGCCTGATTGCGAAGCAGTTCGCTGGGGTCGGGCGCGCTGAGGACATCCTGATTATTGATGGCCAAGAGAACGTCGCCGTCGTGGACGTCTACTGCGGGACGCGCCAGCGGAGACGCGTGGTCAGGACGGTCGGGATCGGAGCGATAGACGTGCTTCACCAGGTAGCCACCGGCCTTGTCGTCGCGCACCAGGTAGGCGCCGAGAGCGGACAGGGCAATGTGGTCCGGCCCCTGGCGGATATCGCCACCGCGCACGAAAGTGTGCAGGGCGGAAAGCTCACCGACCATTTCGGAAATCAGGTCGTTGAGTTCCTCGCGGTCATGAACGCGGTTCACCAGCTCGCCATATTTATCGCGCATCGCGGCCCAGTTTACGCCGTTCATGTCTTTGTCGTAGAAATAATCGCGGTGCAGGCGCCAGGCGTCCTGGAAAGCTTCCTTGTACTCGTCGCTGGGAATGACCGAAAAAGTCCAGCCACGCAGGTCCACGGTATCGTCGGAGAGAGTCTTGTCGCGCAGGCTCGATCCGTGAGCGCCGGCGTCCACGACGTATAAGTCGTTGCGTTTGACGATGAGCATCTTCTTGCCGTCGGCGGATACTTCGAATGCCGAGACGCCATCCATTAAGGTATCCGGCTTATCGCCCTTGTTGGCGATATCGAGGCACTGAAGCGAGTTCTTGCTGTGGTCTTCGGCGTCGAAGCTCTGGTAGCAGATGCGTTTGCCCGCCACGTTGAGGTTCTCGTAGTTGCCGGGGCTCACGGGCACTTCCTGGATGCGGGCGGCGATGCCATCGAGATCGATGTCGATCTTCTTGTCGTCCTTCTTGTTGTCGGCTTTCTTGTCGTCGGCCTTATTCTCATCCGGTTTTTGTTCGTCCGGCTTCTTCTCACTTGCCTGGGCGGCATCGGCCGGCTTGGAAGCGTCCGCCGCCTTGGCCGGTTCGGTTTTCTTTTCCGGCTCGGGTTTCTTCTCGGGCTCGTCCTTTTTATCGCCATTTTCGGGGTGCAATTCGTCGGGCGGTTCGAAGGGCGAACGTTCTCCCTTTTTCAGCGCCAGCATGTAGATCTTGTCCATCTTGTCGAAGTAAGGATCGGGCGCCCGCGATCCCCACGGCGACTGCACGACGCTCTGCAAATTCCGGTCGGAGATGAAATAGATCCACTTGCCGTCGGAACTCCAGGCCGCCGAACGGCTACTGTAGCGATCGGTAGTAAGCGGCGTTACCGAACCTGTCTCGATGTTATACAGCACGATCCGGTTTTGTAAGTTGGGCGCTTCCAGGTCATAAGTGATCCAACGGCTATCGGAGGACCAGCGCACGTAGTTGAATTGCGGATCGCTGTTGCCGCTGGTGCGGGCGTTGGCGATCAGTTTTTCGCTCTTGTCCGCGATGTTCAGCAGCCACAGTTGATTGTCCTTATCCTGATGCGCGATCCATTTTCCGTCGGGCGAGGGCACGCCTTCCCAACGCAACACTTTGCCATCGGTGGTGAGGCGCTCGGGTGTGCCACCGCCGGAGGCAGGCACCTTCCAGAACTCCACCTCGCCGGTTTCGGTGGAAAGCACCAGCAGATTCTTGTCGTCGAGGAAGCGCGCATCCCGGTAGCGCCCCGGCTTGTGCTCGGCCACATCGACGAAGCGGCCGTTTTTCAGCGGCGCCACGAAAACCCGCCCACGCGCGGTGAGCACCACTTTCGATCCATCGGGCGAAACGTGCACGGCGCTGTTGTAGTTGAACGGGTCCTTCACCCAGTGCTCGCGCAGATGATCGAAATCGGAGGCCAGTTCGATGGGAACCACCTTATCGCTCGCGGAGGCTATTTCGTAGAGGCGGAGATCGGCCCCCATTTGGTAAACGATGCGGCCCTGGGAAAGCGACGCATCCTTGGCATCCCAACCCTGGTGGTGGGTAAGCTGCTTCAGGTTTTTGCCGTTCTCGTCCATCGACCAGAGGTTCACGGTGCCGTCGCGGTCGGAAAGGAAATAGACGCGGCCGTTCCACCACATGGCGTTTTTGCTGGCGCCGGCGAAATCGGCGGTGAGCGGAATGGCCTCGGCGGCGCCGGCCGCATATTTCCACAGATTCTGCGCGGTGCCGCCCTGATAGCGTTTCGAGTAACTGCCCTGGAAGGGATAGCGCGTGAAAAAGAGCGTGGCGCCGGTCTTGTCGTAGACGCCCTGGTCGGCCTGCGCCAGCGGCACGAGTTCCACGCGGTTTTCGAGATCGACAGTGGCCAATTGGTCATCGGGCAGCGTCGCGTAGTGCTGGGTGGAGTAAAGAACCTTGCCG
>Ga0181538_10000326_pt1 | contig 56277 bp, 56 predicted proteins | sample PEATcosm2014_Bin_40_FD_119773 | JGI IMG/M metagenome (GOLD analysis project Ga0181538, IMG submission 119773) | Peatland microbial communities from MTU Mesocosm Facility, Houghton, MI, USA - PEATcosm2014_Bin23_30_metaG | ecosystem: Environmental > Terrestrial > Soil > Wetlands > Peat | place...
AACCTGTTTCATCACCTCGCGGGCCTTGTCGAGCTTGTAAGGCTTGGACCCCTCATCGGTCCAGAAGGTGAAGCTGGGAATAAACCGTGGCGGCAAATCGCTGCCGGCCAGCAGGCTGCAATAGCCGACGTAGCTGCCCATCATCAGCCGCGTACCGATCGCCGTCTTGCTGTGATCCCCGATCATCGAGCCCAGAAACCGCCGATCGGTCTCAATCTGCTTGGCGCCGATGTGCATCTTGATCGGTCCGTACGTGCTCTTCATGTTGCTGGCGGTGGTGCCCGCCCCGAGGTTGACCCATTGGCCGATATAGCTGTGGCCGACAAAACCCTCGTGGACCTTGTTGCTGTAGCCGAGGAAAATGCTGGCGGCGACTTCGCCGCCGATCTTGCACCCCGGCCCGATGCTCGTTCCGGAATGAACGTAGGACAGCGGGGCGATGCTGGAATACTTGCCCAAATAGACCGGACCCTGCAAGACGCTGTTGGCGCCGATCGACGCCCCGGCGTCGATCACGATCGGACCCCGGCTGGCATCCAGCACCACGCCCGGCGAGAGCTTGGCCTCCGGTTCCACGATCACGTCCTGCTCGCCGATGACGTGACACTTGCAATCCGCCGGCGGACGCGGGCGGTCGGTCATCTGGCTGGCATCGGCGACGATCGCCTCCTCGTTCCAATGCACCAAATCCCACAGATATTCCGGCATCCGCGTCTGATCGCCGGTCCGCGGCAAATCCAGCAGTTGCAGCCAACGCTCGCTCCGCTGCATCGCGTCTTCACAACTCAGGCCCGGCATCTTCACGTAGGCCTGGCGAATCAGGTTCCCCTCGTCCACGCTGACCATCGGGTCCGTCGGTCTGGGGAACTGGCTGAAATGCAATGTCCGCCCGCTGCTCAAAAAGGCCGGCTCATCATCCAACGGCACGTTGATCGCCGTCGGAACCGACAACGTCGGAATCACGTGTTTGCGGCAAAACTCCACCATCTCGGGACGGACCCACAGCGTGACGCGCAATGGCTGGACGTGTTGAATTTGCTTTTCCAGCAGCGTGCTGGTTCCGCTGAGAAGCGTGAACACCGGGCGATTGAGCGATAGCGGCGCCATCGAATGCCACCGCGAAGCCTCAAAAATCACCAGATGCATGCGTATATGATACCCAAGACCTTCTTAGAGATGAACTGCATTTGGTGCAGGCCGCACCGCTACCGGCAACGCCGCCAGCCCGCTGCCATTCGCAATTTCAAAGTTGAACTCTTCCGCCAATCGCTCAGTGTTCAACCGCGGCGGAAGGCCGGGCGGTCGGAGACATGGCCGGGGCGGAAAGAGAGATCGGCGTGCCTGGCTGCTGTGTTGGGTTGGAGTTCATTGACCGGGACATGGCGTCGTTGCCGGAGCTGTTTCCAGCTTGCGAAATCAGGACCCCGATGCTGGTGACAAAGACCGCCGTTGCCGCCAAAAGCCCCATTTGGGCCGCCCATCGCTGCGAAATCATTTTCTCCTCCGCAACTCCATTGTTTTTGATATGCAGGCGAGAGACGCATTCTGTGCTGCATTCAGTACTTCGGTCTCGCCCTCTCTGTAAACCTATATATATCAAATCTGCGAAAAGACCAGAATAAATCGCTGCATTTCCGGAGATTTCTATTGCACTCTTTGCTTCGACAAAAATCCGCCATCGATCAAACTGAGGATTTCATAAAGCATCTCCATATATGGAGTTGAAATCGAATTCCCGCGCGCCTTCCGCAGCGGTTGGCCGATAATCGCCTCGACCTCCATTCGCCGGCCGGTCTGCCGGTCTATGTGCATGCTGGTCTTATAAGCACCCATTGTTCGGGTATAGGAAATCTTCTGTTCAATTACGCTTAAATCGAACCGGATGCCCAGCGGCCGGCAGGCGGCGATCACCTCCTCCATGAGCTTCCGCACCAGCCTCAGCCCCGCCTCCGATTCGATCAGCTTGTCGGTCGTCATGTCCAACGCCGCTCCCAGCCCGTTGAACGGAACGTTCCAAATCAGTTTGTCCCATCGGCCGGTTGCCAAATTCTCCAGAACCTCGCACGGCGCCCCGCTGCCGGAGAATATTGCCGTGATCTTCCGCAACCGCTCGGTCGGCCCGCCCGCCGGCTCGCCCACGCGAATCATCCCATGATCCGTATGGGAGATTTCGCCGGGCCCGATCCGGTTGATGCACACGAACGCCATCCCGCCCACGATGCGCTGCGGCCCGAACAGTTCCGCCAACAGATCCTCGTTTCCCAATCCGTTCTGCAACGTCAGGATCACGGAGTCGCCCTTCAGCACCGGGCCGACCAATTCACGCAGATGCCCGTTGGCGGTTGTCTTGAGCGTGACGATCGCCAAATCCGCCTTGGGCATGTCGCGCGGATCGTCATAGACGTTGATCTGTTTGGCGGAGAGCGAAAAATCACCGTCGCGGCTGTGGATTCGCATCCCGGATTTGCGAATGTGCGCGCAATCGCTTCGGGTCAGCAAGTGCACGCGGTGGCCGTACTGGATCAGCCGCGCGCCGTAATAGCCCCCCACCGCCCCGGCGCCGATGACCGCGATGACCGGATCGTCGGGAATCATACGGATGCCGCCATCGCTTCAATCAAACCATCGATGTTAAACGTCCGCGCCTCGGCCGACGGTTCCAGGCCCGCTTCGCGCAGCGTCGCCGTCGTGACCGGACCGATGCTCGCCAGCTTCGCGCGGGAAAGTTTCTGGCGATATTCCGGCCCCAGAAGGTTGAGGAAATTCCGTGCCGTGCTGCTGCTGCTGAACGTAATCCAATGAATTCGCCCGGCATCCAAGGCGTCGGTCAGACCCGGCAGCAATTGGCTCACCGGGCGGTTTTCGTAAATCGCCACGTCCGAAACCTCCCGAGCGCCCCGGTCGATCAGCCGCTGACGCAACAGCGGCCGGGCGATGTCCGCGCGCAACAGCAGGAATTTCCGCCCCGAAACTTCCTTCCGTTCCGCAAGCTCGTCCGCCAGCGCCTCGGCCACAAACGACTTGGGACACAAATCGACTTTGAGGCACAATTCCCGCTCGATCGCCGCGGCGGTGGAGTCTCCGATGGCGGCCAATTTCGCCTGGCCGAAAACGCGCGCATCCCTGCCGACCGCCGCCAGCCGTTTCCGCGCCGCCGTCACGCCGTTGACGCTGGTGAAACAGACCCAGTCGAATCCCCCCGCCGACGCCAGCGCCCCATCCACCGCCGACCAATCCGCCGGCTCGTGCAGCTCGATCGTCGGAGCTTCGATCACCTCCGCGCCCAGTTCCTCCAGTTTCCGCGAAATCTCGCTGGCCTGATGGCGCGAGCGCGTGACGACGATGGTCTGGCCGAACAGCGGCCGGCGTTCCACCCACGCCAGCGCCGCGCGCAATTCAACCACTTTCCCGATGATGGTCATCGCCGGAGCGTGGAGTTTCGCCTGGGCGATGTCCTGAGCCAGACGCGACACCGTGGAGACCACGGTTCGCTGCGACGGCATCGTGCCCCATTGGATCGTCGCCGCCGGCGCGTCGGGCGGCATTCCGTTTTCGATCAACTTCCGGCAAATCTGCGGCAGCGATTTGACACCCATGTAAAACGCCACGCACGGCAGCCTGGCGATCACGTCCCACTGCACGTCGCTGGCCGGCTCGCCGTCCTCGCGCTCATGACCGGTGATCAACGTGAAGCTGGAATTGAAATCGCGATGCGTCACCGGAATCCCCGCATACGCCGGCGCGGCGATCGCCGCGGTGATGCCCGGCACCACCTCAAACGCCACGCCCGCTTCCACCAGCGCCTGGCATTCCTCCCCGCCCCGACCGAACACGAACGGGTCTCCGCCTTTCAACCTCACGACGCGCTTCCCCGCCCGCCCCTTCTCGACCAGCAGGGCGTTAATCTGTTCCTGCGGCATCGAATGGTCCGCCGCTTTCTTCCCCACGTAGATCACCTCCGCCTGGGGGCAATAACTCAGCAGACGCGGATTGGACAGATAGTCGTACACAACGACCTGGGCCTGTTCCAATAATCTCGCCCCGCGCACGGTGATCAGGCCGGGGTCCCCCGGGCCCGCTCCCACCAGAAACACAATTCCAGGTAAATCGCCTCTATTCACGTCGCCACCATTTCTTCCGCAAGATAGATAACCTTTTCCGCCTTTCTGGCCGATGAGCCTACAGGATTTTTGATGCCGATGCAGCAAGCCAGACGCCCTCGGCATGCCAGTCCCCTCAAATTTAAGGAGCGTCCCAGATGGTCGCTTTGTTGAAGATGCCCGCCTATCTGCCGACGGAGTCGTGGTCGGATCGGCGAATGTTCCCACGCAAGGAATTCCACGCCACCGTGGAAAGCCGGCGCCTCGATCACTCCCTCGACGCACGGCAAATGCCCAAGCTCAATCTCATGCTGCGCGACTTGTCCCTCGGCGGACTCTCGGCCATCTCCGACCATCCCCTCCGCCAGGGCGAGCATTTGACCGTCTTCTTCCCCCAAAACGGCATGTTTCGCGGCTGGGACGCTTTCGGAAGAGTCCTCCGCTGCGATCCCAGCGGCATGGGCTACCGCGTCGCGGTCGAATTCGATCCCCTGCCGGCGGCGTAGGCGATCCATCAAATAGAACCGAAATTGGAGTACGACGAACAGTCGAGGCGCGCGACTGTTCAGCAATATTTGTTTAATGCTTCAAAAAACCGATCCGCCCACGCACATGACTTTCGTAGCTTCACTGGATCAATCTGACTGAGTAATTTGAATGAATCCCGCGCCTTGCCATACTTTCCCTTCGGAATTGCGCTTATTGTCGCCTTCCCAATCGCACCGTAAACGTCAGACTTGGACCGCTTCTCAAGATCGGTCGTCGGGAGCGGTTTCTCGTTGAAATCCTTGCCAAAGTATTTAGCAAATGCGCCCGTGTCGGCGACGAGCCACGTTTCCATGCAAACCACCATAAGCTGCGCCTGATCGCCGGTTGCATTGGAGGGCCTATCCAAACCGTCTTGCACCTTCAAATGTGCCCATGCGTCCGAACCTGCTGGAACCGTCTCGCTGTCTACGAGCAATATCACAAATAACCCGACAACCGCGTCACGACAGGCTGTTTTGAACGCATCGAATGCCGCCCCGCGCCGGCCCTTTGGAACGACCTTTGGCATTCTGTTCGCGAACCCTGCTCTTTTGAATAGCTCGTGGAAGGCGTGACGACATTCTGTTTTGAGGCTGCTCTCGTCTCCCCCACCTTCCAAATAAATCATCACCATCGGTTTCCTCCAATTTCTCCACTATGCCAGAGTTGACTGAGAGTCTGCGTGGAAAGTCGCGACTGAAGTTGTTTCGCATCGAGACGGTGGACTTGTGTTTCCCCCTGACTTCGCTCACAAACAACGACGCTTTCCGGCTGGTCGCTAAATGCATCGAGCAGCACATCGCTATGAGTGGTTACAATCAGTTGGGTCCGTGCGGAAGTTTCGATGAGTAGGTCACCTACGATTGCAATTGCGTCTGGGTGCAGGCCAAGCTCCGGCTCCTCAATACACACGAGCGGTGGCGGATCGGGATTGAGCAGAACGACAAGGAGGCACATGAATCGCAGTGTTCCATCGGACAGTCTAGTCGCCGGCACAGAGAATGCGCCCTCCTCCAAAAATAACTGCGCCGTCCCACCTTGCAGTTGCACGTCGGCATCCGTAACGCCCTCGATGAATGTTCCTAGCAACTCCACAAACCTTCTCTTCGCAGGCGGGTCTCGTTTGAGCCGATTCACCATCAGTGCGAGATTGCGCGAATCGGGTAATAGTTGATCGTTTTTCTCGTCGGTCTTTTGAGGCGTCCTTGGGGGGGTAAAACGGCCAAATGCCCAATCGCGATATAAACAAATCCTTGAATATTGGTCCGCCAGGTACGTGATTTCACGGTACTGATCAGGATCACGTCTCTGGGCAACTATCGATTGCTGGGGATTCACGTCTTCCCGTTTGAGCGTTCGTTTCTGAAATTCGTTGACATTTAAGACCGGATGTCCGTGCTGGAATTGATAATAAAAATATGGCGTCTGCTGATTGTCGTATGGGTGCTCGTTTTCAATCCTTTCCTCGACCATCTCAAACCGCTGCCCAATTTCCGTGAACTCGAAGCCATGTCGTAGCGCCTGCTTCCCGAATGGAAAGTCAACTACGACTTCTACCAAGGCTGTTGGTCTCTTTGCGCCGCGCCACAGCCAGTCCCCCACACCACCTCCATCCTTAATCGGCTCAGTCAAATCGACGGGCATTGCCTTAAGCAGGCTCAAAGCCTCAATGATATTGCTTTTCCCCGATGCGTTCGGACCAATAAGAACATTTAGCGGCCCAAGCTTGAGGTCAATGCCGGTCGGGCCGAACGACAGCAGATTCTTAAGCTTAATTTGCGAGAGCATTGGGTACCTGTCCTTCCGTTCTGTTGGCACTATCATAGCGATTGTCGCTGATTTTGCCGGTAACGATACCCGACAGGCTTTCGTTTCGGCCTATCCCTTTGACCCAGCCGGTGGTATCGCCTTTCGCCTCTGCCGATAGTTCCCATCCGCCCGCTTTCCCCTTATTCTGCTTGCTGAATGACCGTCAAGCAAAAGGATTTCAATCCCGATGATTACCAGATGTCCATCGGCGACCATCTGGAGGAACTGCGCCGCAGAATCCTCCTGGGATTGATCGGCCTCGTCCCCGCCGTGCTGGTCTGCCTCCTCTTCGGCCGGCAAATCCTCGGCTTTCTCTGCCGGCCCCTGCTCCGCTCACTCCAGAGATTCGACATCAATCCCCAGCTTTCATCGCTTCAGATTTCCGACGCGTTCATGGTCTACATGAAGGTCAGCCTCATCGCCGCCACCGCCATCGCCGGGCCTTGGATCATTTACCAGCTCTGGCTCTTCGTCAGCGCCGGCTTGTATCCGAAGGAGCGCAAATACGTCACCAAATACATTCCCCTGAGCATCGCCTTGTTGTTCTGCGGAATGCTGTTTGTCTATTACGTCGTGCTGCCGTTTTCGCTGACGTTCTTCATCGCCTTCACCGCTGATTTCCCGCTGCAACTGCCCGATGCCACCGATGCCGCCCACGCCCGCGCCACCTCTCAGCCGACGTTCGTCCAGGCCATCCCCGGCAACCCGGCGCATCCCGTGGAACTCCAACTCTGGTTCGACACCCTGCAACATCGCCTGAAAATCTTCACCGGCGGCAACGTCCGCGTCATCCCCTTCGGTCCGGACAATCTCCTGGCGACCTCTTTCACCCTGCCGGATTATCTCGACCTGGTCCTGCAACTGCTGCTGACGTTCGCCCTGGCGTTCCAGTTGCCGATCGTGGTGATGGCCCTGGCCCGCATCGGCCTGGTCGAAATCGACACGCTCCGCCACTGGCGGCGCTACGTCTATCTCGGCCTGTCCATGCTCGCCGCCGCCCTGGCCCCCGGCGACGTCGTCACCGCAACCATCGCTCTCATGGTGCCGCTGATTCTGCTCTACGAACTGGGAATCTTCCTGGCGAAGATGGGGCCGAAGGCTGCGGCAAAGACCTAAATGACGTTCATCAACTTGGCACGACAGCCGTGAGACAAATGTAGTGCGCACGTCTACTTGGCCAAATGCGCATCATACTTGGCCAAGACCCCGGGCGCAGACCGCAAGCCCGGCGGTTTCGCCGAGCTTTTTGAGAACCGCATTCAGTTGTTCGAACCGGCTTTGAAAACCGGTCGATTGGCCATCTGCCGGTGATCGAATGATCTCCCGGCGATGCCCATGTCCCCGCCCGTCAAATGCTCATTAATCCATCGCCGGCTCACGCGAAATGGACAGCGCGGCCAGTCGTAATCTTCCGCCAATTTCATCGCCTCCGCATGGCAAAATTCGATCGACTTCCCGACGCCCGTCCCCCGCAGATAAATGTGGGAAAGCGCCGCAATGAAAGGCCAAGTCGTATCCGGATGATCCTTGAACCAGCGGTTGTCCATCAGTCCGAAAAGTCCGTCCACTCGATAATCCGCCCGCCAACGCCAAAGCGTCTTCACCGCCGCCGCGTGGCCGGCCTGCCGTAAAGCCTGGACGATCTTTGGGGCAACAATGTCCGATGATTCCCCGCGCGCCTTGCCCTCGCGTAAACCGGCCTGGAAGTGCAACACGAGCCATTCGCGATCGCGGAGGATTTTCAGTTGATCGGGCCGAAGATGATTGAGCCAATCCCGTTGCCGTAGAGGCATTGCCGCGCGGGCCTGTCCGCCATGCGAGGGCCGCTGCGCAATCGCGGATGCAAGAGGCATCACGCACCGCCTTTCGCCGGATCGGCCGCCGGCTTGCTGGCTGCGATCCTGGCGGCGTATTCCTGTCTGATCGTGCGTTCGGCCGCCGCAAGCTCCCATGGATCGTCGGTCAGCGGCATTTCGTTCCGGACATTCTCCGGCAGGTCATCCATCCGCCCGCGGATATGGTTTGCGCGGGCGCGATGCCTCCGCGCGTGCTGGCGTTCCGATTCGCTCGGCGTGGATGATTGGTAACTCTGCCTGCCCATAATGAAGGTCCATCGTGAAGCCGGAATGCCCGGTTACATTTGCCCCGGTCTGGGCGGCAATGTCGCTTCGTTGGCGTCGTAAAGTTGAAAGGCGCCGTTCGGATTGACGTATCCGGTGCCCAAACCGCCGCCCGGCGAGACGTTGCCGCGCCGCGGCTTCGTCGGCGTCATGTTGGTGCCCAGTGCATTGCCGTAAAGATCGAACACGTCATAGACGTAATCCGGCGACGATGAGCTTGTGGTGTATGTCGCCAGATCGGGGTTAATCAGTTTCGTCGTGGGGCCCGCGCCGCCTCCGCTGAGACCGCCGGAACGCTGTATCTGAACGACCACTAGATTTGTATAAGTCACGGCCATTCGCATCCTCGGAAAAAGTTGGGTTCATTCATCCGCGAAGCTTCGCTCGCGCGTCAAGCGTCGGCGCTATCGTGCCCTGCCCGGATCGCCGACCGGGAATGAGGGCGGCTCGTACGGATTGTTGGGGCCGAACGGTTGCGGCGGCGTCGGCTGTGGGATGCCGAAAAGCTCCCATTGCTTCGAGTCGAGTTCTTGCAACAATCGCCGGCAACGCTCTGCGGCAAAGTAGGCCGATTCTGCCCGATTCCGTTCGGCCATCAGCTTCTCCCGCGTCGAGTGAAGCTCATTTTCGATTCGGGCCATTTCGTCCAAGTGCTTCTTGAACGCCGCCGCCGTGGCGTTCTTTGCCTTTTCCTTTTCCGGCACGGACGACAGCATTTGCAAGTAGTGGGCGCGATCGGAGATAGCCTTCGCATCCGCCAGGGCGCGATTGGTGTCGAATCCAAGTTGCTTCATCAGCTCTTGAAGCTCGCCGATTTGCTCCGCCGCGGCGGCATCGCCGAGCGCCAGGATTTCCGCATACCGGCGGAGGGTCGTTGCCCTGGCCGTCTCCACCGCCCCGCGAAGTTTGTCGATCATCTTGAACATCGGTCCGTCCTTTCGTATTTCGTGTTCGTCCATCCGTGGTTCAATCAATTCGCCATGGCGGCCGTGGAATTCGCCATCGCCCGATTTTTCTCTTGCTCCCGCTTGATCGCAGCCTGCACCGCCTGATCGATTCCGCCCTGCGCAACGCCGGGGCTGGTGTAGACGTGCATGGTTGAAATTGTGACCTGAGCGGCGGAGGAAAATGGATTCCCCCGATCCTCGCCCATTGCGCGTTGCGTCAATTTTCCAAGCTCCGCGTCCGTCGTCCCCGCCGGCACGGTGATGCCCGTCCGCTCTTTTATTGTGTGTTCAATCGTCGCGCGGGCTTCGGGCGTCAGGTTTAATGCGTATTGGCCATTTGGATCGTATTTCTCCGAAAACGCGTACCCCAGCGCATCGGATACCGCATCGTGCCTTTGGTCATTGGGCATTTTCCCGCCGCGCATTTCGCTCAGATTGCCGACGATCTCCTTCGTGCGGTCGAAGATGGGTTTGATCCAGTCATCGTAGATTTTTTTCAGTTCCGCGCCGATGGCCGAAAGATCGGCGGGAATGGCCCTGATGTCCGCCACGATCTCGGCATAGATGGTCTTGCCCTCCGGGCCTGAGAGATATTTCCAGATTTTCCCGATGTCCTCTATGGCCACCTGGCTCAGATGCACAATCTCCTGCTGTATCCGGTCTTTGTGCGCGGTGATGTAGTCAAGGATCGGCATCATTGCCGATTTTTTTATTCCCTCTAGCGCGATTCCCGCTTCCGTTTGCAAGTCGGTGAATGCCTGAGCCGCCTTCGTCTCCGACGTCGTGGTTATCCCGCCCATCTGCTCAGTGGCCTTGGCAAACTCCTCGACGTGCTCTTTGCTCATCGTGAGGACCGGGACAAGTGCGCTCTGCCGTGCGCCGAGCAATTCAGTGGCCAGCCGCATCCGCTCTATCGGGTCGGGCACGGCGTCGATGGCGTCCTTGATCCTTTGGAAAAGTGCCATCGGATCGTTCAGATTGTCCCGCAGATCGTTCAGCGTAATGCCGAGTCTGGCGAATGCCGCGGCCTGTGCATTCGTCGCCTGATGCCCCGCCTCCCACTCCTGCTCTTTTCGATAGAAGTCGCCCGACTTGCCCCGGTGCTTCTCTTCAAACTCGGCCTCATCCTGAAATGCCTTTTCGCGTCGGGCCTGGCGCTCCGCATTGAATTTCGCTTCCCCCTCAAGCGCCTTGGCCGCCTCCTCCTCCAACATCTTCACGCCCATCGCCAGTTGTTCCGGGGCGACGTGGACCGTCTTGGCGAGCTGTGACCACTGACTGAAAATCTCAGGCTTCACTCCAAGCCTGGCGCTCAGCAACCCCATGCTTTCTGCGTCGTTGGTAACTTCCGTGAAGGTGTCGATCGCGGTTTCGCCAAGCTCTTTGAAAATCTCCGCCACGCCAAGCAATGGATTGGCGATGAAGTCCGTAACTACTTCGGGGAAAATGCGGGCGATCCCCTCCGCCTCCATGATCCCGCCGGTGAAATCGGAGCTGTCAAGTTCAAGTCTGCCCGTTGCTGCGCCGGCGTCGAAACTCATCGCGTCCCCTTTTCGTCTTGGTCATCGGCCGCGTGGAGTTTGTCGGCGATCGGCTGCGCTCCCGCTGCCATCCCCGGCATCATAATGACCGTAAACGTTACCTTTGCCCCGTGCTGAGTGAAGCCGCCGCAGACGGCGCCCGTCCCGGCGCCGGCGAGGTCCAATGAAACCAGCGGTTTGTTGACGATGAAATCCGGAATGGGCCGGCCGCGAAGGTCCACGGCGGTTTCAGGCGATCGCCGGCCTTCCGCGATTCTTTTGGCCGTCAATATTTCAACGTCCGCCGCGCCTTCAACGTAGGCGATGAGGTTGGGACATCTTGATCGGTCCATGATGAGGAAGCCGGCGATGCGAAGGGGCATCGCCTCCCGAGCCAGGACCGCCCAGATTTCCGAAGCCGATTTGTCCGCTGTAGTGTTCATGCCGCGGCCTCCGCGTTTTGTCTGGCGATGGCGCGGGGAATCGACCAATCGAGCATCGATTGTGTCCCTAAATAGGTCCGCAATCGTTTGTTGTCGAAAGTCAGCCACGACACGCCGCCGTCCAGCGGATCAATTGAAACCATCGCCGCGTCCAGGTGGTCAACCATTAGCTCAGGCTGGCCCCTGTTGTTTAGCGGACGAAGGATCGCACCGTTGACGCATGTTCCCACGCCAAGCCAATTGCGCCCGCGAAGGTCCGTGGCTCCGGCGAATGATGCGCCGCCGACGATCGCAATCGCCAGCTTCATCGCGTCCTGCCCCACGTTGGAGACAAAGGCGATCGGCAGGGGCAAGAGGCCGAACGTCGTGAGCAAGCATCCGACCGGGGCGCCGTCGCCGAGCCGTTCTTGCTGGCGGTACGTGACGCTCCACAGTCGCCAGGTCCGGCGCGGTCCCAATCCAAGCTCCCGGTCCCTCGCATCTCGCTTCTTTTTGCCTTTAACTTTCATCGCGAATCCTCCAATTTTTCGTTGTTGAAGTTGTGCCAGTCGATTCGAGCGAAGCCGCGGCCGGCCTGGCTCACGCGAGCCAGGCGCAGCCTCCATGGGCTTCGTCCCGTCCGTGGTAATGTGCATTTCAGAGTCCATTCCTCCGCCAATTTAAGAGGCCATGGCCGGAGAATCTGACTTCTCCGGTTCATGGCCATCGAAAGGAGCCGCGGCCTTCTCGGTGCGGCGTGAAACTTCGTCTCTCGGGACGGCCGGCGATTCCGGCCGCATCACCGCGCGAACCGCATCGCCAAACCCGGCGAAACTTTTGATGCGACATCGCTTCGATTCTTCAAACAGGGCGTACATCGCGCCGATCAATTGCGCACTCGACCAGTTCGCAACGTCGCCCGGCTTCTCGACGATTCCCGTCAACGCTTCCCGCAGTCCCGCCTCCGCCTCAGCTTCGCTCAATCCGCCCGCCCGGAGCTTCGCGGCCAGTGCGATAATCGCGGCGTTTGGCGGACGGATCGCGACGGTTTTGCCGTCCACGATGAGCCGCAAGTCCCAGCCTGTGAACTTCTCAATGACCAAGTCGAGATTCACTTCCATTGGTCCGGCCTCGCCTTCAGTAATTCACGTCCGGCCCTTTGCTCAGGGTATTTTGCGCTTGGTTGCCCGTCCGGGTTTCCCCAGCCTGGCGGGCCGTGCTTTCGTCGATGAGCGATTCAATCATTTCGCCATGACTCCAATTCACGGCGCCCGCCGATAGCAGTTGTGCCAGGCGGCCGCTTGCCCCTTTCACTTCCGGAGAAATCTCGGCGAGTGAAACCCGGCCGGCCGTGAGGTGAGCATTGATGGCGTGCTCGATCTGGGCGCTCGGCGACAATCGACCGAATCCCGCCGGCAGGCTCGATTCATTCGCGAATGTGCTTCGAATGCTTCTCGCCCAGTCCGTTGCGGTGCCCATCTGCCCCAGTGCATTCCGGGTTGCTTGTGATAGTTGCTGAAAAAGTGCGCCGATGAACTGAGGAGTTATCTTTGCGATGTCTACGCGAGCCATTGTGAAGTCCTTTTCCCCGGCGATCCCGCCGGCATTTGTCAATCCGTTCAAACCGCCGTTGCGGCTGTCGTCACGACGCCTTCGCCCTCACCGCCGCGTGCTCCCGCACGCTGATCGAATCGAGCATGAGCTGCGCCCGATGCGGCTGGAAACCAGCCCGCATCGCTTCGTCCAGAAGCCTTTCGTCGATGCTGCCAAGCCCGCGCTTGATGGCCAGTGCGGTCGCGTATTCCACTAGGTGGACGCATAGCCTCAAGGCGCCGCTGTCCGGCGTGTTGCAAATCTGGCACAGGAAACGCGGCGCGCCGCCGACCAGCCGCAGTTGATTCTTGGCAAAAATCCGCCGGATGTCCTCGACGGTAAATAGCGCTTCTCCCGATCCTCCATCCCGCACCGCTTCCATTAGATCGATGCGAGGGAAAATCCTGCTTCGAATTTGAGCGCGGGATTCATCGGCGTCGCGCGATTGTTGCTGCTCAAGATACGCCACCAGATCGGCAGTCCCGGCCCAAAGCTGGGCCGTTTCGGTGCGATCGTACAGGTCTGTCAGGAGATAGAACGGCTTGTCCTGTTTCGCCCACCGGAGGTTGTGGATTTGGTCAATGAGCCAGATAAAGCTCCTGCCCTTAACCTTGTCCGCCACCCGTTTGAATCGCTGCGCGTTGGACCCCCACGTTTCCACGTTCACAGCCTGGCACAGTTTCAACAAGAGCGCCGTCGGCGTGGCGTCAACCTTTTCGACCGTGAGGAATGCGCTACGCCGGACGGTCAGTTCGGCGTGGATGGCCTTGAGCGCCAGGGTCTTTCCGATGCCAGCGGTTTCAGGCCCATACACCAGGCCGATCGTCCGCTTCTCGCGCGATCCTTCCAAGCAATAGCCGGCCGTGGCCTTGATGGTCATCGCCACGTTCGTCCAGACGAATGTGGTCGTGCGCGGCCTGGCCGCAAGCTCCTCCTCCGTGTTCAACCATCGATCCAGGTCGATCGCCAGTTGGCCCCGATCTCCGGGGTATTTTCCGGCGAAAAAGTCGGATATGACGCCGGTGCTCCAACCGATGGCCTTGGCGATTTTGCGATTGTTGGTCCCGGTGGATTCCTTGAATGCCTTGGCCCTGGCGATCACTCCGGCGATCTGGTCCGGTTGTACGTCCTTCGCATCCGTGCTGTCGGCTATCATCCTTGCCGCTCCTCGAATTTGCGCCAGGTCGGTAAGCTGATGCGATGTCTTGTCAGCCGCCGATGGCGCCGGCGTTTCTATTGGTTCGAAATTGTTTTTGCTTTCTTCCATCGTCTAGTCCTCCTCGTCGATGGTGAATTTTGGGTCGTATTCAAATCGTGCCGACACGCTCTCGGCGCCTACCGCGACGGCGTGCGGCTGAAATTCGAAAGCCCTTCGAACCTTCGGCAATTCGGATTCTAAGTGGCTTCGAACCGGCCGGATCGGCGGCGGTTCCGGCGAATCGCCGGGCATCGCTTTGATCTGTCGGGCCGCTGCCGCGCGGATCATCAAATCGGGAAGCTCCTCCGCAAGCCGCGGGCGTTGCTGGTGGTACTCTCTCACCAGTTTTCGATGCCGTTTCTTCTCGGCGATGGCAGCGCCCAGCAGTTCATGGTTGGCGTTCGCGGGAAGAAGCTGATTGCATCGGGCTGCACAAATAAAGCGATCATCGGGAGTCCAGACGGTCACGCGGCTCACGTCCCGTTCATCGACGCGCAGATATACCTTGCGGCCCAGATGCCGGATCAATTCGCTATCGAATTGCCCGTAATGCAGACCGGAAAATTCCACGCCGTTCTTGTGAACGATGGATTCTCTCGTCTGCCGGGTAAGCAGCAATTCGAGCATGTCTTCCGAGGTCGTGCGTTTGGCGAAACCGTTCCAACTTGAATCGAACACTTCTTGAGGGCTTCGCCCTTCCATACCCTGGCCGCGATGGGCGGTCGCGTGATAGGTTTCGAGCCACCGGCCGAACAATGCAACGAAATCCTCGAGCCTGGGCGCTTGTCCTTTAGCCAGGTTCGCTTCCAGACACTCGGGCTTGGCGAGCGGATGCCGGCCACAATAGGTCGGGAAAACGCGACTGAACCGCGCCTCGACGCTGTTGAAAAATCGCTCGATCGGCTTGCTCTGACCGTGATAAGCCCAGCAGAATCGGCTCTTGATGTCCAGGTGATTGAGGATGCCGGCGAGGCGGCCTGAATCGAGTTGAACCTTTCGCGGATGCCAGTGCCAGATCGTGCCCCCGTGGTTTTGGTGGCGATGAACGTCCCGCGACTCGATGGAGGCGTAACGGCGCTGATGCCTGGTGCTGCCGTGGAAAGCATAGGCGCCATAGTCCTTGCCGTTGTCGATGTACAATAGGTCAGGCACGCCGCAAGCCATGATGCCGCCGCGGAGGGCGGAGAGGATGGCATTGGAGTTCGGATCGTGCGGGTAAATGCACCACCCGACGATCAACCTTGACCTCATTTCCATCCAAGCCGTGAGCCATGGCCTCGTCAATGTTCCGGCATGTTGGACGATCACGTCCATCTGATGGTGGTCACCGACCCATTGCTCATTGGTGTGTAGGGTTGTGTAATCGCGGGCGATGCTCGGCTCGCATTTGGCGACGTAAGCATCCTCGCCTTGGCGGGATTTCACCCGGACGGCTAGGGGGATTTGTTCAAGGTATATACAGGCGGCGCGATAGCCGATGGATGGCCGGCCGTTCTCGCCGGCCTTGCTCATCGCCATTTCCCAACAGGTCCGCTTGGGAAGGTTCCGGGGCGAAAGGTAGTAGCGTTTCAACGTCGATCTAAAATCATCGCCGTCCCCCTCGCCAGTCTGCATTCCCTCGTCGCCCTGCCGTGAACCTTTCGTCCATCGTTCATCGACCAGGCCGGCCAGCCCCTCATCCCGGAATCGTCTGTGCCAACGTCGCAATGTGCGAGGTCTGAGAACCAGGTCGCGCTCCGCCTGCATCCGCGCGCAGAATTGTTCGGTGATCTGGGCATTGGTGAATCCCAAGGTCGCGCCGCCGGCCCTGGCAACCGCCCACAGACGAAGAACGTCTCGACGCTGGAACAGTTCACGCCGCTGATCTTCGGTCAAGTGGCGGGTATCGAACGGCAACTGTTCGGGGAATTTTACCGCCAAGAATGCCGGGTCGGCGGAGACGTTCACATACCAACAGGGCTTCCCGCCGCCGGGCGGCGCCATCGTTTTCGCTAGGCCATCGGGCTGCCAGACCTCACCGCATTTACGGGCCAGATGCCCGACCGAAAGCCCCGACCGATTCGCCGCCACTTCCAGATTGATCCATTCAGTAGATTTACCGGCTGGGGCGATGGCAAGTGAGGATGATGCGCCGATGATGCTCATGTCGCAAGACTTTTCGAGTTGGCCGGCAGCCTTCGCACGTCGGCATCGTGATACCGGCGGATATGACGCCTTAGACTCTGCCCGCTCTTGTGGGGCGATCCACACAAGGCGCAATTCACGTTGCCGGTGCTGGGGTTGCTCCGGGCATTTGATGCCAGCAGCGTCACGCGGCGGGCAAACTCGCGCTCCGAAATATCCGTCTCCGGACTCTCCGGATGATCTGCCGTCGTCTCGCGGTCCGCGGCCAGATCGAGCCGGAGCCCGATGAGTTCAGACAGGATTCGCCCCAGAAGATCAATGATCGCCGCACCGTCCGGCTCGCCGGCATCAGTGGGCGTGGCTTGCGGCGCCCCCTCAAGCGGGGCGGCAGGCGGAAGTATAGTAGCATTGCTCGGCATGATGCGTTCACACGTGAGAATATTCGACTGCCCGGATGTGAAGCTTGTTCAACGGCGAATCGAGTCCTCCGCCGATGACCGCCAGTTGCCCGGTATGGATCATTTCAAAAAGGATGGCGCGAAATTCGTCCTGGCTCGACGGCCGGATCGCCCCGCTGTGGTCTGCAAGGGAGATATGCCGAAAAATGCTCAGCCCATCGGATAGGTTTCGCGCCGCCAGGGCCTTCACAGTTGCAAGAATCGTCGCGATTTTTGCGGCTTTTCCCGTCGTCGCATTCCTTTCCCTTTCGGAAAGGTCGCGCAGCCTCTGGTGGCTCCTAGCAAGCATCCGGTCCGTCGCCGCCTGGCGATCTTCATCCGTGATCGGCACGCCCCATGTCGGATCGACAAACCAGACCTGTTCGGCCCGATCGCCGTCCGATCTGGCCACGTCCACCAGCCGCTCTTTGACGAGTTCGGCCATGAACGCCAGGAACTCGGCTTCGCCTGCAAACCGATCCGGCTTGGGCAACTGAGCGTTCACGTCAACGTAGATGCGAAGGGCGTTGACGCTCCGCCTGTCGCGGTATAGTTGCATGACGGCCATGATCGCGTCCTGCCGGCGCTTCCGTAGCTCCGCCGCATTGGCCGTTTGATCCATGGTGGTATTTGATTCGTTCGCCATATCCATCCCTTTCAAAATGCCGGCGGGGCGCCAGCGCTAGGTTCATCCGTTCAAGCCGCGATCGGTTCAGGATCGTGGGGGCCATCGCGATCACCGCGCTCCGCTTCCACGCGCACCGGCGGCCAGCCTCTGGTGTCGTCGAGTAACCAGCCGACATCGACTTGGAGCACCTTCGCCAAAGCGACGGCTGGACGCGCACCTAAGTTGTGAATGCCGCTTAGCACGTTGAACAGGTATTGGTGCCCCAGGCCAGCGGCTAGAGACGTGGCGCTTTTGTTGTAAAGTCGGGTGAGACGTTCAAGTTTTTCCCTTGCCACCATTCAGCCTACCGATCCTTGCGATTGGAGGATTATAATACCTATTGGCATGAAAACAAGCCCATGCCAAATAAATTTTGGCAGGGGCAGGAATGACTGGAAATTGGAGGGATTCGGGCTATCCTTGTCGGCGATGACGTTCCACGAAAAGCTCCGGATTCGCGTGGAGGCGATCGGCCTGAACAAGGCCAGGGCGGCGAGAGAAGTTGGCCTGCCGGAAAGCACGATCAGCAGCTATTTATCCAAGGACAAATCGCTTCCCCGCATCGACATCGCCTTCAAGATTGCGAGGGCCGTTGGCGTGCCACTTGAATGGCTTGCCGACGACAACGCCAATTGGCCCCCTCCCATCCCGGTACTCGGCGCCGTTGAGAATATCCAGGATGGATTTTTGATGCGGGAAGTCTGTCGGCGGCTTCGCCTGGCGTCAATGGACGTGAAAGAACGAATCGAAAAAGCGGAGCGAATCGACTGGCGCAGCATCGCATCGCAGATATTGAATCAGCCCGACGACTCGCCCTATCCGCCTTCCCTCGAACCCGAAATTGAGCTTGCAAGTTCTCTTTTTTTTGCAGACGGGGAGCTGCGCAAATTTGAGGCTTCCGACGCAATCAAAGCACATTGGAGAGACCTGCCGCCGATTGAAGCCTCGCCGGAGGATTTGGATTTTCACAAGCTCCTCATGCGGCTCCGCGATCTCAATCGTCGGCCTGGGTGCGGCGCAACCCAGTTCTACCTATTTTTGTTGGCGACGGATGACGACAAGCCCAGTCCGGACACCATTCGGGAGGCGCGAAGCAAACTCAGAGCCGAGATGGAGAAGTTGGACGCATCCGCGGACGGTTTGAAATCCCCCGTAGAATCAGGCCCGACGCCATTGCCAACAAAAAAATAGCTCCCATCCGCCTAGCGTGCGACCGCTCGGCGCGGTAGAATTTGTGATTCAATTCGCGCCACGGACTGGCCTATGCCGCGGACACGGAAGCCCCTTTTCGACTACCTTCAAGATGAGATTTCTCCCGGCTTGCATGAATGCCTTTCGGCGTCCGTCCCCGCTGAAAGCCCCGAAATTTCCGAGCGTTGGCGACGCTATCTCATCGACCGCAATCCGGCCGACTTCGCGAGGCTCATCGAAATATACGCCCCATACGTTCGCTTCATGGTCGTTCACGTCCGCGCGGTAAACCCGGACGTTTTCACCAATCACGTCGCCAGCGCCATCAGTGACGGCATCATTGGCCTGATCGAAGCGATTCAGCACACCAGGGCATTTGACGCCGGGGAGTTCAGATTCAAGGCCGGATTCGCGATCCGCCGGGCGATCTGGCGGGAGTTCAAGAGCCGCACATGGGGCGGCCGTGCGCGGGCGGAGCGCCAGGGGACAGTCGACAAAATCCGTGACAGTCTCCGAATGATTTTGGAGCGCGAGCCAGATCGCGATGAGGTCATCGCCGAGTTGAAGCTTCGGACCATCCATTGGAAACAGTACATGCCCTTTGTGGATGCCCCGAGCGCACGGATGATTTCGCTTTCCGATGAGCCATGCCCCGATCTTCCGATCCTCAAGCTCATCGCCGACGCCAAAGCCGTGACTCCTATTGATCGGCTCATCGAACGCGAAGCGCCGGTTGAACCCGCAGGGAAAAGTCGGGCGCTCGAACTGGCATTGAAGGGCGTTCACGGCATCGACCGGAAGATATTCAATTGGATGATGCAGGGTATCGGTCCTGCTGAAATAGCCAGGATGATCGGCCTTCATCCCCGCGCATGCGAGAGCCGCGTGAACAAGTTGAAATGGATGGCCCGATGCAACAAAAATCTGGCGGCCTATCTCGGCGTCAAACCTGATCCTGAGTTGCCTCCAACGCGTGGCGGACATTGGCTCAAATTCGATCCGCCGCCGGCTCCCCTTGCCGCCTGATCCCGACTCAAGTCGCGAAAGAAACCCCATTTTCAGCGCGCGATTCGCGCTCGGCGCGAGATTCGGAAAGGCCCGCCACGTTGCGCCAGGGGGTTTTTGGCCAAGTAGGTTTTCGCAAAAAGCCCCGAAATTGGCCCCCTTGGCCATCAATAACATCTTGCTCCGCCGTCGCCGCCCCCGCGTTCTAATCCGTTATTGCCCCGCGGCTTCGGCCACGCAACCTGTCACGTATCGCCACCGCCTGCCATGGCCATCTTGCTTTGCGCCCGACACCGACAACAAATGATACACTTTGAGACACTTTTGAGGATTTGATTAGTGTATGCTAGCTTAGCGCCTTCCTTTAATCGCTTTGCCTGAAGGATGTTATGGTAGATCGCGGGATCGATGCGTGCAGGATGTGCCGAAAAGTGTCTCGTGCGGACTCAACAGCGTCCTTTTGCGAATTAGACGGCCTTCCCCATTTTCTGTGAGCGGTACATGAACAGCACCGCGTAATAGTTATCGCGGGCGTCGACCGAATCGTTTCGCGGGTGACGGCCCGGCAGCAAGCGCAGCAAGCCGCAAACCCGGAATCTCCTTGAAATGCAGCGAAGCAATGATATTGTAGCTGCTGTGCCGATTGAGAGGCCGACGGTCCGCGTGAAGGGTTGAACCCGCTCATCACATACATCACATAACCCTCTTTCCTGCCCGGAATCGCGGACGCTGGGCAGATGGATTCCAAAAAACGGGATCCGAAGGAAAGAAGGTCTGTCATGAGCGAACCGACACCCGGTTCAGTTTCTTCTCAGGCTGCGTCCCCGCCCCGTCCTTCCGAATTGCCGGTAAAGCCGTCGGTGGAGTTTCTGCGTAAGCTCGCGAAAGACCGGTTGCGTGCGATCCGGTCGACAAGGCCTGCCGCCAGGCTTTTCGAAACCCAACTCGAGGTCGCGCACGAGCACGGTTTTAGCAGTTGGCGCGAATTGGCCGCACACCTCAATGCCGGACAGCGCGGGAACGTCTGCCGGGAAAATGGACGCGTCAAGATTGAGGGCGTCGCGCCCCTGGCGTGGAGTGGCAGCGACTGTACATATCTCGCGGCGATGGCGAACGTGCTGCGCGTGATCGGTCCGGCTCACGACTACGTGTGGCTCTTTGGCGACAGCGGGCTGGCGTTCCGCATGCGGTTTTGGGCAAACGATTCCGGTACAGCTTCGTGCCCGTCCAGTCCAATAGGCGAGATGCCCCCCTGGACGGATTTCACCGAACGCTCGATCGGCTGGAAGATGCACTTTGAGGTCCGACTCAAGGGGACCACGGATGATCCCAATGACATGTCGGATCAGCTCGACCAGGTGACTGCCAGCATCGATGCCGGCCTGCCTGTGCTGGGATATTTCATAAAATGGGACGTAGGCATCGCCTACGGTTACGAAGGTTCCAAGCTGCTGGTGCGCGATTTTCACGTGGGAATCAATGAAACCCTGGTGGATATCACCGAATGCCGCGGCCTGTTCGCGTTCTTCGAAGAGCGCGTGTCGGTTCCCAGCCGGGAGGACTGCGCGCGGAACGCGATTTCCGAGGCGGTCTCGCGCTGGTCTCATGCGCCGGACCGGCGGCCGGGCGACGGCGGTGAAGGCGCGTATTATTACTATGGAGCCGATGCGTACGAACGGTGGACTTCACTGCTGAATCGAGCTGGAAGCCTAACGCCGGACCTGCAAAAGGCGCTGCTGCACGTGGACTATTGGACTTTTATCAGCCTGCATGACGCGCGGCAGAAGGCGGCGCTATATTTGCGATCGATTGCAGACCTGTTCCCTGAATCGGCCGACCTGTTGCGACAGGCGGCCGGGATTTATCAACAGATTGGAGAAATGACGGGAACGGTCATCCACGAGGGCGCGATATTTCCGGCATTTTATCAGCCCGATGCGCTGAACAAATGGACCCCGGAAGTGCGGCAAAATGAAATTGCGCTGCTCAACAACGTCCGTCGTCTCGACCAGCAGGCAATCACTTTACTGGGGAGGGCATCATGAAACAACGTTGCCTGATCGTTACGACTCTGCTGATGTTCCAATGTCTCTTTGCTGGCGCAGGGCCCGCGCAAGAGCGCGATGATTTGTCATTCTATAGGGAGCAAAGCGGAACGACCTCACCGGGGAAACATACCGATCTCTATCGCGACTTGCCGCGTAATCCCGGCGAGCTGGTGAAAATCGTACAGGGGCTGATCGTGCACGGAGGACTCGGGTGGTTGTACAAATATCAACCGACTGAGCAGCAGTTTGCTGGATTCACCACAGCGAGGAGCGCAGAGGCGATTCTCGACAATGTTCTGCGGCTCGACTCCGGTCCGTTGGCGGTCGCCAGACCCATCGAAAAACGAGCGGTCGGAAACTGCCGCACTTTTTCGGTTTTGATGGTCTCGATGCTGCGCTATCAGGGAATCCCCGCGCGCATGCGCGTTGGCTACGCGACGTATACCTGGGGCGAGCCAAAGCTGGAAAATCATTTCGTCGTCGAATACTTCAACGGCCAGCGGTGGGTGCTCCTCGATGCGCAAGTGGATCGGGTGCAACGTGAGTTTCACAAACTTGATTTCGATACGCTCGATATGCCGCGAAGCAAATTCGTCCTTGCAGGAGAAGCGTGGCAGGGTTTGGGAAATGGCACAATCAAGCCCGAGCAGATCGGCATGGGCGGCCCGAAGGGGTGGGAATCGCATGGCTACCAATTCGTTCAGATTGATCTCATCGCTGATTGCTGGGCGCTGGACAAGGTCGAATTGTTCACCGGCGAGGCGAACGATCTGGGGAAAACGCCGCATGAACGGCTGAGCGGCGAGCAGGTCAAGCTCTTCGACGCGCTCGCGCAGTATTCGACCGCATCTGCCATGGATACGAAGGGGCTGAGGTCAAAGATCGAAAATGCGACAACAACCCGGGTTGATCCAGCGGCTTGGAAGCCGTAGTCGGCGATCACACATACCATTGAGCCGGTGCAATCGTGGCCAGAGTAACCGAGCTTGGTCAATTAGGGCGCTTGAGCCTTCCCTCTTTTGCGGGTGCAAAACCAGCGCAAGCTGTTTGGCCTTGAATTCGTAATACGAATTGTTTCGTGGGCGATGCGGAGGCAGCGAAGCCGCGAGAGCACCCCAGGCCCAAACCTCGCTATGCGATTTGTGAACAGATAGAAGCACTTCCAGTTGGCCTTCGTAAGTCTCAACCTCCAAGCGAGCCTGTTCGATTGCCGAAAGCTTGGCCCGTGCTTTGGCGAGGCGCTCCAATTCACGGAGGCGTTTTTGCGACTCGCGTTGCTGGCGTCGCTCAGCCGCTTCGATTGCTCGAAGTGTTCGATTCAAGCCCATAGGGATGTGCGAAGGGTACGTGAGGAATTGCGGCAAATCCAGTTCGAACTTAACCGGGACAACTCTGAATTCCGAGATAGCCGCCAATTCGAAGCTGTCCGGGCTTTTCGCTTTCGCAATTTCACGACGCTCGTCGTCTTCGCATTTCCGGTCGCCGAAGATCAAACAACATTTGCAGATTCAACCAAAGCTCGGGCGAGGCGCCGAGCTTGGCGGCCAGGTCCAGGGCTGAATCGGCGGTGATTCCGCGCTTGCCGTTGATCAATTCGTTCAGCCGGGCCACGGTCCATCCGAGACGCTTGGCAAACGCCCGCTGCGACACGCCGGACGGGGCCAAAAACTCTTCCAGCAGCATTCGGCCGGGATGGATTGGATTGGGTGGACGCATGGGATGCCGTCAGCCCCCCGTGCCATCGCGACGACTTTCGCGAGTCGGCGTTTGAACAAACTTCAAGCCAAGTTTGTGCCGGTATTCTTCGGCCGTTTTGTTGGCACGGGCGGCGAGCTTGCGCAGATCGCCTCCGCACTCTTTATCGAGTTTCTCGCGTACCCGTCGCACATCGTCAACGGGCGTCTGTTCCCTCTTGCTTCTTGGCGTCTGCTTCATTGCAATACCGGGATTATAGCATATCTATGGCATGGCCATCTCGGCCATGGCTTGTGTACTGGCGAGCATCGGCGCAGCCGATATCAACAAAAGCGGATTCGGCCAGAGTACCGGCCGACATCCCGGAATACCGGGATTCCACTGGCAAGATGCCAGTGCCACAATGAATAGCCCCAGCGTCCCTTCCAAAGAATTCCCCAAATTGTAATCCGCGCCTTGCTTGTCCAATGCCCGGAATCGCTACAATGACCTTCAGTTCGCATCACAATTCGAAGGAGGTCCCTATGGCGGTGTTTGGCCTCTTATTTTCCGCACCCCTCGCGGTGGACATGCCCGACGTATCGTCCGTCCCGTCGGCCGTCTGGTGGGCCGTGGCGGCGGTCGCGGCGCTCGTCTTCATCTCCATCTTCCTCGGCATCCGATCCATCCCCAACAACTGCGTCGGAATCATCGAGAAAAAATGGTCCGCCAAGGGGTCCGTCAGCGGCGGCCGGATCATCGCCCTCGGCGGTGAGGCCGGATATCAGGCCAACCTGCTCCGCGGTGGAATCCATCTGTTCTACTGGCCGTGGCAATATCGCATCCACAAGGTTTCGCTGGTCATCGTTCCGCAGGGAAAGATCGGATACGTGTACGCGCGCGACGGCGAGCCGTTGCCGCCCAGCCAGACCCTCGGCCGGGTCGTCGACTGCAATCTTTTCCAGGACGCCGGAAAATTCCTCGGCGGTTCCAAGTCCCCGCAGGCCGCGGTCGGCCAGCGCGGCCGGCAACGCATGATCCTCCGCGAAGGCGTTTACGCCATCAACCTCGCCCTTTTCGTCGTCGTCACTCAGGATTGCGTGTACCGCCTTGAAATGACCGGCCGGCAGGAACTGGCGACGATCGTCGGCTGGCAAAAAGAGATGAACGACATCGGAGGATTCGATCCCGTCGTCATCGGCGCGCTCGTCTCCGTCGAGGATCAATTGACGCCCGGAAAAACCATGACGGTCGACAGCATCGGCATCGTGACCGTTCACGACGGCCCCAGCCTCGCCCCCGGCGAAATCATCGCCCCGGCCGTCGGCAACGACAGCGTCGATCCGAACTATCACAACAACTTCCAGGACCCCGAAGCCTTCCTCCGCGCCGGCGGCCGACGCGGACGGCAATACGTCCCGCTCACCGATGGAACCTATTTCATCAACCGCTGGTTCGCCACCATCGAGATCATCGCCAAGACCGTCGTCCCCATCGGTTACGTCGGCGTGGTCGTCAGCTATTACGGCCCGATGGGCGCGGACGTCTCCGGCGAGAGTTTCCGCCACGGCGAACGCGTCGCCCGTGGCGAACGCGGCGTGTGGGAAAAACCCCTCGGGCCCGGCAAATACCCCTTCAACACTTATGCCGGAAAACTCATCCTCGTCCCCACCACCAACTTCGTCCTCCACTGGATCACCGGGAAAAGCGAGAGCCATCATTACGATGAAAGCCTGCGCAGCATCGACCTCGTGACCAAGGACGCCTACGAGCCGCTGTTGCCCCTGAGCATCGTCGTTCACATCGACTATCAGCGCGCCCCCAGCGTCATCCAGCGCTTCGGCGACGTGAAGAAACTCATCACCCAAACGCTCGACCCGATGCTCAGCGCTTATTTCCGCGACGTGGCCCACAAAAAGACCATGCTGGAATTATTGCAGCATCGCGATGAGATTCAGATCGAATCGCGTAACGAGTTACAGCGCCGCTTCCACGATTTCGACATCGAATGCGTGGACGTTCTGATCGGAAAGCCCGACACGGCGGAAGCCGGCACCGGCACCGGCAAGATCGAAACCCTGCTCGAACAACTCCGCATGCGCCAATTGAGCATCGAGCAATTGGAAACCTACGACCGCCAACGCGCCGCGGCCGAAAAACTCCGCTCCCTGACCGAAGCCCAGGCCGTCGCCGCCAAGCAGGCGGAATTGACCAACTCGCAGGTGCAAATCCGCATCGCCGAGAACCAGGGCGACGCCGATCTGTCCCGCTCGCGCAAACAGGCCGAGCAGACCGTGGTTGTCGCCGAGGCCGAACTGGCCCGCTCGCGCCGGCAGGCTGAGCAAACCGTCGTCACCGCCCAGGCCGACAGCCAATCCCGCATCCTCGCCGGCCGCGGCGAATCCACCCGGGCCCTGCAAGTGGGACTCGCCGAGGCCACGGTCCTCTTGCGCAGCATCACCAGCTTCGGCGACCCGCGCTTGTATGCCCTGACCAAAGTGGCCGAACATCTTTCAAAGGCCACCCAACCGCTCGTCCCCGAGCGCGTCTTCACCAGCGCCGGCCAGACCACGGATGGCCCATCCCCCGGCGGCGGCATGCTCGGCACGCTGCTGGCCCTCCTTGTCGCCGAAAAGAGCGGCTTCGCCATCACCGAAAACCCCGAGATGGCTTCCCTGAAGGAATTAGCCGACAGGATGACCAAGCAGGTGCTGGAAACACTGGAAGAGAAAAATGGCAACGGCGCACCGACGCCGCCGGCGAAGGTGGCCGGGCGAGTTTCGACGTAGAAACGTTAAATCAATTCGCCAGGCTGCCGCGGCCTGCGGGCCAAAGGACGAAATCTTGAGTGACCCCTTTTATTGCCCCGTCGATGGAGGCGTACCCCGTGGGCAGCAAGGGAAAAAGCCCAAAGTATGGTGGGCCCGGAGTTGATTCAGCCTGGAAACGATCCCCGTTGAATCGATGTGCCGGGCGACGATGGAAATGGGAGCGATGAAATGCGCGTCTGGTTCGTGCGACATGGGGAGAGCGAGGCGAACGTCCTGAACGTATTCTCCAATCGCGGGTGGAAACATCCGCTGACGGAGTTGGGTCGAAAACAGACGGCGACTTTGGCTGAAACTCTTAGCGGCCTGGGCGTGACGGCAATTTATACCAGCCCGGTGCGCCGCGCGGTGGAATCAGCGGACATTCTGAGCAGCCGCTTGGAAGTGCCGTATGAAATCGAGCCGGCGCTGGCGGAATATGACGTTGGAGTTTACGAGGGTACGACCGATCCGGAGGGTTGGAAGCAGCATGGGGAAATTGCCCGGCAATGGTTGGCGGGAAATTACGATGCACGGATGACAGAAGGGGAAAGCTGCAACGAGATTGTGGCGCGGCTGGGGCCGTTTATTAGCGGTCTGGTGAAACGATTTGGCCCGCGCCGCGATGCCGTGATCGTGCTGGTCGGGCACGGCGGAACTTACAATGCGGGATTGCCGCGAGTCCTGTCTAATGTTTCGTATTCCTTCGCGCTGAGCCATCGCTTGAGCAACGCGGGCTATGCCGAGGCGCTCTTGCGGGACGGCAAACTGCATTGCGTGCGTTGGGGCGATGCAACACTGGAATGATGCTGAATGAACTGAAGGGGAATGAACTGAAGGGGACACGACCAATCCCGTTCGGCACGGCTCTTGCAGCCGCGATCCCTGACTGAATTTCGATGGTTCTACATCTGTAGTCTTTTCGATTATTGCCATAAGTTCATTGGGCAAATTCCGTGCCGAACGGGATTGGTCGTGTCCCCTTCAGTTCGTTTCAGCGTGACGGATTGTCCCGTCCGCTTCACCCGTTCGACAATCTTTGACAGATTGGTCTTCGCCTCGAAAAGTCTTGTTTCTTTCTTCATGTATCCTACTAAGTGCAACCGCAGAATCTTTCGTGTAATAATTCCGACGCCGTCATTGGCCAATCGAGCCGCTGGGAAATTGATCGGTTACGGCCCAACGCCAAATGCGAATACAAATGCAATGCGGGAGGGGCGGGCGAAACCGCTTGGGGCCTTATGCGGTGTCGCCCGCCTCCCCTGCATCCGCGAATTTCGAATGTTTGCATTTTGGATTTCTCGAATTGCCGCAATGATTCTGCGGTTTTACTTAGCAGCATACTCGCGTCCCGCGCAAGACCGGCTGGCCGCCGCAAATTGAAGGGTCACGAACGATGAGCTTGTGCAATTCCATTACAGGAAATTGCAGCACCCCTCCCGCCATCACACCACCCGCACGTCGATCGCCCCCGGCTTGTACGTGGGCCCGCGTTCCAGGGCCGTATCGTGGGCCTCGTTGTAATAGTCGATCAGCACCGACCAATCGAACATCTCGCTGAGCCGCTCCACCCGGTTGCGCATCTCGATGCGCTGGCGGCGCGACAGCTTCACGAAATTCACCAGGTGCTCCACCAATTCTCCCACGCTTTCGTCGAACCTGCGCGTCCGGCGGTTCAGAACGTAAATCCCCCGGTCCTGGTGTTCGGGAACGTACCGCTGAACGTACGCCCCGAATCCGCTGAGGTCCGTGGTCACGGCCGGCACGCCCATCGCCACGCATTCCATGGGCGTATATCCCCACGGCTCGTAATAGCTGGGGAACACGCCCAGATGGCACCCGCGCACGAACTGCTCGTAATCCAGGCTGATCAGCGGGCTGGTGGCCGTGAGAAATTCAGGATGAAAAATCACCTTCACCGGATCGTCCGCGGCGTTGAACAACCCGCGATGCCGCAGATGCTGGAGGATCGCATCCTTGGCGTCGTCGATGAGATCGTGGGTGACGATCGGCGGCTGCCGGCCCGTGCGCCAGGCGTGGATCGCCTGCTTCAGCCGGACCGTGTCGTCCTCGTCCAGCAGGCCTTCGGAAACGATGCGCCCGTTGACCGCGCCGCGGAAAAGACGCCGGCCCATCTGCTGCTCGATCTGCTCGCACGTCTTGTGCAGCTCGTCGAACATCGACTGGCTCTGGAGCGTCCCGACGTTGATGCTCCGCGTCGCCGTCTTGGTGATGATGAACGCCACGATCGTCGGCCGGTCGCTCACTCCCCGCAACCGTTCGTTCAGGTGGTATAGCGCCTCGATGAACAGGTCCATCCCCTTGTTGCGATATTCGTAGCGCCCGCTGGTGAACAGGTAAACCGTCCTGTCCAGGTCGAAACTGTAGCAGGGGAAGAAATGCCCGATGACGAATTCGTGGATCGCCTCCTTGTATTCCCGATGCAGGTTCTGAAATTCGTGCAGCGCGGCGAAGCGGTGCAGGTTCAGGCCGTTGGGAAGGATCAGGTCGGGCTTGCGGCCGAGGAGTTTCTCGGCCTCGAAACTGGTGACCTGGCTGACGGTGGTGAAGACCGTCGCCGCGTGCGCCGCCGCACGTTCGATCGCAAAACGCGGATAAATGTTATACCTGCCCGCCGCCTCGTCCGGGTTGATGAACGGCAAATGCTGATAATACTCGGGGTCGTCGCTGGCCATGTACCGGCCCAGCAGCGTGGCGTGTGTCGTGAACAGCGTCGCCACCGGCAGCTTCAAATGCGCGATCCGCGGCACCGCCACCCCCGCCATCCATTCGTGGAAATGCGCGATCACCGGCGGCGCTGGGCCGAGTTCCTCCGTCAGCGCCGTGAAAAATTCCGCCACCGCGAACCCGAACGCCACCACCTCGTTGACTTCCCCATCGTCGGCGACCGTCGATATGCCGTGGTCCTTCCACAAAAGGTATTTGTCGATGGCGAGATTCGGATATCTCCCGCGATAATCCAGCAGGATCACCCGCGGCCTGCCGGGAACCATCCATCGCCCGAAGTGGCATCCGATGCCCTGGTTTCGTAGGCTGTCCAGGGCCTTGCGGATGACGCCCTCGGTCGGCGCCTCCTCGAATTCCAGGCCGGCGGTCTGCGGGTTGTACGGCCCGATCAGACAATATCGCTCGCCCCAGCGTTGGAGCATCGCCGGGACTTTGGACCGCAATACGGTGTAGATTCCCCCAAGCTGCCAGCAAACCTCCCAGCCAATCTCAAACAGCAGCGGCTGCTGTTTCGCTTCCTCGCCCGTGGAAACCGGCGGCGGCGAAATCACCGGCTCCGCCGGCGGGATGGACAAACTCGATTTCCCCCGCACACCCTTACCACCTCGCGCACCTCGTGTCGGCCTAGCCATGCCGAGCATTATGCCCTGATCGGCCTCAACGCCAAAATGTCGACGCCCGAATCGCCCTTTTAGCGGCGCTTCGCGGTGGTCAATTCCGGTAGGGTGGGCGTACCCGCCCACCGTTCCGTTGGCTGCACAAGTAAACGGTGGGCGGGTACGCCCACCCTACTCTCCGACCCGGGACCTCGAGCAACGCGGATCGCCGCACAAGCGCGGCGGCAAAACAAAATGCAATTTTCCCGGCTGACCGAACATGTTCCGGAGATTGATCTGTGCGCGGATGAACCTCCCATGTCTCACGTTGGTAGAATCCCCCAAACGATTCCTCTCGACTACGCTAAACCAGATATCTCCCAACGCGCCCCGCGACTCGGGCGAATCGCTGCAATCTGCAATTTCATCGGATTGGCTTCTTATTTCTTGATAGTCGCCCTTCAGTCACGTTTTAATTTTAGCGAAGGCATGGTGGAGGGGGTATTTCCACTTTGCCTTCTGTCAATTTTTGGTATCGCACTTATCGTGGGTATTGTGGCAGTGGCGCGGCCTCGAAGCCGCACCTGGTTAGCATGGACTTCGGTTTCTCTTTCCGTTGCCCTTTGGGTGTTTCTCTTCCTGGTCCTCCTTGGTTAATTCTAAAGCAAACACAAAATCCGAATATTGCTTAATTTGCCTTTCCCTTCCCCCGGTGCTACTGTTCCCGGCCCTGAAAACAGCCGGCTGACGTGGGGTCGATTTGATCCCACGCACGACCGGCTTGAAGGAGTTTTGCCGTGAGACCGAAAATTCATCCCCGTTATCGAAATTGCACCGTCCACTGCGCCTGCGGAAACACCTTCGTCACCCGCAGCACGCTGGCCAAGATCAACGTCGATATCTGTAGCGCCTGCCATCCGTTCTTCACCGGAAAACAGAAGTTTGTCGATACGGCCGGGCGCGTCGAGCGATTCAGCAAGAAGTTCGGCGGGACCTACAGCTTCCAAAAGACCACTGCCCCGGCCGCGGCCAAGAAATGACGGGGGCGGTCCGATCCCTGCTCGTCATTGCGTTGACAGCCTCGACGCTTGGGACGACCGGCTGCGCCGCCCATCCGAAGTCCAACCAGATTCCACCGCCAGCGGCCGCCAGCGATACGTTGAATCTCACCCCTCCCTATTTCGATTCCGACGTGATGGCCGTTTGTGATCCGCCGATTGGTTGGATCGCCCGCCCGCTCAGGACCGCGCCGAATAACGTTCATCAAGTCTGGCGCAGCCCGACGGGCGATACTGCCTACGGGGTGATCCATTTCCACATGCCGCTCCCTGTCGGCGGGGGCCTGGCGCTTTCCGGATTCCTGGCTCAGATGAAGAAAACCGAAGGCGCGGCAAAGCTTCTCGATCGTCAAGACGATCCCAACCTTCCCGGCATCCGCTTCGTGGCCGAAGGCGCGTTGCACACGCTCCGCGCCAATCTGATCGTGAATGGCTGGGAAGGCTGGGCCGTGTATGCCGGCACGCGGCAAAATCGCCCGATCAATCAGAAAGAGCTTGACCTTGCCATCGCCGCGCGCGAGCGCACCCGCGTGGGGCGGCCGCATGATTGAATGTCTGATACGAGTTCCGGTTTGAGCACGCGCTATATCCCGCGAAGCCCCGCATGTACATGCGGGGCCCTCCTCTCATCCCGCCTTTGCAATCTCGGAATTCTTCTCTTCCGGCGTAATCAACAGCGCCTGTTTTTCCAATCCGCGCAAGACCACCATCTCGGCGGTCTTCCCCACGCGTTCTTCCGTGAGATAGCGGTACAACTCGTCCATGTGTTCGATTGGCAAGCCGTCGAACTCGATGATGATGTCGCCCTGGCGGACGCCCGCGCGGTCGGCGGGGCTGCCGGGTTCAACCTGAATGACCAGCACGCCGCCGTTCCCGGCCAATTGGTGAAACCGGACGATCCGTCGATGCAGCGGAACGTCCTGTCCGCCCAGGCCGACGTAGCTGCGCTTGACGCGCCCGAAGCGCAGAAGCTGCCCGGCGACGAACGTCGCGGTGTTGCTGGGAATGGCGAAACACAATCCCTGGGCAGGGCGGATGATCGCGGTGTTCACGCCGATGACCTCGCCGCGTCCGTTGACCAGCGGCCCGCCGCTGTTGCCGGGGTTCAGGGCGGCATCGGTCTGGATCACGTTGTCCACCAATCGCCCCGACGCCGAGCGAATGCTCCGCGCCATCGCGCTGACCACGCCGGCGGTCACCGTGTACTGAAATCCGTATGGATTGCCGATGGCCACGACGAGCTGGCCGACCCGCAGCGCCGCGGAATCGCCCAGGACCGCGCAGGGAAGGTTGGGGCCGTCGATGCGGATGACGGCCAGGTCGGTGTCGGGGTCCTGCCCGATCAACTCCGCCGAAAATCGCCGCCCGTCCGGCAGCCCCACGTCCACCCGCCGAGCCGATTGCACGACGTGGCTGTTGGTCAGAATGAACCCATCCGGCGTGAAAATGAACCCCGACCCGCTCCCGCCCGGTTGGTTCGCCGCCGACCGCCCATGATGGACCTCGATATTCACCACCGCCGGACTGGCGATCCGGGCGGCGTTCACCACCGTCCGCGAATAGGCGTCCAGGGCGTCGTCATCCGCGCCGGCATCGACCGCCGCCGCCTGGGGTTCAATGTCCAGCTCGCTGGAGATCGTTTGAATCATGCTGGATCGTAGGAGGCGAGGCGCGAAAAGAACAGATTGACGGATCAGCCCGCTGTGCGGAAACTCGAAACTCAAAATTCGAATGACGAATCAAACTCGAATGACCGAAATTCGAAGCAAAAGCCGTTTCATCATTCGAGTTTCGAGTTTGATTCGAATTTCGAATTTCGAGTTTCGAATTTCCCTTCAGGGCTATATTTGCCGAGCCGCATGATTCGCCGCCAACGCCGCTTCTCTCAGCGCCTCGGGCATCGTCGGATGAGCGTGGAACGCGCTGCCCACGTCCTCGACGCTGGCGGCGAATTCCATCGCCAGCGTCGCCTCGGCGATCATGTTGCTGGCGTCGGCGCCCAGGATATGAACGCCGAGCAAACGGTCGGTCGCGGCGTCGCCGATCACTTTCACGAATCCCTCGGTTTCGTCCATTCCGCGTGCCCGGCCGTTGGCGGTGAAGGGGAACTTGCCGATCTTGATCGCGCCGCGGGCCGCCGCCTGCTCCTCGGTCAGGCCGACCTGCGCAAGCTCGGGATGCGTGTAAACCACGGCCGGACAGGCATGGTAGTTCACGTGGGCGGATTTGCCGGCCATGAATTCGACGGCGGCGACGCCTTCCGCCTCGGCCTTGTGCGCCAGCATCGCGCCGCCGATCACGTCGCCGATGGCAAAAATCCCCGGCACGTTGGTGGAAAAGCGGGAATCGACGATCACGAACCCCCGGCGGTCCAGCATGACGCGGGCCTCGGCCAAACCCAGCCCATCCGTCACCGGCCGCCGGCCGACGCAGACCAGCACTTTGTCCACCTCTTCCGACCCGGTTTCCTCACCGCTCTTGAAATTCACTTTTACCTTCCCGCCCGCGATTTGGGCCGAATCGGCGGAGGCGTTGAAGCGGAATTTCATTCCCTGTTTTTCCAGCAATTTCTGCAGCGCCCCCGCCATTTCGCGGTCCGAGGGCGGCAGAATCCCCGGCAGGAATTCCAGCACCAGCACCTCCGATCCGAGCCGATTCCACACGCTCCCCAGTTCCACGCCGATATATCCGCCGCCGATGACCATCAGCCGCTTGGGCGCTTCGGTCAGCGACAGGGCGTGCGTCGACGAGAGGACGTTTTTCCCGTCGAACGGCAGCGACGGCAACTCGATGGGCGCGCTGCCGGTGGCGATCAGGACGTTCTTGGCGGTGTAACCGGCCGTTCCGTTGGGGCCCTTCACTTCGACCCTGCCCGGCCCAGCGATCCTGGCTTGGCCGACCAAATGCTCGATCTTGTTCTTGCGGAACAGATATCCCACGCCGCCGGTCATTTTCTTGACCACCTCGTCCTTGAACGCCATCATGACCGGCAAATCGACGCTAGCGCCCGGGGCGTTGATCCCGCGGCGGGCGAGGTGATGTTTCAGATCGTAAAAGCGATGCGAGCTGTCGAGCAGCGCCTTGGAGGGGATGCAGCCGACGTTGAGACAGGTGCCGCCGAGGAATTCGCGGTCGACGCATGCGACGCGCATTCCAAGCTGAGCGGCGCGGATGGCGGCCGTGTATCCGCCGGGACCGGCGCCGATGACGATCAGATCGAAATTGCCCTGGGCCATGGTCGGGGATTCTAGGTTGTGTCGCGGAGGCGTGCCACTTAGGGGATTGCCGATTGCCAGTTGCCAATTGAAAAAAGAGCCGCCCACTCCCCTATTCCAATCGGCAATTGGCAATTGGCAATCGGCAATGGTTACAATTGGCACACATGAGCACAACGCCAGGAATGCGAACCTACCGTGGCCGGCGCTTCACGCCGGGTCGAATTACGTTGTTCATCGTTATCGTGGCCGGAATAATGGCCTGGCAGGGCGGACAGAAAACGCCGACGGGGCCGGCGTCCGGAACGGCGCTGAACGGCCCGGCGCCGGCCAGCCGGCCCAGCGGCGACACCCTTCGCGTCGCCACCTTCAACATTGACGGCAAGGACGGCGATCCCACCGCCGATACCATGCGCGGGTTCGACCTGATCGGATTGGAAGAAGTTCACGGCTGCGCGCCGTTCTCGGCTTCCAATGGCGCCGAAGTGCTCGGGGGGAAACTGAACGTGCCCTGGCTTTTCGCACCCGTTGAACGGCAATGGTGGCACGACGCCTTCGGCGACGGCGTTCTCACCACCCTGACCCTCGACCACTGGCAGAGATTCCCGTTGGCCAACGACGCCTCCGACAGCAACCGCCAGGTCCTGGTCCTTCGCCTGCAATTCGCCGGCAAGCCGCTGAACGTCCTGGTCACTCACCTGGCCACGCACGGCGATCGCGAGGCCGAACTGGCGACCGTGGCGTCGCTCTTCCTGTCCATGCAGGAGCCGGCGATCCTGATGGGCGATTTGAATTCGGCCAACGATTCGCCGCAAATCCAATTGCTGCGAAAAACTCCCGGCGTGATCGATCCGATCGGCGACACCGTGATCGCCAAGAACGCCGAGAGTTGGGATCGCATTTTCGCCCGCGGAATGCAGAGCGTCGGATCGGGGTTCATTGATAAGGGTGCGTCGGATCACCCGCTGGCTTGGGCGGAGTTAGAACTTAAATGAAACTCGAAATTCGAAATTCGAATGGCGAATCAAATTCAAAACTCGAAATTCGAAACCAAGGCGGCTTTATCATTCGAATTTCGAATTTGATTCGTCATTCGAATTTCGAGTTTCGAATTTCCTTCACGCATTTCACAAACTCCTCCCCCCTCTGCTCGAAGTTCACAAACTGGTCATAGCTCTTGAACCCGGGGCTGAGAAGCACGATGTCGCCGCTGGCCGCGATCTGTTTTGCGATGGTCACCGCGGTGGCCAGGTCGCCGCAGCGATACGTGGCCGGGGCGCTCTGCAACGGAGATTGCTCCAACAGGTCGGCGATCGCCGGGCCGGTGGCGCCGATGCACAGCACGGTCTTGGCCCGCGCCACCAGCGCGGCGCACATCGCGGTGATCGGCATGTTTCCATGTCCGCCGACGATCTGGATCACCTTCTTGCTCGGGAACGATTCCAGCGCGGCGACGGCGGCCTCGGGGATCGTGGCAATGGAATCGTTGTAATACTTGACTCCGCCGGATTCGTGAACCAGTTGCAGCCGATGCTCAAGCCCCGGAAATTCGGCCAGGGCGCGCTGGGCGGCGGTGAAATCCACGCCGAAAACGGCGGCCGCCGCAAACGCGCCCTGCGCGTTGAGCTGGTTATGCGCGCCGGGGATGCGCAACTCGAATTTCTTCCGGCCCTTCAGGCCGTAAAACGTGATTTTGCCCGGCGCCTCCATCGCAAACCCCGCGGCGGTCGGGTCCTCCTCGTTCAGCACGGCGACGTCGTCAGCCTGCTGAAAGCGGATGACGTTGCGCTTGGCGTCGATGTACGCTTCCAACGATCCGTGCCATTTCAGATGCTCGCTGTCGCCGGCAATCATCGTCACCACGGCCACGTGGGGCGAAAATCGCATCTCGCGCAAGTGTTCCAGCATGTAGCTGGACAATTCCAGCACGACCAAATCGGCTTTGGCGATTGAATCCAGGTCGGCGAGCAGGGATTTACCGATGTTCCCGCCGACCCATGTTTTGGCGGCGGTCGCCAGGATGGCGCCGAGCATCGCCGTGGTGGTGGATTTCCCCTTGGTACCGGTGACCCCGATGATGCCGGCCGGGCAGCGCTCGATGAACAGGCGGATTTCGGTGGTGACCTGTTTTCCCGCCGTTCGCGCCGCCTGGAGGTACGGGCTGGATAGCGGCACGGCGGGCGAAGCGACCACGAGGTCGGCCCCGGTAAAATCCTCCTCGCGATGCTCGCCGAGGCGAAACTCGACCGGCAATCCGTCCAATTGCCGCACTGAATCGGCCAGCTTTTCCGCGCGGTCAAGATCCGTGACCAGGACGCCGGCGCCCTGCGAGCAGAGCCAGCGGGTGACGGCGATCCCGCCGCCGAACCGGCCCAGGCCGGCAACCGTCACTCGTTTTCCCGCCAACGATTCCATTGGATACCAGCGTCCGCGGTTATGCGATTCCCACAACCTGCGCGACGTCGCGCTTCATGTCCACAACGGCCGCCTCCACGCATTTCTGCCAGTCCTGCCCGAATTGCGAGGAGTATTTCGGCTCGCGGTGGGCGTAGAGGATGCTTCGGCTGGCCGAGACGATCGCGCCGCGGCCGTCCCTGAATGCCGCCCGGGTCATCTCGGCGGTGGCGCCCTGCGCGCCGTAGCCGGGAAGCAGGAAGATCGATTGCGGCAACCTGCGGCGAAGGCCTTGCATCGTGTGAGGCTGCGTTGCGCCCACCACGGCGCCCAGGCTGCTCCATCCGCGCGCCCCCACCAGCGCCCGATCGGCCGCCAGGACGCTCAGTTTTTCCGCCAGCATTTCGGACCAGGTCTGGCCCGACTCCAGCTTTGCATCCTGCAATTCCGCCGAGCCGGGATTGCTCGTCCGCACCAGCACGAAAAGCCCGCGCGAAAAGTCCTTGGCGGCCTTGATGAACGGTTCCAGCGTGTCCAGCCCCAGCATGGGATTCACCGTGATCGCATCCGGCGTGGCGAACTCGTCTTCGCTGGAGGCTGCGCCTGCCACGCCGATGGTTTGCTCGGCCAGATGCCCCGCCGCGTATGCCGAGGCGGTCGAACCGATGTCTCCGCGTTTCACGTCGCCGATGACCAGCAAGCCCAGCTCCTTGGCTTCGTGGATCAGGCTGTAATAGGCCTCGACGCCTTCCCAGAGATATTGTTCGAAATAGGCCGACTGAAATTTCACGATCGGCACGAACGGGGCGATGGTCTTGAGGACCCGCGTGGTGAAGTCGAAGATGGCGTCGATGGCGGCCTGCGGCCCGTCGTCGCGCGACTGGAACTTGCTTCGCACCTCGTCGGGAAGGGATTCGAGGATCGGATCGATCCCCACGCAGATCGGCGCATGCGTGTAATCAATCGCATCCAGCAGGCGGTCGCAGAAAAGCTCGGACATATTTCCCGGTCAACGCTAAGAAGCTCTTGCAAATCCCTTTACCGGCCCCGAACGCCCACGGCGCCGCCGTGGGGACCCTAAAACGCGACTAAATCTCTTGGCTGCCATTGGGTCGCGAAAGCAGGCCACGCAGTTCGTCCAGGTCCGCGCCGCTGTCGGCAATGATCTGTCCAAGGGCGGATTCGGCTTCCTCTAGCAGCGCCAGAAGCAAAAATCGCGTTGATACGGCGGTCTGCGCCGCGGCCTGGGCCGCGGATGCGGCCGCGTTGACCACCCGCTGCGCCTTGGGCGAAAGCGGAAGCCGGCCCGTGACCAGGACCGGCTCTCCGCCTTTGGGCAGCGCACGCGTCAGGTTCGGCAATAATTGCTCGATATCCGTTTCCGCCTGAAGCGCCTTAAAGGCCTCGCCCGCCTTCCCCGTCAAAATCCCCAGCAGCAAATGCTCCGTCCCCACGAAGTCCTGCCCATGCCGCCGCGCCTGTTCGTCCGCGTGCAGCAATGCCGCGGAAAGTGTCTCGGTGAATCCCAATCGCATGGCCAGATGATAACCACAGGCGGTCCTGTCTGCCAAAAGTTCCGGGAGAGCAAAAATTGAACCGCCAAGGCGCCGAGAACGCCAAGGTCAGGAAAGAATAATTCTCTTGATTCCGTCTTTGAGAACCGCAGTGTTGAAATTGATCAGAAGCGCAAGGTGAAGTCCAGTTGCTTTCAGATAGGAAATTGCCTGTGCCTTGCGAATGGGAGCCAATGTTTCGACCGTTTTGATTTCGACGATCAGTTTTGCTTGCACCAGCAGGTCCAGCCGACCTTGACCGATTGCCATTCCCTTATAGCTGATTGGAATGGGCACTTGCCGTTGGAACGGAATAGTTCGAAGCGACAACTCAGCACATAGGGCCTCTTCATATACGGATTCAAGAAATCCAGGCCCCAGAATTCGATGAACTTCGATGGCGGCCCCAATGACTTCATGCGCGAGTCGATCCAATTCCTCATCCGGTTCAGTATTCATTCCTCAAACTATACCCAACAAGCGGCTTCAGCGGCGAATTTCACAAACCCCGGCAATGCCTCCTGTCGCATTCTTCATCTTGGCGTCTTGGTGACTTGGCGGTTCAATTCTCCTTATTCCCACACGAGTTAGTGGACCCGAAGGCGGTCGAAATCCGAAATCCGCGATTGACATCCAAGTCGCGGTTTCGATACTCGTCGCATCTTTGGCGGAAAGTTCAGAGCGTGAAAAGAGTTTGGGCAATAATCCTGGGGTTGCTGGTCTTGCAGGGCTGCCAATCCTCGGCAGGGCCCCAAGGCGCGGCCTTGAGCAACCTGCCGCCGCCGAATCCGCCCGCCGGCTCGGAGGATGAGGTCATCGCCACCGTTCAGGGCGACGTCATCACCCGCAAAGACCTGGAGCCGGTGCTGATCGAGGGTTACGGACTGAACGTGCTGCTCGCGCTGGTGCAGTTGGATTTGGTGGAACAGGAGGCGGCCCGGCAGCACGTGGCCGTGACGCCGGACGACGTCGCCAACGAACGCGCCATCACCATGGACAACCTTCGCCGCGCCACGGAGCAGATGGAAAGCAGCGGCCAGCCGACCACCCAGCCCCAGAACCTCAGCGCCGAGCAGGAAAACCAGCTTCTGGATCAGTTGCTCCAGCAGCAGCACGTGAGCCGCGCGGAATTCGCCGTGGTCCTGCGCGTCAACGCCTATCTGCGCAAGATCGCCGAACCCAAGGTGAACGCGAATCTGACGGAGGATAAGATTCGCCAGCAATTCAACGCGATGTATGGCGAGAAAGTGGTGGTGCATTACATCGTCTGCAACAACATGTCCGAAATTGCCGAGGTGCGGCGCGACCTGGCCGCGGGCAAGAGCTTCGAGGACGTGGCCCGGCTCCGGAGCCTGAATCGCCAAACCGGCCCCGCCGGCGGGGAACTGCCCCCGTTTACGCTCTCCGACAATCGGTTTCCTCCGGAGTTCAAACAGGTGGCGTTCAACATGAAGATCGGAGAGGTCTCCGATCCCGTGCAGATCGGGAAATTCATTTACGTCGCCAAGCTCATCGACATCATCCCGCCCGCACACGCCCGCTTCGAAGATTATCGCGATGTGGTGAAGAAAGAGCTGTACGACAGCACGGTTCAGGCGGCGATGAAGGTCATGCGCGACCAGTTGGCGCGCAAAGCGCTGGACTCGCTGCACATCAGGAATCCAGTGCTGGCAAAACAATGGGCGGACCGAATCGACAACAAGAACGGCCAAATCCGCGACGAAAACCAGATTCGTCAGGAACTGGACAAACAGCACGCACCGGCGCGAACGGGTCCGATAACCCCCGCAACGGCTCCGGCGACCAAGCCGGCCACGGCGCCGTAACTGGCGGTGTGACCGGCAGTTAAATCAATTCCATCATTTGCCTCCCGCGCAAATTCCCGTCGTTTTCGCTACAATCGAGATCGTTATGAGCAACCAACCGTTCAAAGTCGACGTTTCGCCGCGCATTCTGCGCCTTCCTCCCTACCTCTTCGGACGCATCAACAAGATGAAGTACGAGAAGCGCGTCGCCAACATTGACATCATCGATCTGGGAATGGGAAACCCCACCGACCCCACCCCGGATTCGGTGGTCAAGAAATTGGCCGAGGCCGCTCGCGATCCCCGCAACCATCGCTACAGCGTCTCCAACGGCATCGCCGGCCTGCGCAGGGAAGTCGCCAAAAAATATCAGGCCAAGTACGGCGTTCAACTCGACCCGGAAACCGAAGTCATCGCCACCATCGGCTCCAAGGAAGGCTTCAGCCATCTTTGCCTGGCGCTGCTCGGCCCTGGCGATACGGCCATCGTGCCCGATCCGGCGTTTCCCATCCACGTCTACGCCGTGGCCATGGCGGGCGCCAACGTCATCCGCGTGCCGCTGGGAAACGATCAAACCTTCCTCGCCCGCATCGAGAAGATGATCGAAGGCCTCTACCCGACTCCCAAGCTGCTGATCCTGAACTATCCGCACAATCCGACCGCCATGACCATCGATCCCGATTTCTGGGACCGGGCCATCGCCATGTGCCGCCGCCACGGGATCATGATCATCAGCGATTTCGCCTACGGCGAAGTCTGCTTCGACGGATACAAGGCCCCCAGCTTCCTCGCCGCCGCCGGCGCCAAGGACCTGGGCGTCGAATTCACCACCATGTCCAAGAGCTACAACATGGCCGGCTGGCGCATCGGATTCTGCGCCGGCAATTCCGACATGGTCAGGGCCCTGGCCACGATCAAGGGCTATTACGATTACGGCATCTTCGCCCCCATCCAGATCGCCAGCATCATCGCCATGCGCGAGCACACCGACGTGCCCGGCAAGCAGAGCAAGATTTACGAGAAGCGCCGCAACGTCGTCTGCCGCGGGCTGGACAAGCTCGGTTGGACCTACGAAAAGCCGCGCGCCAGCATGTTCGTCTGGGCGAAGATCAAATCGGAACATCTCAAAGGGCAAGGCACGATCGACTTTTGCCTGCGGATGATGGACGAAGCCCGCGTGGCGCTGGCCCCCGGCCGCGCCTTCGGCGAAAACGGCGAGAATTTCGTCCGCATCGCACTCGTCGAAAACGATCAGCGACTGAAGCAGGCGATGCAGAACCTGGAGCGAGCGTTGATTCCCCGCCAGCCCAAGGGCAAGCGCCCAAGGGCCGCGACAACCTGAAAGATGGTATAATTCAAGAATGGCACCGCAACACATTAGTCGGGCGATCGTTCACGGAGGGCAGGTGGTTCTGTCCGGCCTGGGGCTGCCCGACGGCCAGCGCGTCGAAGTGGTCGTCACACAATTGCCTGAACAGCAAACTCGAAGCATCAGCGAAGTTCGCCAGGAGCTTCGCGGCGCCGTCGTACGTTACGATGACCCCTTTGAACCGGTTATCTCCGCGGATTCGTGGGAGATGCTCAAGTGATCGTGCTCGACACGCACGCATGGATTTGGTGGGTTGACGCCAGTCCCCGCTTGCGTCCAGAGGTTCGGGAACGGATTGATTCCGATGATGATGTCCGTGTTTCGGCTATTTCGCTTTTGGAGATCGCCACGGCCGTATCCTTGAATCGATTGGTGCTGCGCCCATCAGCGGAACGCTGGCTCGAGGTTGCGCAAAACGTGGTTTCGTTGCGCATAGAGCCGTTGACCGCGTCGATCTGTCTGGAATCGGTCCGCCTGCCCGGCGAGCTACACCGCGATCCGGCAGACCGGCTTATCGTGGCGTTGGCCCGGCAAACCAACGCGCCGCTCTGCACCGCCGACAGCAAATTGCTCGGCTATCCCCATGTGACTTGCATCAACGCGGAGAGATAATGCCGTCGAATTTAGATCGCACCCTGATCCCGCGCCGGCAAAGAAAATGCAAAGGGGAAAATGACGACTTCATCGGTTTCCTGGCAACGTATCCGCGATATACTATCGCCTAACCCGCCGACAATAGCGATCCTGGACCGAATAACACGCCACTTCGGCAGCCGGTTGGAATTCTATTTTCAAGAATCCACCAAACAAGAAAGCTCGGTGAGGTTTCGCCGCGCAAGTGCTCAGGACGAGTTGGAAAGGATCATCGTAACTATTCACACGCAACCACCGGCCATCATTCATGAATGCCTCCATGTCAAGTTAGCGGCCGACGGATTTCCGCTTCTGCTCGGCAAGAAACCAACGGGGCCAAAGGCTCAGTTTGAGTTTGATTCGGCAAGATCCCTGGAAAACGTGCTGAGTCACGCAGTTTTCTTGGATCAGTTCCTTTCCTTCGGATTTGGTCGTTTCGACTTTGCAACCGACGTACAAAAATCCGAAAATCTTCCAGAGTTTGAAAAGATGATTGACGGAGTCCTGCAGAACGGCCTTCTCACGCCAATTGCGAGAGGACTATGGAATCGAATCTATTTTGAACAGCTAATTGCCGACCGTATGGGCATGCCCAACAAGCGCAACGGCTTCTTGTCACTTGGTCGCAAGCGATTTCCTGGCATGGATGCGGATGCCGATTGGCTATCCACTTGGTTTGATCGGGGTGATTTTCGCAATGCTGTCCTTTTCCCTTCCGCAGTTAACCAAATGCTGGAAAGGATCGGCCTAGCCTCGGTTAAATGGTCTCGCATCGAGCCCGTGGCAGGCCGACTGCTGCTGGTTGACGTTCCTTGATCTTTCAAACTTGTCTGGTGCACGTTCTCCAAGGGAGAGCCGGTTTAGGAAAGCGAGGGGGAAAGCGAAGGGGGTGGAGTCTGTTTCCGCAATCAAGCGGAGCGCCGCACGTACACGTCCCCCACTTTGGCCAGTTCATTGACCAAGCCTCGGTCGGCCTTGCTTTGCAGATCGTCGAGAAATCGAATGGTTTGCGGTTCAAGCAGGGTTCGGAAGGATCGGCATCGGGGACGATTGCTTCGACCTCCACTCGCACGACGCACTCGGCAGCGTGAATCCACCGTTCAATTTTCGTATGCCTGCCTTGCAAAGCCATGATTCTCCAAAATTCGGCATGGAATCTTAGCCGAAAGAAGCGGTAAACCCACGTCCGTCAACCATAACCGTTTTCGCGGGTGTGCCAAAATTTCCGGGAGAGCAGAAATTGAACCGCCATGACGCCAAGACGCCAAGGTAAAATCATACCAAGGCGCATTTTCCACCTTGGCGTCTTGGCGTCATGGCGGTTCAATCGTCTTCGCTGCCCGATGAATTGGCAGACCCGTTTTCGCCCGCCCTTCATTCTATTCTCATCTTGAACGGTTACTTTGATCGGTCGATAAAGTAACCGCAAGATGTTTGTTTGGAAGACCCGTCATATTTTAGTCGGCCTGGTTTTGGTCTTAGGCGGATGCTCGCGATACCAGGCGATGCCGCTGTCGGCGTCGGCCGTGCAGCGCGGCCTCGCCGCGCCCGCCGCCGATCAGTTGCGGGTTCAGGCTCAGTCGATCAAACATCCGCTGCTCAAGCCGGTGATTTTCGATGACCGCGATGGATTGACGCCCGATCAGGCCGCGATCATGGCCGTGCTGGTCAATCCATCGCTTCGAGCGGCGCGCGATCAGCGCGGCCTGGCCGCCGCCCAACTTCTGCAGGCCGGAATCCTTCCCAATCCCCAAGTGAATTTCGGCGAAGACTATCCCTACGGCGGCGCGATCGACGGCACGGTCACCGCATCGGCCGTCGGCGTCAGTTGGGACGTCACGCAACTGATCTCGCGCGACGCCAAGGTTCGCGCCGGCAAGGCCAACGCCGCTTCGGTCGACCTCGACATCGCTTGGCAGGAATGGCAGATCGCCCAGGCCGCCCGCACCGCCGTCTATGACTTGTTTTCGTTGCAGGCCCAGTTGGATTTGGCCAGTCAACTCGAACGGCAGTTGGCGCAGAATCTTTCGGTCGTGCGCGATGCCGTCGATCGTCACGACAAGACTCTGCTCGATCTTTCCGCGGCCGAAGCCGCAAGCCTCGACGCCCACACCGCTGTCGTCGCCCAACGGCGCGACCTGGAAGGCGCTCGCCTGACTCTGAACAAAACCCTCGGCCTGTCTCCCGATGCGCAGGTCAAGCTGAATCCCCACGTCGCCCTGGCTGAGAACGTTTCCGTGCCGACGCCCGAGAAGGTTTTATCCGGACTGGAAGATCGCCGGCTCGATCTCATCGCCCTTCGCCTGGGATATCAAAGCGAGGAGGAAACCCTCCGCGCCGCCGTGCTCGAACAATTCCCCAAGGTCAACATCGGCTTCAACCGCCAGCGCGACAACACCAACGTCCAGAGCGTCGGCTTTGCCGTGACGGTTGATCTGCCGATTTTCGACCGCAACCAGGGCGCGATCTCCGTCGAGACCGCCACGCGACAGAAGCTTTTCGACGAATATGTTCAGCGCGTGTTCGAAGCTCGCTACGACGTCTATTCTGCCATCGACGATCTGAACGCCATCTCCCGGCAAATCGCGGCCGAACAAGAGGCATTTTCCAGCCTTGGGCGGTTGATCGAGACTTACCACCACGCCCTGGGCCAGGGAAACATGGACGTGCTCAGCTATTATTCCGCCATCTCCAATCTGACTCAAAAGCAACTCGACGTCCTGAAATTGAAGCAGCAGTTGACGGACAACCGGATTGCGCTGGAGTTGGCGGCGGGGGAATATTTTCCGGTTCAGGCCGGGAACTGAATCATAAGTAATCGGCGCCGGGCTTGGCGTCTTGGAGTTCGACATGAAAGCCGTTTGGAACCTCTTTATGGTACTGGCGCTAATGGCCGGAGCGGGCGCCGCCGGCTATTTCATCGGCCACCGCGCCGCTTCGCCGGCGGCGTCGGAGCAGCCCGATTCCGGCGACGACGTGGCGCCGACGCCCACCGTGCAAACCTCGCCCATCCAGCGGGGCCGTATCGAACGCGCGATCACCGCCTACGGCGTCGTCGCCGCCCAGACCGGTGACATTGCCGTCCTTTCCGCCGCCTTCGAGTCGCGCATCAAAAAAATCCTCGTCGTGCCCGGCCAGCGCCTCGACGCCGACACCCCCGCAATCGAAATCGAACCCAGTCCCGACACGCAATTGCAGATGCTCCAGGCCAAGGCCGCCGTCGAAAGCGCGACCAAAGACCTGGACCAGACCCGCACGCGTTTCAGCAGCCAACTGGCCACGAATCAGGACCTGTTGCAATCGGAGCAGAACCTGCGGCTGGCGAAACTGAAGCTGGATTCGATGCAAAGCGAAGGCGCCGGCGGCGCCATGAAACTCAAAGCCGGCGGCCTGGTCGCCAAGGTGGACGTGCAGGAGGGGCAGGTGGTGCCGGCGGGCACACCGCTGGTGGAGGTCGCCGGCAGCGGCAAGCTCCAGGTCCGCCTCGGCCTTGAGCCCACCGACGCCGCCGCCATTCACGCCGGAGATCGCGTCGCGCTACAGAATATTGGCTCCGACGGCCCCGGCGTCGTCGGCAAGGTCCAGATGGTCGCGCAGCGCATCAATCCCGACACGCGGCTCACGGACGTCTTCGTCGCGCTTCCTCCCGATGCCGCGATGCCGCTGGATGCCTACGTCCGCGGCGAGCTGACGATCGCCGGTGCCGATGGCCTTGTTGTCCCGCGTTCCGCGGTGTTGCCCGGCGATGAGGGATATTCCTTGTTCACGGTCGAGCAGGGAAAGGCGGTCGAGCATAAGGTGACCATCGCCCTCCAGAACGATCGATCGGCGCAGGTCAGCGGGGAAGGTCTGTCGGCGGGGCAGGCGGCTGTCGTGCTGGGGAACTTGGAATTGGAAGACGGCATGACGGTCAATGTCCAACCCGGTAATTCCCCGGCCACCCAGGAGGCCGCACAGTGAAAGCCGCCCATTGGGCCAGCCGGCACACCCGATTCATTCTATTTTTGCTGGTGGCGCTCGTGACCGGCGGGATATTCGCCTCGCGGTCGCTTCCGGTCACGCTCTTTCCCCACGTCAATTTCCCGCGCATCCGCGTCGATTTCGACGCCGGCGATCGCCCCGGCGAGCGCATGGCCGTCGAGGTCACCAGTCCCGCCGAGGAGGCGCTTCGCGCCGTTCCCGGCGTGCGCACCATCCAATCCATCTCCAGCCGCGGAAGCGCCGAAATCGACCTCACCTTCGACTGGGGCCAGGACATGGGCAGCGCACTCCTTCAGGGCGAAGCCGAGGTCAATCGAATCCTTCCCGACTTGCCGCCGGCAACCAGTTTCATCTTTCGCAGGATGGACCCCACGGTCTATCCCGTCATCTCCTACAGCATCACTTCCGACACCCGCCCGCTCACCGAACTTCACGACATCGCCCAGTATCAGCTTCGCCCCATCCTCTCCACCGTACCGGGCGTGGCCCAGATCGGCGTCGACGGCGGGGCGGTCGCCGAATATCGCGTCACGCTCGATCCCGCCGCCCTTCATGCGCACGGCCTGGCCCTGAACGACGTCGCCGATGCCCTCTCCGCGGCCAACGTCCTCACCGCCGTCGGACACGTCGAGGAAAACTATCGCCTCTATCTCGTCGAGACCGACACTCAGTTCAAGTCGATGGACGAGATCGGCCGCACCGTGCTGCACTCCGCCTCCGGCGGCGTCACCCTGCTCCGGGATATCGCCACCATCCGCCAGGAGCGCGCGCCGCAATTCACCCATTCCACCGCCGACGGGCGTGACGCCGTTCTGCTGAATGTTTTCCAGCAGCCCGGCGGCAACGTGGTCGAAATCGCCGCCGCCATCCGCCGCGTGTTTGCAGAGCAACAGAAACGCCTTCCTTCCGACGTCAAAATAGCAAGCTGGTACGACCAGAGCGATCTGATCACTTCATCGGCCAAGAGCGTGCGCGATTCCGTGCTGATCGGAGTGGCGCTCGCCACCCTCGTGCTGCTGCTGTTCCTCCGTAACTTCCGAATGAGCCTGATCGCCATCCTCGCCGTCCCCATCGTCCTGGCGGTCACGTCGCTGCTGCTTTATCTGCTCAACCAAAGCTTCAACATCATGACGCTCGGCGGCATGGCGGCCGCCGTGGGGCTTATCATCGACGATGCCATTGTCATCTCCGAACACATCGATCGCCGCCTGCATGGACCCGGCGGCGTTCACGCCGACGCGCGCAACCGCGTCCTGGGCGCCACCGAGGAATTCTCCAAGCCCCTGTCCGGATCTTCCCTTTCCACCATCGTCATCTACATCCCCCCGGCGTTTCTGGTCGGCGTCTTCGGCGCGTTCTTCGCCGCACTGTCCCTCTCCATGGCCTCCAGCCTGATCGTTTCGTTTTTCGTCGCCTGGCTGGCGATTCCCATCGTCGCCTCCCGCGTGTTGCGCAAACACGATGTCGATCTGGAACAGGAAGGCCTCATCACCCGCGCCGCCTTCGGAACCTACGGCTTGATCATGCGGCCGGTCCTGGCTTTCCCCTGGCTCATCCTTCTGCTGGTCATTCCGTTCCTGTGGTACGGATATTTCGAGTATCAGCGCGTGGCATCGGGCTTCATGCCGACCATCGACGAAGGTGGATTCGTCCTGGATTATCAGGGACCGCCGGGCGCTTCCATCACGGAGATGGATCGGCTCCTGGGCAACGTCGAAAAAATTCTCCGCGACACGCCCGAGGTCCAGGCCTATTCCCGGCGCACCGGGTTCAGCCTGGGCGGCGACATCAGCGAAACCAGCAACGGCGATTTCTTCATCCGCCTCAAGCCCCTGCCCCGCCGACCGATCTCCGCCATCATGGGCGAGGTCTCCGATCGCGTGAAGAAAACAACGCCGGGGCTGGACATCGATCCCGCTCAACTGATGGAAGACCTGATCGGCGACCTGACCGGAAAGCCGCAGCCCGTCGTCGTCAACCTTTACTGCGACGATCAGAAGACCCTGACCGATCTGGCCCCCAAAATTGAAGATGCCCTAAAAAAAGGAGTCCCGGACCTGGACGATGTCGCCACCAGCGTAGTCCCCGCGGGTGATTCGTTGGACGTCCAGGTGGACCGCGTCAAGGCTTCGCTTGAAGGCGTTGACCCCGATGCCCTCACCCGCCAGTTGCAGGCGTTGCTCACCGGCGCCGTCACGACCCAGGTGCAGGATGGCGTCAAAATGGTCGACGTGCGAGTCTGGATTCCAAAAAGCTATTTCAAATCCAGCCAGGACCTGGCCGAACTGAATCTTCGCGCGCCCGATGGCCACCTGTTCCCGCTCAAACGCGTGGCGGATTTCAAAATCATCAGCGGCGAACCGGAGATCACCCGCGACAACTTCAAGCGATACGTCTACGTCCAGGCGAGGATCAGACAATCCGACCATCCGCCCGATCTGGGCACGGTTGTCGCCGAGGTGAAGAAGTTTCTGGATCAACCGGGAATAATTCCGCCCGGCGTGCGCTACACCCTCGGCGGGCAATACGAGCAGCAACAGATCGCCTTCGCCGGATTGATCCGCGTGATCGTCGCCGCGGCCGCGCTCGTATTTTTACTGCTCCTTTTCCTCTACGAACGCTTCCGCGTCGCCGGGGCGATCATGCTCACCACCGTTCTGGCCATCGCCGCCGTCTTCATCGGCCTGCGATGGACGGGTACCGAACTGAACATCTGCACGCTCATGGGAATGGTCATGATCGTCGGCAACGTGACCGAGGTGTCGATCTTCTATTACTCCGAATATGCCGACTTCCTCACCGAAGGCACCATGATCGAGCGCCTGGTCGCCGCCGGAAAATACCGCATGCGCGCCATCACCATGACGACCGTCGCCGCGATCCTGGCGCTTCTGCCGCTGGCGGTGGACCTCGGCCAGGGCACCGGCATGCTTCAGCCCCTGGCCGTTGCCATCATCACCGGCCTGGTCGTTCAGCTACCGTTGGTGCTGATCGTCCTGCCGGCCCTGCTGCGCATTCTCCGCGTCCGCAAATGAAACCGGACACAGGTGCGGCCCAATCCCGTCTTTCTCCAACCGTTCAAGCGTGACGGCCCGATCAATACCGAATGGGCCGATCCGCGTCCGGCGAAGTTCGGTCAGATATCCACCGGTTTTCAGCGCTTCACCCAGATCGCGGGCGATGGCCCGGACGTACGTTCCACGCCCGCAGTCGATCCGCATTCTCAGCAGCGGCCATTGCCAGGAAACGATTTCAATCGCGTCGATGCGGATGTCTCGCGCCTTCAGATCGACCGGCTGGCCGCTGCGCGCCAATTTGTACGCCCGCCGGCCGGAAATCTTCAGCGCGCTGAACGCCGGCGGACGCTGGGAAATGGTCCCCACGAATTTCGCCGCCGCGGCTTCGACGTTCTCCAGCGACGGCTGCGACGCCCCGGGCACGGGAATCTCCGGCGAATCCGGATCGTCCGTCGCCGTTGTCGCTCCCAATTTGATCGTCGCCTCGTACCGCTTGGGCTGGTTCATCAGCATCTGGCTGGATTTGGTCGCCTTGCCGATCAGCAGCAGCAATACACCCGTGGCGAACGGGTCGAGCGTGCCGGCGTGCCCGATCTTCACGCCCCGCTCCAGCAACCGCTTGACGCGGTTGACCGCCCCCGCGGAGCTGATCGACCCCGGCTTGTCCAGAACGATGATGCCATTCATGTTATGACAGACTTTTGTCCGGGGGTGCGGCCATAAAGTTTTGCGGAACCAGACCTTTTCCCCCTCCCCCTGTACTCAGGGGGAGGGAACCAGACCGTTTCCCCCTCCCCCTGTACTCAGGGGGAGGGTTGGGGTGGGGGTTCTTCCAAGCTCGCAAAAATCTTTGGCCACGCCCTATGACGGACCTTTGTCCGCTGGTTCTTGTTTTTTTGCAAGGGATGATGATATTGAGATAGTCTCTAGCTTCTTCTCAGCCCAAAAGTGGGGTTCATTATGGTTTGGAACAAAAACGAAATCCTCGATGAAATCCGCCGCCAGCACAAAAAGGGCGTCGATTTGTCCTACAACGAGCTGTCCGCCAAGATGCAATCGCTGGTGTCGGCGGCGGCGTATCATTTCGGGTCCTATCGCCGGGCCGTGGAGACGGCGGGGATCGAATATTCCACGGTGCTCCGCCGCCCGCGTTGGACCAAGGCCCGGATCATCGCCCTGATCAAGTCCGCCCGCCGCCGCGGCGAGGAACTGCATTGGTCCGCCGTCACCCATCGCCGCGACGAGCTGGGCAAGGCCGCGTTCGCGTCCCTCCAGCCGCGCCTTTTCGGCAAATGGCAACGTGCCTTGCACGCCGCCGGGCTGGATGCCGAGGACATCGCCCGCTATCGCCGATGGGACCGGCCTTCCATCGCTTACGAATTGAAATCCCGCGCCCGCGACGGCGAGCCCGTCAGCAGCGGCGCGCTACAAGCGGAGGACCCCGGCCTGCACGCCGCCGCCGTCCGCCATTTCGGCGCCTTCGACGCCGCCCTTCGCGCCGCCGGCCTCGATCCGTTGAAATTCCGCCGCCGCCGCCGCTGGGACAAGAAGCTGGTGCTCAAGTCCATCAAAGCTGCCGCCAAGTCCGGCGACAACCTCGCCGACAGCCGCGTGCGCATCGACCATCCCGCCTTATACGGCGCCGCCATCCGATTATTCGGAACCTTCACCTCCGCCAGAAAGATCGCGGGGATTAAATTCAAGCCGAAAAAGCGGCGGAAGGCATCGAGGAAATGAATCGAGGATCGCGGCGTTTTTAAGCGTGAAGCGGCCGCGATAGGCTAATTCGAGCTTTCGATTTCAAAAGGGAGAGAACATCGCCAACGAAAACGTAGCTTTCAAACTCCCGGCGCTCATCAGGCGTCAGAACGCCACCATTGGACTTTTCCGCCAGCTCAGCCATTCGGGCGTGGTCCGCTTCCGAGTAGCCAAGTTGCAGGATACCGGCGGCCGCATCCGGCGTGAGCGTCGGATTGGAAGCATCGATCAGACGACTGAATATGTCCACTTCCGTAACCGCGGCCATGTTTAAATAATGCCCGAGTGAGGAGGGACTTTCCGATGAACAGCGGTCGCCACCAGGCTAATCTCAACGGCCGCACTTGTGCGGCGCGTTCGAGCGCATTCATCCGCCACGGCTAACTCTTTCGATTCAAAAACTTTTCGATGTTATACCTGCGCTCGGTTGACAGGCCGTAATAGATGTTTGCCGCAATCAACTGCTCGTTCACACCCGCGATTTGAATCGGGCCACGTGGCTGATTTCGGTCAACGTCATTTATTGGCAGGTTTCCGATGGCGGTCCATGCGTAGTCTTCGAGCAACTCGTGGTGGATGGGAGTGATCTTAACGATGAGCGGAAGAGATCGGAGCGACTCCAGTTCTGACCGTTCAAGCCCTAAGGAGTCGTAGACACCAATGAGAGGCCCATATCCCGGATGAATCTCGAAAAGGCGAGCGTATATCAACTGGCCATTGGCAGCCTTCGCCACGAGAAAATCACCGACGTTACATCTTTGCCGTGGACGCCCCTTCCGGGTTTTTAATGAAAGTGAGACGAAACGATGATCAATTCCCTCGGCGACGGCCTCCCCGAAATGCGTTGATAAGACTTGCTCAAGCGTCTTGGCGAGTTCGAAACAGGATGGCTTCCGCCCCAAGTCCTTCATGTAGCAACTAGAAACATCGCGGATGGCTTGCCCTAGAAGGTCAAATGGCTCATCACCAATCAAAGCTGTTTCGCTAGGGTTTTTCGGGTCCGCAGGTTCCCAGCTCATGTACAAAGTTCTACCTGGAATCGCCCCGAAATGCACTTGAGACGGGGCAAGACTTGGCGAGAAAGTTCGATTTGTTGGCTGAGAATGGAGCGACAGGGACTTGAACCCCGCCCTCACGCCCCCGCAAAAATCGTCATCCCAAACCCCACGGCCAGCGACGCGATCAGCAATATCCACCCGATGATTTCCGTTTTGCTCATCCCGCATACCCCTGCGGATGTTTGCTGAACCAGTTCCAGGCCGAGCGGATGATCGTCTCGGGGTCTTTGTATTTCGCTTCCCAGCCCAGCAGTTTCTTTGCCAGGGACGGATCGGCATACAGCGCGACGGCGTCGCCGGCGCGGCGAGGGCCGAACGTCACGGGGGCTTTCTTTCCCGTCACCTTCTCGGCCGTCGCGATGATCTCCTTCACCGAGAATCCCCGGCCGGTGCCAAGATTGCAGTAAATCGGCTGGCCATCGCGGAGCTTTTCCATGGCCAGGATGTGTGCATCGGCCAGATCGTCCACGTGAATGTAATCGCGTATGTTGGTGCCATCCGGCGTGGGATAATCCGTGCCGAAGACCGTGATTCCGGGGCGAAGGCCCAGGATCGCCTGGAGAATGACCGGGATGAGATGCGTTTCCGGATCGTGGTCTTCGCCGAGACTTCCATCCATCGCGCAGCCGCTGGCGTTGAAATACCGCAATGCCGCGAATTTGAAATCCCTGTTTCCCTGCATCGCATCGGCCAGGATCTGCTCGACCATCAGCTTGCTTCGCCCGTATGGGGAAACCGGGGCCTTCTTTTCATCCTCCGTGATCGGCAGCCGATCCGGATTCCCGTACGTGGCACACGAACTGGAAAAGACGAACCGTTCGACGCCGGCCTCCTTCATCGCCTCCAGAACCCCGATCGTGATTCCGACGTTGTTGTGGTAATACATCAGCGGCTGCTCGACGCTCTCCCCGACGTAGGCGTACGCCGCGAAGTGCATGACCGTGTCGATTTTGTATTTGAGGAGGGTTTCGACGAGCCTGGGCTTGTCCTCCAGGTCGGCGACAACGCCGGGGATTTTGAGGATGTCGATCACCTGCTTGTGCCCGCGCGAGACGTTGTCGTAAATGACCGGCGAATGCCCCGCTTCCTTGAGGCGTTTGACGGTATGCGACCCGATATACCCCGCTCCGCCGGCGACCAGAACGTTCATTGAGGGACTCCTTTGCCAAGCAGTATAGAGCAGAGATTTGTCGGCCGGTAGGGGCGCCGGCGCGGAGCCAAGAGTACGGTAGAATCACGGCCGGGAGTAGGTTGCGAGTTCAAGATGTTTCTGGTTTGAAGAATGGAGCGAGGTCATGAAGCCAACCGTTTACATCGAGACAACCGTTGTAAGCTATCTGACGGCTTGGCCAAGTCGCGACATCATTCGCGCTGCCCAACAACAAATCACGCACGACTGGTGGCATACGCAACGGGCGCAATTCGATCTGCTCACTTCAGAACTCGTGATTCTGGAAGCATCCGCCGGTGATCCAGCGGCGGCGAAAGAGCGCTTGAAGATTCTTTCTGGCCTGCAAATAGCAGACTCGGGCGAACAGGCTGAAATCCTTGCGGCCACACTGATTACCGCTGCCGCAATTCCGTCCGGCGCCACCCGTGACGCTTTACACGTGGCGATTGCCGCGACCAATGGCATCGACTACCTGCTCACATGGAACTGCACTCATTTGGCCAACGCCATGTTGCGTGATAAAATTGAACAGACTTGCGCGGCCTCGGGTTTTCGGCCGCCGGTCATCGCGACGCCGGAACAGCTTTTTAGTGAGGAGCATCATGATTGATCCCTTGGTTGAAGAAGCTCGCAGGGCGGGACAGGCATACATCGATTCGTTTCACGGCGATTTGAAAGCCGCATGCGCCGATCTTCGCCGCCGCGCTCGCGAAGAAGGCCGGAAGGTTGTCTCCCTCTCTCCGAAGCCGCCGATTACTGGGGATTCGCCGCGACCGGTGTCCAACAAAAAAAAGGCCGGTTAAACGGTAAGGGGCGAAGCGTCTAGGTTGCTCCTACCGATATTGCATTGCTCGCAGCATGTGCGGAGGTTCGATAGAATTGTTTCGCCACCTTTGCTCCAAGGTGTGATGTGATCGACATGCAGTTTCACACCATGCGCGGTAGCGGGAGATGCCCCACAAAGGACACACCTGAATCCATCCCGCGACAAAACCAGATAACGCATCCTCCAATTTGGATTACGTCGCGTCGCACGTCGACGTTGAGGTCTGGCTTTGACAACTGGCGATTCTTGGGGCTGCGGCCGTTCCGTAGCAGAACCGACGGATACAGATTGGACGAAAGCTTCAAGTGCCTTTCGCCAAGAACCGAAACGGTGCTCGTAAGTGCCGACAGATACTTCGCTCAATGGCGGCTCAACTTCGCGGTACCGCGGCTGCCTCCCGAGCGTTTGCCACATTCGCGTGATGTTGTCGAAAAGGTCCTCATCCTTGATTTTCGCTCGCTTTCCCACTACGAGGCCGGCTGCTGCGAGAGCACTGTTCCAAGATCCAAACGCACGAATTAATGGTTTCTCGGAATAGCGGCCCCTGATCAAATAGTCGCTACACGACAGCGTTTTTACGCCCATTTCCGAAGCAACCTTCCGAAGATCAGCTAAAGCGTCTTCGCGAGGAACATTTTGACGGAATCCAACATCGAGCCCCGCCTCTTTGAGGGCAGTAGGCCATGAACCAAATCGTCTGCTTATAGACTTCGGATGGTAACGGCCATGATCACGATATTCGGGCTGACTGAGAGTTCGCCGTTTGAGCAGCGTTGCTACCCTCTTGATATCCTCGAGGTATTCGGTGTTGGTGACGCGATGCCGGTATTGGTCGAGTTCGAATTTCATCGCCAAGAAGGTTGCTGCTATTATACGCGGCCCAAGCCGGCTAAAGGAACGTTCAGCATCGAGGCCGGAAGTATTAGAGGTGATGCGGAAAATGACCCAAACCCGTGAGGCCGTTCACCCTCCATTGTTCCGAGCCGCCCCCCCAAAAAAACTCAATGGTGACAGGATGCGGACCATTCGCCGGTCGCACAGATCGTTTGCCACTATCCGTTGGCAACGGATACAGTGTCGGCGTGGAATTCCGCAACGCGCAATGGCCCGTGGGCATCGAAGTGATCGAGGACGATATGGCGCGGGTCATCCGCGCCAAGACGGGGGCTGAGCGCCTGCGCATCTCCAGCGGGATGTACGCCAGTGCCCGGAAGATGCTATTGAGCCACCTGCGAGCCGAGCACGCCGAATGGGATGAGCCGCGCATCCAGCAAGAGGCGGCCCGGAGGCTGTCGCATGGAGCAACTTCTGCGATACGTTAATCCAGCTTCCTGCCCCTCCTTACCTCTCCGTGTTGACCCGCGCAATCGCAAATCCATCGTATCCTTTGCTGCCCACGGTCTGGATGGCCGTGGCGGTCACGCGCTTCTCGGCGGCCATCATCTCGTTCATTCGCCGGGCCCCCTGGACGTCCGGGGCGGTGCTGGCGGCGTCGATCACGGTCCCGTGGCGGATGACGTTGTCTATGACGATGACGCTGCCGGGGCGGGACAGTTTTAGCGACCAGGCGAAATAATCCGGAAGACTTGGTTTGTCGGCATCGATGAAAATCAGGTCAAACGGCCCGCGGCCCGTGGCGGCGAGCTGCGGCAGGGTATCGATCGCCCGGCCGAGAATCACCTCAACCACCTCCGCCAGACCCGCTCGGGCGATGTTGCCGCGGGCAAGCTCGGCATGTTTGGGGTCGGCTTCCAGCGTGATCAGCCGGCCGCCTTGCGACAGCCCGCGGCCCAGCCAGATCGTGCTGTAACCGCCCAATGTACCGATCTCAAGGACATTTCTTGCCCCCTGAAGCTGGGCCAACAGCATCAGCAGCTTGCCCTGGTTGGGCGAAACGTTGATCGGCGGCAGCCCGGCGGCGGCGCTGGCCCGCAGAGCCGCGTCCAGCGCGGGGTCCGGCGGAACTAGCAAATCCCTGATGTAGCGGTCTACCGCGGTCCAGCGCTCCTGGGTCATGGGATCGTTCATTATCGCCAGTCTATTCGCCTTGTTTGACCACGACAAATCTGCCGGCAATTCCCTCCTGGCGGCGATTAAACTGACCAAATGCGCACGCCGCCATTTGCTAACGGCGCGGGCGCGCTGTATTTTATCCCCATTCCGGGCAACTTCCGGAAACCCGATGGAGCGGGCATTTGGATAGGAAAGTGATAGCCACTTTCTTAACGGCTTGCGGCCGATGGGCCGCGGGCTCCCGTCACTGTCAGAGCGAGTGGAAGGCTTCGCCTCCACAATGGAAGGCTTCGCCTCCACGTTCGATGCGGAGCATCGGTCGGCTCTGCCTCTTCAAAGCTCTAACGCTCCATCCGCACGGTCAGGAGACGACAGCGTGATCTTCGATTCGCTCTTGGGCATGTTCAGCATTGACATGGGCATCGACTTGGGCACGTGCAACACGCTGGTCTGCGTCAAGGGCGAAGGCATTGTCCTGAACGAACCCAGCGTCGTCGCCGTCAAAAAAGGAACCAACCGCGTTTTACAGAACGGCAACGCCGTGGGGCTGGTCGCCAAGGAAATGCTGGGCAAGACGCCCGGCTCGATCACCGCGATCCGTCCCTTGAAGGACGGCGTCATCAGCGATTTCGAGATCACGCAGGCGATGCTGGCGTATTTCATCCGCCGCGTGCATGGCCGCAGGCACTTCATCGGTCCGCGGGTGGTCATCGCGATTCCATCGGGCATCACGGCGGTCGAACGCCGCGCCGTCTACGACAGCGCCGAACGCGCCGGAGCCCGCCGGGTTTACCTGGTCGACGAGCCCATGGCCGCCGCCATCGGCGCCGGCCTGCCCGTCATCGAACCCACCGCCAGCATGATCGTGGACATCGGCGGCGGAACCACCGAA
>Ga0181538_10000327_pt1 | contig 56024 bp, 40 predicted proteins | sample PEATcosm2014_Bin_40_FD_119773 | JGI IMG/M metagenome (GOLD analysis project Ga0181538, IMG submission 119773) | Peatland microbial communities from MTU Mesocosm Facility, Houghton, MI, USA - PEATcosm2014_Bin23_30_metaG | ecosystem: Environmental > Terrestrial > Soil > Wetlands > Peat | place...
CACCATTGGCAGGCCGGTTTACTTGCCGTCCGCCCGCCGCACACCAGCAACACCCCGATTGCAAACCACCGCAAGCCCGTTTCTTGTGTCATTGCCCCGCCGCGGAGGCGGTTGGTTCGCTAATATGAGGATAGGCTGCAAGTTTCCCACCTTCTTCGCGTCCTTCGCGCGACATTGAATTTTCAAACAGCAGCCGGCTTTTTCATTTCCCGCTCCCGCAACCACGCGAAAATCACCGGCGTCACAATCAAAATGCACGCGAGGCTGCTCACCATGCCGCCGATGACCGGCGTCGCCAGCGGTTTCATCACTTCCGCGCCGGTGCGGTGGCTCCACAAAATCGGCAGCAGGCTGGCCACGATCGTTGCCACGGTCATCACCTTCGGACGCAGGCGCAGGCGCGCACCGTCCTTCACTGCCTGGATCAAATCAGCGCGGGAGTAATTTTCTCCACGTTCAGCCATTTTCTTTTTCACCGCCTCATCCAGATACACGACCATCACGACGCCGGTTTGAATCGCCGTGCCAAACAGCGCGATATAACCGACCCACACGGCCACGCTGAAGTTGTAGCCGAGCAGCCATTGCAGGAACACTCCGCCGGTCAGCGCGAACGGCACGGCGAGGATGACGTGCGCCGCCTCCTTCGCGCTGTGATAGACGATGTAAAGCAGCAGGAAGATGACAAACAACGCCGCCGGCACGATGAGCCGCAACGTGTGCTGCGCGCGGATCTGATTTTCGTATTGGCCGCTCCATTCAATCGTCATGCCGGGCGGCAGGGAAATCTCCTTGGCGAGGCGCGCCTGCGTTTCCTTTACGAAACCGGCGAGATCGCGGCCTTGCACGTTGCCCTGCACGAACATGCGCAACCGGCCGTTTTCACTGGCGATTTCGCTCGGCCCGATTTCGCGGTGGATTTTCGCCACCGTGCCGAGCGGAACCATCTGGCCGCCCGGTGTCGGCACGAGCAAATCGCCGAGCCGCTCGATGTCGCCGCGTTCGCTGCGTTGCAACCGGACTTGAATGGGAATCCGCTCACGCCCGGAAATCGCGGTGGAAACATTGTCGCCGCCGATGCCGCCTTCGACCAGGTCCAGGACATCCTGCGCGCGCAGGCCGTATCGCGCCATCGCCGCGCGGTCCACTTCAATATCGAGATACGGTTTGCCTTCCGTGCGCGACGCGGCGACGCCGACCGCGCCGGGAATTTTGCGGACGACGCGCTCGACCTCGAAGGCCTTTTGCTGGAGTGCATCGAGGTTGTCGCCGAGAATTTTGATGCCGACCTGCGCGCGGATGCCGGTGCTGATCATCAAAATGCGGTTTTCAATCGGCTGCAAAAATCCGGGCACGTAGCCGGGCATCTGCGACAGTTTGTCCTCCAGCTCGGCCACGAGCTTTTCCTTCGTCATGCCCGGACGCCATTGCGCTTCGGGCTTGAGCATGATGGTCGTCTCGATCATTTCGATGGGCGCCGGATCGGTGGCGGTTTCGGAGCGGCCAAGCTTGCCGCCGACACTCGCGACCTCGGGCGTCTGTTGGATGACTCGATCCTGCCAGGCCATGACCCGTTTTACTTCCGTGAGCGATGTGCTGGGCAGCAGCACGGGCATGAAAAGCAAACTGCCTTCGTTCAGCGTCGGCATGAACTCGCTGCCCATGCCGCGCGGGAGTTTCGCGGCGAATCGCGGACTGCGGGTCGAGAGTTTGTCAACCAGCGGGCGTGGAACGCCAAAGGCCAGAACCAGTGCGGCGACGACCAGCATCAACGCAATGCCGAGCACGGTTTTGCGGAAGCGCAATGCCCAATCCAGAATCGGATTGTAAATCGCCAGCAGGATTTTCATCAGCGGATTTGCGTCCTCGGCGTGGAACGGTCCGCGAATAAATGTCGCGCACAACGCCGGCACGAGCGTGATGGCCAGCAACGTCGAACCGGCCATGGCAAAGGTCTTGGTGAATGCGAGCGGGTGAAACAGTTTTCCTTCCTGGCCGGTCAGCGCGAACACCGGTACGAACGCGAGGATGATGATGACCATCGCGAAAAAGATCGGCCGTCCGACCTGTTGTGCCGCCTCCAGTGTGACCTGCAACGATTCGGCCTTGTTCAGCCGACCGCCCTTGGTTTTTTCCGCCAGTTCACAATGGCGGATGGCGTTTTCGGCCATGACGATGCCGGCATCCACCAGCACGCCGATGGCGATGGCGATGCCGGAGAGCGACATAATGTTCGACGTGATGCCGAACTGGTTCATCAGGATGAATGAAACAAGAATCGAAAGCGGCAGCGGCAGCGTGACGATGAGGATACTGCGAAAATGAAACAGGAAAAGAATGATGACGACCGTGACGAGGATGGCCTCCTCGGTCAGCGCGTGCTTGAGCGTGTCGAGCGTGCGGTCGATCAATTCACTGCGGTCGTAAAAGGATTTGATGCTGACGCCCGGCGGCAGACTCGGCGCGATTTGTGCCATCTTGGCCTTCACGTCACGGATGACCTGCATCGCGTTTTCGCCGGTGCGCATGACGACGATGCCGCCGACGGCTTCGTGCCCGTCAATGTCCAGCGCGCCGCGCCGGAAATCGCCGCCGACCTGCACCGTCGCCACGTCCTTGAGATAAACCGGCACGCCGTTGTTCAGAGTGAGAACAATGTTCTCCAGATCGGCGTTAGAATTGACGAGGCCGATGCCCCGCACGACGAATTCCATGCCATTTTCCTCGATGACCTTGCCGCCGACGTTCAAATTGCTCTCGCGCACGGTGTCCATGACCATTTGCAGCGTCACATTCATCGCGCGCATTCGCAGCGACGAAACCTCAATCTGGTATTGCCGCACGAAACCGCCGACGCTCGCGACCTCCGCGACACCGGGAACGGCGTTGAGTTGGTAACGCACAAACCAGTCCTGAATCGCGCGCAACCGGCCGAGGTCGTAGCCGCCATCCGGCGCGAGCTTCGGGTCCACGTCGAGGTAATACTGATAAACCCAGCCGAGGCCGGTCGCGTCCGGGCCGAGCTTGGGTTCGACGCCGGCGGGTAGAACGTTGCCGAGATAATTCAGCCGTTCGAGCACGCGCGACCGGGCAAAGTAATTGTCAATTTTGTCATCAAAAATGACCGTGACGAGCGAAAAGCCGAACATCGAATTGGCGCGGACGGTCTTCACGCCCGCGAGTCCCTGCAAATTCACCGAGAGCGGATACGTGACCTGGTCCTCAACTTCCTGCGGGCTGCGCCCCGGCCAGTCCGCGAAAACGACGACCTGGTTTTCGCTCAAGTCGGGGATCGCATCCACTGGCGTGCGATAAACGGCGCGGATGCCGAAGCCGAGGAGCAACGCCACGCCGCAAAAGACCAGGAAACGGTTGCGCAACGACCATTTTATGATGTGGTTGATCATGGCTGGTTAATCCCGCACGCTTTGGGAAATTTGCGCTTCGGCATCAATCAACAGTCCACCGGAGGTGACAACTTTGTCGCCTTCCTTCAAACCGTCGAGGACCTCGACAAATTCATCGCCGACGCGGCCCAATTTCACCTTGTGTTCCTCGTAATAACCGTTCCCCTCGTCCAAATAAACGACCGGCTGCGGTCCGGGTTGAAGCACCGCGCTGCGCGGCACGATGAGGGTTTCCGGCAGGCTTACCAGTACTCGGCCCTCGGCGTAAAGCCCGGTGAACAGTCTTTTTTCGCCGAAATCTCCGGCCTCGACCGGCGGATTGGAGATTTCCGCGCGGATTTTGGTGCTGTCCGACGCACTGTCAAAATCCGTATCCGCGACGGGCCGCAAACCGTGCGATTTGATTTGCGACGAATAGACCTTTCCCGGCGCGGACGGTACGGTGATTCCAATGGTTTGGCCGATTTTCAGCCAGACCAGGTCGCGGGAATAGACGGTGAACTCGAACCAGGCTGCCGTCCGCGAGTTTGCCGAGATGTTGCCAGCCACGCGCAGCGTGCGGACGAATGGCCGGCGTTCGACAGTCGTAGTCTGGAGGCTGGCGACTCTGACGCTGTCGGCGTTGAGTTTGAGACCGAAGCCGGTGTTCGTTGAGGCGGCGCTCTCATAAACCGGCACCATGTCCATGCCGCAGATCGGACATTTCCCCGGCTGGTCGGACTTGATCCACGGGTGCATCGGACTTTGGTAATAAAGAACCTTGCGGCCGGCGGCAGTGGCGACGGCCGGCGCAGGCTGGTGCCGCACGGCAAACCACGCGGCCGTCGCGCCGATGGCGGCGAGGAGCAGGACGAATAAGAAAGTTTTGGGCTTCATAAGTTCCTCCTGGCTAACGTGGCAATCGTACCGCGCAGCAGCCGTCCGCCACCGGCGGCGGATGGTTGGTGTTACCGGTGGTTTCATACACCGGCACAAGCTTCATGCCGCAAATCGGGCAGTCTCCCGGTTTGTCCGACTTGACCGATGGATGCATCGGGCAGGTGTAGTAAAGAATCTTGCGTTCAGCGGAGGGCACAGCCGCCGCTGCCGGCAAATGGCGCGGCACAAACCATGTCACGCCCGCGCCGAGTGCAAAAGCCAATGTGAATATCAAAACCGTTTTCATAAATCTTTTCTTTCATATCAGTGGCTGCCGTTTGTGCGCGACGAGCCGGATCAAAACATTTCACGGGCACAAAGATTCCGTGGAGCAGAACGAAGTCCGCAGCGCCCGGCTCAGGGGACACTACGGGCGTTGAAAGGGAAAAATCAGATGAGCCGGGCGCAATCCCGCGCGTAAAGCGGGCAGCCCCTCACGGCAAATGATATTGGAGTGGCGGGAGAAAGTCGGGAGAGCGTGGCGTCAGGCAAAGCCCAGGCCAAGGCGTTCGGCGTCAGGAATGAAACCTGGTTTTGGCCGCTGTTTTGTGCCGGAACCGCCGGCGCGGGTTGCGAGTTCGGCGCCGGTTTCGCCGAGCAGCACGGCATTTTGCCGTCGCAATGGCAGCAGGTGCGCACCGGTGGTTGGGCGCACGGCGAAAGCGTTTGCGCCGGAAGGAATGGGGTTCCCACCAGTAAAACACTGCACACCATGGCCAATACCATCTTCATGCCGTGACTCTCGTTCCGTTCGGCGTTTCCTGCCAGACGGTTATTGCTTTTTATTCGTCAATTTTTGGCGTCCTTCTTGTCAGCCGCGCGAATCTTCGCGACAAATTTGGCCGGGTCATTGTCGAAATCTTTTTTGCAACCCGGACAGCATAGTTTGATCTCCTGGCCTTGATACACAAAAATGTAAGGCTTGCCCATTTCGCCGAGTTTTTCACCTGACACGGGGCAGGTGGCCAATTTATCCGGCTGGGGCGGCGTGGCAGCCGTCGAGTTTGTGTTGTCCGCTAAGCCGGCGAACGGTGAGACGAGGAATAGGACGGTCAGCGCCATGGCCGCGAGCATTTTCAATTTCTTCATAATTAAAATCGAGTATGACGATGCTTATTATACACCAAACGGCAAAAACCCCCTCAAAATTTTTCGGGGTTTCGGATGAATATTCTGGAACTGCCTCTGGCTGGCGTTGACAAGCTATGATTTGAGAGGGACGGCGTGCCGCCGTCCCGTTTTTTGAGATAATTTGGGTCACCGACACGGCGACCTTCCCGGAAAAATCACTTTGGTTTCAACTGTGGGAACCGGATCACATCGCTGCAGCCTCAGCCTCGAACTGCGCCAGTTCCGTCCCCGCCTTTTCCCATTCCGCGTTCGCCTCGGCCAAGCGTTCATGGACGTGCATCAACTCGCGGTTGATCTGGGTCGCCCGCCCGCCAGTTGCGTACGTCTCCGGCTTCTCCAGTTCCGCCGTCAATTCCTTCTCGCGCGTTTCCAGTTCCGCAATTTCCTTTTCGAGCGCGGCGATGCGTTTCTGGATTTCCTGTCGTCTGCGCGAACGCGCCTGCCGGTGGCCAGCCTCGGCGCGGCGCTGTTCCTTGCGCGACTCGGTAGGGCTGACCTGCCGGTCAGTCTGGACGCGCGGCTCGTCGCGTCGATGCACAGCGGAGACGGACAGCGCGTCCCCGCCACTCGAGGTCAGCGCCGCGCGGTCGGATTGCGAGGTCTTGTCGAGATAATACTGGTAGCCGCCGGTGAAATGCCGGAGCCGGCCGTTTTCAACGCGCACGACGTGATTGGCCAGCACGCGGATGAAATGCACGTCGTGGCTGATGAAGATCAACGTGCCTTCGTAAGGCTGCAACGCCTCGATGAGCGCGTCCACGCTCGCCAGGTCGAGATGCGTCGTCGGCTCGTCCATCAGCAGCAGGTTCGGCGGGTCGAGCAGCAGTTTCACCAGCGCGAGCCGGCTCTTTTCACCACCGCTTAACACGCTCACGGGTTTGAACACGTCGTCGCCGCGAAACAAAAAGCTGCCGAGCACGGTGCGGACGAATTGTTCCGTAATGCGTTGCGGCGTTTCGAGCGCCTCCTGCAAAACGGTGTGGTTGGGATTGAGCATCTGTGCTCGATGCTGCGCGAAATAGCCGGATTTCGCATTGTGCCCGAGCCGGCGTTCCCCCGACAGCGGGTGCAATACGCCGGCCAATAGTTTCAACAACGTGGATTTGCCCGCACCGTTCGGTCCCACCAGCACGATGCGTTGCCCGCGCTCGGCCTCAAAGTGCAAGTTTTCGTAGATGAGTTTGGTGTCCGAATTCCCCTCACCCGGCCTGTCGGCCACCCTCTCCCCGCCCGGCGGGGCGAGGGCCGGGGTGAGGAGATTTTTTACCGTATATCCAAACTCCACATGCTTGAGCGTGATGACACGATGGCCGCTGCGTTGAGGTTGTGGAAAACGGAATCCCACCGTCGGGCCCGGACCGTCAGGCGTCTTGACCATGTCCTCCTTGAGCCGCTCAATCTGTTTCATTTTGCTCTGCGCCTGCGCGGCCTTGGTGTTCTTGGCGCGGAACCGGTCCACGAACAGTTGCATCCGGTCAATTTCGCGCTGCTGCGCCTTGGCCGTGGCGACCATGGTAACTTCAGCGGCGGCGCGTTGCTCGAGGTATTCGTCGTAGTTGCCGGTGTAACGCAGCACGCGCGACGAGCGCAACTCAGCAACGTGTGTGCAGAGGCGATTGAGAAATTCGCGGTCGTGCGAGATGAGCAGGATGGCGCCGGGATAATTCCGCAGGTATTCCTGGAACCACAGGAGCGTCTCGAGGTCGAGATGGTTCGTCGGCTCGTCGAGCATCAGCACGTCCGGCTCCTGCACCAGCAACCGTGCGAGATGTGCCCGCATCACCCAGCCGCCGCTCAACTCGCACGCCGGACGCGTGAAATCCGACTGCTTGAAGCCGAGGTTGGCAAGAATTTGTTTCGCCCGGGCAACGAATTGGCCGTCGTGTTCGTGGTCGTGCGGCACGGCAATATCGAGGACGGTTTCGTTGCCGGCGGGTTCGCTTTCCTGCGGCAGGTAGCCGAACCGCGTGCCGCGGATGAACGTGACCTCGCCCGCGTCCGGTGATTCCTGACCGAGGATGATCTTGAACAAGGTGGATTTGCCCGCGCCGTTCGGCCCGACGAGGCCGACGCGCTCGCCGGACTGGAGCGTGAGGGAGACGTCGTCAAACAGGACGCGTCCGCCAAAGGCTTTGCTTAATCCGGCAATGGTGAGCATGAGGAATGGATTTTTGGCGGGATGGCGCAACGCGTCATCTCGATTGGGCCTCCAATGGCGGAAATAGAAAGGTCAGCGCGCGCCAGGAACGCAGCCGCCAGTAAAATTCATTGTGCTGGCTCGATCGCGCCTCGGCCCATTTGTCGCGGCGCAGGCCGGACTTTCTCAACTTCGCCGGCGTCAGCGGTTTCCTGTCCACGAACCATTCCAGATTATTCGCCCAGCCGATGCGCTGGAATTCGGCGGCGACCTGTTGGGTCAACGAGCAATTATCATCGCCGCCCATGAAGTCCACAACCCCGGAATCGAGATAGACGCGAAACGGTTTGGGTGGTCCGTGAAAACTTTTCAGCACATCGTTCAAAAAATTCGTCTGCTCAACCTGAAAGGAACCAGACAGGCTGGCCGCGCCGCCGAAAATCTCCGGGTGATCCCATGCCAGCACCACGCTGCAAAGGCCGCCCAGCGAGGAGCCCATCACGGCGGTGTGTGCCGCCCCCGGCAGCGTGCGATAGTCGCGATCCATTTGCGGTTTCAGTTCCGTGATGAGAAAGCCCTCGTAATTTTCAAAGGCAGTATTCGTTGCTGTTTCCCCGGGGGCGTGATGGCGACCGCTGTATTCCTTGAGGCGCCCGAAACTGTTGTCCACCGCGACCATGATGATCTCCTGCATTTTCCGGGCGCGGCAAAGCGTGTCCACGGTCCGGTCAAGTTGCCAACTGCCCCAACCGAATGCGGCGTTCGTCCCGGCGGAACTGAAGACGTTCTCGCCGTCTTGCAAATACAACACAGGATAACGGCGCTGCGGCTGCGTCTGGTAGGAAGGCGGGAGATAAATGTGGACGCCCCGGTTCCAGCCAAAAAAATGCGACGGCAGGCTCGTGTCCAGCAAAGAACCGCTTTGGCCAAAAGCCCTTGGCAAGGTCGCCAGCGACAGGAGCAATACAAACAATCGGTTCATTTTGGTTTCAATTGCGGGAACAGAATGACGTCACGGATGCTTTCCTGGCCGAGCAGCATCAGGGCGCAAACAATTCTCCGAGTGTGTCGAGCGCGGTGTCCGCCGTTTCGGAATCCAATTTGCCGAGCCGTTTGACGAGACGTGATTTGTCCACCGCGCGAATCTGATCCAAGGCAATTTCGCCGGTCTTGCCTTGGAAAGTGATTTCCACCCGCGTTGGCCAGCCGCGCCGAACGGTGGTCATGGGCGCAATGATGACGGTGGAAACTGCGCGATTCAATTCGTCGGGAGAAACCACCACACAAGGCCTGGTTTTGGCGGTTTCAGCGCCGGTTGCCGGGTCAAGCCGCACGAGGAACACCTGAAATCGCTCGATTACCATTGCCATTCCCTCGCATCAAAGTCGTTGGTCAACTGACGCGTGGCGGCAAGCTCGTCTGAAACGGGACGCGGGTGGAGAAAGGATTTGCCCCAGTTCGCCCGGGCCTTGCGGCGCGGGCGGAGCACCAGACCGTTGGCCGACGGCTGCAATTCCAAGCCGTAAGGCCAGCGGCGCAAAGGCAGTTCTATCACCGTTGTTTTCATGTGATTATATTCCGTCAGTTGGCCGGTTAAGTCAATTTCACTTCGGCTTCAACTGCGGGAACAGGATGACATCGCGGATGCTTTCCTGGCCGAACAGCATCATGCACAGGCGGTCAATGCCCATGCCCATGCCGCCGGCGGGCGGCATGCCGTGTTCGAGCGCGATGAGGAAATCCTCGTCCAATTTCTGCTGCTCGCCGCCGGCCTGGTGCTCCAGCCGCTCGCGTTGGGCAATCGGATCGTTCTGTTCGGTGTAAGCCGGCGCAATTTCCTGGCCGTTGATGCAGCACTCGAAAACTTCAACGGTCGTCGGGTCGTCGGGCGAAAGCTTGGCGAGCGGCACCAGCTCCTTCGGCAGATGCGTGACGAACGTCGGCTGGATGAGCGTCGGCTCGATCAATTTCTCGAACACCGCACCAGTGACTTCAAAGTCCGCGTAATCTTTTGTGATTTCCGCGCCGAGGTCGTGCGCGCGCTGACGGCGTTTGGCGGGAGACATTTCAAACCAATCGGCTCCGGCTTTTTCGCGGACGAGGTCTTTGTATTTCACACGCCGCCATGGGGGCGTTAAATTAATCTGCGTATCTTCGCTGGTGAAACGTTCCAGCAGACGACGAATTTTGTGTAGAAGCGTTTGCCCTTCTTTTTGTTGTTCAACCGTCCCGAACAACGTTGGGGAAACCGATTTGGTTTCTTCGACTTGCTGGATAAATTTGTCAATGAGTTCCAAGCTCTTCTTGGCAACTTCCAAATAAGATTGCTGGCCAACTTGAGCACGGAGCCACTGCAATTGAGTATTAGCTTCTATCGGGAAGCCGTTTATCAGGCGATCTTGAGTCTCCCGATCAGCAGAGGTTGCAGGGTAAGTAAAGAATTTGGGGAGGACTTGCAGAATTTCACCTGTTGCATATTTGAGATCTACGACAAGCTCGTTGTTTCGATTGCGCGGAATTTTCAGCGTTCCCAAAACTTTCTGCGCGAGCTGACAAATCATCGCCTGCACAAGTTCCATCATGCTCTCGTAATCGCCGAACGCCTGATACGCTTCGAGCATGGTGAATTCGGGATTGTGTTTGCGCGAGAGGCCTTCGTTGCGGAACACGCGGCCAATCTCGAACACCTTTTCCACCCCGCCGACCAGCATCCGTTTCAAGGGCAGTTCCAGCGCGATGCGCATGTAAAAATCGCAGCCGAGCGCGTTGTGATGCGTCTTGAACGGTTGCGCCGCCGCGCCGCCGGGAATCGCCTGCATCATCGGCGTCTCCACCTCCACAAAACCGCGTGCGTGCAGAAAATTCCGGATTTCGGCGATGACCTGGCTGCGTTTGAGAAAAGTTTCTTTGACCTCCGGGTTCGCCATCAAATCAAGGTAACGCTGGCGGTAGCGGATTTCGGTGTCTTCGAGTCCGTGCCACTTGGCCGGCGGCGGACGCAACGCCTTGGCGAGGATGACGAAGCCGGTGATTTTGACGGAAATCTCCTTGGTCTTGGTCGTGAACATCGTGCCGCGCACGCCGATGAAATCCGCGAGGTCGAGATGCGTGAAGAGGCTCCATTGCTCGTCGCCGAGGACGTTTTTCTGCGCGTAAATCTGGATGCGCCCGCTCTGGTCGCGGATGTCCATGAACATGGACTTGCCCATGTCACGGTGCGCGGTGATGCGGCCGGCGAGCGCGACTTCGCGGCCTTCGGCGTAATTCTTTCGCGCGTCGGCGCACGATTCGGCCGGTGTGAACTTGTTTTTGAACGGGTCAATGCCTTTGGCGCGCAACGCGTCCAATTTTTCGCGGCGTTGCTTAATCAATGAATTCGTGTCGTCCATACCGGTCAGAATCTGCCCAATAAATCACAAACCGCCTTGTGACGCACGCAAAAGGTGAACATGCCCGCCCAGTCCAAAACCTTTACTGCTTTCGCTATATTTTCAAACCACACCACCACCAGCACGCAGCATGGATTGACCCCGTACGCGGCGTTGCTACATTTTCACGGTGCAACGTCCGAATTCCGCCGCCGGCGACACGAGCGACGTCCGCCGTGCTTTTCAACCAGCCGCCGCCGACGCGGGGAAAGGACCGGCAAATAGTTTTTAACCTGCGGAACGATCCGGCAAAAAATCAAAAATGTGAACACCTTATCATTCATCACTCTGATCGCCGCGTTGGTCCTTTCCGGCCGAAGTGTTTCTATTTCTGAAACAGTCGCTGATGCATCCCGTTCGGTTCAGTCCACGGTTCCGGATTTTGGGCCGAACGTTCTGATATTCGACCCGTCTATGACAAACATTCAAAGCCAGCTTGACGCCATATTCAGCCAACAAGAACGCAACCAGTTCGGTTCCAACCGCTATGCGTATCTCTTTAAACCCGGAAATTATAATCTGGACGTGCAGGTGGGTTTCTACATGCAAGTCCTGGGGCTTGGGAAATCACCTGACGACGTTGCCATCACCGGCGCTGTGCGCTCCAAGGCGCCCTGGTGGGATGGGAATGCCACTATTAATTTCTGGCGCGCGGTCGAAAATCTCTCGGTGACTCCAACGCTGGACCGGCATACCAACATCTGGGCGGTGTCGCAGGGCACTGCCTTGCGCCGCGTGCATGTGAAAGGGAATCTGGCGCTATCGGATGGCGGATGGTCCAGCGGCGGTTTCATGGCGGATTGTAAAATTGACGGCCAGGTTAATTCGGGAACTCAGCAGCAATGGCTCTCGAGAAACGCCGAATGGGGCAGTTGGGATGGAGGAGCGTGGAACATGGTTTTCGTCGGCGTGGTCAACCCGCCGGCAGGAACCTGGCCCTTGGCGCCTTACACGGTGATAGACCAAACGCCTCTGATTCGGGAAAAACCGCACCTCTTTATTGACGGCAATGGGCGCTACTTTGTCATGGTTCCCAATCTTGAGACCAACGACACGCGGGGAATTACGTGGTCAAACGGGACAATTCCCGGAACGCCCCTGCCGATAGACCGATTCTATCTGGCCCGCCCGGAAACGGACAATGCCGCCAGCATCAACGCGGCGCTGAAACAGGGGAAAAATCTGTTGTTAACACCGGGCATTTATCATTTGGAAAGCAGCATCCGGGTATCCCGGCCAGACACGGTGGTGCTGGGACTTGGATACCCGACGTTGGTGCCGGACTTGGGAACCCCTGCCATGGTGGTTTCCGACGTGGATGGCGTAAAAGTGGGAGGCATCCTGTTTCAAGCGGGAGCAACCAACTCGAGCGCACTGTTGCAGGTCGGGGTGCCGGGTAGTTCCGCGTCTCACGCCGCGGACCCGCTGTTTTTTTACGACATTTTCTGCCGGGTGGGGGGTGCGGCGGTCGGGAACGCCACCGGCATGGTCACCATCTATTGTAACAACGTTGTGGGCGACAATTTTTGGCTCTGGCGCGCGGACCACGGCCAGGGCGTAGGCTGGAGCTTAAATGAAAACGTCACCGGTTTGACCGTGAACGGGAACAACGTCACCCTCTACGGACTGTTTATTGAACATTGTCAGGGGTATCAAACAGTCTGGAACGGCAATGGCGGTCGCGTCTATTTCTACCAATCCGAAATGCCATACGATCCACCGAACCAGGCAGCCTGGCGGCATGGGGACGTCGATGGTTATGCTTCGTACAAAGTGGCGGATGGTGTAACGACGCATGAAGCCTGGGGTCTCGGCGTTTATTCCGTGTTCCACGCCGGTGGCATTGTGGCTGATAACGCCATCGAAACCCCGACCGTTCCCGGCGTCAAGATGCATCATATAGTGACACTCCGGCTCGGATGGCGGCGCGACGGTGGCATCAGGCATGTGATTAATGGCACCGGCGACGCCGTGATCTCAAACAGACAGGCGATCGTGAATTAAACGGCGGAACGATCCCTCTCCAGCGCCTGCCCAATGGAAACACGCTGATAGCAAACTGGCTCGGCCACAATCAATTCGGCCAGGCGCCGCATCTCATCGAAGTCACGCCCGACAAAAAAGTCGTCTGGACTTTTTCCGACCACAAGACGATGCGGACCGTTTCCAGCGTGCAACTGCTGGACGCGCCGGGCGATGCGACCCGAGGCGAAATCCTGCACTGAACTTGACTGCGTTCGATTCTGCGCCGGGCTGTTGGTTGGCGCCGGTGCGTTCTTCGGTTGGTAAAGCTCGGCGCTTGGGAGAAGAAATAGTTGAATCCTGCGTTCAGTTGCTCAAGAATTCATGGTGCGATTGGATTTGGTGGCATGAAAAACAGGTTCCAGGAAACTTGCGGCCGGTTGTTTTTTCCCCTGGTCCGCGGGGCGGAACGCAAGCTGCCGGCCGGAGGGCTTTACCGGATTTTGCGGCCGTACGGTTTCGTGCGCGCCGCGTTCAGGGGGATTCCGGCTTCCGTGCCGCTGCCGGCCTGTCTTGGCGCAGCGAAGTCGGTCCGCGCCATCCGGCAATGGCGGGGGAATGCTTATTTGAATAACCTGCTGGAATATTTCCCGGAGCGGCTGGCGGAAACCAAATGGTTGGACCGCTGTCACATTGAAGGACTTGAGCGTCTGCGGCAGGCCCGGCAGGGCGGACGTCCGGTCGTGCTGGCCTTCTGCCATTTCGGCCCCTTTTTTTTGCTGCGGTTCTGGCTGCGGGCGGCAGGCGTTCCGGTCGCAGCGCTGGTCATGGGGAAATCCGAATCCCGTTCCGGGGTGCACCGGCGCGGGGACCAGCTTTCTCCTTTTCCCGATGTCGCGACCGCCTTCTACCCGGACCAATTGCGGGCGACGCACGAATTTCTGGCCGCGGGAAATTCGCTGCTGGTGGCGATTGACACGGTGGCCGGCAAACAGATGAACGTACCGGTTGGCGGGGGCTGGACTTTTCAAATGGCCACCGGCGCGGTGCGGCTGGCCATGCATCACCGGGCGGAATTGATCCCCTGTTCCATCATTGACGAAGGCGGCTGGCGTTTCCACATCGAACTGGGCCAGCCGGTCCCGGCAGGATGTCTGGCTGCCGAAACTGATCAGGTCCCTGCCGGAAAATACCTGCTCGACGAACTGCTTCCCCGTTTTCAGAACCATCCCTGGCAATGTTCGAATCAATTGATCAAATGTTTCCAGCCGGCTCCTCCCGCCGGCTTGATGGAAAATCACCCGGATGAACTCCTCCGTTCGCAGAAATATGCAGCGCGATAATCCTGCGGTCGTTACCGGCACGGGCTGCTTCCCGGCGGCCGGCCATTCCGTGTCGGCGCCGTGGGATGGTTCCGTCCACTGTGAATTGTCATCGGCATCTTAATCCGTTTTTGGGACGATTATGATCAGGATGCGGCTCGTTTCACATGTGGAACCAGTTGTAAGGATTCGCGAAAACCGGCCAGTCAATTGTGATTTCAGAAATCAACATGAACAGGATTATTCCGGTCAGCAGGAAGAATTTTGCCTGGTTGCTGAAACGGCTCAGGGCATGGTCGAGCCCGAAAACGAAGAGCAGGAGGAACGGAATCAGGGCGCCGAGCAACAGCCGGCCGGAGGTAAAATACGGATGCGCGCGCGATGGATAAAAACAGTCCTGGAAATCGTAAATGATGGAGAGCCAACCGAAAAACGCGAGGGCCGCGGCGAAACAGCCGACGGCGAACCATAGCACCTGCCATTGCGCCGTGGTCGTGACGGCGGGACGCCGGAAAAGCGCGGCCAGTGTCAATGCGACCAGGCCGATGGACAGAATCGCATAAACCGAATCCACGCCATGGATGGCGAGTGCCTTGCGGTGCCACAAGATTTCGCCCTGCCACAGCGTCGCCAGGTTGCCGGACAGAAATATCCAGAAACCGTGCAGCGTGAAAGTTGGATGATGCCACCATTCGGCGAAGGGTTTGCAGGTCCAGCCCAGGAACTTGATTTTCGCTTCTGTGCCGGTGAAATCGCCAAAGACGATTTTGCACCACACGAGCCAAAGCGCCATTGGCAATCCGGCGCAAATCGCGAGCGATAAAATGGCCGGAGCGGCCTCGCGCAGTTGTCCAGCCCTGGACAGCCGCCACATTTTTAAAAGCACGGCCAGGGCCGAGACGGCCAGCAACGGCAGGTTGCTGATTTTGGTCAGGAACGTCGCCGCCAGCGCCAGACCGGTGAATATCCCCAGGAGCGCGCCCGGCAGTTCGGCCTGCAGCCATCGCACCAGCAAAATGAACGCCGCGCCGAAACATAGCGGTGAGAGCACATCATTTTGAATCGAGTAAAACGCGGTTTGCGGCATGAACGCGACCAACGCCGGCACGCCGAGCCGCAAAAACAAATTTTCCGGAAAAATCATCCGGGCGGCCACAAAGCCCAGCCACACGAGCGCCGCGACCAAAAGCATATTCAGGAAGCGGACCCAGTAGAGCAAAAAACCGTCGTGAAATCCGCACACCTTTCCCAAGTGCCACCACAAACCCGCCAGCGTGTAATAGAGCGGCGGCTGCGAGGCTTCGTAGTTTGTTACCGCCTGCCAGGTCGCCGTTTTGGCGATGAGGGCCAGGCGGACTTTTTCCAGGGGCTGCTTCCACAGCGGCGGTGCAAACTGCCCATCGGGGGAGTTAGTTGGGATGCCCACATACTCCGGCGAACCGTAGAGCACGATGTAACGCACCGCCTCGTCGGACACCGGCTCCAGGGCGCGCGGAACGTGTCCTTGCGACCATTTTACCGCCAGGTCGAAATGGATTTGCTCGTCCACGTTGTTGAAAAAAGGAAAGGCGGCGGAAAAAACATAGACATGAACCGCCGCCAGCAGGCACAGCAGCAAAACGATGGTGCGCTCGCGCGTCCCGGAGATTCCGATGGCCAGTTTGGAATTGGCGTTGCTCAAAGTATTCGTGGCCAGCTTAAAACTTCATCGTCAAAGCTCAAAGAAATTCCCGGTGATCAAACATCGCTGCCTGACCGCAGGGCTCGCCGTCTTCCGTCAGCAGATTCCAGACCGTAGCCTGGCTGATGCGAAAATGCCGGCCGGTTATCGTTATACGGACACCGGCATAATCGTCAATAAACCCGCGCTGCGTCACGGTTTCCAGCAACCGCGCCCGTTCCCCGCGCCCGGGCGCCTCGGCGGTGAACCGCGACGGCGTGTGTATCAGTTCCTGCCACGACATTTCCCATAGTATGAGCGCTGCGCGATTGCCGTAATTCAATATCGGATCAGCCTCCGTGCCGTGCGACACGACCACGCACGGCGCTTCGAACACCGCCTGCGCCAGTTCCGCCGGAGCAGACACACTGGTTATCAATTGGCGTCCGGTCCAATGTTTCAAGCAGGCGCAGCAGTCAAACGAGGTCCGACTTGCCCGTTTAAACCGGAACAGCTATCGTTGATCATGGCTGCGTGCCAGAAAATCAGGAAATTCATACTGCAATACGCCGCGGTTCTTCTCCTGGCCGGCTGCGCCCGCACGAGTCCCGCGCCACCCGCAATCATCATCACGAACCTTCCAGCTTATGGTACAACCGCCAATCTCGCTGGCGTGGTGTTGGGTGCAGATCCGGCCGCTTATCGGGTGGCCGTGTTCATTGATGTCCCGCCTTATGGTTGGTATTCCAAGCCCACTTGCGCGCAAGCACTCACGCCGATTCAACCTGACGGGAGCTGGTCCGCTGACATCACGACCGGCGGGAGCGACAACGACGCCACCCGGATTGCGGCCCTGCTGGTCAGCACCAACTACAACCAACCTTGCGTGCTGGGCGAACCGTTTCTGCCGACCAACGTTTTTTCCGAGGCGATTGCCAGCGCCGTTGTCACGCGCGAATATCCGGGCGTTCGTTGGATCAGCTTTTCGGGCTACGACTGGTGGGTGAAGACAAGCCCCGGCACCAATCAGCTTGGCCCGGGACCGAATTATTTTTCTGACAGCACCAATAACGCCTGGACTGACGCCCAAGGCTGGCTGCACCTGCGCGTCACCAACCGGTCGAATCAATGGCAATGTGCCGAACTTGTTTCCGCGCGAACGTTCGGTTACGGCAGCTATCGGTTCGAACTTGGTTCGCGCGTGGACAACCTGGATACAAACATCGTCCTTGGCTTGTTTACCTGGAGTGACGACCCGGCCTACACTTACCGGGAAATAGATGTTGAATGCTCGCGCGGTTTTGACGCAGACACCAACAATGCGCAATTTACGGTTCAACCGTATTATCTCAGCGGCCATTACGCGCGCTACCGCGTGCCGACTGGACTGATGGATTCGACGCATTTGTTCACCTGGCAAAGCAATTTGGTAACTTTTCAAAGTCAGAGCGGCAGTTATGCGCCCAATCCAAGCCCGACCGACGTGATCGGCAACTGGGTGTTCACCAACGCATCCGCTGTTCCGCAAACCGGCGACGAAAACGTGCGTATTAATCTTTGGCTGCTTTTCGGTCATCCGCCGACGGATGGCCAGGAGGTGGAATTGGTCGTTAAAAATTTCCAGTTTGTGCCGCTCGGTTCGCCACAGCCGGCGCTGCTCACCAGCTTTAGCGCGTCTCCGAACGGGTCAGTCCAATTCACCATCAACGGCGAACCGGATCGGCGTTACCAGGTTCAGGCGTCCGCAAATTTGCTCGATTGGCTGGATCTCACGACCGTCCTGGCGACCAGCAATCTCCTGCCATTTCAAGACGACAATCCGGCTGGTTTAAACCAGCGATTCTATCGGGCGGTGACGCTCCCTTGAAGAAGTCAGAAGCCCTCCAGTTGATTTGACCCGCTCGAGGGGGAAAGGGCCGACGATTCAAAAGGTATTATTCGTTCGGCCGCACGAAACGCAGAAGGCTCTGGCGCTGCCGGTTTGTTAGCGGTCGCGTTTGCCATCTACGTTTACTTCTACGCATCAACGTTCATAGTTGTAGAACCAGTAGAGGACGCGCACCGTCAACAAATAGTCCAAGGCTGGCCGGCTAATTCTTAAACAGTTTACAAGGCAAGGCGCAGTGTTTCGGCCAATTCTTCCGGCGCGGGTGCGATTGGGTTCGCCTTCGTGCTACAGGCTTGCCTGGATTTCTTCACCAATTCGGCAATATGTTCCTATTTGATGCCGTAAGTTCCGAGGCACGGGCTATCGCCGGCGGCTATTTTACCGCCTGATAAATGGCGTAAGTCTGGCCGGGGACTTCGATTTTGAGCGTCGGACCTTCCCGGGTCGTATGAATTTCCTTTCCAGCCAGCAGCGTCAACTTGCGGCCGGCGACTGGAAAGTTGAACTCGGCGGTGGTATCACGGGCCGCCGGATTGAAGATCAGCAACAGCGTCTCCCCGCCACTGGCCCGGGCATAAACGAACGGATAGATGTTTTCCTTCGCGTAAAGCGGTACAAATTCCGCGTAGGCCGCGAGCGCCGGTTCGGTGTGCTTGAGCCGGATGAGCTTCCGCACCCGGTTCAACAGCGAGTTGGGATCGTTCTCCTCCGCGGCGACGTTCGGAGCGTCGGAAGCTGAATCCACCGGCAGGTAAAGCTTGGAAGGGTCGGCGGTCGAGAAGCCAAGGTTCTTTCCCCCGGTCCATTGCATCGGCGTGCGGGCCCCGGCGCGCGGTTTGTAACAGCCCTCGATCTGCGGCAGGTTCTCCAACTGGCGCATGCCGATTTCATTGCCATAGTAAAGGAAGGGCACGCCGGGCATCGTCAGGCCCCACGCAATGATCATTTCCAGGTCGTCCACGCTCCGCCGGTTGTCCAGCCGCGCGATGTCGTGGTTGCCCAGCGGCAGGCAGATGTAACCTTTGGACCGCGTGTCCTGCCAGGCGGAAAAGTAGCCATCCAGGAAATTCTTGATGTTCCCCTTGCCTTCGCGGTCGAAGAAACTGTGGCCGTCGGACATCCCGTTCCCGATGCGCCAGCTCTCTTTCTGGTAAATATCATTGAAGCCCCCGACCCAATGATAGAAATCGGCGTGAAACGCCCCGTCCAGCGCATCCCGCGGGCCGGACCATTCCGAAACGGTGAAGGCCTGCGGGTAATTCGTGTTTAGGATTTGCCGCACCTCGCGCCAATAGCCCAGGGTCTCGTGGCGGGGATCCTCGCCTTTGACCAATGCCCCCGCCATGTCGGCGCGAAATCCGTCGGCGCCCATGTTCATCCAAAAACGCAGGACTTTTTTCATTTCCGCCCGCAGGGCCAGCACGTCGGGATGATCGGTCGGAAGCTGCCACTTTTTCTCTGGATCGGGATTGCCGTAGCCCCAGTTCAACGCCGGCTCGTTCCAGAAAAAATTGCTGTAAAAATTGCCGTTACGATGGCCGTAGCCGTGGACCCACTGGTTGCCCGGCTCGTTTTTCCAGACGTTGTCCGTCCAGATATACCAGTTGGAATAGTGATTGGTTTGTTGTTCGCACGAGGCGACGAACCACGGATTGTCAATCGAGGTGTAGGTGATGACGTAATCGAACAGGACCTTGAGGCCGCGTTTGTGCGCCTCGGCAAACAGTCGGCGGGCGTCGTCGTTGCTGCCGTAGCGCGGCGCGATCTTGTAGTAATTGCGGATGTCGTAACCGGCGTCGTTGAAGGGCGAATCGAAAAACGGGTTGATCCAGATGGCGTCCACGCCAAGGCTCTTGATGTAATCCAGCTTCTGGATGAGGCCCGGCAGGTCGCCGATGCCGTCGCCGTTGGAATCATAGAACGTTTGTGGATAAACCTGATAAATGACGGCGTGATTCACCCAAGCGGGACAATCGGGGATGATGTCCTTGCCGGTGATCGCGACATCTTCCGCGCGGGCGGTGCAGACGAGCGACGCAAAGAGCAGAATGGAACAGAATTTCATAATGGATTACGCGCCAAATTCTAAGAAGGCGGGCTTTAAACTCCAATCATTATCTGGCCGTGTTCAGGGAGGATTATCACCGGACTGCGCTTTCAAAATGGCGCCGCGTTGGAGTTCAAGCTTAAGCTTGTGTCCCCGAAGCAAGCTAAAGCTTGAACTCCAGCATCTCAAACCAGACTGCCGATGCGCCGCAACTGGAGAGACGGCTCGCCCAAGGCGCGGGACCGGGTCAAATCCACTTCAAATTCCGCCACCCAGTCGTTGGCTTCCTCCGGGTCAACCAGCATCTGCTGGACGCGCCAGCTCTTCTTGTCTTCGGAAGGAACGACGTAGGTATGCCGCGCGTTCCGCGCGTTCGGGTCGAGGCAAATGCGCTCGTGTTCGAGTTCGTAGGCCTCCATCGCCGCGTGCAAACGGTCGGCCGTCCACGGTTGACCCTCAGCATCGGCAGGAACGCGGCCTGCCCCGACAGAAACCTGTCGGGGCGCCTGCGCGTCCTGGCCGACCGGCAGGTCAGCCCCACCGGTGGCGGAAAGATTTGCCAGCGCCGCTTCGTAATCGGCAATCACCAGCCCGCGCAGAAAAACAAAAATGCGGTTCCGAATCGCCGCCGTGAAGGCTTTGGTGTCGCGCGTAATGTCTGCGGCGGCTTCTTCCGCGCCGGGCGGACGCACTTCCTTTGTCTCGGCGCGCTGGAAATTCGGGTCGCGCATTTTCTCCCATTCATCGAGCAGGCTCGAATCCACCTGCCGGATCATCGAACCCAGATACAATTCCATCTCGCGGATCTGGTCGTTCTTGGCCGCATCGGGAACGTTCTGGGCGAGGACCTTGTAAACCCGGTTCAGGTGCCGGAGCAGAACACCTTCGGCGCGCTGCAGTTCATAGTCCCGGATGTAATCGGAAAACGAGCGGAACGATTCGAACATCTCCCGCGCGATGGATTTCGGACGGATGTTTTCCTGGCCCACCCACGGATGCCGGTCGGCAAAGGCGTTGAAGGTGGAATAGATGAATTCCTGGTTCGGCTTGGGGTATTCGAGTTTTTCCAATTCCTCCATCCGCTGGTCGTATTCGATGCCTTCCATTTTCATCTCCGCCATCTTCTGGTCCTTCACCCGGTCGAGTTGTTTGCGCAGGATGATGTCGGGGTCTTCGAGAATGGATTCCACGAGCGTCAACAGAACGAGCGCGTAATCCGGCTGTTGCGGGTCCACCAGTGGAATCGTGTCGAGCAGATACAACGACAGCGCCTGGTCCATCGAGAAATCTTCCTGCAACTGAATGTTCACGCGCAAATACCGGCCATCCTCGGTTTTGGGTATAAATTCAACGATCTTGCGGTCCAGCAGCGAACGGAACAATTGCCAGGCGCGTTTGATGTGCGCCTGCTTCTGCCGCGGCGTCTCGTGGCAGCGCGCAATGAGGCGCTGCATCGCCCGGCATCCGTCGCCTTTGCGACTCAGCACATTCAGCAACATTCCGTGCGTCACCTGGAAACGCGAGGTCAGGCGCTCCGGCGGCGCAGCGATCAAACGCAGGAACGTGTTCTTGTCCCAGTTGACGAAATTCTTTTCCGGCGGCTGGCGTTTTACGGTTTTCTTTCCGTCGCGCGCCGATTTTTCCGCAAGCTTCAGGTTTTCGATCACATGCTCCGGCGCCTGCACCACCACCCAGCCGCGGTCATCAAAACCCTTGCGCCCGGCCCGGCCGGCAATCTGGTGAAAGTCGCGCGCGCTCAGGATGCCGGTCTTTTGTCCGTCGTACTTACACAGCCGCGTGAACAGCACCGTGCGGATCGGCACGTTGATGCCCACCCCGAGCGTGTCCGTACCGCAGATGATTTTCAGCAAACCCTTCTGCGCGAGCTGCTCGATCAACACGCGATACTTCGGCAGCAAGCCGGCATGATGCAAACCGATGCCGTGCCGTAGCCATTTTTTAATGTCGGGACCGTACGGGCTGCTGAACTTGAATCCTTCGACCGCATTGGCCAGCGCGGCCTTCTCCTCGCGGGTGCAGACGTTGATGCTCGTGAAATCCTGCGCGCTTTGCGCTGCCTCCAGTTGCGTGAAATGGACCACATACACCGGTGCCTTGCCGTCGGCGACGAGACTTTCCAGCGTTTTTGCCAGCGGCAACTCCGAATACGCATGTTCCAGCGGAACCGGCCGGTCCGTGGACGAAACGCCAACCGTCGGCCGCCCGTTAAGCCGCGTGAGTTCCTCCTCGAAAAACGTCGTGTCGCCCAGCGTCGCGGACATCAGGAGGAACCGCGTCTGTGGCAGCGTCAACAGCGGCACCTGCCACGCCACGCCGCGCTCGCGGTCGGCGTAATAATGGAACTCGTCCATGACGACCTCCTGCACGTTGGCCGCCGCGCCTTCGCGCAAAGCGATGTTGGCGAGGATTTCGGCGGTGCAGCAGAGGATGGGCGCGTCGCGATTGACCGACGCGTCGCCGGTGCTGAGGCCGACGTTGTCGGGGCCGAACTCGCGGCACAGGGCCATGAACTTTTCATTCACCAGCGCCTTGATCGGGCAGGTGTAAACGGAGCGTCGGCCCCAGGCGATGGCCTGGAAATGCAGGGCGGTGGCCACGAGCGATTTGCCGGACCCGGTGGGCGTGTTCAGGACGACGTTCTTCTCCTCGAATAACTCCAGGATGGCCGATTCCTGGGCGGGATAAAGTTGCAGCCGCCGCCCCTCCACGTAATCCAGAAAGCGCCCCAGCAAGACATCATTGCCGGGCTTCTCATCCCGCGGAATCAAATCATATAACGTGGCCGGCACAGGCCACCCACTCTACGGAGGCGGAGCAGCGTTGAAAAGACCGATGCGCAAATCCGCCGGAGGCCATCGGCTGTCCGCCAGATCGAACTCAGGTTGGACGTTCACAATGCCTGCCACAGTGTTTCAGCCAATTCCTCCGGTGTGAGCGCAATAGGATTTGCCTTCATGCTGCTGGCTTGCGTGGATTTCCGCACCAGTTCGGCAATGTGTTCCGATTTGATGCCGTAAGTGCCAAGGCGCGGAATTTGCATGTCACTGACCAGTTTTCGGACCCATACCATGCCATCATCCGCCACAGCCTTCGCGTTGCCGGTCAACAAGCGCGCCACTTCGTCGTAACGCCGTAACGCCTCGCTATCCGGCGCGCGTTGCCGGAGAGCATGGAGGTTCGCGCCCATCACGTGCGGCAACAGCGCCGCGCAAATTGCGCCGTGCGGCGCGGGAAAACTGCCGCCAATCGGCCCGGCGAATCCATGCACCGCGCCCAGGCCTGCGTTGGCCAGCGCTAGCCCGCCGAACAGACTGGCCACGGCCATGTCCGCACGCGCCAATTTGTTTTTGCCGTCGTTATAGGCGACCCGCAACGATCGCGCGGCGCGACGGAGGCCCTCGACACATAATCCATCGGTCATCGGATTTGCCCGCAAGCAAACGAACGGTTCGATAAGTTGTGTGAGCGCGTCGAGCCCGGTGTTGGCAGTGAGCGTGGGCGGCAAATCGTAAGTCAGTTCAGGGTCAACCAATGCCACCTTCGCGAGCATCAACGGGCTGCGCAGACTTACCTTCAGCTTGTGCTCCGGCGATGACAACACCGCGTTGCGCGTGACTTCCGAACCGGTGCCTGCGGTCGTAGGAATGGCAATGAATGGCGCGGACGGTTTTGTCAGCGGGTTGCCATGGCCGATGATTTCGACATAATCCAGCAACTTGCCGCCATTCGTCAGCATCGCCGCAATGGATTTGGCTGCATCCAAAGCGCTGCCACCGCCACAGCCGATGACCAGTTCGCAATTTTCCTTTTTGGCCAGGGCCGTGCCTTGCTCAACCGTGGAAATTTCCGGCTCGCCCGCAACGGGAAAAATCGTCGCGACCGCAACGGCTTCGCGAAGAACTATCAGCAACGGTCCGGCGCGTGTGGTGTTGTGACCGGTCACGACCAGCACGCGTTTGCCAAATTCTTTGGCAATTGCACCCACCTCGCGCAGGGTGCCCGCGCCGAAAACGATTTTTGTCGCCGTTGCAAATTCAAAGCGCATATCCAATCAAAGGGTGGGGCGAGCGTCCTCGCGAGCCGCTCTTGATTTGGGACGATGCGGCTCGTCAGTCGCCTCGCCCCACCGCTCACCACTCTTGGTCATCCGGATAAATTTTGTCGAACTTCACGCTGAAACGCGGCTCGGCCATCATCGGCGCCACCGCATCGCGCCAGACCGGATAATGTGACGTATCCTTGTGCGCGGTGACGGCCGCGGCGTCGCGATAAATCTCCACCAGCACGAACCGTGTCGAGTCGTCCTGCTGTTGCAGGACGTCGAAGCGCAGGACGCCCAACTCCAGCAAACTCAAGCGCGCGTTGAGGCTTGTCGCCTCCTTGAACGCCTCCACACAGTCCGGTTTGACATGAACATGAACGTGAATCACAAGCATGTGCGACGAATACGCGAAAGTCGGAAAAAGCACAAGCTGTCAACGGACTAAAATTGATTATCAAGCCGCGCATTTTGCATTGAACCGGCGTGACGATCTTTCCACAATGGCCGGACCCGATGGGCGCACAATGGAAACAGGCCGGACGCGAAATCAACGCGCAGAAAAAGGGCCAGATGACCGCCAAACTGGTCCGCGAAATCATGGTCGCGGCCAAGCTCGGCGGCCCTGATCCCGACCTCAATCCGCGCCTCTTTGTCGCCGTCGAAAAAGCCCGGAAAGCCTCCGTTTATCGCGATACCATCGAGCGCGCCATCAGAAAGGGTGCCGGGCTGGACACGGAAAAGGTTAATTACGAAACCATCGTCTATGAAGGTTTCGCGCCGCACAAGGTGCCGGTCATCGTTGAGTGCCTCACCGACAGCCGCAACCGCACCGCGCCGGAAATCCGCAATCTGTTCAAGGCCGGTTCGCTCGGTCAGCCCGGCAGCGTCAGCTTTTTCTTCAATCATCTTGGTGTCGTCGAAGCCACGCATCCCGACGCCAATCGCGACGCCGAAGCCGATGCCATCGAAGCGGGCGCGCAGGAAATCGAGCCGCTCGAAGCCGAGGAAGTCCCCGCCGGCCAGAAGGGCGCGCGCTTTCTCACGGAAATCAAGGACCTCGACCACGTGGCCAAGGCGTTGAAGGCCGCCGGTTGGAACGTCATCGCTTCGGAAATCCGTTATCTGGCCAAAAATTTTGTCGAAGTCAGCGCCGCCGACCGCAAGGATGTCGAAAATTTCCTCAACGCCCTCGACGACCACGACGACGTGCACCGCGTTTATGCGGCGATGAAGTAATCCGTTTCCCAAATCAAATTCACTTCAAGGTCAGCTTGAAACCCCAGTCGTCGTTTGAAGGAAAATCGGGCAAAGTAATCCTACCCCAAACGTCGGCCTTTAAGACCCCCGCACCCGCTTTCGACGATTCCGCCAAAATGCTGCGGCTTTATAATAGCGCTGGTGGACACAAGGAATGGCAGATAAAATGCCCTCATGAAACAACTGATGCTGACTGAACAATTCCTTCATGGTTTGAATCCGATTTATTTGTCGATCATTGTCCTCTTCATCGCCATTTCGTCCGGTCTAAGCCAGCCGACCGTGTCTGAAAAGACAGATGCCTTTGTGCAGAACCGATTGCTTGGCCGCGGAGTGAATGTCCTCGGCTACGACCCGATCTGGGATTCTTTTGACCAGGGGCGGTTCAAGGAACGGTATTTTAAAATGATCCATGCCGGTGGTTTCGACACCCTGCGAGTCAATCTTTACCCGTTCCGGCACATGGGGGCCGCGCCGGATTTTGTCCTGAGCAATTCCTGGTGGCAAACCACGGAATGGATCGTCACCAACGCCCGGGCCGCTGATCTCAATGTGATCCTCGACTTTCACGAATACGAGGCCATGGGGAAAGATGCCGCGGGCAACAAGCCCAAATTCCTCGCCTTTTGGCGGCAGCTTGCTCCACATTTCAAGAATGCTCCCGACAAGGTGCTGTTCGAGATTATGAACGAACCCAATCACCAGATGACGACGAACGTGTGGAACCAATATCTCGCCGAGGCTTTGGCCATCATTCGCGAGAGCAATCCGACCCGCCCCGTCGTCATCGGACCCGCCTTCTACAACTCGATCGACCATTTGGCTGAGCTAAAGCTTCCCGCAAAGGATCGTAACCTGATTGTGACCGTGCACTACTACCAACCGATGGATTTTACGCACCAGGGCGCACCGTGGGCACACAGAGAAGGCAAGGTCGGCGTGGTGTGGCAGGGCACACCGGAAGAACGCGCCGCGATTGCGGCGGATTTTACGAAAGTTCAGGACTGGGCAAAAGAACAGCATCGTCCCATCTTTCTGGGTGAGTTTGGCGCGTACGACAAAGGCGACATGGCGTCACGGGTGCGCTGGACGGAATGTGTTGCGCGCACGGCGGAAAAGTGCGGGTGGAGCTGGGCTTACTGGCAATTCGACTCGGATTTCATCGTCTATGACATTCCGAAGGACCAGTGGGTTGAACCGATTCACAAGGCACTGATCCCGCCAAGTGGCGCGGAAACGCCATAGACAAGTTCCATCGCAAAGAGGCGAAACCAAGGGCTGCCAGGAAGGCCGTTCGAATCTCCGGGTGTTTGATGGAAAGTGGAGCTATGGTCGCGGTATAACGATGGCTGCCAAGTCATCCCTGAAGGCAGGGAGCGGCAACGTGAGAATGTCCCCATCGGTCGCCACCTCGGTTGTGCCGATGGCTTTTCCAGTGGAAGGATTGAACCACTGCACGTTGAATTTCCCCGCCGGCCAGTTTGTGAGCTGCAGGGATTGACCGGTCAAAAGCGGCGGATTGTAGCGGTGCGCCCCGGCGGGGAAAATCACCCAGGGCGAATAAACATAAAGAACCGCCTTCTGTTCGCTACGGAGGCCGACGGCCTCGGGCGCAAAATGCCAGCCGCCGGCGAATTCTGCGGGCAACACCTGTTCGAATTTCAGCGAGTCTATCAATATCCAGTCGGCACCGGTATCATTGGCAATTTCGATGACTCTTTTGCCCGGTGAAAGATTGACCGTGAAATCCTGGTTAATATCCCGATCCGTTGCGGTCACGCCTGCGTCGCGGATGAAGTTGGTGTGGAGCACTTCCGCGCCGTCCACCCGCACGATCAACTCGGCGTCGGAGAAGACCGTCTTGACATGCAGCAGAAGCTTCGCTTTGTCGCCAAAGAACGCGGTAATCCGCAACGGGTGCTGGAATTCGGCATCATGCCGGCCCAGCAGATAGGTCATGAGCCTTTGCGAGGCCTGGTCTGCGGCCAGCGGATCGGCCAGGGCCAGTTTGCCCGACAGTTTGCGCTGCATGCGCCAGGCGGAATTGAGCGTGAGCTCCGCATTGAATAATTCGCCGTTGGGAATGGCACGGGTTAAGTCCGTCGGCGGTTCGCCCGCGCTGACAAAATCGACTGGTGTCCATATACCCGACTGCCAGCCCGCGCTGCGCAGAATCTCATTCAGGGCGGCAAACAACGGATACACGCCGTCCTTGTCGATGTCCTGCCACCACCACGCCATGGCGGTGCCGACTGAACCGCCGAGCGCTCCACTCCACACTGCCTGACGGAATCCGCGCAAATACGGGTCGGCGGCGATGTCCCACGAACGTGAATTGACGCCAAACTCTTCGACCATCATGGGCTTACCGTAATCTTTCACAAAAGAACGGGCGAGGGTTGCCACATTCCTGCCCGGCGCGGATTCGTTATACGAGTGGTACACTGAAAAATCCATTTCCGGGAGCGACCAGATTTCAGGCCGCTCGCTGCCACCGGTGAGGCTGGTGGTGACCAGATGCCCGTAGGGATCGTGCGCGTGGAGCCATTGCCCCATTTGCCGGTGCCAGGCGAGGACATCGTCGCCGTTCAGGGTGGTATTATAGACGTTGTCAATTTCGTTGAAGAACTGCCAAGCGAGCAGATGCGGGCTATAACCGTATCGTCCGATGAGGTAACGCAGGCGTTTCTGGTAGAGCTCCTGCGCTTTTGCGTTGGTGAAAAAATCGTTCGGCTTCGCGCAGGGGCCGCCGTTCAGTTCATTGTAGGGATTGGTCTTCCAGAAGTTGTTGCTGCCGCCCCAATTCCGATTGTTGATCTGAAACATGCCGTGATGGTCAAAGCAGAGCAACAGATAGATCCCGCTCCGGTCGGCCAGGTCGAAAATGTAGTCGAGCTGCCAGGCCCCCTGAAGGTCATAGTTGTTCAGCCTGCCCGGCATATGTTCGAGACCTATAAACCACGGTGCCATCCACAACCGCGCAAAGTTCTCATCGGCATTCTGCACCGCCCCGAACCATGTATCGTAATCGAACGTCCCCTGATTCTCCGCCCAGCACACGTTTTCGCCAACCAGCCGCAGCGGCCGGCCATCGGTCGTCTCGAAATAGCGCTTGTCTGGCGCAATGCGCACATAGCCGTACTGCCCCATCGGCCGGGCAACGGAAACGTTGAAATGAGTCGTTGTCGGCTTGCCTGCTACCACGCCATTGGTCTCGATGTTCAACGACAACGTGTAATCACCCGATTCGGCCGGCGTGAAACGAATCCGCCACTGTGGCGTCCCCACCGGAGTCAAAACTTCCGCGCCATTCGTAAGCGCCCGGGAAAAATCCTGATACCAAAACGCCGGGATCGTGAGACTCCGGCCAGAAGGAGATGTGAATGTGGCATCGAGGCGTAGCAAGTCGGGGTCAAAGCAATTCGTTGCAACGGGCACGTGATCAACGCGAAACTCCGCACGCTGCCAAAGCTGTGGCTCGCCGAGCGGGACGATGGCAGGCGTTTGCGCTTGAAGCTGGCAGAAGCCTGGAGCGAGAACGGCAGTGAAAAGCAGGATACGTTCGATTGGTTTCTTAAACATAAAATGGTCAATTTTTTGTTGCGGCCAGCTGTTCCTAAAAATCCATAATTCCCATTATTTGCGTCAAGAATCAACGGCCAATCTTTGTGAGGTTGAAAATCTCTTCGAAGGTGAAGCCCGGTCCCGCAGTCGCCGGGTGGTGGTCCCGGCGGTCGCGTCCGCAAACGAGTTGTGGACATTCCCGCCGCCATGAACGATAATGATTGTGTTCCCGCCTAGCGAGCCGGACCGAGGTTCCAGTCCCGATTCCGAATCTTATGATCAAAAATCCAGCAGTCATCGCGCCGGCGGCCAACCAGCCCGCGACCAGTGAAACCGAACAGCAGCGGTTCGAGCGTATCCTGTCACGCGACCAATTCAAACCGCTGAAAGCCGTGTTCGACAATCTCGGCATGGCCGTCCCGGTGATGCAAGGGGCGATCATCACCACGAATTCCTACCAGATGTTTCTGGCCAAGCTGGGCTATCGCGTCATTCTTGTGCCGCAAATCCACGAGCAGGACTGCTACTCGCGCCTGGGACCGGCCGGCGGCATCCGCGCCGTACTGCCGGTTCATGACATGGCCACCTACAGCACCCTGGTCACGCTCGTGAACTACGACTCGACGGTGACCACCACTCCAAAATCCGTGGACTTCTATGACGACCGACTGGCCGAATTCAAGACCCAGTTGATGAAATAGATCCGGAAACGGCGGAAAACGAAGCGTCGTCACACCCTGCTCCTGACCTCCGCGCCATTTCCCGCCATGGCTCGTCCGGCAATCCAGCCGGTCGTCCAGGCTGCCTGGAAATTGAAGCCGCCGGTGATGCCGTCAATATCCAGCAGTTCGCCGGCAAAAAACAGTCCGGGACAAATGCGGCTCTCCATGGTTTTGAAATTCACTTCGCTCAATCGAACTCCGCCGCAGGTTACGAATTCGTCCTGGTTCAAGCTCTTTCCGCTCACGGAAAATTCCGTGCGCCGCAACTGTTGGATGAGTTCATGTTGGGCGGCACGCGAAAGCGCCGACCATCTCGTGTTGCGCGCCACGCCCGAGACGAGCGCGAGTTGTTCCCAGAGCCGGGCCGGCAGTTGCGCCACCGGCGAATTCACGATCAGCTTCGCCGGCTGCGAACTGCGCCGCGATTGAAATTCCGCCGCGAGTTTTTCCGCGTTCAGGTGCGGCAGCCAGTTCACATGGAGCGGAAAGGCATAATTCATTTCGTGCAGTTTTCGCGCGCCCCAGGCCGACAAGCGGAGGATCACCGGGCCGCTCAAGCCCCAATGCGTCACCAGCAGCGCGCCATGTTCGCAAAGCCCCGCGCCCGGCACGGATGCCTCGACCGCTGCCACCGAAATCCCTGCCAACTCCCGCAACCATGGTGTCTCGATGTGAAATGTGAACAGTGAAGGCACCGGCGGTTCCAGCGTGTGTCCGAGCGAAATGGCCAATTGTCCCAATGCCGGCGTCCGGCATCCGCCTGTGGCCAATAAAAGTTTGTCGCAAACAACTTTTCCATTCACAGATTCTTCTCCCTCGCCCCACCCAGGCGGGGCGAGGGTTGGGGCGAGGGGATTTGATTTTAACGGCCTCCTCACCCCGGCCCTATCCTCCTTTGGTGGAGGAGAGGGAGAAAAACTTCCTGCGAGCGTCAGTTCAAAACGGCCGTCCGGCTTTTTTGTGACGCTTGCCACGCCGCAATTTGTCATCAGCTCCACTCCCGCCTGGTGGGCCGCGTCGAGCAAACAGTCAATGATGGTTTGCGACGAATCCGTCGTGGGAAACATCCGGCCATCACTTTCGGTCTTGAGTTGAACCCCGTGGGCGGCGAACCACGCCACCGTATCGCCCGCCTGAAACTGCTTGAACGGCGCAATCAACGCCCGCCCGCCGCGGGGAAAGTGGGTGGCGAAGTCGCGTTCGTCAAAACAGGCGTGCGTGACGTTGCAACGGCCGCCGCCGGAGATTTTGACCTTGGAAAGAAATTGCGAAGTTTTTTCGAGAACGAAAATTTCAGCGCCGCTTTGCGTTTCCGCGCACGCCAGCGCGGCAAAAAATCCGGCCGCGCCGCCACCCACGATGCCGATGCGCCTTGATTTCATTCGCCCGACGATAACGCATCGCCCGCCCGGTTGACAAACCACGAGCGGCCATGTCCGCCAAACCGGACCTGTCGTAACGCGGGCGGCAGCGGAAGGCCGGGCCTGTTGCGCCACTCCTGGCTGCGATGCCTTTGCCCGGACACGGTTCAATCACCGAACCTCAAGCCCATTGCCTTGACCGGTTCGATTTGTGTAACTTCTCACCAGGATGAAAACAAAAATTCCTGATGAACTGGCGCGCGAGGTGTCGCAGACCAAATGGGGTAAAATCCTCCTTGCCACGCCCGTGGTGATGACGGTCATTGCGACCTTGCTCGCCGGGCTGGCCTCCAGCGAGATGACCCGCGCCCAATACGACCGCGCCCTCGGGGCGCAACTCCAGTCCAAGGCGGGCGACCAATGGAGCTACTTCCAGGCAAAGAAACTCCGAGGCGCGATACAACAAAATTCATATGAACTCCTCACCGCCGCCGCCGACATCCATCCGATAGACAATCCCGCGCTGGAAAAAGTTCCCGCCCCCGCCGCCCTCAACCTGGACTCAAAGGTCGAAGCCGCGCTGCAGGCCATTGACCAACAAAAACCGGAAACCGAGATTGCCGGCCTTTTGAAATCCGTGGACGACAACTCCCTTGCGGCGGCCTTGCAAACCGCCAAAGACCGCGCCCTTGCATTTGACACCGCCCTCGCCCCGGCCAATCAAGCCCTCGACCAATTGAAAAAATCCCTGCCCGCCGGCGACAAAGCCGCCGCCCGCGACCTTATCGCCACCAGGATGCATTACAACGCAGCGCGTTACGACGTTGAAGCGAGCCTGAATCAATCCATCGCCAACCTTTACGAGTTGCAGGTGCGCAAAGCCAACGTCTCGGCGGAGCGCCACCACAAACGCAGCGGGAAGTTTTTCTTCGGCATGTTGGCCGCGCAAGCCGCGGTCATCGTTTCCACCTTCGCCATCGCGGCGCAGAAGCGGAGCTTCCTTTGGATGCTCGCGGCGGGGGCCGGCCTCGCCGCCGTCATCTTCGCCATTTACGTCTATCTGCGCGTGTAAGACTCATCGCCTCGTCGCGCCGAAGCAACTTGCCGCGTCGAAGTGAAACAAAGACGGTAGCGAAGGCGGAAGCGCGGGAAAACGGGAGTCGGTGGGAAAGATTAAGCGCGGCCTGCGAGCGCCGGCGGCCGTGTGCACCAGGCGAATGGGGAAATGAACCGATGAAAAAATCTGCAAAGCTTCTGCCGTGGCGTTTGGGTGTGGTTTTGTTGTGTCTCGGTGCGTGGACGGCTTATCCACAGGTCCACAACCCCCAACCCGGGGCAACCGTGTCAGCCATCACAAACAAACCGCCGGACAATGCTTCGTCGCGATTCACTCCGCCCCCACCCAATTCCCTGGCCCCTGGAACAACTAACCCGGCGCCACCCGGCGAGATAACAACCCTCGACGAAAGAACCTACAAGGGCGTGACGGTGCAAAGGGTTGACCCTGATGGCTTGACGGTTGGGTACGCGGCCGCCGGCGGCGGGACCAGTGCCATAAAAATCAAATTCAAAAATCTGCCTGAAGACCTGCAGCAACAATACAAATACGACCCGGACAAGGCGGCTGCATACGAAGCCAGGCAAGCACAAGGAATGGCGGCATGGCGCGTCCAACAGCAGAAACAAGACGAAGCCGCAAAACGGGCCGCAATCCAACGGGCCGGGCAGGACGCCTTCGAACAGCAGCAAAAGGAGCTCGAGCAGCAGCAAACAAAAGCGCAGCCGGAAATGACCGAAGCGCAAAAAAAGGAGGCGCAAAAGCAGATCGAAGCGACGTGGTCCGGATTCACATCAAGTGTGAAGGCGGGAAGGATAACCAATTAGACAGCACTCGCTTTGAATGCAGTTGACGCGAGTGCCGGCGGCCGTGTGTCGGCAGGACAAGTCAGGCGGAATTTTCCCGAAGGTTCCGGCAGCAGGACCGGCATGGCCTCGATTGTGATTTCAGCCCGGGAACCCAGCAAGGTTTCGAGCCGTGCAGTCACGCGGCGCAATTCCGCTTTCGCCGGCCCGGCCCCCTCGGGCGCAAAACGTAAAACGCACCTGCCGTTTTCGTTTTGGCGCAGTGCATAGTGGAGTATGCCGGGCAATTCCACAAAGCACTGGTCCACCTGCCATGTGGTCACGCGCCGGCCGTCACCGGCGCGGAGCGCGTCGCGGGTGCGGCCATGCATCACGAAATCGGTTCCGTAGGGCTGCGCGCGCCGTTGCGCCAGATCGCCGATGCGATAGCGGAGCAAGGGCATGTAATCGTTGGTCAGCGTCGTGACGACCAGCTCGCCTGCGCCGTCCGGGCCGGCACCCACGATTTCGAGAAACGCCGCGTCATAGCCGGACTTCATCTCGCCGCGCTCGTTTTCCATGAGCAGATGGCCGGTCTCTGTCGAGCCATACAGGTTGAAGACCGGCACGCCGAAGACGCGCTCGAGAATCCGGCGATGCACCACGCTGACAAATTCATAACTGCACAACACAAACTGCAGCGACGGAAATTTTATTCCGTGCTGCTCGCAGTAAAGCGCGAAACGCGCGCCATGGACCGGATCCAGGTCAAGAAACTGCGGCGACCACTCGGAAATTTCCCCCGCCATCCGCGCCAGTTCCTGGTCGTCCAATAGAAACGGGATCCGCGCCAGGTTCAGGAACAGGGTGTTGCCCACCGTCCGCTGTTCGTGTGACATCCAGACCGTCGGACACGTCAAGCCGTTGCAAGCCGGCGGCACGAGCGTCGCCCGGCGGGCGTTCGGATGTTCGTCGAGGACCCGTGCGACAAGGGTATTCAACCGCAACGCACGCTCCTCCTGCGCATTCCACCAGCCCCGGCCAAACATTACCGGCAACCGTTCCTCGGACGTGCCGGAGGTGTGTTCCAGTTCCACCAGTTTGTTCTCCAGCAATGTTTCAAGCGTCTGTCCGGCGGGCAGAAAATTTTGGGGAAAGCCGTTGCGCATTGCCGGTTTGGTCAGCAAAGGCAACCGCCGGAAGCTCGCGAAGGCATCGGTTTCGACCAGCCGCTTTTCCACCGATGCCAATAAATTGCGGTACAGCGGCACCGCCCGCCAACGGGGCAGGAGTTTGGCCAGTTGCGGGATTTGTCCCGCTTCACGAATCAATTCCGGTGTCGCCAGCATGGCCGCAATATACACGCAATTTGCCGAATGCAAATCCAAGAGGAAAACGCCGCGCTGAAGCCCAAGGCAAGCGGAAGACGTTTTGTCGCTTGCCCCGGGAATGGGAGTGCTTCAATTTTGCGCAAACCGAACGACATTGCCATGAACGGATACCTCTTTACCGCCGGCCTCACCCAATCCCAGGTCCGCCCGACTCCCGGTCGGGGCGGGCAGATGGTTGACAGTATTCAGATCTGGGATGCCTGCGTGAGTGCGATCATTTACGGTGGTGACGCGGAACAGGCGCAAAAGCGGTTTGAAGCCTGGTGCCGTCAGACTCCGGAAGGACAAAACCCGCTCGAAACGGAAATCAAAAAGGTCGTCGCCGCGCAGTTTGTGGATCAATTGCTCACCGAATCGGGCGGCAAGCCTTTGGATTGGCCGCAGATTTCACGGCAGGTCAACGACCTTTTGCAGGCGACCCCCGTGGACGACTTCGAACAGGGCTATTGGGTGGACGTCAACCAGGCTGTGCCACCGGGGAAAATCAGTTTCGATGTCGGATCGCTGAAACGCGATTTGCCGGAAGACATCCGGTCAGGCTTGAACTGGTCGCCGGACAAAAAGTTCTTCTTTCTCGTAAGCGTGCTCAGTCCGCGTCCAGTGCCGGCAATCTATCCTGATGAACTGGAATCCGACGCGCCAAACCGCGACGACTCTGGCGATGAAAACGAGAAAGAAGAAAAACCGGAATTGGATGGGTTTGTCGCCACGCTGCCTGAGATGAGAGACAAGGAAGCCGCGGCGCTGGTGGAGGCGCGCAATTCCGTGGTCGCCGCCTGGCTCTGGCGGAAGTATGCCGCCGACACCCGGCTCGCTGCGAACGAAATCCAAATCACGCCCTGTTACAGTTTCCTTCCGGTGCGTTAGGACGTGCCAGCGGCTGGTTCCATCGCCTACCAGACCGTTTTCATCGGCCAGGCTTGGATCCGTTTTACAGTGGCAGAACCGCCATCGGCGTGAAGTTTCAAATTGGCAGCGGCGGCGTGCGGCGGAATTGTTTTGGTGATACAAACTGATTCGTTGGCAAAAACCTCCAAAACGGAACGATCCAAAAAAATGTGTAAATTCAAATTCCTTTCGCCTGTCAACGTGAGGGGGGCTTTGACATCCATCACTCGAAGTTCTGTACCATCGAAACCAACGACAATTGGCAAAATATTTTTAGAATCGCCGATTTGCATCTCAAAATTCTTGGCCGTTGCCATATCAACTTCCGCTTGGATTTCGATTGTGTTTGTATTCCATATCCCCAGAAAAACGTCGTTGTTTTTCAATGGTAATTTCATTCCGGCGATCCTCGCCGTTGCGGTGCTGTTATCCAAAAGAATATTATGGAATTCGATGGCTTTGCCGCGAAGTTTGGTTAGTTGTGGCGCGGGGTTTTGCCGGAGCTGGCCGTCGCGCGACAAGCTCAAAAGGCGTGGCAAACTCAAGCAGCCGTTCCAGCCGTGCCCACCGGGAAAACCATTCACCCAGCCCCAGACCATGCGGCGTCCATCGGGAACCTGCATGGTGCTCGGCGCGTAAAAACTGCCATAGTCGAGCAATCCCTGCGTGCGAGGTTCGAAACGGCATGTCACTGGGTCGAAATCACCCACGAAATATTGCACGTGGTTGTAGGGTGAAACAAAAAGTACCCATTCATCGCCGAGCTTGAAAAAATTCGGGCATTCCGCCGTGGGCGCGCCGGGAACGTGAAACAACACTCCGCGATATTTCCATCGGGTCAGCCCGGCATTTTCCGCTTCATAGATATTTACCGCCGCGTCACCACGCTTCGCCAAATGCCCACCTGCCACAAGAAATGTTTTTTTGCCGTCGTGAAAAATAAAAGGATCGCGCCAGTCATAAATTTTCGTTCCTTCATTCACTTCTTCGGACAACACCGGATTTGCCGGAGTTTTATGCCATGTGATCAAATCATCGTCACCAAGGGCCGCCCACTGCACGGCTTGATCGAACGCCGATTTCCCCTGTCCGATGCTGGTGTAAAAGGCCATTGGCTTGCCCTCGCCATTGATCGTGCAACAACCGGACCAGACCGACTCTTCGCCGAGTTCGGTACTCGGCCAGAGCGCGATCGGCAGCGATTCCCATTTGACGAGATCGCGGCTGCGAACGTGGCCCCAATATTTGATCCCGCCCTCATCGCTGAAGGGGGTCAGTTGATAAAACAAATGATAATAGCCCTTGTAATAAATCGGACCGTTCGGATCGTTCATCCATTGCGCGGGGGGCATAACGTGAAAAACCGGACGCGCGGGATCGGCCTGGGCGCGCGGCACAACGGCTTGAATGGCGGCCGTCGCCCGCGCGATCGCCTCGTTTGTGCTTTCCCCGCGCGCGCAGAGCGGCAGGAGGAAACAAACGAGCAAGGACAACAAAAGGGTTCGCAGCATAAAAATTGCCTGGCCTGGACACACGCGATGTTGCCGAGCGCAAAATCAATTTACAACTGTGATTAACATGGGTGACCGTGCGTCGGCGCCCTCGGCAGGTGCTTCTTGATCCAACACCTCACACATTGATTTTGTCGCTTGCCCCGGGAACGGGAGTGCTTCAACTTCGCGCCAACAAAATGCCATCGGCATGAAAGGATGAAAAATGAAGATTGCCAAAATGATCCGTGAAGCCGCGTTGCTCGGCGCGATGTTGAATTTGATGGCTGGCGTAAATCCCGCGCTGGCTGCTCCGCCCACCCGCGATCCGAACACACCGGGATATGTCACCGCCAGGGAAGTGCCCGACGGTACCATTCCGCCGGCGGATGCCGATGGCAACTTCGTCATAGGGCCGACTCACACCCGCGCACCGGAAATGATGGCGCAAACCAACGTGTTGCAGGGAACGGTCTATAATTTCACGATTAGTTCGGCGGACAGTAAAATCTATCCCGGCATCGCGCGCGAGCCCGGCACGTTTGGCACGGCGGACCCCACCGACCCGGCCAAATTGGTGGTGACCACCAGCCACCCGGCACCCTACACCCGCCGCATCGCGGTTTATGTCCCCAAACAATACGTCCCCGGCACGGCCGCACCCTTCATTGTCGGAGCGGACGGACCCGACCGCGAGTTGTTCGCGGCTCTGGACAATCTTATCGCCGAACACAGGGTGCCGGTGATGATTGCCATCTCCATCGGTAATGGCAGCGGTGACGCCCAAGGCAGCGAGCGCGGCCTGGAATACGACACGATGTCCGGACAATATGCGGAGTTCGTCGAGAAAGAAGTGCTGCCACTCGTGGAAAAACAATGCCACGTGACCTTAACCAGGAACCCCGATAGCCGGGCGACGATGGGTGCCAGTTCCGGCGGCTCGTGCGCCTTGATTATGGCGTGGTATCATCCGGAGCTTTACCACCGCGTCCTGACTTATTCAGGCACCTATGTGAACCAGCAGTGGCCGCCCAACGCCAAGACTCCGCACGGCGCATGGGAATTTCATGAACACCTCATTCCGAACAACCCCGTCAAGCCGTTGCGAATCTGGATGGAAGTTGGTGACCGGGACCTTTTAAATCCGAATGCCATGCGCGACAACATGCACGATTGGGTGCTCGCCAATGAAAACATGGCAAAGGTTCTCGCGGCCAAGGGCTATCATTACCAGTTCATTTTCGCCCGCAACGCCGGGCACGTGGACAGCCGGGTGAAACAACAAACCCTCCCCGAAGCTCTGGAATGGCTGTGGCATGACTACCAGCCGATGACGAAGTAGTGGGGGAAAACGGGCGGGTTGGGAAAGGTTGTGCGCACCTGCGAGTGTGAGTGGCCGTCCGCAAGGATTTTGGTGGCCGTGCGCCAGCACCTCACCAGGGGCGCACGAGGTCGGGACGATTTTTGCGCGCAACCCGGGGGCTTACCTGCTGGCCAGTTGTGGCCAAATTTTCGGGTGGAATCACGGTCTCCGGCTGCGCCGGCCCCGACTCAGCCTGTATGGCGGTCATCGTCTCGTCGATCACCCCCAGCAATTCCTCCCGGCCCTGTTTCGCCATTGCGGAACAGGTAAAGATTGCCGGCAGCTTCTCGAACCATCCGGAGATGCGGGCCGTGAACGCCGCGATGTTCGCCTGCACCGCGGCGGGCGTTACCTTGTCCGTCTTGGTGAAGACGAGGACGAATGGGACGGAGTTGCGGGTGAGCCAGGCCACGAATTTAACATCAATTTCCTGCGGTGACAGCCCGGAGTCGAGCAGCGCAAAGGCGCAGCTAAGATTCGTTCGATTCTGGAGGTAATCGTCCACCGCATGGTTGAACTTGAATTTGGCCTTCCGCGCCCCGGCGGCGAATCCGTATCCGGGCAAATCCACCAGCCGCCAGGTCCGGTTCATCGTGAAGATGTTGATAAGCTTGGTAAACCCCGGGGTGGGCGAGACCCGGGCCAGATCCAGCTTGCCCGAGAGCAGGTTCAGCAGGGAGGACTTGCCGACGTTCGAGCGGCCGACGAAGGCGAATTCCGGCAGGGACTCATCCGGACACGAATCCAGGTCCGGCGCGCTGCAATCAAAAATGGCGGATGAAATATTCACGATCGGCAACCAGCAGACTATTATCGCAGCAAATCCGCTTCACTGATACACCTATTTTCTGAGAACGCGGAAAGCCCCAACGGAGCTTGAGATTTAATGGGATCGTTGGCTACAAAGATTCCGCTCCTGACGGAGCTCTGAAAAGGTGGTCGCAAATTGCGACCACCTGCTGAATTTTGAGGTCACAAATTGTGACGTCAAACGAAGCGCAGGGAAAACGGGAGGGTTGGGAAAGGTTGAGCGCGAACTGCGTTGGCGGGTAACCGGGCGCAATACAGACTAAAGAATTAAGGTGTGGTTTGATGAATGACTTCTAGGCTACTTGTCGTTTGAGCAGTAACGAAGTTATCCAATTCGGCGTAGCTTTCACCACACGTGCTCTGCGACGAATCCATGTGAACAAACAAGAAAGCAATCTTTCGGTCTGTTCGATTTGGATAGGCATCCAATTGTTCACGCGCATCTCTAATGCTCCGCAAGATTCGGGATTTGAATTTTTCTGATAGCCTCGGTTCAACTTTAGTCGCTGCATGCCTCTGAAGAGATTCTTGGCCGATGTCTTCGTCAGACTGATTCACGGTTTTGACTTCGAGGATCGCCACCGAGCCAAGTTTCTTAGCCAATAAATCCGGCAATCTTCTCGCAGGGTCTTCGTCGATAAAACTTATTGGGTCGTATCCTTGGCCAGCCAAGTAGCCATACCCTCTCGCTTCGTTCAGCCCATTAAAAAGCTGATGATATCCGCGTCGTGAAGAATTCTTTGTGATGTAAGACAGCGTTTTCTTACGAAGTTTCTCCCAAGATTCCGCATCAAGTTGCGCAAGTGTTTTCTCAATCTCCGCAAAAGCAGCGCTCCCAATATATGCAATCGGAAATAGCTCTCTGAAATTGAAATAATTTTTCGGGTCTTCCTTCCTACTACTTTGATACAGATCAAATAGCCTTGGAAAGTTGGAGAGCCACTCTTCAGCTTCCTTTTCGCGGACACTGTCTGACAGGCCGTTCATTTTAAATCTGCCCTGGCGAGTTTAATTCTTCGTCCCCGCCAACTCCTCTTCGAAATCGACGATTTCCTTTATTTGAACCAAAAACCACCTGTCAATTTTGGTTAAACCAAAAATCTCATCCACGGTGAAGCCAGCGCGGAGGGCTTGATGATCAGCGTTTTTTGGCTTTGGGTTTGTCATCGTCATATTTCACATGAAAACCGATTTCCCGGCGTTTGGGTTCCGGCGGGGACATTAGCCGGCGGATAGCGTCGAATACAGTCTTGAACTGCCGGTCGTATTTCTTCTCCAGCGCTTCCAGCCTGCGCGCCAGCTCGGTATTGGACGCCAGCATTTGCCGCAACCGCACAAACGCGCGCACCACCTGCACGCTGGTCTGCGCCGCCCGTTCACTGTTCAGGACGTTGGCCAGCATCAACGCGCCGTGCTCGGTGAAGGCGTAGGGGAAATACCGGCGGCCGCCACGGCCCACGTTTGAGGTGCCAATTTGGCACCTCAAAACGGCTCGCGGGGACGCTCGCCCCACCGACGCACCCTACCTGACTAACCCTTCGCTCCCGCCAGCTCTTCCTCAAAATCCACAATCTCTTTTATTTGCACCAGGAACCAGCGGTCAATTTTTGTGAGGTTGTAAATTTCCTCGATGGTGAAGCCTGCGCGCAGGGCGTGGCGGATGAAGAATATCCGTTCGGCGTTGGGCACGCTCAGCTTGCGGCTGATGACGTCGCGCGGCAGGATGTCGCGGTCGCCGTAAACGTCGTTGCCGATGCGCCACGGTTTACCGTCACCGCCCAGGCCGTACCGGCCGATCTCCAGCGAGCGCAGGCATTTTTGCAGGCTTTCCTTGAACGTCCGGCCAATCGCCATCGCTTCGCCCACGCTTTTCATCTGCGTCGTCAGCGTCGGGTCGGCTTGCGCGAATTTCTCGAAGGCGAATCGAGGAATTTTGGTGACGACGTAATCAATCGTCGGCTCGAAGCTGGCCGGGGTCTCGCGGGTGATGTCGTTGCGGATTTCGTCGAGCAGGTAGCCGACGGCAAGCTTGGCGGCGATTTTGGCGATCGGGAATCCTGTCGCTTTTGACGCCAGAGCGGAGCTCCGGCTCACGCGCGGGTTCATCTCGATGATGACCATGCGGCCATTGTCCGGGTTGACGGCGAACTGGATGTTCGAGCCGCCCGTCTCCACGCCCACGGCGCGAATCACGGCAAAGCTCTGGTCGCGCATGATCTGAAATTCCTTGTCGGTGAGCGTCTGGATGGGCGCGACGGTGATGCTGTCGCCGGTGTGGACGCCCATGGGATCGACGTTTTCGATGGAGCAGATGACAACGCAGTTGTCGGCCTTGTCGCGCATGACTTCCATCTCGAATTCCTTCCAGCCGAGCAGCGATTCTTCGACGAGGATTTCCGAGACGGGCGAAAGCTCCATGCCGCGTTTAGCGAGCGCGTCGAACTCGTCGCGGTTGTAGGCGATGCCGCCGCCGGTGCCGCCGAGCGTGAACGCGGGCCGGATGATGACGGGAAAACGGCCAATCTTTTCCGTCACCGCGCGGGCTTCGTCCAGGTTGTGCGCGGTGCCGCTGACGGGCACGTCGAGGCCGATGGAAATCATCAGGTCTTTGAAGACCTGCCGGTCTTCGCCGCGTTCGATGGCCTGGGCTTTGGCGCCAATCATTTCGATGCCGTATTTCTCCAGCACGCCGCTCTTGTGCAATGCCATCGCCGTATTGAGCGCGGTCTGACCGCCGAGCGTGGGAAGCAGGACGAGTTTATGCGGGGTCTTGGATTTGGCGTCCGGGTTCTGGGGAATGCCCATTTTCTTCATCGCTTCCAGTTCGCGGATGATGATTTTTTCGATGCATTCGGGCGTGATGGGTTCGATGTAGGTGCGGTCAGCAAACTCCGGGTCAGTCATGATGGTGGCCGGGTTGGAGTTGACGAGCACGACGCGGAAGTTTTCCTCCTTGAGCGCCTTGCAAGCCTGCGTGCCGGAATAATCAAACTCGCACGCCTGGCCGATAATGATCGGGCCGGCACCAATGATGAGGACGCTGTGAATGTCAGTGCGCTTGGGCATCTCGCGATTTATGATTTATGATTGACGATTGACGATTTGGCATCTTCAAACAGCCACAGATGAAACACGGATTGAACGCAGATTAAAAGATAAAACAAATTGAACAGACAGTTTGCATCTTCAACCGAAAAATATGATGCCTGCAAAAATAATAATGGCCGCATTAATAACAAACAGAACCGCGCCAACGACAACCACAAATAGTACACGAGCCAAACGACTCAATTTGTGCGGTTTTGCGATTTGATATCCGGCAGCGAATAAACAAACACCGCTTGCGGGAAAATAAAAATACCCTATTTCGTCAGGGCCTTTGGGAACAACCAACAATAAAAGCAATCCGACCAAGACAGGAGCCAACGTCAGCGATAAAATTTTGAGCGACGATGGTTTCTTCACCTCGCTGTGCTCATCCTGTTTGATTGGTTCGCTATCCAATTCAAAAAAGTTTCGCCTGATTTCCCGCTGCTGCTTTCAATCCCAGTTTTTTGTAGCTTAACTCCGTCGCCACGCGGCCCTGCGGCGTGCGCTTGAGGTAGCCTTCCATGATGAGATAGGGCTCATAAACTTCTTCCAGCGTGTCCGGTTCCTCGCCCACGGCCACGGCCAGCGAACTGATGCCGACCGGTCCGCCGCCGAATTTCGTGATAACCGCTTCAAGCAGGCGCTTGTCCATTTCGTCAAGGCCGTTCTGGTCAATCTCCAGCATCGCCAGCGCCTTGTCGGCAATGGCGGCGGTGATGCGGCCTTCGTGTTTGACCTGGGCATAATCGCGCACGCGGCGGAGCAGGTTGTTGGCGATGCGCGGCGTGCCCCGGCTGCGCCGGGCGATTTCGTGCGCGCCGGCGGGTTCGATCTCGACATTCAGCAGCCGCGCCGAGCGGACGGTGATGGTTTCCAAATCTTCGGTGACGTAATAATCGAGCCGCTCGCGAATGGGAAAGCGCGTGAGCAACGGCGCGGTGAGCAAGCCGCTGCGCGTGGTCGCACCAATGAGCGTGAAGCGCGGGAGATTCAGACGCACACTGCGGGCGTTCGGTCCCTGGTCAATGATGATGTCGAGCTTGAAGTCCTCCATCGCCGGATAGAGATATTCCTCGATGGTTTTTTGCAGGCGATGGATTTCGTCAATGAACAGCACGTCGCCTTCTTCGAGGTTCGTCAGCAGGCCGGCGAGGTCGCCGGCCTTCTCGATGGTCGGGCCGCTGGTACTTTTGATGTTCGTGCCCATGGCCTTGGCGAGGATGTAGGCGAGCGTGGTTTTGCCGAGGCCGGGCGGGCCACTCAACAAAATGTGGTCGAGCGCTTCCTTCCGTTTTTTGGCGGCGACGACGGCGATTTCGAGCCGTTCCTTGACCTTGGGCTGGCCGGTGAATTCGGAAAAGAGCGATGGTCGCAGCGTCAGTTCCAACGCGGCGTCCGGTTTGTTCAAGGTGGAGATGGGACGTTCCGCCATCGCGTGCCAGCATGGGGAAACTCAAAATCAGCGGCAAGGTCAAAGAAAAGAGGCGCGGAAGGGTTTCCGGCCAAAAAATCGTCAGAACCCTTGTTTAAAGGGCAATTTCGAGCGAAGTCTTTGCCAAAAAATGGTTGGCCGCCTTACGGCGTTCCGGTAGCTTTACCCATCTTATGCTGAAGACCAAATCACTTATTCGCGGCGCAATGTTGTTGGCGCTGATGACTTTAGGAGCCAACGCCTTTGCGGGAGACGCCGACATCAAATTACCTGACTTGACAGGTGTGACATTTCTGGGCGGCAGTCTGAGCGGCCCGGTCCTTTTGTATCTGGGAATGGCCGTCTGCGTGATTGGCGTGTTGTTCGGCTTCTATGAATACAAACGCTGCCGCGCGTTGCCGGTGCACAAGTCCATGGGCGACGTCTCGCACATGATTTGGGAAACGTGCAAAACGTATCTGGCGCAACAGGGGAAATTTCTCGTGGTGCTTTGGGCGGTGATTGCCGTGTGCATGGTTTACTATTTCGTCGGTCTCCCGTGGAACGATCCCGCCAAGACCCATGGCGAATTGATTCGCAACGGCATAGTCATCCTGGGCTGCTCGGTGCTGGGCATCCTTGGCAGTTATGGCGTGGCGTGGTTCGGCATCCGCATCAACACCACCGCCAACAGCCGCGCCGCATTCGCCTCGCTCCGGGGCAGCGCGCTCCAGACGCTCATGATCCCGCTGCGTTCGGGCATGAGCATCGGCCTGCTGCTGATCTGCGTGGAACTGATTTGCATGATTGGCATTCTGCTGTGGGTGCGACCGGAACTGGCCGGGCCCTGTTTCATCGGCTTCGCTATCGGCGAATCGCTCGGCGCGGCGGCGCTGCGCATTGGCGGCGGCATCTTCACCAAGATTGCCGACATCGGCTCCGACCTGATGAAAATCGTTTTCAACCTGCCGGAAGACGACCCGAAAAATCCCGGCGTCATCGCCGATTGCACCGGTGACAACGCGGGCGATTCCGTCGGCCCGACGGCGGACGGTTTTGAAACCTACGGCGTGACGGGCGTGGCCCTGATTGCCTTTCTCGGGCTGGCCCTGTCAGCGACGCCGGCAGTCAGCGCCAAGCTCATTGTCTGGATTTTTGCCATTCAAAGCCTGATGGTGATCACCTCGCTCGTATCCTTTTACGCCAACAAAATTGCCAGTGACTCGCTTTTCGAGGGCAAAAAAGATTTCAACTGGGAGCAGCCGCTGACGAATCTGGTCTGGCTGACCTCCATCGTTTCCATTGTGGCCACTTTTGCGGCGAGCCGTGTGCTGCTGCCCCATCACGAGACGTTCCCCGGCATGGACAATCCGGATCTGTGGTGGGTGCTGGCCGGCATCATCTCCTGCGGCACGCTGGCCGGGCCGCTCATCATGGAATTCACCAAAATCTTCGTCAGCACCAAGTCGCGGCACGTGCGCGAAATCACCACCGCATCCGGCCAGGGCGGCGCGTCGTTGAACATCTTGTCCGGCTTTGTCGCCGGCAATTTCTGCGCGTTCTGGATGGGGCTGGTGATCATCACGCTGATGGGCACGGCCTACAAGCTTTCGCAGAATCCGGCCCTGCTCGTCCTGATGCCCGAGCAAATCATTTGGGCTGCGCCCATCTTCGCCTTCGGCCTCGTGGCCTTCGGCTTCCTGGCCATGGGCCCGGTGATCATCGCCGTGGACAGTTTCGGGCCGGTCACCGACAACGCCCAGTCCATCTATGAATTGAGCCGCATCGAAGCCGTGCCGAACGTTCGCGCCGAAATCGAAAAGGATTTCGGGTTCAAACCCGATTTCGAGAACGCCAAGCTCGAACTGGAAAAAGGCGACGGCGCGGGCAACACTTTCAAGGCCACGGCGAAGCCCGTCCTCATCGGCACTGCGGTCGTCGGCGCGACCACGATGATTTTCGGCATCATCATCCTGTTGAACAATACCATCGCCCATGGCAAAGTCATCGAGATGTTGAGTCTTGTGCACCCCCAAGTCATCCTTGGCCTGTTGATGGGCGGTGCGGTGATTTACTGGTTCACTGGCGCGAGCACACAAGCCGTTGCCACCGGGGCCTATCGCGCGGTCGTGTTCATCAAGGAACATCTCAAGCTCGACAAGGCCGAAGCCTCCATCGCTGACAGCAAACGGGTCGTGGAAATCTGCACCATCTACGCGCAGAAAGGCCTGCGCAACATCTTCATTGTGGTTTTCTGCATGGCGCTGGCGCTCTCATTTTTCAATCCCTATTTCTTCGTCGGTTATCTCGTGGGCATCGCGTTCTTCGGCCTGTTCCAGGCCATCTTCATGGCCAATGCCGGCGGCGCATGGGACAATGCCAAGAAAATCGTTGAGGTGGAGTTGAAACAAAAGGGCACCGAACTGCATGCCGCCACCGTTGTCGGCGACACCGTGGGCGACCCGTTCAAGGACACCAGTTCGGTGGCGATGAACCCCGTGATCAAATTCACCACGCTGTTCGGCCTGCTCGCGGCGCAAATCGCCATAACGATGCAAAGCAAGGGTTTGAAGACGGCCATTGGCGCGTTCTTCTTCCTGGTGGCGTTGACGTTCGTCTATCGCTCGTTTTATTGCATGCGGATTCCCGTGGACCAGCAGTTGAAAAAGTGACCGTTGAATCTCAAGACGCCCTCCCGGTTCGCGCCGGGAGGGTTTTTTATTGGGCGCAGGCATCCGGATTTGCGCGTTTACAATTAACACCCGGCTTCAGCCGGGTGATTGAAGACAGGCGAATGGGGAAACCGTTTGAACGGTTTTCGAGATCGACCGCCGGGGAAGTTAAGCCGTTAAAACGGCTTCCCTGATGCGACGGATCCCATCACCTGGCTGAAGCCCGGTGTTAAAGAGAATTATTCCCGCCCCAAATTAATACTCGAAAAGCGCCGGCCAGAGTACCAGATTGGAGGTGATGGATTTGATTCAGCGCCAAATTCAGGTCGGCTGGCAATTGCGCGTCTTTTTCACCGAGGACGTTTTCAATCCAGCCAATCCGGTTTTGAAAGACGCGCTGGTCGATGCCGCCCGGCGCAAGGTCCTGGTGGTGCTCGAAGATTCGCTCGCCCAAGCGTTGCCCGGCCTCGAAACCCGGATCGAACGCTATTTTTCCGCCCACGCCGACCGCCTGCAACTCGTCCGCTCGCCGCTTTTCGTTGAAGGCGGTGAACGTGCAAAAAATTCCCCGACGCTGGTCACTGACATCCTTTCACAGATTGACCGCCACCACATTGACCGTCATTCGTATCTGATTGCCATTGGCGGAGGCGCGCTGCTGGATGTCGCCGGTTTTGCCGCCACCACCGCGCATCGCGGCTTGCGCCTCGTGCGCATCCCGACGACGACTTTGAGCCAGGCCGACTCCGGCATCGGCGTGAAAAATGCCATCAACGCCTTTGGCAAAAAGAATTTCATCGGCACATTCGCGCCGCCGTACGCCGTCATCAACGATTCCAACCTGCTCGCCACGCTCGAACCGCGCGACAAACGCGCCGGTTATGTCGAAGCCGTCAAGGTCGCCTGCATTCGCGACCGCGCCTTCTTTGAGGAAATCGAACGCGAGGCGGAGAAGCTGGCAGTTTTCGAACCGGCGGCCATGAAGCGATTGATTCATCGCTGTGCCGAATTACATCTCGACCACATTGCCACGAGCGGTGACCCGTTTGAAAGCGGTTCGGCGCGTCCGCTGGACTTTGGCCATTGGGCGGCCCACAAGCTGGAGCAGCTTTCCGATTTCGAAATCTGCCACGGTGAAGCCGTCGCCGTCGGCATCGCGCTCGACGTGCTTTACTCGCGCAACATTGGCTTGCTGAAAGCGGAATCCGCCGAACGGATTCTGAAATTGCTCGAACGGCTTGGCTTCAAATTGTTCGCCGATGAATTGCTGAGCGCCGACGCGGGGGACCACCTGCAAATTTTGAACGGTCTGGAAGATTTCCGCGAACATCTCGGCGGCGAACTGACCATCACGTTGCTGGTTGAAATCGGGCGCGGCGCGGAAATTCACGAGATGAACATCCCGAAAGTCATTGAAGCCATTCACGAACTCCGGGAACGATGCTCGGGCCAAACCCGAACATGAATGGTTGGAGTTCAAGCTTTAGCTCGTCCAAAAACACGCTGAAGCGTGAATTCCAACGCCGCGCAAATCCATGAACCGCACGGCTGTCATCAATGTCGTCGGCCTCACTGAATCGCTCATCGGCGAACACACGCCGCGCCTTGCGGAATTCCGCCAACGCGGCGCCTTGGCGAATATTGTCCCCGCCTTTCCCGCCGTCACCTGTACTGCGCAATCGAATTATCTCACCGGCACAACATCGTCGCAGCACGGCATCGTCGGCAACGGCTGGTTCAACCGCGAACTTGCCGAAATCCAATTCTGGAAACAGTCGAATCACTTGGTGCAGAGCCCGAAATTGTGGGATATGCACCGGGCTCCAACCCCAGACCCCAGAGCCAAGACCCCAACTCCGTTTGCGTCAGCAAACTGCTTCTGGTGGTTTAACATGTATTCGAGCGTGGATTATTCCATCACGCCGCGCCCGATGTATCCCGCCGATGGCCGGAAAATTTTCGATATCTATTCCTGGCCGTATTCCATCCGCACCGAAATCAAGCGAGACCTCGGTGAGTTTCCGTTCTTCGGCTTTTGGGGCCCGGCGGCGGGTGTGGACACGCCACAAGGCAAGGCGGACGCCGCGTCGCGTTGGATTGCCGAATCGGCAAAATGGATTGAAAACAAATTTTCACCGGCGCTGAACCTGGTTTACCTGCCGCACCTCGATTACAATTTGCAGCGGCATGGACCGTTTTCCGAAGGTAGGGCGGGCTCTCCGCAGCGCGCCGAAGTGGGGGGCGGAACTTCCGCCGGCGCGATGGGGACATCGCGCCCTACCAACCCCAAAATTCACCGCGACTTGTATGGGATTGACGCTCTCGTCGGCGACCTCATCCAATTTTTCAGCCAGCGCGGCGTGCAGGTCGTGTTGCTTTCTGAATACGGCATCACAAACGTGGACACGCCGGTTCATCTCAACCGCCTGTTCCGGCAACAAGGCTGGCTGGCCATCAAGGAGGAGTTGGGGTTGGAAATTCTCGACGCGGGCGCGAGCAAGGTCTTTGCCGTGGCGGACCATCAGGTCGCGCACATTTATCTTAATGATGTGTCGCTCGAAAAATCCGTGCGCGAATTGCTGCAAAAGACCGACGGTGTGGAAAGCGTGCTGGGCAGGACGGAGAAAATCGCCGCGGGCGTTGACCATTCACGAGCAGGCGATTTGATTGCCGTCGCCACGGAAAATGCGTGGTTCACGTATTATTACTGGCTCGACGACACGCGTGCGCCGGATTTCGCGCGGACGGTGGACATCCATCGCAAACCGGGCTACGACCCGGTGGAATTGTTTCTCGACCCGAAAATTCCGTTGCCGAAATTGAGGATCGCCTGGCGGTTGCTGCAAAAGAAACTCGGGTTCCGGATGTTGATGGACGTGGTTCCACTCGATGCGTCGCTGGTGAAAGGTTCGCATGGCCGGCGACCGGCGGACAAAAAGGACTGGCCGGTGTTCATCACCGAACGGCCGGAACTGCTGGGCGCGAAGCAGATTGAATCAACGGACGTTTTTCAAATCCTGCGGCGGCATTGGGGAGCGCCGTAAGCGCGGCATCCTTGTAGAATTGGAATTAGAAATGGACCAGGCTCCGGCGGAGCGAGGTGGTCGTTAAAGAATATGACGTTCCGATGGAGCTTGAGACGTTGCGCGCCGGGAGTTTTTGCCGTTCAGTGGCAGCGGATCGCATCGGGAGGCAAAAAATGAGGCTATTTGCCGGGCGTTGGCGAAGCGTTCGGCGACGGACTGAGAGAGACGCGGTCCAACTCGAGATTTTTTACGTTCTTTTCATCCAGTCCTTTGCCGTAAGCCTTGTCCGAGGGTTGGCCCCAAACGACCTCGGTGTGGCTCAACGTCAGTCCGTTGATGTCATGCGCGTAAATTCCCGCCAGCTTGCTATCGAACAGTCCCTTGAACAGGCCTTTGGGTCTCTCATCGTAGAAGCCGCCCGGCACATCGCTGGTTTTCGCGATTTCCACGCGGACATTGTCCAGTACGATGTTTTCCAGCGGGGAGTTTGTCCAACCCATCAGGAAGATTCCGTTTTCACCGTGGCAAAGAATGTTGCTGAAACGGATGTTGCGGACGTGCCCCAGTTTGGTCTTTGCCGTGCGCGGGAAATGGCTGATATGAATCGGTTCCGCCGCGCCCCACCATTTATGCGGCTGAAAACCGGTTTCGACGGTGATGTTGGCGAAGAGCACGTTCTCGATGTCGCCTTCATCGAGGCTCTGAATCGAAAGCCCGCGGTTGCTATGTGACACGACGCAGTCGGCAAATACGATGTCACGCGCGCCTGGCGGGGTGTAAGTCTCGTCAATTTTCAATGCGCTGCTCCGCGACTCGAGAACGCAGCCCGTTACCGTAATACGGGCGGAGCCGCCATAAACGGCGAAGTTCGGGGTGTCCTTGATCACAATTCCGTCGTCGCCGGCCCGGATGAAACAGTTGGCAATGCGCACGTCGCGGGAATGGTCTATGTCAATCCCGTCGTTATTGGCCACGTCCCAGTCGTTGTGAATACTGATGGAGTCAATCGCCACGTCTTCGCAACCGACGAGATGCACCGTCCAGCTTGGGGCGTTGCGCAAGGTGAAGTCATGCAGGTGAACCTGCTGGCAGCCGATAAAGATTACCATCATCGGCCGTCCGCCGTGCGTCTGCGGTTCGTCGGGCAGCTTGTCAAACGGCCACCAGTCGCCGGTAAACGATTCCGGCCACCAGCCTTCCTTGTTCACGTCTCCGCCGGCTTCTTCATTGGCCAGTTCCTGCCACACGGCGTGGTCATTGCCGTCAATGATGCCGTTGCCGGAGACCGTGATGTTCGTGGCATCCTTCGCGAACAACAGCGCACCCGGATGCCCATAGTCGCGCCAATTCGCGCTGCCCTTAAGCACGGCGCCGTTGGCCAGGTGAAAATCAATCCCGCTGCGCAGCGTGAGCGCGCCGGTGAGAAAAGTTCCTCCGCGCAGGAGCACCTGCCCGCCATCTTGAGCGGCGCAGGCGTCTATCGCCTTCTGAATGGCGGCGGTGTCGTCGTTGGTGCCGTTGCCTTTGGCGCCGTAGTCAAGCACGTTGAAAACGCCAGCGGTTTGAGCGGCGGCGCCATCAATGGCGATAAAAACCAGAACGGCCAGGGCGATGGCCGGGGTAATGTGAAATGATTTCCAGTTTCGGAGCGATGACAGGATTCGGACTTGCATCTTGGCCATATTGTCTGTGAAGCGTGGTTTTGAGAAAAAATCATATCAGTCGGTGATGGCGCGCAGCCGGCGGAGTGTTTCCAGGCACATCCGGGACGCGTGGTACGGCCCCTTCCACTCACTGACTTTGGGGAGGGTTGTGTCCACGCAGCCCTCGGGCGTAATGCGCCAGAACCATTCGCCGTGGACGCGGTCCACGAGATGGTTTTCAATGAAATCCCAGACGCTTAGCGCGGCTTTGAGATACTTCTCGTCACGGGAGATTTGAAAGGCGTTGAGGAAGCCGATTACGGCCTCGGCTTGTGGCCAGCATTCCTTGCCCGCATCAATTATTTTTCCGCCCCTTCCTTCGTAGCGAAGCGCGCCATCCGCATCAATCCCTTCCTTGAACACAACTTCTGCCATTGACAGCGCAACCGCCTCGGCTTGTTTGAGCAAAACAGCGTCTTTCAGAACTTCGGCGGCTTCACACAACAACCAGGTGCCTTCAATATCGTGACCAAAGGTATAGGAATTGGAGCGCACATGCCATTCCTCATCGAAGAAGTGGTTCAAGTGCTTCGTGCGGGAATCAAGGATGCGTTGCTCGAAAAGCTGAATGAGTTCGCGCAGGCGTTGCTCGACCCGCGGTTCCTGCCAGACCCGGTAAAGATTGGTATAAGCCTCCAGAACATGAAGGTGATTGTTCATGGACTTTTTTTCGTTCATGTCCTTGTCGCTCAACCTTGCTTCCGCGCCAGCCTCTGACCAATCGCGTCGGCACACCTCAATGTAACCGCCGTGCTTGGAATCATGCGCATGCCGTTCAATCAACTCGAACAGCTCTTTGGCGCGGGCCAGGGCGGCTGGCACGCCAAATGCCCGGTGATATTCCGCGAGCGCGTAGATATAAAACGCCTGGCCGTAGATCTTCTTGGAATCGTCAACGACACGTCCGACGTCATCCAGCCGCCAAAACGCACCGCCATGTTGCGTGTCCCAGAACCGGTTCATCACGTAATCAAACGCGCGATCGGCCATTTGCCGGAAGAGCTTTTCGGGCCGCGTCTGGTGAACCGCCGAGAAGGCCCACAAGATGCGGCTGTTGACGATGAGACCCTTCGGTTGCGTCCGATCGGGCTTGAGGTCGTTGGACAGCCAGCCCATCCAGCCGCCTTGCTCGTGATCCACGGCCGGGCCACACCAGAAGGGCAAAATGTTTCCGAATAATTGATCCCTGATGCCTTGGGAAAAGGCTTTTAGATCAGTTGTGTCCATTCAAATTCAGCGTGTTAATTTTTCTCCAGCGCGTGTGTGATTTCCACCCGGCCAATCTGGGTCTCACCGGTCAGTTCGATTTTCAGGAACTTCGCGTCGCCGCCGATATTCCCGGCGTGGTAAAGAACGGGCTCCCAGAAACCGTAATCGCCGGCACCGCTAAAATATACGTCTTTGCCGGCAGGGATGTCTTGATAGGTCTGACCATCATCGGAGATTGAACACTTCAAGTCCGCGACGTTGTGGGGAAAGAACGTGAAGACGCGAAAACCCTCAATCGAAGTCGGAAGCTCGTAGATGAGCGCGTCACCGGCATTGCCGGCGGCGCGGTGCGCGTCTTCTTTCGCCTTGCGGTCGTTGCGCGTGGTGATTCCGATTTCACCTTGCCGGGCGTGGACTTTTGAAAAGTCGGCCAGTTCATCCACCAGGGTTGTGTGCGTGACGGCGACCGGCCCGACGACGTTGGAGGGTTCCGAGAGCCCGGCTTCATTATTTGCGCGGACCCGGTAATACCAATTGCCTTTGGGCGCGGACTCGTCGTTGAACAGTGGACGATATTGCACAAAGCTTTCGTCAATTTTTGCGCCGGCCACCGTCCACGGCCCGTCCGCTTTCGGAGCGCGTTCGACGGTGTAACTGGCGGCGCCTACCGAACCCTGCCAGGAAATTGCCGCCGCGTCGGTGATGGGCTGCAATCTCGGCGGCGCAGGAACGGGAATCGGCGGCGGATTCAATCCACGGATGGCAAAGGCATAGCGACGGGTGGTCACCATTAGATTCGTTTCGTCGTAAGCCGCCCCCAGGGTTGAACCGGGCCAGTGAAAACCTTTGTAAAGATCGCCACCGGACGGTTCGCTGTGCCAGTAGAAGCCGCCGTCACGGTCGCGAAAACGCAGGCTCCAAAGCAGGCCGCCGGAAATGCCGGTATCGATGATGGCCTGCATGGCCGCTGCCATCTGTTCGGTGGGAACGAATCCGAATTCTCCGACGACATAAGGCTTCTTGCCTTTCGCCACGGCCGCATTCTCCCGGATGAGCCGGGCGAACGGCATTGTCCATCTCGGGTTCGGATAATGGTGCGTCGTAACGATATCAATCTCCGGCAGGGCCAGCGATTCGGGGCGCAATTGCCCGGCCCGACCGTCCATAACCAGATGGTTCGTATCAAGGCTTTTGATGTAACGCGCGATCTCTCGCGTCCAATCGGTGGTTGCGGATAATTCATTGCCGGTTTCCCAACAAAGGATGGCTTTGTCATCACAGTAACGCACTCCTGTAAGTGTGTTGGTGCGCATCAGGACAAACCGGATTGTCTCCTTAAAATCCGCAATGAGCTGTGCATCGGTCCAAAAGTCATCTTTTGATTTGCCGCGAAAGCCGGCGTATTCGGCCCGGCCGCCCTGCCATTTCCAATTGTCCACCAGGGGAATAATGAGCCGGATACCTTGTTCGTTGGCGGCTTTGAGCACTATATCCAGTTCGCGAAAAGCTTCCTCGTTAAACTTGCCCGGCCCCAGGACGTGACGGGGCATTCCCGGTGCGTCATTGGTGCGCACAACGGAGAGCACGTAGGTACGCACAACCGTCCCACCCATCTGGCGCACCGTAATCAGCCCGTCCTTGATTTCAAACTCGTCAGGCAAACGCCAGGGATTGGTCTCCATAAAAGGCATGTTGTCTTCAATCATTTGAAGATTGGGGAGGTCGAAGGAAATGAAGCGAAATGGTTTGTCGCCTTCCATCAACTGGTCGCCGCGCACCTTAATGAAATCGTTCAGGACCGATCCGGCGCGAGGCGGGGTAGCCGTTCTGCAACCGGTCAGCAGCACCAGGAGCAAAACGGCGGCGACCGGGGCAAAATCCCACACGGTTTTCAAGCCGGGCACTGGAAAGCTGCCCGAACCCGACGATATAAATGCCCGCGCCACGTGGCGCAGGCTTTCTCGCCTCGTTTTATGGGATTGGGCAGCTTTCCATTCGCCAGCGACGGGAACCAGAGCGTTCCTTTTGAGAAGAGTGCAAACTCTTGCCCCGGCGCGAGATGAGCGAAAAATGGATTGCATTTGCCAACGCTGCCAAACTTGGCGTGACTATTCGAGCGCAATCTTCGTCCTTGCTTTTAACAACCCGCGCCAGCATTTCCGCAGCGGTTCACTTCATCATCCCGGCAAGCGTGTCTCCCATGGCGTCAGCCCAAATCTGGTAACCCCGCTCACTCGGATGAAGCAAATCAGGCATAATGTCTCTGGGAAGCGTGCCATCCGCTTCGAGGAACTTGGAGCCGATGTCGAGAAACCTCACCATCTTTCCGTCGTCGAGGCGGGCGAGTTGTGAATTGATTTCCCTGACTTGCTCGCGAACCGGATCGTTTTTGTCTCCGCGCGGGAACAGGCCGAATAACAGCACCTTGCTTTTTGGCAGCCGGACGCGCAGTTCCTTGATGATGGTTGTCACCCCCTCAACGATTTCGGGGGTCGTGTTGCGGGGTTTGCCGTTGTCCTCATTGCCAGCATTGTTGGTGCCGATGAGGAGGACGACGACTTTGGGTTTGATGTGTTTGAGTTCGCCATGTTCGATCCGCCACAGCACATTCTGGGTGCGATCGTAACCGATGCCGAAGTCAGCGGCATGAAGCGGCACATAATATTTGTTCCAGACATTTAATCCGCCCTTTCCCCAAAGCCAGCCGGCGGTGATTGAATCCCCGAGGAACAACAGGTCAACGTGGCCTTTTTTCGCCTGCGCCACGAAGGCTTCGTGGCTCGACATCCAGTTGGTCGGGAACGTGCGGGGCACGGGAATGATGGCAGTGTTTTCGGCAAAAATTGCCGTTGCCCAAAATGCGGCAACGACAAGCACGGCGATACGGCGCAGGTTTTTCATAAGTACGAGACAATAAAACTGGCGGAAGGGGTCGTTTCTGCACCCTTTTTGCCATCTGGTGATCAAGGCCATAAGGGTGGATTCGCCACCCTGCCAAAACAGTACCCAATTGCTCGCAGGATTATTGACAGAATACCGTGCGAGAACAAGCCTTACCCGGGAAACCTTTGCGGCAAAACTGGGCGTAAGCTCGGGCACCCTCAAAAACTGGGAGCGAGGCTGGACGAAGCCAAACCGTAGGTTTTGGAAGGCTATTCATTCATTGATTTATACCCTGACCGCCTAAGCCGCCGTCAACATCCAGAAACCTCTTCCCAGTAGAGGCTGAAAATCGGCACGGTTGAGTTTTTTGACCCTCCGGGTTGAGGTGCCCCCCGTGGCTTAACCGTCCACAGTAGCTTTGATGTACTTGGCTGGCGGTGCGGCCCCGTTCTGGCAGCAGGAACGCCAGTCGGTCTGAAGCGGCAATTGTCGTTATCTGGAAGTTTTATATCGCTTACTTATGCAGGCCGGCCATGTTGAGTGACCGGCCTTTTTAGCAGACGTGGGAAATAGCCATTGCAAATTTATTTTGATAAATACGACTGAATGAAAGCGGCGGGGCTTCGTTCCCCGCACGAAAAACTGTCGACCTGCACGCTGGCTGTGAACTCAGCTGGTTCATGCTCGAGAAAAATACCGAAAATCAGCGATCTTTGAATGTGCAATAAACGCTATTTTGAGGCAAGAGGTGGGATCGGACTGGAAAATGTTGCGATGAGGCGTGAAGCGTTTTACCCGTTGACCCGTAACAGTTGTATCGTAGCGATATTTACAAAGTTGTAAGCCGCTTCGCCTCCGCCAGGATTGGCAGTATAGTCCCGATTGCGCTCAAGATAGCTCATGTTGCGCGAATAGGGGTCTTCGAAGATTCGAATCGCGTATGTTTCGCCGGCTTTCAATGTTGCGCGCACCACGGACGACAAATCAAACCGCCGCCAATCGCCCGATTGCGGCATGACGAGATAACCGCCCCCGACGATTTCTCCGGAGCCCCTTTCGCGAACCTCAATTCTTTTGATCGCACAAGTGATACCGGTGTTCACGGGTCCGGCACCGTTGGAGAATCTTACGCGCAGCAGATAATCCCCGCTCCGCTTAGCCGTGAAGTCCGCCGAAAGTTCGTCTCCTGGTTGGCCCCAATCCTCGAAGTGGCTGCCTTGCGCCAATTTGCCACCGCGATTTTTCATGTTGTTGGCCGCGATTTCCCATTGACTGTTCGTGTCCGCATAACACCGGCTTTGAGTCAAATGCGAAGCGTTGCCCGTTTTGGCATCCAGCGTTTCAACGGCGTAGAAGTGAATCCGGTTCGTGTAGTCGGA
>Ga0181538_10000329_pt1 | contig 55959 bp, 50 predicted proteins | sample PEATcosm2014_Bin_40_FD_119773 | JGI IMG/M metagenome (GOLD analysis project Ga0181538, IMG submission 119773) | Peatland microbial communities from MTU Mesocosm Facility, Houghton, MI, USA - PEATcosm2014_Bin23_30_metaG | ecosystem: Environmental > Terrestrial > Soil > Wetlands > Peat | place...
CGGGCGGCTTCCGGGCCCTTCGGTGCGGAGTTCATCTGACTACAATTATGCACACAGGAATGGTGCAAATCAAGCGTCATTTTTGAACGCGAAAATAGGAGTCCTTGCGCCGCGCCTCCGGTGCCCGGAATTAGTCGTATCTCTTCAATGGCCTACCCGCTTCTGTGGAATTACAGTGCCGAGAGGCCTGATTCTCCGAGCGCCCGGGTAACACGTAACCAGGACCAGGAGGCACGCGAAAACGACAATTAAGGGCACCGCTAAAGACAGGGTGCGTGTTCGAACTTACCTCGGGAGATCTGCCGTTTGTCCCGGAATCGGGACTGAGGGTGGAGCGATCCATCCTGACCGGGCGGCAGAAGTCAGCGGCGGGCGTAGTAGTCCGGCAGCGGATGAAGGCCCAAACGGTCCTCCGCAAGGAGGGTAATGGGAGCGGTGAGTAAGCAGCGCGACTCATGGGCGACAAGCGGCAGAAGAACCAGCTAGTGTTGGCCTTCCTGGAGGATGATAGGGGTGAAACCCCGAAGTGCCTTCCGGAAGGGACCGAATCGTCTGCGGGAAAGCGCGGGACCGAAAGTCCGGCCATCGCCGAACAGTTGATGGAGGAAGTCTGCGGGCGGGAAAACTGCAAGCAGGCATTGAAACGAGTCAAGGCCAACAAGGGGAGTCCCGGCGTGGATGGGATGACCGTCCAGCAGTTGCCGGAGTACCTGAAGCAGCATTGGCCAGCCATCCGGGAACAGTTGTTGAGCGGGACCTATAAGCCGCAGCCGGTGAGACGGGTGGAAAACCCGAAGCCGGACGGAGGGGTACGAAAGCTTGGTATCCCGACGGTGCTGGATCGACTCGTCCAGCAGGCGGTGATGCACGTTCTGCAAGGCAGGTGGGACCGGACGTTTTCCAATCACAGCTACGGGTTTCGGCCCGGACGCTCGGCGCATCAGGCGGTGGCACAGGCGCAGCAATATATCGCCCAAGGCTATCGCTGGTGTGTGGACTTGGACCTCGAGAAGTTTTTCGACCGGGTCTCGCACGACAAACTGATGTCCAGAATCGGAACCAGGGTCGGTGATCGGCGACTGCCGACGCTGATCCGGGCGTTTCTGAAGGCCGGGGTGATGGAAGGCGGGCTGGTGAGTCCGGCGGATGAGGGGACGCCGCAAGGCGGACCATTGTCACCCTTGCTCAGTAATATCGTGCTCGACGAGTTCGACCGGGAGTTGGAGCAGAGAGGTCTCCGGTTCGTGCGGTATGCGGACGACTGTAATGTGTACGTTCGTAGCCGACGGGCAGGGGAGCGAGTGATGGAGAGCATCACGCGATTCATCACGGCGAAACTCAAGCTCAAGGTAAACGAGCAGCTACTTCGGGAAGTGCCAGACGCCCTCGGTGCTGGACGGCCTTGAGAAGTGGTTCCGGCGCAGGCTGCGGTCTGCGATCTGGAAACAGTGGAAGCGAGGCTCGGTGCGGTTCGCTGAATTGCGGAAACGGGGAGTGGGCAAAGATCTCGCCGCCCAAACGGCGGGCAGCGCTCACGGCCCGTGGAGGCTGGCGGACTCTCCGGCGCTTCATTTCGCGCTGCCCAATGCCTACTTCGACTCGCTCGGGATTCCGAGGTTGACTGGCGGCCGATAGCTCAACCCGCCGAACCGCCCGGTACGGACCCGTACGCCGGGTGGTGTAACAGGGAAAGCTGGTGACAGCCTACCTATGTTCATTATGACAAAGACGGTGCTGTGAGCCCCCCGGATCGACGACATGGACCTGCGCGACGCCATCCAGCGGATCGCGCTGGAATGGCCCAGCTACGGGCGGCCACGAATCACGGCCGCGCTTCGACGGCAGGGCTGGATCGTAAATCCCAAACGGGTTTACCGCTTGCTGCGGGAAGACAACCTACTGTGTGTGCGGACTGTGTGTGCGGAAGCGGAAGTTCCTGGTGACGACCGATTCCAACCACGGCCGGCGGGTTTATCCGAATTTGGCGGGCCGGATGGTGCTCACCAGCATCAACCAGCTCTGTCTGGGTTGGACGATCCGAAAACGCCCCGCAGCGATAGCTACGTGTACTTGCCGTCCGGAGTCCAGGCGCTTCTTCAGGAGTGGAGGGCCTGGCGCGGCGACAGTCGGCCGGAAGCCTTCATATTCCCGTCGAAGCGGGACACGCGCTACGATAACTACCTCAAACGTGTCCTGAAACCAGCCCCAGAGGTGGTCGGCTTGGAAGGTATCACGCATCAGATGCTCCGCAGGTCGTTCTCTACGATGGCGCTGGATTCGGGTGCGTCGCCGAAAGATGTTCAAGGCCAGATGCGGCACACCGATGCTAGGATGTCCCTCTATTACGGCAGGGTGATTCCTGCGAGCGTGAAGCAAGAGGTCAACAAACCCGTCGATCAGATGAAGACGAAGATCGAAAAGCAGGACAAAGAGTACGAGCAAACAGAGGCGAAAACCTGGCGAAAACGATGAGATTTCCGCCCAAAACCGCCCACTGACGCAGTTTGGGCGGAGATTGCTACATGCGGAAGCTCTTGAAAGGAAATGGTGGGCGCGACAGGACTCGAACCTGTGACCTCCTGCGTGTGAAGCAGGCGCTCTAACCAACTGAGCTACGCGCCCTCGAGTGGCGGGCAAAATTCGAGTTTATCCGAAAATGCGAGGCGCCGCCACCGCACCCGGCGCGCCAGGCGCGCCACTCGCGTCGCCGGCCGTCTCCCCCTCACCCCTCGATGCTGAGTTCCGCCCAGCCTGGAAGCGTGGCGGGCTTGTTGTTCAGGAAGACAATGCGGCGGGTCTTGGGGAAGGGCAGGTTCGAAGCCAGCGCGCGGTTGTAGATCCCGAATTGCTCGAGGATTTGGCGGTAGTCCGGGTTGGTGGCATCCAGCCAGGAACTCTTGGCGGGAAGACCGGCGCCCCATCCCAGCGAGAGCAGACAAGAGCCTCTCTGGCGGGCGCCGCCAAGCCACTGCTCCAACTCGTCCAGACTCCGGTCGAGCAGGCCCAGGCCGGCCCAGGAGGCGTACTGGCGCTGCAGCGCCAGCAGGCCCGCGGCGTAGACGTTGACGGCTTCGAAAATCCTGGCGCGATTGAAGACTTCGGGCCAGCGGATCGAGCGGCGCACCTCGGGTTGCATGAAAAACGTCTTCTCGCTCCAATCGCCCTCAAACGTGGTGCCGGGAACGGCCATTTCGGCAAACAGCGGAGTGCTCTCCTCGGGACGCGCGCCGTCCACCGCGCCGCGCGGGCTTTGCTTCCAGCCGAGCGCGTAGCCGCCGCCGCGCGGCTGGAGCGTGGAGGTGCGCAGCAGGTAGATCTGGAAACGCGAAGCCGCAATGGGCGCGGAATCTCCGGCGCCGACGAAACGCATGCGGTTCGAACCGGTGGGGCCGAGCGCCTGCTCTTCCACGATTTCGGCGGGACGGCGCGGAACGCGCTCGCCCTTCACGTGGGCCAGCGCGCTTTGCAACATGCCGTCGCGCCAGTGCGCGAACACCATGCCGGTGCGCAGCGAGCCCTTGATGGCGGTTCCGGGGAGATACGGCCCGGCGGCGCCGGTGGCGAAGGTGGGAATGTGCAGGCTCTCGCCGGCGGCGCGATTCCAATAAGTCGAATAGGCGGCGTTTTCGAACGGGATGCGGCGGCCAGCGAAGTTCTGCGCGAAGCCGCCCCAGGAGGCGAAATCGAGCTTATCGGCCCGCTTGAGCTGCGAGAGATAGCCTTCCAGGCGCGGGCCTTTGGCGAGAAGCCGGAAAATGCGCCACTGGTCCAGCACGTTGACATGGTCCTTCCAGACCATGTAGTCGATGGGGCTCAGCTTGCGGCCGTCGCCGACCAGCAGCGGGGTCAGGCATTTGAGGCGGTAGCGCATCAGCTCACCTCGTTAGCGCCGGGCAGCGGTATGGAAAGCGCGAATCCGGCGCGGAACACGGGGTGGGTGAAGCCGTCGGGAGCGACGTCGGCGGCCGATCCGCGCGGCGCTGCCGCGGCGTAGAGTACCGACCCTTCAGCCACCATTTGGATTTCCTTTTTAAGCTCGCCGGAACCGGCGGGGCTGTCCACGCGGCCCGAGCGGGCCAGCACGACATAGTTGCCGCGACGCCAGTCCACGGAATCGTCCGGCGCGGGAGTGAACAGGGAGAGCAGCCAGTGGGCCTGGGGCTGGCCAGGCGCAGGGGGAACGGGCTCCGTGACCGTCTCGGCAGCAATCGGCACTTCGGGTTCGGGCGGCTGGGCCGGAGGCCAAAGGCCAAGGGCCAGGGGAGCAAGGGCCGTAATGGACTCAGCAGCAATGGCAACTTCGAGTTCGGGCGGCGCCGGCTCGCTAACAGGCTCCGGTTCGGGAGCGAGCGGTTCGGGAGCAGGCTTCTGCGAAGGCCCAAGAACCAGGTCGGGCAGGGTGCCGTCGGTAAACTCAGGCGGCTCGGAGCGGCCCCAGCCGCGAGAGCGCTCGCCCCCGAAACCAGTGTCGGCCAAGAGGCGGAATGCGGCCTTGATGAGCTCCAGCCAGCGGCTGTGGGCGGCTTCGTCCTGGAACGAAACAATGGTCCAGAGGCCCGCGCCGGGGCGGAATTCGGTGCATGCGATGGAGTGGCGCTCGGCGGCGCCGGTGAGGCGGTCCACCGCGGCGCTCCAGCGGACGCCCGTGCGGAATGGGCCGGGACGCCCGGCGGGCACCAGGCATTCGCTGGCGCCATCCAGGCTCCAGTGGTTCTCGTCCAGCGCCTCGCCCGCGAGCATCGCCTGCACCACGCCCAGCGGCACGAAGCGGGCGCTCTTCCATCGCACGCGCGCCGACATCAGCGCCGGAGAAGTGGGCGGCCAGATGGTGCGCGGCGGGACCACAAAGGCGATTTCGTCGAGAAACGGGAAACAGGAACTGAAGGAGACCGCGGGCGCGCCGTTGCGGGCCGTAGCGTCCAGCCACTGGCCGAGCGTACCGAGCCGCGCCATGGCCGAAGCCACCGCCGAGTAGAGCGAATCGCTGTGATAGATGGCGTCCACCCGGTTGCGCGCGCCCGAATCGGTCCCGATGCGCCACGGGCCGGCGGGACGGAGTTTGACGACCAGTCCCGGGTTCATTACTCCTCGCGCAGGAATGAGAAGGCGGAAGCAGCCACGGCGGCCTGGATGACGGCCAGGGTGGGTCCCGTGCCGATTTCCTTTTCCGGAGCGCCCGACGCGTAGTAGTTCTTGCCGCGCCAAACCAGCCGCAGGTTGGAGAAGCTCACCCGCCCGCTGCCGCGCGCGCCGCCGCCGCCCAGGGAGTCGTCCTCGAGCAGCCGCAGGCCTTCGAGCACGCGCTGGAACAGCGGCGCGTCCTCTTCGCAGAGCACGTCCATCACCAGGCGCGTCTTGAAGCGGGCGCCCGAGGGCACGCGCTCCAGCGTGCGCGGGTTGGCCTGCGAGGTGATGCGGTCGATGGCGTTCTCGCTCTTCACTTCGGTGAGCTCGTCATCCAGGTTTTCGCGCATCTGCGGGGTGATGCTGTCGGGGTCGAGCGGCGCGTCGAACACCGCCAGCCGCGCTGGCGTGGCCTGGGTGGTCTCGAGGGTTTCGCCCTGCACACGCTCCATGCGGCCGGGATTGCGGCCGAACAGGAGGCAGATTTCGTCGTCGGGACGGTCGCTCTGGTGGATGCGCACTTCCTGCCCCTTGCGGCGCGAAAGATACACCAGCTCGGCGGGCACGGCCAAGCCGGAGGTCTGCTCGAGCAGAGAGCGGATCTTGCCGCGCAGGGAACTGCCCGGCACGTAGGGCCGGCCGAATGCGTCCTTGACCACGGGGTTATCGGAGCCGCCGATCTCCAGCGAGCCTTTGCCTGCACCGACGTGCAGGCCGGTTTCGCAGCGCATTTCGCCTTCGAGGATCAGCTTGCCGATGAGTTTCAACTCGGTTTGGGTGGTATGTGCGCTCATGCTTTACTCGTTGTAGGCCACGATGGCCTCGAAAAGGTCCTTGAAGCGTTCGTAACCGCGGATATCGTTCTTGCGCGTGACCTGGAGCAGCAGCTTTTCGAGCTGATCGAGGCTGCGCAAGCCGTGGCGCGCAATGGTGTAGGCGAGGCGCGCGCGCAGCATGACGAACTCGTGCTGGCGCTCGCTTTCGGGGGTGCGGACGGCGCGGCGCACGGCGCTGTAGAGACGCCGCAACTGGCTCTTGGTGCCGGAATCCATGTCGCGCATGCGGCTGACGATGGAGTGCGCCTGGTTGTCCAGGTAGAGGCTGTCGCCCATCAACTTTTCGAGCTCGATTTCGGGCGGACCCTCGAGGCGGCCGCGGTCGAAGCCGCGGCGGTCGCCGCGATCTCCACCGGGGCGTTCACCGCCGGAGCGCTCGCCGCCCGGGCGTTCGCCGCGTGGTCCGGCCCCATGGGGCGCCCCCTGCGCGCCGCGACCTTCCCGCGGGGGACGCGTTTCCTTCTTCTGCTCCTGCTCTTGTGCCATGTGCTAAACCTCTGTCACCAATCTGGCCCACTCGAGGGCCACCAGGCCCGCGGGCCGCAGCTTCACTTCCGCCGATCTGCGTCCCACCATCTCGCTGATCAGGTGGGTGCGCAGCTTTTGGAATTCGCGATCGCGCGTGCCGCTGAGAATCCGGTTGAAACGGCGCTGGAAGCGCCACGTGCGCTGGAGATCTCCGGCGCCCTCGCCGTAGGCTTCCCGCCGGTAAAAGCTCCGCAATTGATACAGGAACTGCCGCGACATGCGGAAATCGTGGACCAGGCGCGTCACGGTGTCCTTGAGCTCCGCGGCGTCCGCCAGGCGCCGCCACTCCAAAATGCGGCCCAGCAGGTAGATGCAGTCCTTGTCCGCGGACTTCGCCAGGTCCAGGTTGCGGCCGGCCTCCTCGTACACCGCAGCCAGCGGATGGTAGGTCTCCGGAGCCAGCGCCATGGCCATGGAAATGGTCTTGCCCTCGGCGCCCGGATAGTCCTTCAGGTTCTCTTCGGTGAAGCGGTGGAAGAGCCGCTGCATTTCGCGCGCCAGAGCGATGAGCGCGTCCCAGGAGCCGTAGACCGCGAAATCGTCGCCGCCGGAATAGATGATGCTGACTTTGCGCCAGAACTCCGGAAGCGAGCACAGAACTTCCAGCTCGCCGGCGAAGAACTGCTTGTAGAGCACGGAGAGTGGCACGTGCTCTTCGATGCTGTGGACGCGGCGGAGGCGCAGTCCGAAGTTATCGACGTCGCCGCGCAGCACGCCCCAGATGGAGCGGCCTTGCGCGCGGCGGGCCAGGGTTTGCACCGGCGCCGCCGACTTGCCGTCGTCGGAGGGCGCCGCATGGCGCGCCAGCATGATGCCATCCGGCGAAAGATTGGAAGTGAGGCTCCAGGCGTGCTTCCCTTCTCCCGGCGTCACCTTTCCCGGAGTTTCGGGCGACCAGGCGACGTGCGACGCCTCGCGCAGCCTGGCGCCCAGTTCCTTCGCAAAATAGTTGTCGGCCGCGGAATCGGACGCGCGCACGCGCGGCTCAAAGACTCCGGGGCCGGCATGGGCCAGCGGGGCGTTGCGTTTGCCCAGCAGCTCGTCGTTGAGGCGCTTGCGGATGACGGCCCAGTCGCCCAGGTTGTCGGTGACGCCCCAGATGAGTTCCACGATGCCGGAACTCAGTTCGGAAACCTGACGCGCCGCCGCCCCCAGAAAACTCTCCGCGGCCTCGCGGAATTCCCCGGGCAGCACCACCAGGAACTGGCCGCCGCCGCTCGAACCAAGCAGGATACGCGCCAGCCCCAACTCCGCCAGCAGCGCCCGCGGCAGCACTTCGCACAGCAACGTAATCCACTGCGACCGTCCGGCAAGAAGATCTTCGCCGTGCCCGGAGGGCGCCCCAGGGGGACCCCACCGCGCGGAACGTCCTTCGGCGGGAGGGGCCAAAAGGAACTCTTCCGTGCCCAAAATTTTACCTTGAAGAAGGATCTGTTCGGGCATCGAACCAGACAAGCCTTGAGAAACCCTAACTTTAGCACAGAATCTTGAGAACATCGGCGGCGCCGGCCAACCCTATTTTCAATGGCAAGCACGCGAGTAATAGCGGCGGTTGTACTGATTTCAGCGGGTTTGGCCCAGTGGGTGCCCTGGACCCTTTGTTCCGGCCAGACGCGTCCGGCGCCTCCGCACCAGCGGGAGGCCCCGCCCAAACCCGCAGTTCAGCAGCCGGGGAAGCCCGCGCCGTCCGATGTGCTGCTGGAAGCGGCCATTCGCGCCAAGTTCGCCAAGTCCAAGATCAATGCGGACAAGTTCCAGGTGCATGTGCAGGGCGGCGTTGCCACCATCGAAGGCCGCACCGACGTGACGCAGCACAAAGGCGTGGCCACGCGCCTGGCGAAAACCGGCGGCGCGCTGGCCGTGAACAACCACGTCCAGATCAGCGATGCGGCCAAGGAAAAAGCGGCGGCCAACCTCGAGAAGGGACGCCGGCGCGCGCAGATCAAGCGCGGTGACGCGCGCTCGGACACGCGCCAGCCGCAGAGCCGCTGAACGTCGCGTGATAAACTGAGGGGAAACGCCGAGCCTTGCTATGAAATTCCTAAGTGTGTTTGTATTTGCCTGCTGCAGCGCTGTGTGGGCGCAGACCGCGCCGGCGCCGGGCCCAGGGGGCACCGCGGCTCCTCAGATGCCCGACATTCCGGACCAGACCACCATCGCCGTGTTCGACGATGGCGTGCAGTTCACGATGGCGGACTTCAAGAAGATCATTGCGGTGCTGCCGCCGGACAACCAGCCGTTGGCGATGCGCGACCGCAAGACCTTCCTGCAGCAGTGGGCATTCATGCGGAAACTCGCCCAAATGGCGGAAAAGCAGAAGCTCGACCAGGAAAACCCCGCCAGGGAACAACTGGAATATTCCCGCCTGATGATCCTGAGCCAGGCCAAGCTGGCCGAGGCCCTGAATTCGTTGACCGTGGAACCGGCGGAAATCGTCAACTTCTACGACACCAATAAGGAGCGCTTCAAGGAGATCCGGGTCAAGACCATCTACGTGTCGTTCGGCAATGGCGGGAAAGCGCGGACCGAGGACGAGGCCATGGCCAAGGCCACCAAGCTGCTGGCCGACATTCGCGGCGGCGCGGATTTTGTGAAGCTTGTGAAGGAGAACTCGGAAGATGAAACCTCCAAAGCCAAGGACGGCGATTTCGCCACGCTGCGCCGGAATGACAACATCCCGGATGCGATCCGCACGGCCGTGTTTTCCCTGAAGCAGGGCGAAGTGTCCGAGCCGGTGCGGCAACCCAACGGGTTTTACCTTCTCCGCGCCGACGAGGTCCGCTACCGCCCCCTCTCGCAGGTTCGCGACGAAATCTTCACGCAACTGAAACAAGAGCACTATGGCCAGTGGCTGGAGCAGACCAACAAAGATACCAAAGTGGAATTCACCAACCCGGCATTCCTGGGCGACGCAGCGGCCCCTCCCGCCACCGGCAAGTAGGGTCCGGGCATCCGGCTGCGCACGGACAGGTTGCCCCGCCCCTACTCGATGGCGACTTCAATGGGGATGACCTGGTTGGTCTGCTCGACCTGAATGCTGAGGACGCCGGACTTGGCGCCATAGCCGGCCTGAACGGTCAGCACGGCTTTTTCCCCTGCGTTCAGGACGGTACGGTCGAGCTTCACCTCCACGCCGGGGACCGACCCCGTCAGGGAGATGTTCATGGCTCCCGGGGCGCTGTTGGTAATGGTCACCTGCTCGGATTCGCCTGCCTTCAACGTCACCGACGCCTTGTCCGCCTTCACCAGCTTGTAAATGAAGTCGGGGACGGTGGTGGGAATAGCGGGAATGGATCTGGACGAGGGTGCGGTTCCGGATTCACGGGGCGGGCCGGGAGTCATCTTGCCGAAGGGTGTCATGCGCAGAGACTCGGGGTCCACGTACCAATACCAGGTGCCGTCCACCAGCTTCCAGGTGCTAGGGGTGGGAACTTTCATTGGTCTGCCGAAGAAGCCGGGCAGCATGATGGGCTGCTCGCACAGCACAGTCGCTTTGGCGCGCGTGAAATTGTCGGAATAGTCGATGCGCGTGATTTCGAAGCTGAGGTACTTGATCTTGTTGCTGCTGTAGTAGAAATCCTTGGTGTCTTCGGCGACCCAGGCTTCAGCCTTGCGGAATTCGCCCTTCACATGCAGATCGTAGAACTCGCTCATGCGCGCGCGCAGCGCCTGGTCCACATCGGCGGGCGGCTTGTTAACGACGTCGCCGGCGTTCTGGGCAAACGATCCCGTGGCAAAAATAGCAAGCAGGATAAGACGGAGCATGCTCTTACATTATATTCGAAGCTTTCAGCCCTCAGCTTTCAGCTTTCAGCTAAACCCCCGGTGGTGGCGCTGCTGTTTTAGCTGATCGCTGATCGCTGAAAGCTGAGAGCTAATAGCTTCTAGCTTTGCAACCGATAAGAGGATAGGATAAGAACGGTATTCATCGATGCCGGCAACGGTGGTCCCCGTCAACGCGCGCCGTCAGGGCGCCTACGTGCTCCTGGAGGCCGCTCTGCCGGGACGGCTGCCGCTGAATATCGGCGTCCTGTTGATCGACCCCGCAACCGACCGGGGTTGGGTACGTATGCGCGCGCGCTACCACGATCTTGCCGATTCCGAAGACGCCGAAGTCCTGGAGGCGCTCGAAGAAGACATCCGCCGCAAGGTGTCCGAGACCGGCGCCGAGGCCTACCTGCGATCGCTCGAGGATTCCCTTTCCAACGTGGTCGGCGTCAGCGAGCGGCAAATCGTGGAGAAGGTGGACGCCTTTTCCCGCGTGCTCGACCGGCTCTACGGCGAACACGTGGAAAAACTTGCCGTCGAGCCGTTCCGCACGCATGTGCCGCTTTACAGCCTGCGCGCGGCCGCCGGCGGGCTGGGTGAAGAAATGCAATCCGAGGCGGAAGACTGGGTGCGCGCGCCCGAAGGCATGCGGCTCGACCCGTACCTGTTCGTGGCGCACGTGGTGGGCAACTCCATGGAGCCGCGCATTCCCGATGGCAGCCTCAACCTGTTCCGTTTCCATCCCGCCGGCTCGCGGCAGAACAAGATCCTGCTGATCCAGCGCTTCGGCGTGATGGATGAGACCGCCCGTTACACCGTCAAGAAGTACACCAGCCGGAAGGCCTTCACCGGCGAAGACCAGTGGCGGCACGAACAGATCCGGCTGGAGCCGCTGAATCCCGACCACCAAGCCTGGGACGTGGAGCCGCAGGATTTCGCAGTAGTCGCCGAATGGATTTGCGTCATCGAGTGAAACCGCCGGTCTCCCGTCTGTTGCTGGCCTGGTACCGCGCCGGGCATCGCGATCTGCCCTGGCGGCGCGTGTCCGATCCGTACCGCATCTGGGTTTCGGAAGTCATGCTCCAGCAGACCCGGGCGCAGGCGGCCATCCCTTACTACCAGCGGTTCCTCGAATGGTTCCCCACGGTCGCGGCCCTGGCATCGGCGGGCGAAGAAGAGGTCCTGACGCTGTGGAGCGGCCTCGGATATTACTCGCGCGCCCGCAATTTGCTGCGCGCCGCGCGGCAGGTCGAGGCCGCGGGCGGGTTCCCGCGCGATTACGACGGCATCCGCGCGCTCCCCGGCGTGGGCGATTACACCGCCGCGGCCATCGCCAGCATGGCGTTTCAACTGCCCTACGCGGTGGTGGATGGCAACGTGTTGCGGGTGGTGGCTCGCGTCGAGAACGATGCCGCCGACATCGCATCGCCGCCCACCCGCGAGCGCTTCCGCGCCGTGGCGCAGGGCTGGCTCGACGCGCGCCACCCCGGGCTTTTCAACCAGGCCCTCATGGAACTCGGCGCCACCGTCTGCCTGCCCGGCAAGCCGCGCTGCGGGGTTTGCCCAATCTCCTCGCTCTGCCGCGCGCGGGAAAGTGGCACCGTTTTCGAGTTGCCCGTCAAGCTCCGTAAGACCAAGCCGGTGCGTATCGCCGGCGCCCTTCTGCTGGTGCGCAAGGGCCGGCGCATCCTGCTTCGGCGAAGCGAGGCTGGCGCGCGCCGTATGGCCGGTTTCTGGGAACTGCCGGCGCCCCAAGACCTGCCCGGCGCGCAGACCGGGGCCAGCCTCGGCGAATTCCGCCACACCATCACGCATCGCCACTACACCTTTACCGTGCTGGACGCCACCCCACCGCGCCCTACGGGCCCGGCCAGCCCCCAGTTTCGATGGTTCGACCCCGCGGCACTCACTCAAATTCCTCTCAGCACCACGGCTCGAAAAGCGCTGAAGCTGGCCGGAATCCTTTGACCGAGTTACCATGGCTCGGTGGAGCAATTCGCGCTCGAATTCGAGCTGGCCCCGCAGCGCCGCATCTATACCGTTAGCGAATTGAATGCGGCCATTCGCAAGGCGCTGGATGCGGAATTCCGGGACGTCTGGGTTTCGGGTGAGATCTCCGGCCTGAAGCTGGCCTCCAGCGGCCACTACTACTTCACCCTCAAGGAACGGGAATCCCAGGTGAAGTGCGTGGCGTTCCGCCCCGCGCACCGCTACTGGAAATTCAGGCCCCAGGACGGCCTGGCGGTGCTGGCGCGCGGCTCGATCGATGTCTACGAACCCCGCGGCGAATACCAGTTGCAGGTGGAGACGCTCGAACCGCAAGGCGTGGGCGCGCTGCAACTGGCTTTCGAGCAGCTCAAGCGGAAGCTGGCCGCCGAGGGACTGTTCGCTCCCGGGCGCAAGCGCCCTCTGCCGCGCTTTCCGCGGCGTATCGGAATCGTCACCTCGCCGCGCGGTGCGGCCATTGCGGACCTGGTCCAGGTTCTTTCGCGCCGCTTCCCGGGACTGCACATCCGCCTCTTCCCCGCGCTGGTGCAGGGCGAGGGATCGGTGAACGAAGTCTGCCGCGGCATCCAGTTCTTCAGCCAGTCCCAGTGGCCGGATCTCATCATTGTGGGCCGCGGCGGCGGATCCCTCGAGGATTTGTGGACCTTCAACGAAGAAGCCGTGGCGCGGGCCATCGCCGCCTGTTCCGTGCCGGTGGTCTCGGCCGTGGGACACGAAACCGACGTCACCATCGCGGATTTCGTGGCCGACCTGCGCGCGCCCACGCCTTCGGCCGCCGCCGAAATGGTGGTCCGCACGCGCGAGGAGCTGCTCGACCGAATCGCCGCCGCGCGCGCCAAGAGCACGCAGGCGGTGCGCTATCGCCTGGCCATGCTGGAGCGCCGCCTGCGGCAGCAGGGCATCGATCGCGCGCTCAGCGCGCTTCACCGCCGCGTGGGCCGCGGCCTGCAAAGCATCGACGAGCGGGAATACCGTCTGCGAGAGTGCATCCGCTCGGAACTGGATGCGCACGCTCGCGCGCGCCGCTCGCTCGATGCGCGTCTCCAGGGTTGCGACATCCGCTTGCGATTGGCGCGCAACCGTGGCGCGCTCGACCGGCTTATGGCTCAGCTCTCGACGCTAAGCCCGCTGCGGATTCTGGAGCGCGGCTATGCCATCGTCTCCGGCGAGGCGGGCATTTTGAAAGACGCAAGCGCCGCGCCGCCGGATTCCGCCATCCACGTGCGCCTGGCCAAGGGCGAACTGGATGCGGTGGTGCGGCAGTGGACTACGCGTACTTGAGGCCGAGTCCGTCCATGATGCCTTTCATGTAACCAAATGCGAACACCTTGCCGCCGATGGTGTATCCGGAGGCCCGGCCGTTCTGCGCTTCGCCGGCCAACGCCGGGGCATGATCCGGGCGGATAGGGCCGACGAAACCGGCCTTGCTGTAAACCTCGAGCATCCGCACCATATCGGTGGGTCCGTTGTCGTGGAACGTTTCGTGGAAGTGGTTCGTGTCGCCCTCGATGTCACGGAAATGCACGAAGAAAATCTTATTGCGGTTGCACCAGTCCTTGGCCAGGGTATAGATGTCCTCCTTCATCAGGACGAAATTAGCCTGGCAGAACGTGATCCCGTTATACGGGCTGGGAACCATGTCCATGACGCGCTCGTAAGCCTTCCGGCTGATGATGATGCGCGCGATACCGCGGAGGGGACTGATGGGCGGATCGTCCGGATGGAGCGCCATCTTGACCTTGAACCTGTCCGCCACGGGCATGACCGCCTTGAGGAAGTACTCGCAGTTTTGCCACATCTTCTCTTCGCTCACCTCGCCCCAGCGGGTGGGCCCCTGGGCCTTGGAGGCCTCCAGGTCGAATTCGCTGGTCAGGGCGCCGCCGCGTTCCTTGATGTCCTGCCTGGTGCGCGTCCAGCCCAACCCGGCCATGAAGTTGTAGCAGATCATGTTGACGCCGATCTTGCTCAACGCTTCAATCGCCCACTTGGTGTTTTCGATCTCCTCATCGCGTCCTTCGGTCCCCAGCTTGATGTTCTCGAAGGGGACCGGGTGACCTTCCACTCCGGCGATCTGCATGCCCACGGCGGCGAACGCATCCTTCTGCTTTTGCAGGGTCTCCAGGTACTGTTCCTTGCGGACGCGGCCCAAACCGCCGCCCGCGATTACCCAGTTGAGGCCCACCTGTTTGCAAATGGTCACATCGGTGCTCGTCGGGTTGCCGAGCAATTCCGTGAAATAAAAACAGCCCTTATTGTTCGACTTCTTGGTGGTCATCGCCGGCGCCGGCAACGCCGTGCCCGCACCGGCCAGTGTGGCAACCGACCCCTGAATCATCTTGCGGCGGGAAAAATCCATGAACATCACCTCACGTAGATGCTACCATCGCGCTCATTACTCCGACATCAGTGCTTCCACGTGCGCAGCGGCGGCGGAGGCCAGCCCATCCAGGTTGTAGCCGCCTTCGAGCACCGAGACCACGCGCCCGGCGGCGTGGCGCGCGGCGATCTCCATGACGGCGCGCGTGAGGTCCGCGAAATCGCGGTCGGTGAGAGTGAAGCGGCCCAGCGGATCGCCGAGGCGCGAATCGAACCCCGCCGAGATCAGCACCAGGTCCGGCCGAAACCGTTCCGCGGCCGGCGCCAGCGCATTCTCGATTGCGCCGAGAATCTCCTTTCGCCCCGAGCCCGCCGGAAACGGGAAGTTCATGGTGGTCCCTTCGCCCGCGCCCTCGCCGGTCTCATCGGCGCGCCCCGTTCCCGGGTACAGCGGCCACTGGTGCGTGCTGAAGTAGAAGACTGTGGGGTCGGAGTAAAAAATATCCTCGGTGCCGTTGCCGTGGTGCACGTCCCAATCCACAATCAACGCGCGCTCCAGGCCATGCCGGCGCTGCGCATAGCGGGCCGCGAGAGCCGCGTTATTGAATAGGCAGAATCCCATCCCGCGGCCGGCAGTGGCATGATGGCCGGGCGGCCGCACCGCGCAGAAGGCATTGCGCGCCCTGCCCGTCGCCACCGCGTCGACGGCGTTCAGTACGCCGCCCGCCGCCTGGGCCGCGACGTCCCAGGAATTCGGCGCGATATCGGTATCGCCGGTGCTCAGGCACGGGCGTCCCGAGAGCACGTCGTGCTTCGCCGTTCGCAAGTATTCCGGGGTGTGGCACAGCAGCAGTTCCTCCTCGGTAGCCGCGCGCCGGTCTACGCGCGACATTCGCTCGAGCAGGCCCGCCTGCCGCAAACCCCACATTACGGCATCGAACCGCTCGGGCCGTTCCGGATGTTCGCGCCCCGCCAGGTGTTCGCGGAAAATGGGGTCGGCCAGCAGCGCGGTAGCAGGTTCCACGAGAAACAATATAGCAGGCGCGGCAACTGGGCCGCCGAGCTTGTCTTCCGCCGCCTCGCTTGCGGCTCATTTCAACCATTCGGTGAGCGCAATTCCGCTGCCTTCGATGATCGCCCGGATGGTGCCAAGCGGAAGAACATGACCACGATGATAGGCCACAATGACCTGCTTCGCGGTAGCCGGATTTCGCCACTTCTGATGGCTCCCGGATTGTCCGACCAGCAGAAAGCCGTGATGCCGAAGGATGTTGATCACCTGGTCGGAAGTGAGCCGCGGCGTGCCGCGATCACCCAATCGTAACCTCGGCGAGCTTTGCATTTTCAGGCAGTTCGATATCGCCAGGCGCAAGGTAGAGTTCGATAGCTTCTCGGATGTTCGCGCGGGCTTCGTCCTCGGTTTCGCCAGCAGACGCGCAACCGGGGAGTTCGGGGCACACCGCCGAGTAGTCACCGGTCTCGGGATCATGTTCCAGAACGACTCTGAATGTCATACCAACAGTATAGGGCCGCTGCCACGGCCTGCGGAAACTGCGGGCTTCCCCAGGGTTGTTAAGCACCCCCAGGCGGGTGGTCCGCGCCACCCGCGGTAAAATCGTTACATACCAAGCAGTGAAACGGCTAGCATCCACCACCCTCTTGCTTCTGCTTCTTACCGCGGCCGGCCAGGCGCAGGCAACCCCCGTCATCCTTATATCGGTCGACACGCTCCGCGCCGACCACCTGAGCGCCTATGGGTATACCCGCGTCCGTACGCCCAACATGGATTCGTTCGCCGAGGTCCAGAAGTTGGCGGATCCGCTCCAACCCATCGCGGTGAGCGGTACCATTGGTCCAGGAGAACGCGATGCCTGCTGCTCCAACCGCTTTAGATCAAATCGTAAGTCAACTCCGACTGCCCGAAGACCCTGATCACAACAAATTCCGCACGTTTAAGACCATGGATGAGGCAAGGGACTATATCGGGCAGCAGCTAGTATTCTGGAGACCGATTACTGGCGGCGCGCAAATTGCTAACAATTACCAGCAGGCGCTCAACTTGCTGAATAAGGCCGCCGCACAGGACTTGGGCCCTAACGTTAGCCAGGAGATCACGCAACCGCTGTGGAGACTTCAGCAGCAGAGATATGGCTTCATTTCATCGGAAAGTCCGGTCGCGGCATTCTTGGCACAGTTAGAGAAGAGGAGCCCCGAGATGGCTCGTGCTGCTATCAGCTACTACGACGGCACCTGGACTAGCCGCAATTGGACGGCCAACAAAGAGCGCTGGCATGGCCTTCGTTGTTGCCTACAATCCACCCTCGGTGTTTAACGATACAAAGGTTACACTCAGCGGGATCAAAGGGGCGGTCCTCATTGGAGCGGGGATCTCCATGATGATTTATCTGGTTAACCTGTTCGTCCGATTGTGCATCAGCTCTTTTCATCTCGCTCGTGACGCCCGCGAACGGTATCAGCTTACATACGTCTTCTTGGCCTTAATCAAGGACCAAGCCATTCAGCCAGAGGACCGGCAACTGATTCTCTCGTCACTGTTCAGCCGAGCCGATACTGGCCTTCTCAAGGGAGATGCGGGTCCAACAATACCAACGCCGCTCGGAGCGCTGTTCGACGCTGTGAGGCCCGGAACCAAGCAGTGAAACGGCTAGCATCCACCACCCTCTTGCTTTTGCTTTTCGCCGCGGCCGGCCAGGCGCAGCCAACCTCCGTCATCCTTATATCGGTTGACACGCTCCGCGCTGACCACCTGAGCGCCTATGGGTATACCCGCGTCCGCACTCCCAACATGGATTCGTTCGCCGAGCAGGGCACCCTGTTCACCCAGGCCGATTGCCAGGTCCCTCTGACCCTTCCCTCCCACACCTCGCTCTTCACCTCGACTTATCCCTTCGAGAACCAGGTGGAAGAGAATGCCGAGGTCGTCCCGGCGGGCGCGGTCACGCTGGCTTCCGTGTTGCGGTCGCACGGTTACCGCACGGCGGCATTTATCGGCAGCGTCTTTCTGGAACGTCAGGTAGGGATCGACCAGGGCTTTGACTTCTATGACAGCCCTTTCAACTTCGAGGCGTTGTCGCCCATGTCCGGCTCGATGTTCTTCGGCGCTGCCTCGCACAACCCGTCGGTGGGGAGGGATCGGCGCGATGGATCCCTGGTGCTGCGCGCCGCGCGCCAGTGGCTCGCGGCCAACCGCGGTCAGCCGGTCTTTGCCTTCGTCCACCTCTTCGACATGCACAAGCCGTATGCCACCAGCTACGATGCGCAACTGGCTTACGTCGACCGGCTGCTGGGAGGGTTCCAACAGGCGCTGAGGCAACTGGGGTGGTGGGACCGGTCCCTGGTGGTCCTGCTTTCGGACCACGGCGAGAGCCTCGGGGAGCACGGCGAAGGCAGCCACGGCTACTTCATTTACGAAAGCAGTTTGCGCGTGCCGCTCATTTTTCACTGGCCGTCCGGGGCGGCGAGCTACGCAGCGCAGGTGAGGGATCCCGCCGGGTTGATCGATGTGGCGCCCACCATCCTGGAGTTTCTGCGCCTGCCCGTGCCGCCATCGTTTGAAGGAACCAGTCTGCTCGCGGCGCATGGCGCGGTCTATGGCGAGAGCCGGTACGCGCACGATGCGTTCGGATGGGCGCCGCTGCGCAGCCTGCGGGCCGGCGCGTACAAATACATCGGGGCGCCGCGGCCGGAGCTTTACAACCTTGACGCCGACCCGCGTGAGCAGCATAACCTGTTCGTCAAGGGATCGCCGAAGGCACTGGAGCTCGAAGGCCAATTGGCGAAGTTACTGGCGCGCTACGCCCCCAAGCGTCCCGCTTCCTCCAGCGATCAATCGCCACAAACGCGAGCGCTGCTGGATTCGCTCGGCTATCTCTCCGCCGGACCGCGCGCCGCACTGGGCGGCTCGGGAGCGGATCCTAAGGACCGGCTGCCGGAATACCGGCTCTATGAGGACTCCCAGGTGGCGCTCTTCTACCGGCGCTTGGACGAGGCCATTGCCATCCTTAGCCGGCTGCTGGTTCGCGATCCGCACAACACCCTGGCGCGCCGCGACCTGGCCGGAACCTACGTGGAGCTGAAGGACTACGCCAAAGCGCGCGCCAACTTTCAGCAGGTTCTGGCGGTAGCGCCCGACGACTACGTGACGCAATTCGAACTCGGCATCTCCGACGAACGCCTGGGCTTGCTGAAGGAAGCCGAGGAACACCTCCAGGCAGCCTGCCGGATTGCCCCGGAGGCGCAGCAGTGCCGCCGCGAGCTGGAGACCGTGGAACAGAAGATGAAGTGACCGGGATCACTCCCGGCAGATGCCACGCTCACTGCGGCGGATGAAGTTCACAAGCTGGAGCGTTTCGGGTGTGGGGATCTCAGTTTCGATTTTCGCCAGGGCATCTTCCAGCTTCAGGCCGGAACGGTAGAGCAGTTGGTACGCGCTCTTGAGGATGCTGATGCCGGGCGCTGTGAAGCCGGCGCGCCTCAGGCCTACCAGGTTGAGGCCTTTGGGCGCGATCTGAAAGCCCGCGTATGTGAAAAACGGCGGGGCGTCCAGGTTGACGCGGGTGTTGCCGCTGATCATGGCGAGACGGCCGATCTTCCCGTACTGGTGCACCAGCACGCCGCCGGAGAGGAACGCCCCGTCTTCCACTTCCACGTACCCGCCGAGCAGCACGCAGCTTGCAATCACCACGTGGCTGCCGATTCTGCAATTGTGGGCGATGTGGCCGGAGGTCATGATGAAATTGTCGTCGCCGATTTCGGTGGCGGACTCGGCAGGCGTGCCGCGCGAGATGGTGAAATGCTCGCGGATCTTGTTGCCGTTGCCGATTCTCAGGTAGCTGCGTGTGCCGGCGAAGTTTTTGTCCAGCGGGTCGGTGCCGAGCACCGTACCGGCGGAGATTTCGTTGCGCTCTCCCATGCTGGTCCAGCGCTTGACGTAAACGTAGGGTTCGAGCACGCAGCCGGCGCCGATGGAGACGTCGCTTTCGATGACGCAGAACTCGCCGATTCTGACGCCGGGCCCGATGGCGGCATCGGGATGGACCCGGGCGGTGGGGGCGGCCACAGCCGATGGATCGAGGGGCATGAATTCGTATGATACGACGGCGCGCCGGCGGCGATATCATGAGGCATGCGAGTTCGCGAATTGGCGGAATGGCTGGGCGCGACCTTTGAAGGCGACGGCGAAAAGGAACTGGCGGGCGTAGCGCCGCTGGAGACCGCGGGGGCTTCCGACGTAGCGTTCGTGGGCAGCCGCAAGGCCGCGCAGCAGGCGGAAAGCTCGGCGGCGGGGTGCCTCATCGTGCCCCTCGAATGGCCTAGTCCGTGCTATCGGACCGTGATCCGGGCACCCGAGCCGCGCACCGCCTGCGCGCGCGCCATGAGCCGGTTTTATCCTACCGCGGAGCTCAAGCCGGGCGTACATCCCACGGCGGTGATCGGCAAGGACGTGGCGATGGGCGCGCTGGTGTACATTGGTCCCCACGCGGTGGTGGGCGACGGAACGCGCATCGGGGTGGCGACCAGCATCGGGGCGGGATCGATTGTGGGCAAGCGCGTGGTGCTGGGCGAGGGCTGCGTGCTGCACCCCAACGTGACGGTGTACGACAACGTGGACATCGGGCGCGGCGCCATTCTGCACTCCGGCGCGGTGATCGGCGCGGATGGGTTCGGCTACGTGATGGAGCACGACCGCTGGCACAAGTTCCCGCAGGTGGGGCGGGTGGAAATCGGCGATTTCGTGGAGATCGGCGCCAATTCGTGCGTGGACCGCGCGGCGCTGGGCGTGACCTCCATCGGCGAGGGCACCAAGCTCGACAACCTGGTGCACGTGGCCCACAACTGCCGCATCGGGAAGCACGTGGTGGTGGCGGCGCAGACCGGGTTTTCCGGCGGGGTGGTGGTGGAAGATTACGCCGTGATTGGCGGGCAGGTGGGGATCGGGGACAAGGCGCGGATCGAATCGCGCGCGGTGCTGGGGTCCGGCTGCGGCGTGCTCACCTCCAAGATCGTGCGTTCGGGAGAAACCGTCTGGGGCACGCCGGCGCGTCCGCTCAAGCAGCACCTCGAGCAGCTAGCCAACCTGGCGCGGCTGCCGGAGCTGCGGCGCGAGTTGGCGGAACTGAAGCGGCGGCTGGCGGAGCTCGAACGGAAGGGGTGATGCCCCCAGGGGCCGCCGAACTAGCCGGCGGCGACCATGCCGGCCTCGCAGGCTGAAGCCTGCGCCACCCGGTTGCGGCCCCAATCTTTAGCCTGATATAACGCGCGATCGGCATCGCGGACCAGGGTGTCGCTGGTGGATACCGAGAGGCCGGTCGAGCCGGAGACGCCGATGCTGCAAGTGACCCGTATGGATTGGCCGCCGACGGCGATGGGATCGCAGGCCAGGGCTTCGCGGAAGCGCTCGGCCTGGGCTTGGGCGGTGACGGTGTCGCAACCCGGCAGCACGATCAGGAACTCCTCGCCGCCGTAGCGGCCGATGGAATCGTAGGGGCGGACGGACGATTTCATGCGCCGGGCGGCTTCGCGCAGCACGGCGTCGCCGGCCAGATGACCGTGCGTGTCGTTGACCAGTTTGAAGTGGTCGAGATCCACCATGAGCAGGGCCACCGGGCGGCGCTCGCGGGCGGCGCGGATCAGCTCGGTTCGCAGCGCGTCCAGGATGGCGGCGCGGTTGAGGAAGCCGGTGAGGCCGTCGTGGGTGGCCTGGTCGCGCAACGCTTCGCGGGCGAGCATGAGTTCCTCCTGCAAGTCGAGGATGCGGCGGCCGGCGCGCAGGCGCACGCGCAGCTCGTGGGTGTTGAAAGGCTTGGTGAGGTAGTCGTCGGCGCCCGCCTCCATGCCTTCCACCAAGTCCTCCGATTCGGTGCGCGCGGTCAGCAACAGGATGTAGATGTAAGGCTCGCGGGCAGCGCCGCGCACGCGGCGGCACAGCTCCACGCCATCCATGCCCGGCATCATCCAATCGAGAATCGCCAGGCGCGGCGCATCGGCCGCTTCCAGGATGCACCAGGCCTCCAGGCCGTCGCGCGCGGCCGCCACATCGTAACCCCACTTGGTGAGCAGGGCGCGCAGCATGGATTGAGAAACGGGATTGTCTTCCGCCACCAGCACTTTCATGCGGTAAGCGGGCTGTCCGGGAGCGCTTTCCACGTTCGGATATTCTTCTCCAACATCCTTATCGGCCTGACAGGCGATTCCCTGTAGGCCGGCGGGTCTACCTCGTGGAGTCGGCGATCTCGATGGTGTGGAGTTCGGAGCCGGGGTGCCCTCTGGGCCCGGCCTCCACGCCCGGCTCGGGCAGCCGCCCGCTCCAATCGAACCAGGCCCACGCGATGGCCGTGAGCAAGCCGAAAGCCCCCGCGACCAGCCCGATGGTTCTGGGACTGGCGTACTGGGAGGCGATGCCGGCGGCGGCCATGGAGACGATCATCACCGACCAGCGCAGCGATTCCATGGTGGCGAAGACGCGGCCGCGATACTGGTCGGGCGTGTGGCGGAGAAGCTGAGCATTGTTGAGCACGGTGGTGACGGCCATGCCCACGCGGGAGAGCATCATGGAGGCCAGCGCGGCGGCGAAAGATTCCACCTGGCTGAAAAGCATGTAGGCCGCCCCGTGCGCCAGGTAAGAAATGGTGACGGCGCGCTTGTATCCGGCGAAACCGGTGTTGCGGCCGATGAGGTGGCCGGTGGCTCCGCCGAGCAGCAGGCCGATGCCGGCGAAGCCCCAGATGGCGCCGATGCCGGACGCGCCGCGGTGGAACACCTGCTCGCCGAACAACGCGAAAAGGATCTGGGCGGCGCCGCCTCCCATGGCCCAGCCAACCGAAATCAGGGCGATCCCCATCATGAGGGGAACAGAGCGCATGTAGATCAGACCTTCGCGGTATTCGTGCCACGGGCGGACTACGGTCGAATCGGTATGGCGTCTGGCGCGAAAGCCGCCGGGCGTGGAAATGCGCCAGATGGCCCCCGCGGAGAAGACGAAGGAAAGCGAATTGATGACGAAGGCCCACTGGTATCCCAGCTTGGCGGCGCTGTAACCGGCCAGCAGCGTGCCGGCGGTTAACGTGGCCCACTGGGTGGTCTGGGTGAGGGAGTTGGCGCTGTGCAGTTCCTCCGCGTTGGCGATGGTGGGGAGGATGGCGGCGCGGCCGCTGGTGAAGAAGGGCGAGGCGAACATGAGCCCGGCGCTGAGCAGATAGAGAAGCCACGGGCGCGGCTGGTGGATGGTGAGAACGAAGGCCAGCGCGAGAACGGCGCGGATGAGGTCGCTCGCGATCATGATGCGCTTGCGGTCGAGGCGGTCGAGAAGCACGCCGGCGACGGGGCCGGCCAGCACGGCGGGGATGGCGCGGGAGAGCATGACGCCGCTCACCACCAGGCCCGAGCCGCCTCTTTCCATGACCAGGGCGAAGACAGCGATGTTGTTGAAGTAGTCGCCGATTTCGCTCACCACCTGGCCCATCCAGGTGTAGCGGTAGTTGCGGTTCTGGCGGAGCAACTCCAGCAGCGTCGTCATGGCGATTTCATTATACTTGCCACCAATCTACAGATTCCCGATGAGATCACGAACTCGCACGCCCAGCGTGTCGGCAATGATTTTGAGCGTCCGCAAGGTCATGCTCTGCTTGCCGTTCTCCAGCCGCGGCGCAAGTCGCGCTTCTCGGCCCATTTCAATCCACATCAAACACGGCTTTCGACGTGGCGGGAGATCCAGACGTCCGCCCCGGTTCGTGGGGGCTCTCGAAGGCAATACCTGTCCGACTGAAGATCACCGCGCCGACTGGATACCGAGTCAGAATCCTCCACATTGCCGGGGATCTTGTAGCGTGGCCGAAGAAAGGCGTTTTGACGGGAGATCGGTACGCCGAGGTTGGCTGGGGCCTGAACACGTCGGGTCTGGAGATTCACCTGGAGCCCACCGTGACGGTTACGTACCGCTTCGAAAAATCGGATCCCGCCAAGAAGCCCTGACACAGTTACACATATCGGGCTCGATGCCCGCGGGGAGTACGCCGTAGAAGTGGATGAACGTGGAAATGCGCCGGTTCGGAGCCGCGAACGTAAGAGAGCGGTTACCGCTAAAGTTCGTGAGACTCGAACACGGACATGGCATCGCCCTGTTCCCCAACGACATACTGTATGGCCGCCGAAACGTGCTGTGGTTTCCATAGCCATCGGGTGCTGCCGTGGCGCGCCCATCGCTTGCGGTCCGGTTCCTCCAGCCGCATGCGATTCAGACGGCGGCTGGCATAAGTCTCGAAATCGTGCATGACCCGCTCCGGCGGAACCTCCGCGTCCACCACCGTGTGCACGTGATTGCTGCGCACATGGGCCGCCAGCAGACTCCAGCCACGCCGCGCACACACCTCCTGAATCGCTTCCAAAACGGCGTCGCGACGGGTCTGGTCCAGATCATAAGGCGCCTGATCCATACGTTCCCGCTCGGCTGCAGCGCGCGCGGAATCCACTTCCAGGATCGGGGTTCCGGGCACATTGTGCTCCTGGTCGACGGAGCCCGATTCGCTGCCGTGCAGGTGGCGTCCGTAGCAGGCGAAGGTGATCAGATAAATCACGGATCGACCCCAATTCTACCGCTCTCTTACGTTCGCGGCTCGGCCTGATGTACCCCTACGCTGGGATTCTCTCAATTGGCCGATGCTTGGATGAATCTCTGACCTCTGCGTCGCGCCCCACTTGCGTTTCGGCTACGAGTTTGATTTCATGGATCGATAAGGAGAGGAATCCATGACCGCAGCAATGAAACGCAGTGTGAAAGCCATTCCCGACGATTCTCACACCGTCACGCCGTACCTGGTGGTCGAGGGAGTACCCAAACTGATCGAGTTTTTGAAACAGGCCTTTGACGCGCAGGAACTGGGTCGCATGGCGCGCCCCGACGGCGGGGTGATGCACGCCGAAGTGAAAATCGGCGATTCGAAGGTGATGATGGGCGAGCCGATGGGCGACTGGAAAGCGAAGCCCTGCACGCTTCACCTGTACGTGGAGGATGTAGATGCCGTCTACCAGCGCGCGATCCAGGCGGGCGGGACCTCGGTGAGGGAACCGGCCGACCAGTTTTATGGAGACCGCAGCGGGGGCGTCATAGATCCGTGCGGCAACTATTGGGGGATCGCCACCCATATCGAAGACGTGTCGCCCGAGGAGATGGCGAAACGCTTCGCGGCCATGGCAGCCCAGCATTAGGAGACTTGAGATCGCATTGCGGCAGGCTTCTATAATGGAACTTCATGCCGCACGACGATCGCGCGATCGCCATTAGCGCTACGTTCACCGCCGAAGCCATTCAGCCAGGATTGGAGTTTTGGGTGCGGGAACTGGGGCTCGATTATGAAATCAGGTTCGCGGGCTATAACCAGCTCTTCCAGCAATTGCTGGATCCAGCGGGACTGTTTGCGCGCAATCGCGCCGGGTTCAATGTCGGGCTGCTGCGGTTCGAGGACTGGCTGCGCGACGGAGGCCCGGCCGGTCTGGAGGAACGCGCGCGGCGGCTGGCGGAGGCGGTCCGCGCGGCCGCGGCATCGTTTTCAGCCCCGCTGATTCTGGCGATTTGCCCGCCCACGCCGAAACACGCCGGCGAGTTTGAGAAGACTGAGCGGGTGTTGCACGAAGGGGTCCGGGACGTGGCGCCGGTGCACTGGATCGCGCCCGCGGATTTCGACGCCCTGTACCCGGTTGCGGAGCGCCACGATCCGCACGCAGACGAATTGGGCCATCTGCCGTACACGCCGGTGTTTTTCGTGGCGCTGGCGACGGCCATCGCGCGCAAGATCCACGCCATCGCGACGCCGCCATTCAAAGCGATCGCCCTGGATTGCGATGAAACGCTGTGGGCGGGCATCTGCGGTGAGGACGGCCCGCGGGGTGTGGTGGTGGACGCCCCGCGATGGGCGTTGCAGGAGTTCATGGCGGAACGGCGGCGCGCGGGCATGCTGCTGGCGCTGGCCAGCAAGAACAACGAAGAGGACGTGACGGAGACGTTTCGCGCCCACCCGGAAATGCCTTTGCAGCTCGAGGATTTCGTCGCGCGGCGCGTGAACTGGGAACCGAAAAGCGCCAACCTGGCCTCCATCGCAGAGGAACTGGGGCTGGGTCTCGACAGTTTCATCCTGGTGGACGATAACCCCAAGGAGTGCAGGGAAGCGCAGGCCGGCTGCCCCGAGGCGCTGGCGCTGCCGCTGCCGGCGCGGGCGGAGGAGATTCCCGACTTCCTGAAGCACGTGTGGGCCTTCGACCGCGCGCGCGTGACGGAAGAGGACCGGCGGCGGCCGGAACTGTACGCGCAGCAAGCCGAGCGTGCCAAGGCGGAGCGCGCGTCGGCCAGCCTCGAGGAATTTCTAGCGTCGTTGCAGTTGGAAGTGGGTATCGCTCCCATGGAACCGGCGCAACTGGCGCGCGTGGCGCAGCTCACCCAACGCACCAACCAGATGAATGCCAGTTGTGTGCGGCGCACCGAAGCGGAGATTCAGGCGTTGCTGGCATCCGGCAAGGCGGAATGCCTCACGGTGGATGTGAAGGACCGGTTCGGAAGCTACGGGCTGACAGGCGTGGTAATTTTCCGTTGCGCGGGCGGCGCGCTGGTGGCGGACACGTTCTTGCTGAGCTGCCGGGTACTGGGGCGGGGCGTTGAGCATCGCATGGTGGCGCGGCTGGGCGAGATCGCGCTGGAGCGGGCCCTCGCGCGCGTGGAGATTCCGTTCGTGGCGGGACAGCGGAACCGGCCGGCGGGGCTGTTTCTGGAGACGCTGCCAGTGGCGGCGGAAGAGGCGGCTCGAGTGAGGTATCGCGTGGGCACGGCCCTCCCCAGACCGGAAGTGGGTGGGACGCGGCCCCAGCCTGCCAGGAAGCGCATCGACTATGTGAAGATCGCCACCGAATTGCGCGATCCGGAGCGGGTGCTCGAGCGCATTCGAATGGCGTCGCAGCGTCCGGTGCCGGCGGGGTGCCCTTTGGGCCCGGCTCCGCCGCGGACGCCGCTCGAACGCGAGCTGGCGGAACTGTGGGCGGGGCTGCTGAACGTGCCGGCGGTGGGCATCCACGACAACTTCTTCGAGCTGGGCGGGCATTCGCTTTTGGCCGTGCAGTTGCTTTCGCGCGTGCGGCAGATTTATGGCGTCGAGCTTTCGCTCGAAGTGGTGTACAGCGGCGCATTCACGGTGGCGGAGCTGGCCAAGGCGGTGGAGCTGAAAGAGATCGAACAGGCCGGCGGAGACTACCGGGAATTGTTGAAAGAGCTGCAAGAGCTGTCGGATGAAGAGGTGCGGGCGCTGCTGGCGGAAGAACGGGATTCTTAGCGGATGCGGATTCTGCTGACGGCGAATGCGTCCTACGAGCCGCCGCGAGGCGGGGCTACGCGCAGCAACCTGGTCTGGCTCCGCCACCTGGCGTCCGCGGGGCACGAATGCCGCATTGTGTGCGGAGGGGGCCAATCGCGTCCGGCCATACTCGCGGTGGAAGATCCGGCGCGCCGGGTCCAGGCGCTGCGCGAGCAGATTCTCGAGTGGCGGCCGGATTGGGTCTTGGTATCGTCGGAAGACCTGGGGCACGCGCTCGTTCGCGAGGCGCACCATTCGGCCCCGGGGCGCGTGGTCTACCTGGCGCATACGCCGCAGTTCTATCCGTTCGGCCCGGCGAGCTGGAACCCCGACCGGCACGCGGCCGAGCTGGTGGCGCGATCGGCGGGAATCGTGGCCATCGGGCGGCACATGGCGGCCTACATCGAGCGCGCGCTGGGCCGCGCGGCGGCGGTGATCCATCCGCCGGTATACGGGGCGGGGCCGTTCGCCAATTACGGGAACTTCGAGCGGGGCTTGATCGCCATGATCAATCCCTGCGCGGTGAAGGGCATTGCGATTTTTCTCGAGACGGCGGAGCGGCTGCCCGAGTATGAATTCGGGGTGGTGCCGGGATGGGGCACCACGGACGCGGACCGGCGCGCTCTCGAGCGCTTGCCCAACGTGCGCTTTCTGCCGAACGTGAAGGACATCGATGAAGTGCTGGCGCAGACGCGCGTGCTGCTGAACCCGTCGCTGTGGTACGAAGGGTTCGGGCTGATCGTGATGGAGGCCATGCTGCGTGGCATTCCGGTAGTGGCAAGCAATTCGGGCGGGCTGGAGGAGGCCAAGCGCGGCACGGGGTACGTGATTCCGGTCCAGACCATCGAGCGTTACGAGCCGGTGTTCGACGAGCACTCCCTGCCGAAGCCGGTGCTGCCCAAAAACGATGCCGCCCCATGGGTGGCGGCGCTGCGCGAGCTTTTGACCAGCCGGAGCGCGTACGAAAAGGAATCGGCGGCGTCGCGGCTGGCGGCCGGGCAGTTCGTGAGCGGGCTGGACGCCGGCGAGATGGAGGCATTTCTGCGCTCGCTTCGGCCGTGCGCCGCGGCCGGCGTGGAGCGGGCGACGATAGAGTCGCTGTCGCCCGAGCGGCGCGCGTTGCTGCTCGAGCGGCTGAGGAAGCGGCGGTAATGCGCATCCTGCTGGCGCAGAACTCGCTCTACTATCCGGCCCACGGCGGGGGCGACAAATCCAACCGGCTGCTGATGGAAGCGCTGGCAGCTCGCGGGCATGCCTGCCGGGTGTCGGCACGCGGCGCGTCGCCCAAGTCGGTGCAGGGCGGGGTGGCGGTGTTCGAGCGCGCCGGCGTGGAGGTGCACACTGTGACCGACGCCAACCTGCGGGCCCATTTTGCGGGCCAGGTGGAGGCGTTCGCACCGGAGATCATCCTGGCTTCGACCGACGATCCGGCGCAGATGCTGTTGGAAACTGCGCTGAGGGCGCCGCGCGCCCGCGTGGTCTACCTGGCGCGCGCCACACTGGCCCTGCCGTTCGGCCCCGACTGCGCATTTCCGGGCGAGTTGAAGACCCAGCGAATCCGCGCGGCCGATGGGGTGGTGGGAGTGAGCCGGTACGTGGCCGATTACATCCGCAAATACGCGAGGATCGACGCCGTGCACTTGCCGATCTCGCTGATGGAGCAGGAGGATTGGCCGGAGATCGGGCGGTTCGACAACCAGTTCGTCACGCTGGTGAACCCGTGCGCGGTGAAGGGGATCGACATTTTTCTGGCGCTGGCGGACGCCTTTCCGGAGACGGCGTTTGCGGCCGTGCCGATGTGGGGCACCAACCCGCGGGACCGGGCGGCGTTGCGCGCGCGGGCCAACGTCACGGTGCTTGAGCCGGAGGACGACATCAACGCGCTGCTGGCACGGACGCGGGTGCTGTTGGTGCCGTCGCTGTGGGCCGAGGCGCGCTCGCGCATGGTGACCGAGGCCATGCTGCGCGGCGTGCCGGTGATGGCGAGCGATGTGGGCGGCATCCCGGAGGCCAAGATGGGGGTGCCGTACCTGCTGCCGGTCAACCCCATTGCCAGGTACCAGACGCGGCTGGACGAGCAGATGGTGCCGGTGGCGGAAGTGCCGCCGCAGGCGACGGGGCCGTGGTGCGAGGCGCTGGGGCGTCTGCTGGGGGACCGCGCACATTGGGAAGAGATTTCGCGAGCCTCGCGCGCGGTGGCCATAGCGTATGCCGCGGGGATCGGCGTGGAGCCGTTCGAAAGGTTCCTCGCGGACGTGTTGCGGCGGCCGAAGCGAGTGGGGCAGGCGGAACGCGATAACGCGCTGTCGCGGATGCCGGGCAGGTCCGCGCTGGACAGCCTGTCGCCCGAGAGACGTCGCCTGCTGGCGCTGCGGCTGCGAAACCGGGCGCTGGCTTCAGCCTGGTTTCCGGGGGCGGATGCGGTGGAGGGGCTGCGCCTGTTCTGGTTTCCACATGCGGGAGGCGGGGCTGCGAGGGCGCCGGCGCGGGCGTTGCGCCTGCCCCACGCTGCCATCTGCCCGGTGCGGCTGCCGGGGCGGGAAGCGCGCATCGCCGAAGCGCCGTTCGAGCGCATGGAGCCGCTGGTGGCGGCGCTGGCCGATGCCATCCGGCCGTACCTGGCGCAGCCGTTCGCGTTTTTCGGGCACAGCATGGGAGCGGCGGTGGCGTTCGAGCTGGCGCGGCTGTTGCGGCGGCGCCGGCAGCCACTTCCGAAGCTGTTGGTGGCGTCGGGCGCGCGGGCGCCGCAGTTTCGCCGGAATTACACTCCTCCGCCGGCGCCTGGCGACGAGCAATTCCTTGAAGAGTTGCCGGCGTTGCGCGCAGACGCGGCGCTGTATCGCAAGTACGCCTATGCGGAAGACTTGCCGCTCGATTGCGCGATCCGCGCTTACGGAGGCGCCGGGGATTCCAACGTGCGGCGGGAGCACCTGGAAGCCTGGGCGGAGCAGACCACGGCATCCTTCGCGGTGCGGCTGTTTCCCGGAGGCCACTTCTACATGCAGTCGAGCCAGGCGGAGTTTCTGGCGGCGCTGGCGGCGGACTTGGAGCAGGCGTGCTGAAGCCGGGCGAGGTGCACGTCTGGCTGGTGCGGCTGGAGGGCGAGACGGCGGCCCTGCGGCGGGAATGCTCGCACCGGGCGTTGCGCGCCCTTCTGGAGATGGTGACCGGCGCGCGGGTAGAATTTGCGGTGGCGGAGAAGGGCAAGCCCTACCTGCCCGGCGCGCCCGAGGTGAGGTTCAACCTGGCGCACTCGCACGACCTGGCGCTGGTTGCGGTGGCGCTCGGGGTGGACGTGGGGGTGGATATCGAACGGCTGCGGCCGCTGCCCGAGTACGCGGCCATTGCGGAGCGGTTCTTTCCGCCCGTCGAGCGGGAGGGGCTCGACGAGCGCGACTTCTTCCGCCGCTGGACGCGAATCGAAGCCAAACTGAAAGCGCGAGGGGTGGGACTCTACGGCGCGGGGGCGGAACTAGGCGGCGAATGGACGGTGGAACCGATCGACGCCGGGGAGCGATTCGCGGCGGCGGTAGCGGTGGAACGGGCGGGGATGCGGGTGGTCAAACAAGATTCTTATCGGCGTTCATCCGCGTTTATCCGCGGCTGAAAGCGGAGGCCTCGGGCCGCCAGCAGCCCGGCCCACACCATCCATCCCAGCCCGCTTGCCGCTGCGGCCCACCAGAACAGCGGCGCCTCAAATCGCATGAGAATCTGGTGTCTCCCGGCGGGCACCGGAAACCCGCGAAACGCCACGTTGGTGTAATAGATCGGCTGCGGCCGGCCATCCACGTAGGCCCGCCAGCCGGGGTAATGCGTCTCCGAGGTCACCAGGTACGCCGGGCGTTGGCTCTCCACCGAGAGCCGTACTTGCTGCAGACCATACTCCGACACTGCGACGGTTCCCGCCGGTTCGCCCGCAGTAGGCGGAGGCCCAGGCACGCCTTCCACAATGGCTTCATGCTTGGGGTCGAAAGCGGGGGATGTCAGCAGCGCCGCGGCTTCCTCCAGACTCCGCGCCGGCCGCAGCCGCGACACCAGGAAGAAGCGCGGCAGCACCGCCTGGTTCTCGTAAATGTAGCCGCCGGGGATGGAGGCCACCTCGCGAAAGGGGCTGCCCGCGAGCCGCTGGGCATCGAGGCGCGGGATCGTAATCACGAATTGCGTGTTCATCAGGCCGATCACCGGCGAACGCAAATCCTCGATTTGATAATAAGCGCCCCAACGCTCGCCCTTGGCGAAGGCAAGCCTGGCCTGCATGGTGCGGTAGATGGCCAACACGTCCGCGCCATTGGCGGTGTAGATGCGGGTAATGGGAGCGGTGGTGGACCACGCCAAGGCGGCATCCGCGGTATCCACACGGGCCGGCGGGAAGCTGGCTCCCGTGAGTGCAAGCATGCGCTTCAGCGTCTCCGGGCGCCCGTCGATATGCGTACGGCCCACGCCCGGTTCCGCGGCCACCGGGTAAGCGTTCATGGGATGGCCGGAACTGACGGCGATCAAATCGACTGCGGCGGCCACCGCCAGCGCGCAAGCCAACCGCTTGTTGGTCACCAGGCGATCGAGCGCGAGCGCCGCCAGCACGGCCAGGGACAGGCACAGCACGGCAGCGGAGATCTCGGGGTGCAGACCGATTCTGATTCTCAATGGAATAAGGTTCAGCACTGCCCTGCCCACCCAGGTGTTGTCGCCCAGCGTTGCGAAAGTGGCGCACAGCAGGAGGATGGCGAACACCCGGTTCAACCTCGCCCGGCGGGCCAGCACCACTCCTGCCAGCCCGAACAACAAGCCCAGGATGCCGCAGTACAGATACATGTAGGTGAGGTCGTTAGGCAGCTTGTACCGCGCCGGCTCGAAGATATGGTAATAGTTGGGCCGCACCAGCGACACCAGCGCGGCCGCAGGCACGCCGCCGCCGGGACCGAGATAGTCGCCGCGAAACTGCGCCACGCTGAGGTTGGTCAGTTGATACGCGGGGGCCAGTTGCGCCAGGCTCAACAGCGCCGCGAAGAGCCACGCCGCGGCGGTCATGAGAAGGATGGCAAGCCGGCCTCCATCGAGGATGGCCAGCAGCAGCCCGAACAGGAAACAGGCCGCAACCACCACCGCCGCGGTTGGGGGGTGACCCGTCAGAACAGTCAATGCCAAGGTTGCCGTCAGGAGCAACGCCGCGCGCCAGCTCCGCTCCTTGTGCCAACGGTAGACCGACAGCAACGCAAACGGCAGCCACGCCGCGGAGATCGTGATACCTAGGTGCTCGCCATGCGCGGCGAAAAAGCCGCAGAGCTGATATGTGGTGGCGCCAAAGTAGGCGGACGCCTTCTTCACCCCCAGCGCGCGCAACAGCAGGAAGCTGAAGATGCCGGCCAGCGCCACGTGCAAGACCACGGTCCACTCCAGCCAGTACAGCAGCGTATCGCGCCCGAAGACCAGGCCCAGCGCGGCCACCACCGGCATGGCGGGATAGAACGTCCCCGCCTGTATGTTCGCCAGGTCCGGACGGCCGCAATAGGTGTACGGGTCCCACAAGGGAAGCTGGCCTTTCGCCAGGGAGTCTGCGTATAGGTAGGCGTAAGGAAGGTGCACGCCGCGGAGATCCCACGGGATCACATAGCCCGGCACCCAGAGCACATGCCGGAAGAATACCAGCGCTTGTAAGACGAGCAAGACGAAGGGGAGGTACCGCTTCACCGCCGTAGTATAACCTGTCTATATGAATGCGCTCCTGCTGAAGGACTACATGAATCTGGAGTTGGTCCAGATGCCCGCGCCGGCGGCCGGCCCGGAGGACGTGCTGGTTCGGGTGCGGGCGTGCGGCATCTGCGGCAGCGACGTGCACGGTTTCGATGGCTCCACTGGGCGGCGCATCCCGCCCCTGGTGATGGGACACGAAGCGGCCGGCGAGATCGCCCAGACCGGCGCCGGCGTCCGCGACTGGCGCGTGGGGGAGCGGGTCACTTTCGATTCCACCATCTATTGCGGCCAGTGCTTCTATTGCGCTCGCGGCGAGCGAAACCTGTGCGACAACCGGCAGGTTCTGGGCGTCTCGCCCGGCCCTTACCGGCGCCATGGCGCATTCGCCGAATACGTGGTGGTCCCCAGCCGCATTGTGTACCGGCTTCCCGACAACCTGAGCTTTGAGCATGCCGCCATGATCGAAGCCGTATCCGTGGCGGTGCACGCCGTGAGCCTTACGCCGGTGCGTCCGGGGGACACGGCGATGGTGGTGGGCAGCGGGATGATCGGCCTGCTGGCGATCGAGGCGTTGCGCCATGCCGGCTGCGCGCGCGTGATTGCGGTGGATCCCGACCCGGCGCGCCTGGCCCTGGCGCGGCAGCTTGGCGCCGCGAGCGCACTGAATCCGGGAGCCGGAGACGCCGTGGCGGCCATTCGCGAAATGACGGAGGGCCGCGGCGCGGACGTGGCCGTCGAGTGCGTGGGCGCGGGCGAGCCGGTCCGAACCGCCATCGCCTGCGTGCGCAAGGGCGGCGCGGTGACGCTGGTGGGGAACCTGGAGCCGGCGGTCGAATTCCCTTTGCAGACCGTGGTCACGGGCCAACTGCGTCTTCAGGGGTCGTGCGCTTCGAGCGGCGAGTACCCGGCGTGCATCGAGCTGATGTCGAAAGGCGCGATTCGGGTGGACCCGCTGATCAGCGCCGTGGCGCCCCTGGCCGAAGGACCGGCGTGGTTCGAGCGGTTGTACCGCCGCGAACCCAACCTCATGAAGGTCATTTTGAACCCCTGACCAGCCGCCGCGCGCGTTTGCGGCCCAGCGTGCCGAAACCAGCCGCCCGACGGAGTTTACCGCAAGCCAGGATGGCGCCGACCATGGTAGCCAGCAGAATCCAGCTTGAAGGCTCCGGCGTCGTCACCGTTGGCGGCTGCGGCTCGAAGGTGAGGATAACGTCGGTGGGATTATACGCAATGGACCACTGGTAGCCGTCCGCGGTGAACATGCCCCCCAGGGCGTTCGCGAAGTTGCCGAAGCCCGAGAGGAATTGCATGATGATGAACGCCTCATCGAACGTCGGGGTGAAGCCGCCCAGCAGGTCGATATTGAGGTCGGTGCCAGGCCCGAGCGTGGCCGTTCCCGACACGGAAAGCAAGCCGTTGGCGCTGCTGCCGATCAACTCGTCGAATATGCCGCCGGTCTGGCTGTAGTTGCCCAAAATGGTCAGCGTTCCAGGTGCGTCGCCGGGCTGCATCGTGGCGCCGGTCAGCGAAACGCTGCCATCGATCATGCCCGTCCCTTCCACGGTCCCGCCGCTGGCGTACATGCCATCGTTAAGGGTCAGCGTTCCGTCTACCTGTGTCGTGCCGCCGGTCTGATTGTAAACGGTCAAGTCGCTGATGAGATTGCCGCCGCTGTTTATGGTCACCTGGCCGTCGGTGGTGAAGGAAGCATCGACGATGTCCATCGTCGCGCCGCCGTTTACCTGCATCGTTCCGTGGTTGGTAACCGTCCCGTAATCAATGGTCAGCGCGTGAATCAGCGCAGAACCGGTGGAGTTGGCAAGGATGGTTCCGCCTGCCTCGTTGATGATCGTAGCGCCATTGTTATAGATAATGCCCTCGCCCTGAATGGTGTTGTTGACGTTGTCTAAGGCGCCGCCGTCGTACAGGTAAAGCCAAGCATTGCCGCCGCCGGTGGTAGTGGAAAGCGACACCGTTCCCCCGCCTGTAAGGGTAGTAAGGCCAGCGTCAGCGTTCAGGAACGTGTTGGAGCCGCCCCCGCCATTCGCCAGCAGGTCGCCGGTATTGTTGATGGTCCCGTAGAGGTAGGTAGTGCTGCCGAAGTCGCTGGTGTAGGTGCCGTTAAGAGTGATCGCGCCACTCCTGCTCCCATCCAAGGCAGCGGCGTAGCCGGAAGGCGTTCCGAAGAACGCGCCGCCGTTGTTGGTCAGCGTCCCGCCCAGGATGGCAGAGTTTTGCAACTGCACCGAAGCGCCCAAGCCGTTGGCTGCGATACCGCCGCCGAAGTTGTTCACCGTGGTCTCGTACAGCTGCAACACTCCGTTGTTGGTCGCCTCCATCACCCCCGCGTTGTTAACCGTCCCGTACTCAAGGGCCAGCGTGTTAGTCAACGCAGAGCCCGTCGAGTTGGCGTTGATGGTTCCGGCGGCCTCATTGTTGAGCGTGCCAGAGTTGTCGATAATGCCCTCGCCCTGAATGCTGTTGTTGACGTTGTCTAACGTGCCGCCGCCGTACAGGTAAAGGTCGGAAATGCCGCCGCCATTGGTCGTGGTGGTGTACAGCGACAAGGTTCCTCCGCCGGTAAGGGTAGTAAGGGTAGGGGCAGTGGTAGCGAACAGGGTTGTGTAGTAGCCGCCGCCGCCATTCACCAGCAGGTTGCCGGTATTGTTGATGGTCCCATAGAGGTCGGTAGAGCTGCCGAAGTCGCTGGTGTAGGTGCCGTTAAGAGTGATCGCGCCCGCGTTGCCATCCAAGGCGGCGGCGTGGCCCGAAGACGTTCCGAGGAACGCGCCGCCGTTGTTGGTCAGCGTCCCGCCCAGGATGACAGTGCCTTGCAACTGCACCGAAGCGCCCGAGCCGTTGGCTGCAATACTGCCGCCGGAGTTGTACAAGTCGGTGTCGTACAGTTGCAACACTCCGTTGTTGGTCGCCTCCATCAACCCCGCGTTGTTAACCCTCCCGTATTCAACGGTCAGCGCGCTTATCAGCGGAGAACCCGCCGAGTTGGCATTGATGGTCCCGGCGGCCTCGTTGATGAGCGTAGCGCCACTGTTGTAGATAGTGCCCTCGCCCTGAATGGTGTTGCCGACGTTGTCCAGGGTAGCGCCGCTGGACAGCCAAAGGTAGGCATTGCCGCCGCCATTGGTCGTGGTGGTATCCAATGTCAGCGTGCCCGCGCCCGAAAGCGCGGTGTTGGCGGGAGCGTAAAGGTACGTGTTGCTGCCGCCCCCGCCGTTCACGCCGATCCCGCCGGCGTTGACAATTTGGGTCCCATTTACGGTGAGAGAGGTTCCCGGGTTGAAGCTCAGCGTATTGTTAGAGTTCAGTTGCAGGCTGGCGACGGACCCAGCGGTGTCCAGAGTTACGGTGCTAGTCCCATCGGTAATGCAGGCGTTAGCGGACGCGGTGGGAACGCCCGAGTCCCAGTTCGACGGGTTGCTCCAGTTGCTGTTGCCGTCGGTCCAAGTCGTCCCGCAGGAGATATCAGCCAGAGCCGGCCTCGGGCCCAGCGACAGCAACGCTAGAGCCCCGATCACCATAGCTAAAGAACGCATGCACACAGACGGCGCCTCGCCGACACTCACGGCTAATGGGCTTTAGAAAAGCGCCGCACGTGATATGCCATCTAGTGTTATCAATAGGTTAGGGGCGATCAGGATGCGAATCCGGGAGAATTTCTGGCAATAATCCCAAAAATTGGGTTTGCAGGTCAAACGCATCTCGAACTCCGAAATGGCTTCATGGACACGATATCGCGGATGGGGTAGACTGAGACGCCATGGGACCGCGCGTTTGCGTGGCAGCGTGCGGAAACCGGCAAGTATGGCCGCTCCGGCTCAGGGCCCTACTTTTGTTGTTGCTGCGCGATGAGTTGCGCCACCTTCGACCCCGTACCGACCGGCTCAATCAGCACGATATGGCGTGCGTTCAGAAAGGTCAACAACGGCCCGTGCCACTCATTGCCGCGACGAACCAGGACGCTGGATACCTCCTTGGTTTTGGGGTCCGTGGTTTGCTGAACGTAATAAACGTCGCGAAGCACCGGGTACGGAGTATCCATCCCGCTGATCTTTCCGTAATAGACCAAACCGGTATCCAGCAGAACCGCCTGAAACGGTGTATCGAATTTCGGCGTACCGGGCGCTGTACCAGTGCCGGTGCGTGTACATCCAACGGTTCCAACAGCCATGGCGCCAGCCAGCCCGAGCAGGCACAGATTCACGGCATGCAATTTCAACATAAACAAATCCTTTCGCTTTCCGTCGGGCCCCACCTTGATTCAGGCGGTCAACCGGCGACGTCCATAGACGAAGAGAGCCAGAGCCATGGTGCCGAACAAAACAATGGCCGAGGGTTCGGGCACCGCCGATGTTGTGCTGGCCGTGAAATCCAGGAAAACCTGGCCCGGATCGTATTCGACGCTGAAAGTGCCATGATCGGCGGCCGGGTCAGTCAGAAAGAAGTCCCCACCCAGCGTCCCTGTATACGTCAGGAACAGAAACCTTTCGGTAACCATCGGATCGAAGCCGTTCAGCAGATTCACGGTGAGAAGAGAGTTCGCGTCCAAGGCAACGTTCCCGTGGACGTTCAACTGGCTGGCGTCGGCGGGTAACATCCCCGCAATGTCCTCGATAAACTGCGCGAATGCAAGCTGGGTGTAGTTGCCGAGAATTGTCAGGTCACCCGGAGGATCGACCGGTGTGTTGAGGTTGTCACCGGGCTGCACGGTCCCCCCGTTCGTCACGTTGCCGGTGATGGTGCCGCCCGCTCCAGCCAGAGTGCCGCCGTTGATATTCACCGAAGGAGCGGCGAGGCTGCCATCCACCTGGGTTTCGCCGCCGGTCTGGGTATAGGTAGAGGAAGCGCTCAAGGTGCTGCCCGCACCGACCAGCACATTCCCCGAGTTGGTGAAGGTGCTGGGAGCGGTAAAGGTGTAACCGCCTTCCAGGTCCAGTTCGCCGTTGTTGACGCTCAGGTCCGACAGGGCGTTGAGGCTGGCAGCGTCGAGGAAATAGACGTTTGCGTTCGTCCCGATCAACGTGATGGTGGCATCGTTGGTTTGGATCTCGCCGCCCGTGGTGCCCAAGGCGTCAATCTGCAAAGTCGATGCCCCGCTGGTGCCATTCACCACATACGTGCCGCCGGTCAGGGTGTCGGTGCTGCTGTTGAAGTTCGACAAGCTGCCGTCGTACGCGAACAGCGTGCCGCCATCGGTTGCCTTCAGTGTACCGGCATTGCTGAGTGTGCCGTATTCGATCTCCAGGACGCCACCCGGAGAGTTGGCCACGATGGTGCCACCAGCCTCGTTGATGATCGTAGCGCCATTGTTATAGATAATGCCTTGGCCCTGAATGGTGTTGTTGACGTTGTCCAAGGTGGCGCCGCCGGTCAACTGAATGTAGGCACTGCCGCCTCCGCCGGCGGTGTTCAGCGACACCGTACCCCCGCCTGTCAGGGAGACAGAGGAGGGAACGTACAGGTACGTGTTGGTGTTGGCGCCTCCATTCACCAGCAGGTTGCCGGTATTGTTGATGGTCCCGTAGAGGTAGGTAGAGCTGTTGAAGTCGCTGGTATAGGTGCCCTTAAGAGTGATCTGGCCCGCACCGGTGCTGCCATCCAAGACAGCCCAGTAGCCGTTAGGCGTTCCGAAGAACGCGCCGCCGTTGTTGTTCAGCGTCCCTCCCTGGATGGTAGCGTAAGGCAACTGCACCGAAGCGCCCGGGCCGTTGGCCACGATACTGCCGCCGCCGGTGTTGTTCACCGTGGTGTCGTACAGTGTTAACACTCCGTTGTTGGTCGCCTCCATCAGGCCCTTGTTGTTGACCGTCCCGTACTCAACCGCGAGATCGTTGACCAGCGGAGAGCCCGTGGAGTTGGCGTTTATGATGCCGCCCGCCTCGTTGATGAGCGTAGCGCCATCGTTCCAGATAATGCCCTCACCCTGAATGGTGTTGTTGACGTTGTCTAAGATGGCGCCGCCGAGCATCTCAAGGTTGGCGTTGCCGTTACCAATGGCGGTATTCAGCGAGACCGTACCCCCGCCTGTCAGGGTGACAGTGCCGGGAACGTACAGGTACGTGTTGGTGTTGGCGCCGCCATTCGCCAGCAGGTTGCTATTGTTGTTGATGGTCCCGTAAAGGTAGGTAGAGCTGTTGAGGTCGCTGGTGTAGGTGCCGTTAAGAGTGATCGCGCCCGCAGTCGTGCTGCCATCCAAGTAAGCAGTGTAGCCGGTAGGCGTTCCGAAGAACGCACCGCCATTGTTGGTCAGCGTCCCGCCCTGGATGGTAGTGCTTTGCAAACTGCACCGAAGCGCCCGGGCCGTTGGCTACGATACTGCCGCCGCCGGTGTTGTTCACCGTGGTGTCGTACAGTTGCAATACTCCGCTGTTGGTCGCCTCCATCAGGCCCTTGTTGTTGACCGTCCCGTACTCAACCGCGAGGTAGTTGGCCAGCGGAGAGCCTGTGGAGTTGGCGTTTATGACGCCGCCTGAGTCGTTGAGGAGCGTGGTGCCATCGTTGTAGATAATGCCTCCACCCTGAATGGTGTTGTTGACGTTCTCTAAGGTGCCGCCGCCGTACTGGTAAAGGTAGGCATTGCCGCCGCCACCGCTGGTGGTGGTGTTCAGCGATACCGTACCCCCGCCTTGAAGGGTGAGGCCGGAGGGCACGTACAGGTACGCGTTGGTGTTGCCGCCGCCATTCGCCAGCAGGTTACCGGTATTGTTGATGGTCCCGTAAAGGTAGGTAGAGCTGTTGACGTCGCTGGTGTAGGTGCCGTTAAGGGTGATCGCGCCCGCAGTCGTGCTGCCATCCAAGAAAGCATTGTAGCCGGTAGGCGTTCCGAAGAACGCACCGCCGTTGTTGGTCAGCGTCCCGCCCTGGATGTCAGCGCCCTGCAACTGCACCGAAGCACCCGGGCCGTTGGCTACGATACTGCCGCCGCCGGCGTTGTTCACCGTGGCGCTGTACAGTTGCAATACTCCGTTGTTGGTCGCCTCCATCAACCCCGCGTTGTTGACCGTCCCGTACTCAACCGCGAGGTAGTTGGCCAGCGGAGATCCCGCGGAGTTGGCGTTTATGACGCCGCCTGAGTCGTTGAGGAGCGTGGTGCCATTGTTGTAGATAATGCCCTCACCCTGAATTGTGTTGTTGACGTTCTCTACGGTTGCGCCGTTGTACAGCCAAAAATAGGCATTGCCGCCGCCACCGCTGGTGGTGGTACTCAATGTCAGCGTGCCGCCCATGCCCGAAAGGGTGAGGCTGGAGGGAGCGTACAGGTACGCGTTGGTGTTGCCGCCGCCATTCACCAGGATCCCGCCGGCGTTGGCAATTTGGGGCCCATATACGGTGAGACTGGTGTTGGGGTTGAGGCTCAACATATTGCCATTGGCCAGGGTCAAGTTGTGAACAGCCGCGCTGCTGTTTAGGGTCACCGTGCTGCTCATATCAGTGATGCAGGCGTCGGTGCTGGAGCTGTTCGGGTCTCCCAGGTTCCAGCCACTCGAGCCAAACCAATTACCACTGGCGCCGAGGTTCCAGGTGTCACACTGTGCTCTTGCCGGGGCGGCCGCGATCACCGCCAGCGCCACGACTACCGCCAGCGCGGCCAAGCGGCCATGCACCCATTGATTCCTTTTTTGATCCCTTTTAGCGTTTTCCATAGAATACCCCTTGCCCGGGTCTATAATAACGGCGCACGAAGGGCACCCAGCCGACACTCAGGGCCGACAGGCGCTTCCGGAAACCTTCGCACGTGAGATGCCATCTAGTGTTTTCAATAGGTTAGGGGCGATCAGGAATACGAATTCGGGAGAATTTCTGGCACTAATCCCAAAAAAGTGGGTTTGCAGGTCAACTAATCTTGAACTCCGAAATGGCTTCATGGACGCGGTATTGCAGATGGAGTAGACTGAGACGCCAATGAAATTCTCCCGGCGTCAATTCCTCGGCGCGGCGCCCGCGGCCCTGTGCGCGCAAACCGCCCGGGCCGGAATCGACCGGCGCGGCGTGGTGGAACGCCACAACCCGGTTCTCGGCGCGTTCGACCCCCGCTCCCCGCTCTCGGTGGGCAACGGCGAGTTCGCGTTCACGGCCGACGCGACCGGCCTGCAAACTTCCCCGGGGATCGCTCCCACCGCAGGAAACCGGCCTCACCTGCAATAGCTGGTTCGGCAAGTTCCATCTCGAAATGCACTTTTGGCACGCCGCGCACTTCGCCCGGTGGGGCCGTGAGCCGCTGCTCGAGCGCAGCCTAGTATTTCGATTCGAAGACCGGCCGCTACGTGCTCGGCCCGCCGGTAATCCCGGCGCAGGAAAACCATCCGCCGCGCGAAACCTGGAACCCCACCTTTGAGCTGGAATACTGGGCGGATGCGCTCGACATAGCGCAGCGCTGGCGCGAGCGCCTGGGCATGGCGCGTCATCCGAAGTGGGACGACGTGCGCGCCAGGCTCTCGGCGCTTCCGGTGAAGGACGGCGTTTACCTGGCGCATGAGAATTGCCCCCAGACCTTCACGGAGCGCAACCGCGATCATCCCTCCATGCTGGGCGCGCTGGGCGTGCTGCCGGGCACAAAAGTGGACCGGGAAACCATGCGCCGCACCTTGAAGAAGGTGTTCGCCGAATGGAAGTGGGCCGACACCTGGGGTTGGGACTTCCCCATGGTGGCGATGACCGCCGCCAGCCTGGGCGAGCGCGAACTCGCCATCGACGTTCTTATGATGGATACGCCCAAGAACACCTGGCTCCCCAACGGCCACAACTGGCAGCGGGCCAACCTGCCCCTATACCTTCCGGGCAACGGCGGGCTGTTGCTGGCGATTGCGCACATGGCGCGGACGGCGGCGTTTCCGGAATCCTGGAATGCGCGGTGGGAAGGATTGATCTGACCCCGGACGCTATACTGACCTGTGGTGCTCAATCCGCGGACCTTTTTCTGGCTCCTCCGGCGTAGCGTCGTGGCCACTTTCGACGATGGGTGTTTCGGCATCGCCAAAGGCGCCGCTTATTCCGCGCTGCTCTCGTTTTTTCCGGTCCTCGCCTCCGCCGCCGCCATTCTGGTCGAGACGCGCGCCCAGTTCGTCTCCCGCATCCTCGAGAGAGTCCTGTCGCAGATTGTGCCTCCGGGCACGGAAGAGCTGGTGGTCGAGCAGTTCCGCTCCACCGCTTCGCGCCCTCTCATGCTGCTGATGGTGGCGGGCGTGATTTCGGTGTGGGCGGCCTCCGGCGTCATCAAGAGCCTCATCGAAGGCTTTCAGGCGGCCTATCGCGTTCCGCGCAACCGCGGCTTTGTGCGGCAGAACGCCGTGGCCATCGCCCTGGTGCTGCTGTCCGCGGCCCCGCTGATCTGCGCTTCGCTGCTGATCTTGTTCGGCAACCAAGCGGAGCGGGCCGTGCTCAACTGGCTGAAGGTGGATCCGGTTTTGAATCCGCTGGCCTCAACCTGGCAGTGGCTGAGCCGCATGGCGCGGTACGCCGTGGCCTTCGTTACCACGGTAATGGTCACCGCCGTCCTCTACTATTTCGGACCCTACCGGGAGCAGCGATGGCGTTACGTATGGCCGGGCGCCACGCTGGCCACGGTGCTCTGGCTGCTGGCGACTTCCGGATTCGCCTGGTATGTCCGCCACATTTGGCATTACAACGTGATGTACGGCTCCGTGGGCGCCGGCATCGCGCTGCTGGTGTGGATGTACCTGATCTCCGCCATCGCCCTGGTGGGCTGCGAATTCAACGCCGAATACGAGCGCAGCAGCTAACGAGCAATGAGCCCCAGGAGGCTGGCGGCCGCGTCCGGGCCACAGGAAACGGCCAAGCGCACGGTGCGATCTTCGCGGCTGATCCGGATGGAGTGGATCAGCGCCACCAGATCCGGCTGGTGTGCATTGGCAGCGGCGGTGAGCGAGAGGATGGCGCGCAGGTTCTCTTCGAACTCGCGCCCGGCTTCCGCGGTGCGGCCGACGGCCGTGGCCTCGATCTCGATCCGGGAGTCAATCCGGGCGGCGATGGCCGCGTACTCCGTGTCGCGCAGGAGCCGGTTCAGATTGGCGGCGTTGCCCGAAACGGGAAGGGCGACGCCGCCCCGCGCCACCATCCAGATCTGCTTGCCGTCCGCGAGGGATGCGGCACGGGCGAGGAGATCGGGCGCGCCATCGCGGCCGGTTTTGCGCTGCGCGACAGCCGCACGGACGGAGTCAGGCGACCCGGTGACGGCCAGGCCGGGTGCGACCAGCGTAGCGCCCGGCGGCGCTTCGCGGAAGCGCCCGCGTGCGATGGCGAGGAGGTCCCTGCCATGCGAGGCCAGGAGCAGGTACCCGGCGTCGCGGAGCGGCTCGGCGAACGCCCGCACGGCCGGCGGGAGTTTCGGATAGACCGGGGAAGCGCGGAGCTCATCGAGGTTGAGGCCGGCGAGGAGCAGCGTATCCGCGGGGATCGACGACGCCATGTCGCGACTGACGCCGGCCGGTGCATTGAGGGAGCGGCACGCGATAGCGGCGGCAGCCAGAGCAACCAGCGCCGCGAAGCGGGAAAACATGGAGCGGGAGACGGGGATCGAACCCGCGACCAACAGCTTGGAAGGCTGTGACTCTACCACTGAGTTACTCCCGCTCTTCCGCTTCCATTCTACCAGCGCTTGCCGCCCACCGCGCAATGCTCGTACAGTAAGGTTTGCACGAAATGAGCATCGCCGCGGCCGTGCTGGAGACCCTCCGCGCCGAAGCCGCCAATCACGGCGGCGCGCGCGTGGCCCGTGCCGGTCTGCGTATCGGCGAACTCTCGGGCGTGGAGCCGGAATCGCTGCGCTTCTGCCTCGAGACCCTGGTCTCCGGCAGCGACCTCGATCCCCTCGCCTTCGATTTCGAACTCTGCCCCTGGACCCGCCGCTGCCGCGGTTGCGCCGCCGAATTCCGCGTGCTGGATTGGAACCCCGCCTGCTCCGCGTGCGGCTCGTCCGACACCGAGGCCGCCGGGGGTGATCAAATGGAATTGACGTACCTGGAACTGGAGGAGCCCTGATGCGCGTACCCCTCGCACGCAAGGTTCTCAATGAAAACGACCGCATCGCCGCTACCTTGCGCGAGCGGTTTCAAAACCACGGCGTGTTTTGCCTGAACCTCATCAGCTCGCCCGGCTCCGGCAAGACTTCGCTGCTGGAGCGCACGCTCGAAGGCTTCGGCCCGGAGCGCCGCATCGCCGTGCTCACCGGCGACATTCAGACCGATAACGACGCACGCCGCCTCGAGCATTTCGGATTCCCCGTGCGCCAGATCTCGACCGGCGGCGCCTGCCATCTGGACGCCCGCATGGTGGAGCGCGCCCTGGCCGGCTGGCCCGTGGAAGACCTCGAGATTCTGTTCCTCGAAAACGTCGGCAACCTGGTCTGTCCCACCAGCTACGATCTCGGCGAAGATGCCCGCGCCGTGCTGTTGAGCGTCACCGAAGGCGAGGATAAGCCGCTCAAATACCCGGCCACCTTCCACCACGCCGACCTGATGGTCCTCAACAAGATCGACCTGCTGCCTTACGTTCCGTTCCAGGCCGAGGTAGCTAAAGAAAACGCGCGCCGCGTGCAGCCCGGCATCGAAATCGTGGATGTCTCCTGCACCACCGGCGAGGGGATCGACCGCTGGCGCGCTTGGTTAGATCGTCACCTATGAGCCAATTCCCGGTTTTCAATGCCCTCGTCTTCGCCGTCCTCGGCGTCCTGGTTTTTGTGATCGCCTTGGCCATCGTGGCGAAACTGGCGCCGTTCCATGTCTGGAAGGAAATTGTACAGGAGCGCAACCTAGCCGCGGCCATCCTCGCCGGAGCCGTGGCACTGGGCCTGTGCTGGATCATCGCCTCCGCGATGCATTAATTAGCGGCGAGCGAACTCCGCCGCCTCGCGCATCCAACCAAGCGCTCGCAGGATCTGCGGCACATCCTCGTAACCGTAGGACAGTCGAAGCTGCCGCTGGCCTCGGGCCGCCAGATCGCCTCGCGGGTGGACGCAGTATTCGCCCGGAATGTACATCACGCGAGGATGGCGTTTACCTGCCGGGCCGTCCACCACCGCGTTGCCCGTGGTGCGCGTCAGAAACCGAAAGAAGGCCGAGCGCGGGTGAGTCTCGACATCCCGAAACGTCAGGTAGTAATAGAAACCCGCACTGCCGCCGCGGCACTCCTCGAGGAATGGTCCCAGGCTCCGCTCGATCCCATCCCTTACCGCTACCGCCTTCTCACGGTAGCCCGCATTCACCGCCCGCAGTTGCTCCGCGATGCGCCGGTCGAGCAGAAAGCTGGCCATCTCCTGGACGAAGAGCGGCGCGCTGAAACCGGCATCGCTGGTCTTCTGTACCATGGCATTCATCAGCGGACCGTCGGGACCCAGCAGATACCCGATCCGCAGCCCCGGCGCCAGCACTTTTGAAAGGGTGCCGATCTCGTACGCAATCCCCAGGTCGTCTTCGCACAGGACCGAAACGAATGGTTCGGCTCGCGGGTCGTGCAGCAGCAGCTCATAAGCCAGGTCGTAGAAGATCGGAATCCGCCGCCCCTGCTCGCGCGACAGTCTGGCCGCCACCTCGAGCAACGCCCGCCGCCGCTGGTTCGACAGGATAGTGCACGACGGATTGTTGACCGTGACCGCGTAAAAGAAAACGATCCGCTCCACGGCGCCGCCCAGCGCCCGCAGCTTTCGCTCGATCGCCGCCAGGCCGATCCCCTCTTCATCCTCGGGAACGGCGAGCACTTCAAAGCCCTTGCGTTCGAGGGCGTTGGAGTAGATGTAGTACATGGGGTCGGAGGTGACGACGATGCCCGGCGCGACCACCTCCGCCAGCCCCTCCAGGATACTGGTGGCGCCGCACGGGCCGATGATCAGACGCTGGCGCGCCACGGTGGCCTCATCCAGCCCTCCGATTCGCATTCCGGTCAGGAACCGGCGCAGAGATTCGACCAGGTTCGCCGAGCCGTCCGGCCCGCCATAATTGAACGCCTGTCTGTACTTCACGCCGTCATTGGCCACGGCCTGCATGGCTTCCGTGAGGCAGGCCACCGGAATGGTCCTCTCGTTCACGTATCCGATGCCCAGGTTGATGTCCACGCCGTCGCGAAAGTCGCTAGCGAACTCCGCCATCATCCGGTTGACGGGAGATGGTTGCGCCGACGCCTGGCCATATGGGGACAGGTGAATCTGCATGGGATATTCCTACTCTAAGACCGCTTCGATCAGCGTCGGGCCGGCCCGGCTTACGACCGCGCGGAACTGGGTCACAAATTCGTCCGCTGTGGTCGCGCGAGTGGCCGGAACGCCCATCCCTTCCGACAGCCGCACCCAGTCCAGGTCCGGCCGGCTGATATCGACCATGTCGTCGGCCATCGGGCCCATTTCACCGGCGCCGGTCCTTTGCATCTCGATATCCAGAATCCGGTAGCGGCGATTCGCCAGGATCACGGTCACCACATCCAGCCGCTCCCGTACCATGGTCCACAGCGATTGCAACGTGTACATGCCGCTGCCGTCGGCTTCAAGCGCGATCACCTTCCGATCCGGGCAAGCCAGCGCGGCGCCGAGAGCCACCGGCAGGCCTTGACCGATGGCTCCTCCCGTGACGGGCAGAAGATCGTAGCTCGCCGCCGAAGATAAGTGCCGTAAAATGGCTTCGCCGGAGGAGACCATCTCGTCGGAAAGGATGGCTCCCTCCGGCAGCAGACTGGCCAAGGCCCGGCCAATCGTATCCGCCGTCAGGCTGGCGCCTTCGGGCAGCGCCGGCCGCGATATCTGCGAGACCGGCGGTTCAATGCGTCCGACGCCGCATGCCTCGACGAGCGCTTCCAACGCCTCCGTGCCGTTGGCCTCGATCGGCGCCAGCACGTGGAACGCGCAATCCTCCGGCGCCAGGAAGCTCCGCCGCCCCGGGTACCCGAAGAAGGAAACCGGCGGCTGGCTTTCCACCAGGATGAGATGTTTCAGCCCCGCCAGCATAGGCTCGGCGACCTCCGGGAAGTACGCCAGCCGCTGCGGGGTAAACCTTCCGCCTCCGCACGCCATTCTGGCGGCGTAGCGGTTGGCAAACACCCGTACCCCAGTGCCGCCCGCCAGTCGTCCCGCCGCCGCGCGTCCCGGCTCCAACAGCGCGCCGCCGCCGAGTAGCAATCCGGCAGGCTCCCCGGATCGCAAAATTCGAGCCGCTTCGCGGACGCACTCCGCCCCAGGTCCCGCTGCCGCCGAGCCCAGAGGGCGCCCCGGTTCGCCGCCATCGCTCCAGGAAAAATCGGCGGGCACAATCAGGGTCGCCACTTGCCCCGGAGGTGCGCACGCAGCGTGGATGGTGGCCGCTGCCGCCTCGCCCATATCCTGCGCCTGTTCCAAGGTTCGGACATATTCCGAAACCGGGCGCGCGAATGCCTCGATATCGGCGGCCAGCGGTGCGTCGCAGCGCAAGTGCCCCGTGGTGTGCTGCCCCACGATGCTCACCACCGGCGACCGCGCCTTCCGCGCGTTATGAAAGTTGCTGAGGCCGTTGGCCAACCCAGGCCCCAGGTGCAACAGCGTGGCGGCGGGCCGCCGCAACATGCGCGCGTAGCCGTCCGCCGCGCCCGAACACACTCCCTCGAACAGGCACAGCACGCCTCGCATCCCCGGGACGCGGTCCAGCGCCGCTACGAACTGCATCTCGGACGTCCCCGGGTTCATGAAACACGTATCGACTCCATGCGCCAGCAGGGTTCTCAGAAGACACTCGGCGCCGTTCATTGTGTAAGCACCGCGCCGTTCAACCTCGATCGAAAGCCAGGGGAGCCATCCACTGTAAGTTGCGGTCCGTGTTCGAGTGCAAGCGGTACTTCCGGACCACGGCAGCAATCTTCTCGCCCCGAATCTCGATCTTCGAGATATCGTAGTTGCCGATGCCGACCTGCTCGCAATATTGCAGGTAGCCCACCCAGCGTGGGTCGATGCCCATGGCTTCGACTCCCACGCGATCGGCAGCCACCCAATCCAGCGAGGCGATGGCGATGCGGGAAGGAACCGGCGTCCCGGATACCGGGCCATCCCCTTCCATGCCCTCCAGGCCGTCAATCACCGTGGCGCCCCAGAACGGAGCCAGTTTCTGCGCCGTCAAACAGAGGTTGTAGTTCATCAGGTGAGGGCCCAGCGGGGGCTGCTGCATCCCTGTGTGGAACTTCATTTTGTCGCTCCACCTGTCCTGGCCGGTCACGCTGCCCGGCGTGGCGCTTGGGCTGTGCAGCGGAGAGGCCATCACCAGGTTCTTCACGCCCATTGTCGCCACCACGCAATCGTGCGTCTTCAGTATCGACGCGCCCAGGATAAATGCATCGGGGTCCATCAGACGCGCGGCCAGCCGGACCGGGAACATCTGCAGATTGGTGTCGATCAACGGCGCGGTTACGTACTTCCCTTCCCGATTGAGGTCGATAAGCTCCACTTTCAACGTCCGATATTCCGCGATCGCCTGCCGGTACTTGAAATTGTCGAAGCCCTCCATGGTGTTGCCGGAGGAGGCCTCGGCGATGACCACCGGCCCCTTGAACCGCGGCTCCAGGTAGTCCAGGATGCCGCGCAGCGTGTCGGCGTGCGTGGCCGCCAGTTGCTTTACGTTGCTGGTGAGGTTGGGCTTGATGAGGACGTACTTCTTGCGTTTGAGCGCCGGCGCCAGTTCCTGGTCAATGGCCATCAGCGACTCATAGATGAGCTTCCGGCGGTCCTCGCCCCGGACCAGGGACACCACCGAGCGGGTTGCGGCCGGCGTGACCGCGGGCAACGGCAGCGGAACCGTCGGTTGAGGCGGCTGCTGTGCGCGCAAGAAGCGGACCCTCGCGGGCGTCACGGACCCAATGGCAGCGATCCGAAGCAGGTTCCTTCGTGAAACGGACTTCATCATCCTAATATATCAGCCTGACCGCTAGCCCAGCCCGGCGAGCCGGTTGAGCCCGTTCACGTACGCTTTGGCGCTGGCCTCGATCACGTCCGTGGAAGCGCCTCGCCCCAACATCTTCCGGCCTCCCTGCTCGAGCTGCACCGTCACCTCGCCCATCGCCTCCGTGCCGCTGGTCACGGCGCGAATCTCATATCGCACCAGTTTAGCCGTGCTCTTGGTCACCGCGGAAATGGCCTTGCACACGGCGTCTACCGGGCCGTCTCCAATCGCAGCGCCTTCTCTGACTTCATCCTTCATACGGATCCTGACGGTGGCCGTGGGGATTGCGGACGTGCCGCTGTAGCTATGCAGATACTCCAGCCGGTACATGTCCGGAACCGGATGAATCTCATCGTGGATAATGGCGACCAGGTCCTCGTCGAAGACTTCCTGCTTCTTGTCCGCCACCGCCAGGAATCGCTGGTAGGTCTGATCCAATTCCTCCCGCGTCAGTGCGTATCCGAGTTTCGTGAGGCGATCTTTGAGGCCGTGACGCCCCGTGCGCGCCGTCAGCACCACGCGGCTTTCGGCAAAGCCCACGTCTTCCGGGCGCATGATCTCATAGGTCTCCCGCTCCTTCAGAAACCCATCCACGTGGATTCCCGAGCTGTGCGAAAAGGCGTTGCCTCCCACCACTGCCTTGTTGGGCGGAACCATCATTCCGAGCATGTCGGACACCAGGCGGCTGGTGCGTACAAACTCGCGGGCTTCAATATCGGTGTGTACCTTGAAGTAGTCGCGGCGCGTGCGCAGGGCCATCACCACCTCTTCCAGCGCCGCGTTGCCGGCCCGCTCGCCGATCCCATTGATGGTGCCTTCCACCTGGCGCGCCCCATTCCAAACGCCCGCCAGCGTATTGGCCACCGCCAGCCCCAGATCGTCATGGCAGTGGACGCTGATGGTCGCCCGGCCGATATTCGGCACCTTCGCCCGGATGGCCCCAATCAGCGGGCCATATTGCTCCGGCACGGCATAGCCCGTGGTATCGGGAATATTGATGACCGTGGCTCCGGCCTCGATGGCCGCCTCGATCATTTCGAAGAGGTAGGCCTGATCGGCGCGGCCGGCGTCTTCCGCGTAGAACTCCACATCCTCCACAAACTCCCTGGCGAGCTTGACCGCTTCGACCGCCATTTCGACAATTCTGACCTTCTTCTCGCCCAGGGTCTTGCCGTACTTTTCGTCCCTGAACTTCCCCATGATGTGAATATCCGAGACGCCGATCCCGGTGTGAATGCGCGGCCGTTTGGCTTCGGCCAGTGCCTTGCCGCACGCCTCGATATCGCTGGCCACGGCTCGGGACAAAGCGCAGACCGTGCAACCCTCCAGCTCGCGCGCGAGCAGCCGAACGGCCTCGAAGTCTTCCGGCGAAGACGCCGGATAACCGGCCTCGATGATGTCAACATTCAACCGGGCCAACTGCCTGGCGATGGTCAGTTTCTCCCGGCTTCCGAGGCGGGTTCCGGCGGCTTGCTCGCCGTCCCGCAGCGTGGTATCGAATATGGCAACTTTTTCGGACATCGTGCACTCTCACAAGAGATTCAGGGATTCTTAGCGGCTTGTTCCCGCCTCTACCTCTATAATCCGATTTTCATGCAGCGACCGCGTGGCCGCCAGACTGATTCGCATCGCCGCCACGGCGTCCGCTCCCGTCACTGCCGGCTCCCCACCATGTTGAACCTTGTCCACGAAATCCTGTATCTGGGCCAGGTAGGCGCTTTCAAACCGTTCCATGAAGTAGGGAACGACATCGTGGGTGATGCCTTCCTTGGTCATCACTAGGATCGGTGTCTGCCGGTGATAGCCAATCTGTAGCGAGCCTTTGGTCCCCCAGATCTCGGCGCGAATGTCGTACCCGAAAACCGCATTCCGGCTCAGGTGCACGGCGCCCAGCGCACCGCTCTCGAAAATCATGTTGATGATCGCGTTGTCGATATCGCCCACCGATTTCATCTCGGGATAAGCCAGCGTGCAACCGACCGCATACACGCTCCTCACGTCCCCCATGTACATCCGCGCCACGTCGAAATCGTGGATGCCCATGTCGGCGATCAAGCCGCCGCTCACTTTGGGATCGCAGAATTCGAGCGGCGGGCGAAACGGGTCGCGCGAGGTCGAAGTCAGCACCACGGGAGTGCCAATCACTCCCGCTTCAATCTGCTTCTTCGCCGCCACATACCCGGCATCGAACCGCCGTTGAAAGCCCGGCTGAAAAAACACGCCCGCGGCTTCCACCGTTTCGAGCATCTCCCGCGCTTCCTCGAGCGACATGGCGATGGGCTTCTCGCAAAAAACCGCCTTCCCATTCCTGACGGCGTCGAGGACCACTTCCTTGTGCGTGCTGGTGGAAGTCACCACTGCTACGGCTTCCACGTCTGGATCGGCCAGCAAATCCTGGTGGCTCCGGTACCATTTGGGAACATCGAATTCCCGGGCGAATTGTTCGGCCAGCTCCGCCTTTTGGTCCGCCACCGCCACCAGCCGCGCGTTGGGGACGCGTTGCGCCAGATCCTGCGCATACACCCGCCCCAGCCTTCCCAATCCAATCGCTCCGACGTTCAGACGGCCTGCCATGCCTATGATCTCCTTTCGTAGATTTCCGTCAGTTTCACCGGCCGGTTCTCTCGCACCGATTTCGCGGCCGCCAGCCCGATCACCACGGCCATCAGTCCGTCGTTCCCATTCACCGGCGCCGGCCGGTGGTGCCGCACCGCATCCACGAATGCCTCCATCTCTTTCAAATAGGATTCCGTATAGCGGTCCATGAAGAAATCGAGCGGCAGGGCCGAGTGAGTGCCTTCCCGGTCCAGGCGGACGTGGTTGTCGTGGGTGTTGTTCTTCACCGCGATCATGCCCTCGGAACCGAACACCTCCACGCGCTGATCGTACCCGTAGACGGCCTTGCGGCTGTTGTCGATCGCTCCCAGCGCGCCGTTCGCGAACGTCAGCGTCACCATCACCGTGTCCCAGTCGCCGGCGCTCTGGAATACCGGGTCCACCAGCACGTCGGCTCTGGCGTAGACTTCGGTGACGTCGCCCATGAGGTACCGGGCCATGTCGAAATCGTGGATGGTCATATCCAGAAAGATTCCGCCCGATGCCCGGATGTAGGTTTCGGGCGGCGGCGCCGGGTCGCGGCTGGTGATTCGCAAGATATGCGGCTCGCCGATTTTTCCCGCCTTGACCGTATCGTGCACCTTCAAAAAATTGGGATCGAAGCGCCGGTTGAAGCCCACCATCAACTGGACGCCGCGTTTTTCAACCTCTGCGTTGATGGTGACAATCTTCTCGATGGAGAGGTCGATGGGCTTTTCGCAGAAGATGTGTTTGCCCACGGCCGCGGCGTCCAGAATCACCTGGTAGTGGGTGTTGGTGGGCGTGCAGATGGCCACCGCATCCACCTCCGGAAGTTCCAGTACCTGCCGGTAATCTGGAAATGTTTTTCCGACATTCAACTTTGCCGCCACCGCGGCCAGCTCGTCCGGGAATACATCGGCCAGGGCTACCACCTCCGTCCCCGGAATTCGGCTCGCCAGGTTTCCGGCGTGGATCTTCCCAATGCGGCCCACTCCCAAAACACCAAATCGAAGTTTTTTGTTGGTCACGATTTCCTTTCTCCCTTCTCGCCAGCCCGCTTCCGCACCACGTCCACCCACACTGCGGCCACAATCACCAGCCCGATCACCACCGTCTGCCAGTAGGCCGATACGTTCATCAAGTTCAGGCCGTTGCGCAGCACTCCCATGATCAGGGCGCCCACCAGCGTGCCTCCCACCGTGCCCACGCCGCCGAAAAAGCTCGCGCCGCCGATGATCACGGCCGCAATCGAATCCAGCTCGCCGCCTATGCCGGCCAGCGGAAAGCCGGAGTTCATGCGGCCCGCCAGCACAATCGCCCCCGCCGCCGCCGTCACCCCGCTCAGCGCGTACACCAGGATCAGCCGCGCGTCCACCGGAACGCCCGACAGCAGCGCCGCCTGCGGGTTGCCGCCGATCGCGTAGATATCGCGGCCCACCGTGGTGCGCGTCAGAAAGACATGAAACACCACGCAGAACACCACCACCACGATCACCGGCGCTGGAATCCAGCCCACCGATCCTGCCCCCCAGAAACGAAACCCGGAGGGCAGCTCCGAAATGGGGAATCCGCCACAAATCACCAGCGCCAGGCCGCGCGCCACGTTCATCATGCCCAGCGTCGGGATGAACGGATGCGGCAGGTGCAGCTTGGTCAGCAGCAAGCCGTTGATGCTACCCAGCGCGCCGCCGATCCCCAGCGCGGCCAGCACCGCCAGCGCCGGCGGCACGCCCGCTTTCAGCAGCAGCGCCACCAATACGCAGCAAAGCCCCAGAATGGAGCCCACCGACAGGTCGATTCCGGCGGTGATAATCACCACCAGTTGTCCGAGGGAAAGCAGCGCGTTGACGGCCGACTGCCGGAACACGTTGATCAGGTTGTCGAAGGTCAGGAAGTGATCCGAGAGCGTCCCCAGCACGGCGCACAGCGCCAGCAGGCCCAGCAGCGGGCCGAAGCGCCGCAGCAGCGCCGCCGGGCTCACTGGGCGCCTCCCGTTGCCATGTGCATGATCCGTTCCTCGGTGGCCTCCGCGCGCGTCAGTTCTCCGGCGATCAGCCCGCGGTGCATCACCACAATGCGGTCCGCCAGGCGCAAAAGCTCCTCCAGTTCGGAGGAGGCCACCAATACCGCCGCGCCGCGGCTGGCAAGCCCCCGCACCAGGTCGTAGATCTCCGCTTTCGACCGCACATCGATGCCGCGCGTGGGCTCATCCAGCAAAAACACGCGTGCCCCCGCGTACAGCCATTTCGCCAGCACCGCCTTCTGCTGGTTGCCGCCGCTCAAGTACACCACGCGCTGATCGAGCCCGGCGGCCTTGATGCGCAACTCGCCAAGCAACTGCCCGGCCGCCTGCCTTTCCCGCGCGGCGCGGATAAACCACCGGCCACGGCCGCTGGCCAGCGCGATGTTCTGGTGCAAGGTCGCCCCCAGTACCAGGCCCTTGGCCTTGCGGTCGTCAGGCACCAGCGCCATGCCGTGCCGGATGGCGTCGAGCGGCGTCCGCACCCTCACCGGCCGGCCGTTCACAAAAACCTGTCCGGTCTGCCGGCCGGCCCCGAACAGCCACTCCAGCAGCTCCGTCCGCCCCGCGCCGGCCAATCCCGCGAACCCCACCACCTCGCCCCGGCGCACCGCGAAACGGACCGGCCCCTCGACGCGTATGGCCTCTTCGCCCTCCAGTGCGGCGGCCTCGGGCGCCACATGCTCATTCAGCTCGGTTCCCACCATGGCCCGCACCAGGTCGCCCAGGCCGGCGCCGGCCACTTCCGTGGTCAGCACGCGCTGGCCGTCGCGCAGCACCGTCACCTGATCGGCCACCTGGAAGATCTCTTTCAGCCGGTGCGAGATGAAGATCACGCTGACGCCGCGCTCCCGCAGGTTTCGAATCGTCCGGAACAGGGCCGCCGCGTCCTGCTCCGCCAGCGGCGCGGTGGGCTCGTCCATGATGATCAGCCGGGCGCGGAACGCCAGCGCGCGGGCGATCTCCACCAGTTGCCGCTCGGCCAGGCTCAGGTCCGCCACCAGCCGCCGCGGGTCGATCGAGTGCCCCAATCCGTTCAGCAACTCGCGCGCCCGGTCGTAAATCTCGCGCCAGCGCACCCAGCCGCCCCCGGCCGGGTGACGGCCCAGGAAAATGTTTTCCGCCGCGCTCAACTGGGGCGCCAGCGCCAGTTCCTGGTGCACGAAAGTAATGCCCAGCTCCTGCGCCTCGCGCGGTCCCCGCAGCCGCACGGGTTGCCCGTCCCACAGCATCTGCCCTGCATCCGCGCTCACGATGCCGCTGATGATGTTCATGAGCGTCGACTTGCCGGCGCCGTTCTCCCCAACTAGCGCATGCACTTCCGCCGTGCGCACCTCGAAGTCCACAGCCTCGAGCACCCTGACGCCGCTGAACCATTTCGAAATGCCCCGCAGTTCCAGAAGCTGCTGCAAATGTGTTTAGAATAACATGCCTCAAATATGCCCCATTTCTGGAGTAAAATGATGCATATCAACGTCTGTATCAGAGGGGACCATGCCATGACACAAAACCTCGACCTGTGGGACGATTTTGTCGCCGCCCGCTACCGTCCCGGAAAATCCGAAGACGAATTCCGCAATTACTCGCCCGATACCACCCCCGCCGTGGCTGAGTTCTATCGCCAGAATCACGCCCAACAGACGGTCGAGTTCGTCCGTGCCAAGAGAGCTCAATACCTCACCTTAGAGCGTGGCAAGAAAAGCATCTGGGAAGCCGCCGAGTACCTCGACACCCTGGTCGACGACAGCGATCCCGATACCGACCTGTCCCAGACCGACCACCTGCTGCAAACCGCCGAGGCCATCCGCCGCGACGGCCACCCCCGCTGGTTTGTCCTCGCCGGCCTGGTTCACGACTTGGGCAAAGTGCTATGCCTCTACGGCGAGCCGCAGTGGGCAGTGGTGGGAGATACCTTCCCCGTGGGCTGCGCCTGGTCGGACCAGATCGTGTTTCCCGAGTACTTTGCGGCCAACCCCGGCAGCCGCGTGCCGGAATACCAAACGCCGTGCGGGATTTACGAACCCCATTGCGGCCTCGATAAAGTCTGCCTGTCCTGGGGACACGACGAGTACATTTATCACGTCACCCGGAACTACCTGCCCGAGCCGGCGCAATACATGCTGCGCTATCACTCCTTCTACCCCGCCCACAAGCATGGCGCTTACCGCCATCTCATGAACGCGCATGATGAGCAGATGTTCGAATGGGTGCGGAAGTTCAACCCGTACGATCTGTATTCCAAGGGCCGGGAACGCCCCAACCTCGAACAGGTCAGACCGTACTACGAAGACCTGGTGGCCGAGTTCTTCCCCGCGCAACTTGACTGGTAGCTTAACCCCCCACCACCACTTTGTCGGTCGCCAGGTTCTCGTAATCGTCTTGGACGCGCACCGCGATAGTGTGCTCTCCCGGCCCGGCGTCGATGGTCACATCGTAATCCAGGTCCAGCGAATCCGAGAGCTTGGTCACCGGCTCGACCACCGTCCATTCGCCGCCATCCAGCGAATACTCGGCCTTAGTGATGTTATTCAGCGCGTCCGCGGCGTGCCAGCGGACTTCCAGCTTGCCGCCGGCGCGCGTGGCGGCCAGGCCGGTGATTTTCGGAGGCGTGTTGTCGATCCAGAACGCGTCGCTCTCCATGCGCGCGGTCAGCGCCTCCGAGGGCGGATTGCTGGGCGCATCCGACGCCGTGATGCGCAGATGGTACTCGCCGTCCGGAAAGGCCGTGGAATCCCACGAGATGTATTTCTCCGCCACCCGGTCCTTCAGCAGCTTCCACTCCGTTTCGTTGGCGCCGCGGATTTCCACGGTGTAGATCA
>Ga0181538_10000331_pt1 | contig 55814 bp, 49 predicted proteins | sample PEATcosm2014_Bin_40_FD_119773 | JGI IMG/M metagenome (GOLD analysis project Ga0181538, IMG submission 119773) | Peatland microbial communities from MTU Mesocosm Facility, Houghton, MI, USA - PEATcosm2014_Bin23_30_metaG | ecosystem: Environmental > Terrestrial > Soil > Wetlands > Peat | place...
GATAAACATCCGAAGGGTCGGGGAAAGGTGTTGCCGAAACGCTGATTTAGCGCCACTTGAGTTTTGGAATCTGTAAGTGATTGGTTTTAAAGGAGGACAAAACACATGGTGCCGAAGAAGGGATCAGGAAGGCGGAGCCAAGTTTTCCCACCAGAAATGGTAAAACTTCGATTCTAAAAAAGCAAGGTTTTAGGACGACCTGAATTTTTTCATCAATAGTGGGATTTTCATTTAGGAGACGCCTTTGCCTTAGGAAGGCTTAGGATGCCTTAGGAATTAAGAAGGTCTTAGGAAGGCACCTGAAGGGCAGAATTGGGACACGGGTACCGCGAAGATAATTCTTCAAGCTTGTCGCGAAAAACCTTCTCGAACGGCACTATATATATGAAGAATTCAGTTGGCGTCGGTGGCGTCCAGAATCGTCAATCCGGCTGCTATCGCAGGATGCCGTTCTTGGCTTCCATCAGGGGCGGCATCAGACAAGGAGCCGAGCATCTCATCTTCCGCCAGCAGCGAACCGGGAGTCGTGATGTTCGACCCGGACGCTCACATGCCAGTCTGAAACCAGTCCATGTGCAAGTGTGGGCGGCGAGGAACCCTGTTTTCACTCACCCCTGTTCGTTCTCGGCCAGTCAATCCGCCAGCGCCCACCCGACATTGGCACCCAGAATAGGCGCTTCCGCGGAGTACCCCGCGCGTGGTGGTAAATTACAGCGGCTCTCTCGTAGAACCCGCGCGTGTGCCACGAATCGCTGAACTTGAACAAGTGGTAATCGAGATGGTGACAGAACTCGTGGCACAGCGTACTCAGAAATGTCCCAAACGATGTGACTTCTTTCTTTCTCGCGGTCCGCATCCACAACCGCATGAGCATCGTCGCGGGGTCGTAGTCACCGAACAGTTCAGTCACCCATTCGCGCCCTTTAAGCGGTCGCGCTGCCAGCACCCGGACGCCACACTTTGGGACTTGATAGAAGCGAGAGGCTTGTAAAAGGAACTCCGCACAAGCAGCTCGAACCTCCGTTGTCTTGCCCGTCTGCATGGCTGCTGCAATGCTCTTCGCAATCTCTGGCAGCAGTCGTGCGTCCTGTGGCAAGTCGAGGGTATTGATGCGGTCGCTCTCCAGAAAGCCAAGCCGGTCTTTGCTTCGAGGAGAGGTATCGGTAAACATGGCGAACGCTCGTGTGCCAATTATCGCGCCTCTGCCTCTGCGTCACTCGCGAGAAGGACTCGGCTTCAGCGGCGAGACACGCGAGATACCGCCGAAACGCATGGTGAAGTTCATAACTCTGGGAAAGCTAAGTCGGCTAGAATCGACCGGATGCGGTAACGACGTTAACCATGGCTAAATTGGCTTGCCACGCCATTTGGCTTCGGCTTCAAGCTACTTTCAGTTGTACCGAATGTACCGAAAATCGAGGAAAAAGACCAAGCGAGAAAGGCCGCTTAAGTCTTTTTGGGATGCGAAAAGTACGGTCGGCGCTGGAGGACGATTTTAGAACTCTTCTATGCCAACCCAGGCCCTTCGAGACCCGAAGGGATGCTCCAGCCTGAATCCAGCCGTGGAGGCCCACTTCCGGTTTATCTGTAACCCTCCGCTTTCGATTCACATCCTCTAGTTCCCAAGGAGATTGCCGTCTCAACGTGCGAGCTCACTGGCGCAATACGATTTCTCCTTCGACTTGTATAACGTGTGGATCGACGTTGCTGTATTTTCTTGCTCGCGTGCCGCGAAAGGTCACTGCTAAAATGGAATCTTTCAATCGGAGTCTTAGTACCTCAATGCTCGCAACTGTTCTTGAGACCTTCAGTTGCATAGCGGCTGTTATCCAGGCGATTTGCAGAAACTTACTCGGTTCAGAGCCATACGCCTTGTATAGTGGCTGAAATGGCGTCCTTTCGATTTTTATGAGTTCATCTTGCCCTTGGATGAGAATCTCTCGCATGACTTTGTTGTAATCCTGTGTCGGTTCGTATCGATTCTCGTTCAGCAGTATTCGTCTCGCCCGAATCTCCGCAAATTGCTCCGCTGATGTTCCGGAAGTGCCCATCTCCATCGTTGTGGAAGAATCGGTTTGCAATTGGGGGAACTCTATTCTCCACTTCTGCCGACCTCCAGAGACAATATGCTCCACGCTCGAAATGTCGCCGATCCCGGCGTTGCTAGCAAATGCCACTATTACGTGCTTGCGCTGCTGCCGCAGCCGATCAAAAAAAGAGCCATCCGTTGGATCGTCGGGTTCCAGAACGAACGTAGCCGAATCTTGCCTCCAGGACGACTCTGCGACCGGAGGAAACGCCACGGTATCCAACTGCATTGACTGAATCAGGGCCCTTGGGGACGATTCGCAAACAGTGTCATCCGCTATCGCGGTTGTGGGTACTTGCGCGCCAATCTTCTCCAGAAATGCCTTGCAAATCCCTTGCGCCCCCTCTCGGCGGAAATCCAAATAGCCTACTGTATTGGGAATACCGGGAATGTCAGTGTCATCGAACCGGACCGGTAAAATGTATTCCTTACCCTTCTCTCGAAGGGCGCGAGCCTGAGCACTCTGTCTTTCAAGATTGGTCCAAGCCTTGTCTGCGTATTCCTTCGAGGCAAAGATAATGCAGTATCGGGCTTGATTCTGATAAACGTCGTTCAAATGGGTATAGAGATCTTTACCCCAAAGAGTAGCTTTCTCATCGGTGTCGTAAAAGATCTTCAGATTTGCAGCCTTCAGGCAATTAGCGACTCTCTCGACTTCGCCGCGTTGTTCTCCTGCAAACGAGAGTGCTACATCAAACTGAAAAGTCATTGGTACCTCACAACTGCAATATTTCTCAATTCGGTCAGCATGACACTCACCAGCGATACCTTAGTAGGAGCAAATTCGTTCCTAAAGGAGACGACCCGCACGGTCTCCGCTCTGGGCGCGGCTGCTGCGGGACTGGTCAGCTTGAACCATACCTTACGTGGTCAGAGCATCAAGAACAAGGCTACCTGGCTGCCGAGCAATGTGCGCTCAAATACGTCCGATTTTTTCCGAATGAAAATCCCGAAACCGACCGATTCGCCTCCGAGATTTAGCGCGAAGCTCCTTCAGCTTGTCCGATGAGACCACTTTTCCTTCTTCGAGGGCCTGTTGTAGCGCATCAATCTCAGTGTCAATAGCTGCTAACGCTTCGATCACATCGAGCCGAAACTGTTCTTGCGCTGATACGGTTTCCGTTTTCCCTCAGCTATGCTGGCGGCTTAATTTGCCCGCGCTTTCCTAATGCCGTCGCGCCGGGTTCCGAATCCGTGTCTGGCGGCGATTCTGATCTCCCTCGATTGCCTTGAGGGTGCGATCGGCAAACTGCGTTGTAGGCCTGTCAACCGTTGTATCAGCATGCATTCGCTTGAATAGAGCCTCATAGTTAGTGGGATCGAGAAGCTCAACGAGACTCATCTGCAGTTCTCTGAGTAGCATCTGATCCATGGAGCTTGACGGGTTCTCCTTTGCCTGCTCTAGCTCATCACAGAAATTCCATTTAGGTTTTATTCTGGCACCGAGCAAGAAGACGGCAATCGCTACGCTCTCGGGCAAATCCTTCCTCGCAAACTGCCAAATCAGAGGAATCATTATTTGCGTTTGTCTTTTCTCGCTTAGGCTTTGAAACAGCACTCGAATTGGCAATTGCGCCATGGCCGGTTCACTCAATATTCCCCGGCAAATCGTGGCAATCGTATGTTCGTCAAGAGTTTTTTCCGGTACACGATCCAGATCGCGTCGTCCTTTCGCAGACGCAAGCACGGCCGTAATTAGTTTACGAACGTTGAACTGAAGGTCGCCACCAAGCATCGCAGTGCCGCCCAACAGCCCAATACTGTCTATTGATTCGCCAGCGTAGTCGCACACCACTCCAGCCAGGGGGGCCTCGGGCTGCCAATCGGCCAAGGCCAAACCGTCTCTACGCTCGAACGCGGCCCGGATATGCTCTGCGGCGCAGACATGAGTCAGTGACTCGTGGCGAAAACTCAATGCACCATCGTCGGATCTATGAATCCATGACATTGTCCGAAATGCATCGACCGTTTCCTGTGACCAATTGGCTGATTCACACGCGCGATGAACAAACGCTTCGAGTTGAGTGGGCGAGATCGTTGACGATCCCCGGCACACCATACTAAAGGCCACACTGTGAAGGACCTGCTGGAAAAGCTGGAAATTCTCCGCAAGAGCGCTGTGGCGGCTCCGTTTTTCCTGTTCTCGCTCAAGCAATTTCTCTACCAGGTGGCCAAGGAAGTGCGCCTTTTGTCCTATACCTGGAAAGGACTCGATATTCGCGATGCCATCGTCTTCCACTAAGGTTGCCAATAGCGAGGTGATTAACGGATCACCGAGGAACGATTGCAGATTCATCCGGTGTAGACTGCTTCGGACCTGACGTGCATCTTCCGAACCAAGCCTTGATTCGAGGTAATGCGCAACCTGCTCCTGTCTTAAACCAAGAACCTCAGCATTGACAGTCCGTCGGTGTTTGGTCGAGAAATCGTGATCCGCAAGCAGATTAAAGTCGTTGATCATTTCATCCAATTGTGGATAATACGAACTCCGGACAAAATAAAGGGCAGCACTCCGGTTGCCGATGTCGCGTAATAGTTCGACAGCGCTTCGTCGCCCTGTGGCTGTGTATGGACGTGCCATTTCATCAACGCCATCAAAGACCAGGTGAATCTTATCGTCTCGTATCATTTCAACGATGCGATCGATGCTTTCGCGAGTTAACCGAGATCGCGAGAGTTGGGTCTCGATACATTCGTCTCGATGGGAACGGATATCGATATTGTTCACGTTGACGTAAAGAACCTTCGGAACGTCCGTATCTCCTCTCAGGTATTCATTGCATAAATCTGCCACAAGTTTCTTCGCCGTCGTCGTCTTACCGCATCCAAAGTCTCCGTGAACTAAGACGGCAACTCGCCCGGTCTCTCTCAGCTGAGCCTCCAGAAATGTGAGAAGTGACCTTTGTATCACTTGGCCACTACCAGAATCCGATGACCGAAAATCCAGATCCACAATGGAGCCGAGATGATCTCTTAGTTGATCTTCATCCCACTGCCTCAAATAATCACGGCAGAGCAATGCATACGGATCGTTTACAAAATAGATTTCGTCAAGGGGTACGCACCGGACGGCTTCCGCTGCCGCTAATTCCAAAGTCGCCGCTGCAAAGCGGGCCCCAATAACTGTTCTTCGGAATACCTGGACTTTATCCTCCAGGATTCTATGAATCGCAATCGGCTCAACTGGATCAAATCCGGAATACGCGTGTACGAGCACTGAAGCACGATGAGATCCAAATTCGTCGTTGCTCGCGCTGTCATAGATTAGGCGTACATGCGATCCAGAGTTTTGCAAGCAAGACCGCTCAGGGAATCGCTTGGCAAGAGAATTCATCAGGGATGTCGAATTGCTTTCGTAGCGACAATCCAGAAACCATGTCTCCCAACTGTTCTGCATCCGAAGGACATCTCGATCTGTTGCACGGACGCTGCTACTGCCGGAACGGCAGAATACTTCACTGGGATCGAGGGTCCCATAAAATGCTCGGGTCATTTTATGTGGCCCTTCGCTTTGAATCGGAATAACAATGTACGGGGTCCGCTTTCCATTCAAGACGAAGTGCGAATCCACAAAAACGTCTCGGAGAGTGGTGTACTGGCGAACCAAATCATCGATTCTCTCGGAAGAAGGAAATCCATCCTCCGCAACTCCGACATGGTCGAATACTCCCCCAACCTTATCCTCACTTACTCCGAAAATGATGTAGGCGTCCGTTCTTCGTGGAGTGTTTGCAAATGCGAGAATATGCTTTAAGAGCTTCGAAAGGTCTCTCTGTTTCGAGCCAAGCTCCCATTTGAAGTCTGTGTGGGTCCCTTCCCAACCTCCTTGGGACGCCGCAATTTGAACTCTTTGTTCAACTTCTCTGCGATGGACCTCAACAGGATCAGCCATAGATTGCTCACCCCTTCGAAACCGACGATTGTCGAGATTGTGTTCCGAAGCTATCATAACGCTGCGTGGACTACTGGAAACCGTTTTCACGCCAAATAAGCGATAAGCGTTGTGTGAACGTTCATTTCAACGCCACTGTGATTTTATCCATTGCAAATGCTATCTGCGCGGGAGTCGCCGCATGTTTTTGGTTCCGCTCTGGCTGCACGGCAGTTGGGGAAGATTCGGAGATCATTGCTTCCATAGACGACAATCCCGCCGAGCACATCCACGCGCACATTCTCGCCGACCTGTCGCACCCGCTGCCCACGCGTGCCGAGAAAATCGCGCTCGCCGGGCAAAACGTCTACCAGTTCACCGCGATTAAATTGCGGCTGGAATTCGACTGGCTGCGCCTGTGGACAGCGAAGCGTGGCAAGGCTGCGCGCGGCAAGGGTCAAGACCCCGAGGCGAGCCGAGACCCGGACTCTGGCACCTTTCATCTAGAGGTGAACCAGCTCCGAGCATCAATCGCGGTCGTTGCCGATGCTATAGCGCGGTTCCAATACTCACGATCCGAACTCATGAATTATGCCTTTGACGTATTTGGTGTCCGCGATTAGTTCCCACCCACCTTTTGCCTGTTGCGGCGCATTATCGCTACATGTGTGACTTCAGTGCGGCTGCAGGGGGAGTGTGATCGGATGCCACTTCAAGTCGTGCCCGCAGCAGGGTCAGCAGCGAATTGAATCAGCGTCTCGTGTAATCTAGCCATTGCATACGTGTCGAGCTTGCAGTAATCGAGAAGTTGTTGACGGGTCAATTCGATCATGCCTCCGGCGATTTCGCCACGCGCCATGCGCGCAAACCGAGTGATCGCCGCGTCTCCATCCGCTATTTCTAGGCCGGAATATGAAAGGTTGGGAACCAACGCAGGAAGAACCCTCTTGATTGAGTAGCTGCCTCGGAACTCCGGGTGATAGACGTAATCCTGGATGATTGGCAGCATGTCCAAGCAAACCGATTGGGAAACGGAAGAGTTGCGGATCAACTCTTTGATCGCGAAGCTAAATGAGGGGAAGAGCGATGAAACGCTCCTTAACGTGGGAAGGATTTTAGAACTCGCGCAAGCTGCTTATTCTCTGTATGTTATGCAAAAACCAGCCAAACAAGCCGAATTGCTCAAGAAAGTACTTTTGAACTGCTCGATAGATGCTGTAAGTCTTTATCCTACATACAGAAAGCCGTTTGATTTGATATGTAAAAGGGCTAAAAATCAAGAATGGTCGGGGAGAGAGGATTTGAACCTCCGACCCCCTGGTCCCGAACCAAATGAAAGTCAAACTCTAAGTGCTTCATCTGGTGCCGCTTAGGGGCAAATCGCCAGACTTTCTCTCATCTTCATATGTACCGAAGTTGTACCGAGAATGCAGGACCAGAGAATTGCCGGACTTCGAGCTTGAAACCTCGGTGTCATGCGCCTCGCGGAGTGGGACTACGGAGCATGGCTCACCCGGCCTGCTATCTCGCCTCTTCGGCGGGAATATGACGAGAAGGGCCCACAAGTGCAACAGCGGCACAAGTCTTGGTACTAAGGCAGTACATTTTTCATATTGCATGAAGGAGCTGCTTTTCCAGGCTCGTCTCGGATGCGAGCTGAATGAAGAAGAACCTCAACAATCGCGCTATGAATGACCTATACCAAACCAAAAAACAGTGGGAATCTAGCCGAATCAATCAGCAGCGTCTTTCCATTCCTGCGGATGACTCCGACGTTGACCGCATCCCGGTACAGGCTTACATGCTCGGTAATAGCTTCCAGCGCTGGTTTTGCTGTTTGCGCCTGGCTGCTGCCTGCCGCGTCGAGTAAGAAGCTTCCCGCACCGCTTCCCGCAACTCCCAGAAGCAATCCGCTCTTCGATACGAAATCCCTGCGATTCATAGGATATTTTTCCTTTGCCAGCTATCGAACCGGAAAACCTGGCTCACGTTCACCCCATTGAATAAAGTGCATCCGGCGGTAATAGCACCGCTGTCGACCCTATGTCATATGTGATGTCGACCCTAATCTGTTTGATGCGGCCAGTGAATTTGAACGGAGCGACGTTTTCCGGCCCCAATGGTGACCCTGACGCATTGCCAATGCAGAAATGGCCTTCAACGATGGGGCCAGCTTGAAGCTTCTGAGCAGCACATGCAGAATTGCTATTGACAAGAAGTAAACCGTCCCCTTCACCGCGTAGAGTTCCGGACAAGCTACGCGTAAACTTAAATGCTAGTTCTACGTCTCCAAGTGGGATTGTGTCTAAGGTCGCGAGGGTATACGAATTGCCCAAGCTGTGCCGTTCATATCTCAGATGGCCATTCTTGACATAAAATGTAAACCCGGAGAATCGAGTGCCAACCGATAGGAGTATCCCGCTTACATTCGGCGGGAGAAAAACATCGGCACTGATCAGATGAGATTCACTGAAATCGGGGCCGGCGAGGGAGTGCATTAATGGGAGGTCAGGATAAAAGACAAAACTCTTCCGAGGGGCCTCATTTGGGTCCTGCCCCATGAATCTTCTTGGACCCCCACACAGTCCAGCACCGAGCGGGTAGATATTGTTCTCTCGCGCTTGAACATCGAATAGCTGCTTCATTGCAGTGAGCCTTTTCGGATATCGGTCGGCGAGATCATGTGCTTCGGAGAAGTCTTCATCTATATGATAGAGTTCCCATTTGTCCTGTGTGTAGCTTCGATCCGGGCAAGCCTCCCAGGGAACGATATGACGCGAGGCAGCTATCCATCCATCTTGATAAATTGCTTGGTTTCCCATTTGCTCGAAAACTTGGATGCGATGCTGCGAAGGAGCTTCAGGACGATCAAAACTGAAAACAAGGCTTGTGCCATCTAGCGGCATCTGCTTCACACCATCAACAACTGCGGGAAACGGTATACCTGCGGCCTCGTAGATCGTCGGTGCGATGTCGTTGAGATGACTGAATTGAGTCCGAAGGCCACCCTGATCTTTGATGCGAGCAAGCCAGGACACAATTAAGGGATCACGTGTTCCGCCAAAATGTGAGGCAATTCGCTTCGTCCATTTGAAAGGTGTATCCATAGCCCACGCCCAGCCCGCGGCGTAGGCGTTCTCCTCAGTTGGACCTCCAAGTTCATCTAAATGTTCCAAACGCTGGCTCATTGAACGATACACGCTCTGCCAACGCAAACCCGTTAATCCATCATCCGCACTTGCCCCGTTGTCACCCGCAATGTACATAATGAGGGTGTTTTCGCCATCCACCCCTGCTTGAACAACATCAAGCAATCGTCCTATCTCGGCGTCAGTACACGCAAGGTAGGCTGCATAGACTTCCATCTGTCGGGTGAAGAGCTTCCGTTCATCCTGAGAGAGGCTGTCCCATGCTGGAATTTCCTCTGGGCGTGGCGTAAGTTCCGCATTATTAGGAATGATTCCTAGGCGTTTTTGGCGCTGGAAGGTTTCTTCTCGCAGCTTATCCCACCCCATATCAAATCTTCCCAGAAACTTAGCAATCCATTCTTTGGGAACCATGTGTGGGGCATGAGTAGCTCCTGGCGCGAAATACAAGAAATATGGTTTCTCGGGCGTAATCGACCGATGTGTGTGGAACCAGCTGATCGCTTCATTAACGAGGTCAGATGTCAGATAGTATTCCGGCTTGGTAGGTCTAGGGATGGCTACGGTATCCCGGAAGAGATCTGGCTCCCATTCACTGCCTTCGCCCATCATGAATCCATAGTAATAATCAAACCCAAGGGTTGTGGGCCAGCGATCAAAAGGCCCAGTCGGGCGCAATTCCCAATAAGGAGTATTATGCCATTTGCCGAATGCGGCTGTACTATAGCCGTTTTGCCGCAGTATCTTGGGAATCGAGGCGCCTTCTTTTTTCCAAATGCCATCATAACCTGGATATCCACTGACAAGTTCCATGACGTCGCCGAATCCCATGCGATGGTCATTACGACCGGATAGAAGACAAGCACGACTTGGTGAGCAGAGCGCGGTTACGTGAAACCTATTGTATCGAAGGCCTTTTGACGCCAGCCGACTCAGGACAGGGGTTTCAGTTGGTCCTCCAAATGTACTTGTGGCTCCATACCCGGCATCGTCAAGAAGAATCAGGACGACATTCGGTGCTCCTTTCGGTGCGGTCACAGGACTTGGCCAGGCTGGAACCGATTCCCGCGCATCCAGTTCAATCCTGCCTTTAAAGGATGGCTCAGTTTGCGAAGCCGCATCTGCAGGGTCTTGCGTTGCACTTTCGGAACAGATTCCTTGCTTGGGCGCGGTGGCAACCAATGCAGCGCCAGCAGCCAAATCTAGGAAGCCACGTCGTGTTAACATTGCTCCTCCTCAAACCTCGATTTCCACCCATGCAGTCAGGCTTTCGGCTAGCTGGTTGCTCAGTTCAACATGGGAAGATTCGCATCGTGGTTCTGGAATTTCTAAGTCCAAATGACACCGCAATCTGGATCAGCGACTGCAGAAACGTCTTCTCCGACGCCACGGAGCGTAGCTCCCCCCAGTGCTCTTGCGCGAGGAAGAACTGCTAGTTTCGATAGCACGCCACCCTCTCGGCCAGCGCGCGCTGCTCCCAATCCAGTGGCATGGTTTTATTCTCGCGAAGTTGGCTGCTGCTCGGCCCACGCCTCCAGCATCTCGATTGCGCGGGCCAGTACGCCGGCCGAGCCGCGAAAGTCGCTGGAGCCGCGCGGCTTGTTTTCGGGCGTCCACCACTCGTAGAAGCTGCCGGCGCGCTTCACCCGCGCGACCATGGGCTGCAGCTCGCGATATGCATCGGCGGCGTAGCCTTGCACCACCAGGTCTTGGACCATGCGCCCGCCGAACCAGGTCCAATCGCCGCCGTTCTGGTAGCTGTAGGGCGCGGTCATTGCAGGATTCTTGAAAAAACCTAGGGGGTACGGCGGATACATGGTGAGCCCGATGGTCGCCGCATGGGCCTCGCGCGCGTCGGCGTCCATGTGCGCCAGCGCGCCCGCCACTTCGCGGTGCGAAAGCAGCCCTGCTTCAATGGCCACGGCCGTCCCACCATGGTAGTAGATCGCATTCTCATCAAAGTGTTCGGGGAACGGAGAGCCGTCGAGGTAAACGTGGGGAAAGAACTTCTGGTGCTTTGTGTCCCAGAGAACTTTGCGGATATTGCGCCGCAGCCGGTCGCCTGTCTCGCTCCAGCGCTGCGCCTCCGGCGAGTCGGCGCCCAGCAACTGCACGTAGTCGCTGATGGCCAGCAGCAGCATGGCGTTGTCATAGATGCAAAGCGCGCGATGGGAATGAGCGTCGAGCACGGTGCCGTGCGGCGATTCGGGTTGTATATCGCCCCAGTCGGCGCGGGTGGCGCCCCAAACCAAGCCATGCTTCGCGTCGAAGTGCTGGGTAAGGACGTATTCGAGGGCGAGGCCAAGCCGCTCGCGCACCGTGCGTCCGCCCACTTGCTCGTCCAGGATCGAGCGGTCGCCGGTGCCGGCCACGAATTTATAAACCGCCTGCACCAGCGACGATTCCTGGTCCACCTCTACCGTGTTCTTGTCGGCCATCAACCCCGGAGCAAGCGGGCTGGAGCGGTACGTCGGCCGGATCTTCGCGGGATCGATCGGAAAGTAGAGATCGACAACGTCACCGTCGGCGCCCTGGAATTTGAAAAAAGTAACGAGCGCCTCGCGCACCCGCGTGGGCGGATTCACTTCGAGCGCGACCTGGATGAATGTGTTGAGGTCGCGAATCCACACGGCCTTGTAGCCGGCCCCGGCATTGAACCCGCTTTTGAGCAAGTTGAGCGCCATCTGGTGGACGTCGCGGAGGTTCTGGTCGGAGCGGATTGTGCGCGCCAGCTCCGCATTGAGCGCGGCTGACTTGGCCGCCCTCGCTGCCGTTGGCGCGCAGAATGTGAAAACACTCGCAAGAAGGGCAACAGAGCAGGGCACAATAAGGCGTTTCAAAAGGCGTCTCCTAAGAACTCTCCCGACAGGTGTTCGACATTCTAAAGGTATAGGTTTCCGAGCGGTGCCAGGAACTCCGACTGCGTTTGAATCCTCGCAACACGCATGCAGACTGAACTGGCATGCTGAAAATTGTCAGCTATTGTTTCCCCAATTACAACACGTACAGCCCAGAAAGCCGTGTTGCCTCTGCAAGGCACAAGGAGGTGATCGTTCTCCTCGTCTAGTGGTTCGACGAGTATGTTTTGCCGTACCGAGTAGGCTCGAGGACTTTCACCCCGAGCCCCTCTCAGATCCGTGCATGGCAGTCTCCCGTTACAAGGCTCGTGCCATTCGCAGAGCTGCCGCTCTCACTCCCAATTAGCAGGCTCCTCCTGTTTCCAGTTGGCCCATTAGTGGTTCGGGTGTGACTGACCTACCCCTTTCGTTCCGCGGACATTACTCCGCTTCAACACTATTACGAGGTAGTCCGCGTCTCGCCACTGTATTCGTACTCTCGTCTCGTGGTCCTTGCCACTTGTAACTTCTCCGTCCGCAGCAATAGCGAGGTTCCTACGTTCCGTTCAACCGCCTCCTCCAGGCCTCAACCCGCCTGTATGACGGATGCCGCTCCGTCCGTAAACAGGTTTGCGCCAGAGCTTTTCCCAGAGTCTTCTAACTACCCGTGTCTCGGCATCGTCTGATTCTTTTCGACACGAAAACAGTGGGCCCTTGCCGTCCTCTTCCTTGAAGTCACCTGACCCAATTACATTGAGCCTTTTCCTTATCCGTTCACCACCACACCCCTCAGACCACAGCCACGGAAAGCGGTTTGAGTCTTATGCCTTCACATCGGTTCGAGGGGCCTACCGTCATCGTTTGAGCAGCTGCGGAGAACCGCTTGCGCAGTTCTCCGCGCGGCACAGCTAGAACAGCAATTTCGCGACAAACTGAATTTGCCGCGGATTCATAAACGGGTTAGTGTTTGTGATGGTGCCGAACCCACCAGCGCTGGTTGCGACGCCAGATGAGCTGTAGCCTGTGATTGTGGCGTTTGGTAGCCCGAAGTCGGACGTGTTGGTGAGATTGTAGGATTCAGCCCGGAATTGAAGCTTGAAGCGTTCAGTCAGATCGAAGTTCTTCGAGAAGGCCAAGTTAATCTCCCTGTTGGGGGGGCCGAACACCTGGAATGGCCTCTCATTGCCCAAGGTGTAGACAGTCTGCTTTTGGAACGCGGCCACGTTGAACCAGGCCTGCACGCTTCGATTGGAAAGCGCCGGTGATGCAATCATGTCCGGAGGATCGCTGCCGAGACCCGGGATGCCGCTGACTGCGCTTCCATTGAGAACGGTAGTTGGTAATCCCGATTGCCAGAATGCGGTCACATTAAAATCCCATCCCTTCAGAGCTTGACCCGCTACGCCGGTCAGCCTAGAGCCATAGGGAATTAGCCAGTCCATTGTTCCCGAGACGTTATGCCGCTCGTCGATAGCGCCATTGCCCAAATCGTACTGTTGCCATCCATTCACCAATATCGGATGGCTAGGATTGGAGGGATTGTCCATCGGACAGCCGTCAAAAGAGCAGGACAACGGCGGGCCCGTTTCGCTCGGTACTCCAGCATTTGTGATCATATGCGACCAGACCCAGTGAGCATCCGCGGTCAATCCCTTCGCGAACTGGTGGGTGTAGGTCGCCTGCATAGCGCTATAACGCGATATGCCCCCGCTTACCAGTTCGCTAATGGTCACGCCCGGAAGGCTCGGGATCGGGTAGGGAGCGACATTGCTGACTGGCTGGTTGGCGGGAGAGCTAACGGACAGCTGCCGGCCCAAATTACCGACGTAGCCGAGACCAAACCGGTTTCCCGCATAGGTCTTTTCAAGACCGAGGCTGAACTGTTCAACATAGGCCGACGGGAAATTGAAGGCAATCGTGGACCAGCTTGCTCCCGAGTAATCGGCCGGGTTCGTGGCGAGGGCAACGTTGTAAACCGGGGTGGGAAGGCCGGCCGAGAGAACGCCGCCACCATTGGGTTGAGCATACTGCCCCGTGCAAGGCGTTGTGCTTTGGGGAGCCTGGCCGCAATTGAAGCTGAAGTTAAATGGGGCGTTCCGCATGACCAGGGGAGTTCCGAAAGAGTCGGGGAAATAGGACATTCCGAAACCACCTCGGAGGACCATGCTGTGACCTAGACTCGCAGCGAAGCCAAAACGGGGAGCAATGTCGCCGAAGTCCGTCTGAATGTCCCCCGTCGAACTGCTGTTTTGCGTGCCGGGCAGTGAAGGAGAAACTAGCAAATCGAGGGAAGGATCGAAGTTGGAGAACTCGCCGTGCTTTTCGGTGAGTGGAGTGAATATATCGTAACGAAGGCCCAGGTTGAGGGTGAGCCAATGCAAGGCGCGCCAATCGTCTTGGATGTAGCTGCTGGGCTCCCACGACCGGAACTGTGGCTGAACGAGGTAATTGCTGCGCGATTCCGTCGTGACTTGTCCTGTCAAGAGGTTGGCGAGAGCGTTTCCGGTGTAGGTAGTCTGGCGGAAATTAAACACGCCCTCCGGATTGGTACTCTGGTGCTCGTCCATTTGTCGACGGATAACGCCGACGCCGATTTGGATGCTGTGAGCGCCGGGGCTCCACGTCAGTGATCCCGCGTATTGAAACATATTATCGAGGGTGTAGTTTGGAATGTTGGAAGCATCCCCTAAACCCTGGTAAGATGACCCGGGGAAGGTGATAGAAGGAAGGCCGCTATCGGTCAATGACCCGGGAACATTGATGCAGCTAGTGGAGTTGCAGGGGAAGCCGAGGGCTGTGGCCGCATTGCTGCCCGTGTTGACTGCCTTGGATTGAATTATGCTACGCATGAATCCTGCGTTGAACTGATACAGCAGGTTGGGACGCGCGACATGGGTGAAAACGATCGCCAGGGCTTGCTGGCGCTCCAGCGCCGGTCCGGGGTAAGCGTTCGGGCTGGAGACTGCGCCAGGGTTGACACTGACCTGATTTCCCGAAGCGCCGGCCACGGTAACGACCGGGAAATCGTCTGGCGTGACCGTGGTCGTGTTATTGAATGTGTACCGTCCAAAAAAGGAGTTCGTATCCGACAGATGCTGGTCAACGCGCACGTCGAACGTGGGAGCGGTCTGGGTTCTTACGGGTGACGCGGCATAGTTATAGCCCGCGCTGGCGGCGATACCCGGAGTGGGAGCAGGATACAACTTGAAAAGCGCCAACCCCAACGGGGTGATACTGCTTGAGACATTTGGCCCGCCGATGTCGGTGAAGTTGCCTGGGTTCTGTTCTTCGTATAGGGTTGGCACGGTCGCGGTGATCGGAAGACCTATATTCTGGAGAAAATCGTCAAAATCGGCAAAGAAGAATGTCTTGTTCTTGATGATTGGGCCGCCAATGCTACCGCCAAACTGGTTATAGCGCAACTCTGGTACTGTTGAAGCAAAATAACTCCGCGTATTCAACTTATCGTTGCCAAAATATTCGTAAAGCGAACCATGGAAATTGTTCGTCCCCGATTTGGTGACGAGGTCGACCACTGCTCCCGCGCTCCGACCAACCGCTGCGGTGTATTGGTTCGTCATCACCTTGACCTGTTCAATAGATTCGGGTGAGGGACGCACCCCGACCGTGCCGACGAACCGATCGTTGTTGTCCATGCCATCGATCAGGTTGTCATTGGCCAGATCGCTCAATCCATCAGCCGCGTAGGAGGCGGTTTGGCGGCGGTCGGCAGGGCGCTGGCCGCTGGCAAGCGAATTTGGCAGCCCTATTGTGACGCCGGCCGACAACGTGACCAAGTTGATGTAGTTTCGGCCTTGGATAGGGAGATTTTGAAGCGCCGCCGAGGTCAGGTTCGTACCAAGCGCCGAGGTATCGGTCTGTAAGAGAGGGGCGTCGGTTGCGGACACCTGGACGGTTTGGGTTTGTTCTCCGATTGCGAGCTTGGCGTCCACGCGCACCCGGCTGCCAGGCGAAAGGGTGATGTCCTTCGCCAGAAAGGCTTTGAATCCCCTGGCTTGAACTTTCACTGAATACGTCCCCAACTGCAAAAGGTTGAATGCGTAGTCGCCCGCGGGCGAGGTTGTGTCGCTCTGGGAAATGCCGGTGCCTACATTCGTGATGGTCACCTGCGCGCCTGGGACTATAGAACCGCTGGGATCCGTTACTGTTCCCACAATTGCCGCAGTGGCGACCTGTGCGCTCGCTGTAGCTTGAGTAAGTAGATAGGCGAAGGTTATCACTAGAACTAGCGAAATTCTTGTTTCAATGCGTCTGACCATTTTTTCTCGCCTCCTTAGCGTCGGTCCTTATCATTTGAACTCCCCTTACCCTCGGGGCAGATTCCGATTGATGTCAGCTCAGATCAAATTGCCATCAATACGAGCCTCCGACATACGATGCGACTGTTCTCGTTACTGTTCAAGATTTGCGGGCGCTTGGAATTCCCTTTGCCATCTAGTGGAACAATCCAACATGATCTCGCAATCCCCTGCATGCTGCGCCAGCCTCTGCCCTACGTGCTTGCACGTCCGCGCTATCTTGCGCAGAAGATCCGTGCACACAACGGATTGATTCGCCTCATTTCCTACTTAAGAACACAACAAAATAAGAAGAAATTGAGACGACTCAAATCAATGAGCGGGAGTCTACATTGTTAATTATCAGCTGTCAAGTTTTTTTTGTTCGCCTGCTTTCTTTTAGATACAATGCCTCTCCCACTTCAAGGAAAGCACTAAAGGGATAAGGGCTTAACCGTTGTTTGTTCGTAGGAGGACGAGAGGCGCCTGCGAGAGGCGTGCCTCACGTTCATTTCGGTTTCTTGTGACTGTCGTTAACGTGACGGGGTGCCAGGCCTGATCCCGTAAGCGATCGACCAGTCGCTGATCGCGGAATTCCAGTAGGAGAGGCACTGCCTGTCGACCTGCAGAGTCACCGCAAGGGTGGCGCAGCAACCTGGGGACCGCAGAACCACGCGTCAGCCCGGCTATGCCGTTAGCCTGAGCCGGCGACGGTTGATTGAAAAGGGCTTCGGCTGGCTCAAGCAGACAGGCCGACTGTGTCAGGTCAAGCTGCGAGGTTTGGAGAAAGTGGACTGGCTGTTCGTCTTCAGTTGCGCAGCACACAACCTGATCCGACTGCCCAAACTCATGGCTCAACCACCGGGAAAGCTCAGCGAGCAATGTGCCTGAGTAACGGTTGCCAGCCTCGGGGATGCTTTCCTGAGGCACGCAAACCCCTATAAACACTGGTCAGACCCGCAGTTCAAACAGATTGCAACCGGGCAGAGACGCAAATCACCGGGAAATTCGTCACGATGCGGCGAATTTCAACAAGTTCCTCGAGCGATTCCCTGGTCCGTGAAGGCAATCTTTGTGCCATGACATTTTCGATGTACAGTTATTACTAAACGGATGACCACTCAAAAACAATTGGCGGAAATGGCTGGTGTGTCTGCAGGAACGGTGTCCAATGTCATTACTGGCTCTATACGTGTCAGCGATCGCACCCGAAAGAAAGTTCTGGATGCGATTCGCGCGCTGGACTATCACCCAAATCTGATTGCGCGAAGTTTGAAGACCAACCGGACGAACACGCTGGGCATCGTTATCCCTGAAATCACAAACCCCTTTTTCCCAAAGCTCATCCGTGGAGCCCAACTTGCAGCAAGAGAAAACGGCTACTTCCTGATAGTGCTAGACACCGACGAAAACGAGGTGCTGGAACTCGAGCTGATATCGATGCTCCAATCACAGCGTGTCGACGGAATTCTGCTCGTATCTTCAGCCGGCAAATGGCGCGAGGACACGATCTCAACTCCAATCAGCTTGGGTCCACCTATTGTGTGCGTTGATCGTATGCCGGAGGGGCTTGATGTGGACACAGTACGCGTGGAAAGCCGGGCCGCTGCAGAGATGGGTGTTTCACACCTCTTGTCAATGGGCCACCGCGAAATCGCAATTATTACCGGGCCTCTCAGCTTGAAGCACGAGCGGGAACGGCTGTCTGGGTACCGATGCGCCTTGCATAAGGCGGGCATCGAAGTACGGAATTCGCTCCTCTGGGCCAGTACGTTTAACGAAAGTGAAATCGACATTGCATGCCGCAAGGGCCTTCAAAAAAAGAAAGGGAAGCCCTCCGCACTTTTTACTACCAATGGATTCGTAGCTTTGAACGCGCTGCGCAGCATATACGCAGCCGGCATAGGCACGCCTGAAGATATCGCGTTCGTGACGATCGACGAGATTGCTGCAGCAGATTTTTTCCGGCCAGCGATCACTGCAGTTGTTCAACCAGTTTTCGAAATGGGGTATCGCGCCGTCGAAATCTTGCTAGAGCGTATCAAAAAGGGTGCCAAGATGGGTGCCCCGAAGAGGGAACAATTGTCGCCCAAGCTTCTGGTGCGAGCGTCTTCGGACTTCGTCTTTCAGAGTAGACCCACGAAAGCCCACATCCAACGAGGAATCAGTCATCTGCGGTCAAAGGCTCGGTAGCATAACCTGCGTTAAGGATGCTCTGTCGTTTCCACGTTAGCGGCATCTTGAGAGGTCGGTATTGTGACTCCTTAGAAGGAGGAAGTCGAATCGCATGTCGCTTCGCTTTACAGGCATTAGAGAAATGTGAAAGTGAGTGGGTGCGCCCAAGTAGAGCAGCGTACGAATCAGGGCAAAAAAGAGTTGTGCACGAGAAGCCCCCTTGACAGCTATAGCGAAAAGGTTGTTAATGTAGACGTTTGTCGGTGGCAGAGAAGGTTTTTGAGCGGGGCATTGAGACGTCTCAGTGTCGGACTCAAAAACTGCCGTTTGCGATGGCTGTATTCTCTGCAAGCGGCAGGTAGAACAGTGCGCAAATGTGCCGACCTGCTTCATGTGAAATCAGTCGGCCGAAAGCTCACGAAGTCACTGGGAGGAAGTCATGCGTGGTGGAATTGTCTATGCGATTTCGGCGGCACTAATCGCGGCTCTGACACTCAGCGCGGGAGCGCAGACTGCCGGAGAGTCGATTGCAGTTAGCGCCAAGTGGGATAACGTTTCGCAGGTATCCGAGACGGTTCCCACGACGCAGCATCTCGCAAATGCCTTCACTCTGCGCAGCAACCCGCTAAACAAGAAACTGCTCAAGGATCTGCGGGATCTGCACACCAATGACACGCGCCTGCAACTTTGGTTTTCGGTTCCCAACCAAGTGGTCGCGGAGCTAAAAGAACCAACGGCTACAGAGACGTTTTGGGACTTCAAGTACATTGATCCCGTGGTGATTGACTTCTTCAAGAATACTTCGGGCATTCGCCACATCAACATCGGCACGATTCCGCGATGGATGTTCAACGTGCCTCCAGTCGATATTCCGACCGACCCTGCGGCTTCTTTTTATCCCTACACGGAGGGAACCACCGGGGATTTGCTGAAAGATCCAACAGGCAAGCAGTTTGCGGACTATCAGGCCCGGATCTTCGCATGGTATACGCAGGGCGGATTCACCGACGAACTCGGGAAATATCACGAATCCGGATACCATTTCAAAATCGATTACTGGGGAGTAATGAATGAATCGACCTACGAGAACAAACTCACCGTCGAGCAGTACACGAGGTTGTTCGACGCGGTCGTTGAGGCGATTCACAAGGTCGACCCCCGAGTCGAATTCTTTGGCCCTGAGGTGGTGGGTACGCAAAATATTCTACCCTGGGCGACATACTTTCTAAACCCCAAGAACCATAGCGCTGGCGCCTTACCGCTGAAGTGGTTCAGCCTTCACAACTACGTTCATGCAGAAAACTACCCCACATCATGGCATGCCGCTTATTTTACCGGCGACGGATACGGTACCGCGAAGTCATTCGCTGAACAGCTTCGTGAACTGATCAAGATGCGGGATCAGCTTTCGCTGGAAACAAAGATCGCGATTGATGAACTGGGGACATTCGACATGGTCAAGCCCGGCGACAAGGGAGCGACTCCAGACGAGCCCTATTCGGACTACGACCCGCTCTACTGGGTCGCTTCGGGTGCGAACTGGGCCGACAATTTCATCACTGCGGAGAATCTTGGCGTTCAACTAATCAGTATGACGCAGATGGTTGGCGCTCCGACGCAGTCTGAGTCCTGCTCGATGATCAACTGGGATACTGCGCAGCCCAATGCTCATTACTGGGTTCTCAGCCTCATTAACAGCAACTTCGGGCTCGGCGACAAGCTCGTGAGGACCCAATCGTCGTCAGTCGATGTTGTGGCCCAGGCATCCATCACGCCCGCGGGCCGCAAAGTTCTGCTTGTCAATACGAGCGATCGTAAGATTTCGGTCGATCTTGCTGGTGCCTTTTCGGAGCCTTCTCTCAAAGTCGAGACGGTTGACGAGTCTTCGGGCGAAAATCCGCCGCGCACGGACCGAGTAACAAGCCACGAAGTGGATCTGGCGCCGTTTGCCACGGCAGTAGTTTCGCCTGGTTCTAAGTGAGAAAGGCCCAAACACCAGAGATCTTGGAATCGCGGCCTGGAAGTAATCTCCGCCACGGCGCAAATAGGCGGAGCTAGTTGAAGGAGAAGGAGAGAACGATGCGCGTTGGCATTTTGCTTGCAGTTTCGTCCACCCTGGTAGCGGCCCCAGCATTTGGACAGAAGGGACCCGCAGCCGCGGATGCTGTGGCGGTGAGCGCGAAGTGGAACATCGTGGAGCGCGTTTCCAATACGATTCCGACCACCCAGCATCTGGCCAACGCCCTCACGTTGCGCAGCAATCCACTGATCAAGCCACTCCTGAAAGATCTTCGCGATCTGCACACGAACGATACACGGCTTCAGTTGTGGTTCTCGGTTCCAAACCAGGTGGTGGCCGAACTCAAGGAGCCGACTTCCACCGAGACATTCTGGAACTTCAAGTACATGGACCCGGTCGTAATCGATTATTTTGCCAACACCAGCGGCCGGCATCATGTAAATATCGGCACCATTCCGCGGTGGATGTTCAAGGTGCCTCCGGTCGAGATACCCGCCGATCCGGCAGCGTCCTTTTACGGCTATACACAAGGGACAAAGGGAGATTTGCTGAAGGACCCAACGGGAAAGGAGTTTGCGGAATACCAAGCGCGGATTTACGAGTGGTATACACAGGGCGGCTTCACAGACGAAATCCGCAAGTATCACAAATCCGGTTATCACTTCAAGATCGATTACTGGGGCATCTTGAACGAGCCGGATTTTGAAAACAAGCTCACTGTCGAGGAATACACCAGACTTTGGGATGCAGTGGCCGAGAAGATTCACAAGATCGATCCCAAAGTGCAGTTCTTCGGTCCCGAGGTATCAGGCGCCGAGGTCGCATGGGCACGTTACTTTCTGAATCCGCGGAACCACAGCCCGAGCGCACCGCCAGTGCAATGGTTCACCTTGCACAACTATGTGTCGAGCAACAACGACCCAGCAACATGGCAGGCGAAATTCTTTGCCGATCCGACCGGCAAGGGAGGCTTCTCGGCGCGCGCCTTTATTGATCAGCTTCACGAAGTGATGAAGATCAGGGATGATCTTTCACCGAAGACCAGGATCGCCATCGACGAGCTAGGAACATTCGTCTGGCTGGGACCCAGCGATCAAGGCGGACCGGACGATGAGCAGTATTCAGCCTATAACCCGCTGTATTGGGTGGCGATGGGAGGCAACTGGGCAGATAACTTCATCACTGCTGAGCGGGAGGGCATTCCCCTGATCAGCATGACGCAGATGGTGGGCGCACCAACGCAGTCTCCGTCTTGTTCGATGATCAACCCGAATACTGCGCATCCAAACGCGCATTACTGGGTGCTGAGCCTGGTCAACAGCAACTTTGGACCGGGCGACAAGTTAGCCGCCTCTGAATCGTCTTCGCCAGATGTAGTGGCTCAAGCGTCGATCACTGCGAAAGGCCGAAAGGTGCTGCTCGTGAACACGAGTGACCAGGCGGTTACGGTGAATCTCTCCGGCGCATTCAGCAGCGGCAGTCTGAAGGTTGAAGTAGTCGATGAGGTGTCGGGAGAGAATCCGCCGCGTACCGAGCAAGCAAAGAATCACGAAGTGAACCTGGCGCCGTTTGCGGTTGCAGTGGCCAGTCAAGGGGTTAAGTAAGAGATGAACTCGAGCAAGCGCGGCAAATGGAGCAGCAGAGAGAGCTCTCGACTATGAGCAAGGCCGTCAAACTCGAAGCCTCGTTGGCATGCGCCAGCTTGAAGAATCTTGCGGCGGACATCGAGCAACTTAGCGCCGCAGGAATCGACTATCTGCATGTGGACATCATGGATGGCAGGTTTGTTCCTAACTTCGCGTTGGATTTCAGCATCATGGAAGCTGCGCGGAATCTTTGCAGCATACCGCAGGAATGTCACCTCATGGTGGTGGAACCGGAGCGCTACGTCGAGAAAACAGTTGCATCCGGTGCGGAGTATGTCGCGATTCACTTTGAAGCAACCTACCATGTTCAAAGGGTGCTGCAGCAGATTCGAGACGCCGGGGCAAAGTCCGGAATTGTGCTCAATCCCGCCACTCCCCTTTCAGGCCTGGAATACATTCTAGATGACATCGATATGATCACGATCATGACCGTGAATCCAGGATTCGCCGGGCAGAAGCTCATCCCGGCGATGCTGCGCAAGGTAGGTGATTGCGGCGCGCTGCTCAACTCGCGGGGATATAGCCGCATTGAGATTCAGGTTGACGGCAACGTGAGTTTCCAGAATATTCCGGCAATGGTCGCAGCCGGGGCGACCATGCTCGTCGGCGGAACATCCAGCGTCTTCCACAAGGGCTACTCAATCGGCGAGGCCATTGCCGCCGTCAGGGAGATCGTGAAACGGGCGGAGGCCAACCGATGATATTGGTCCATTCGTATCCAATTGCCGTAGCGCTTTGCGTGCTTTCGATGATGTGCTGGGGTTCGCACGCGAACACGCTCAAGATGGAGCCCCGCACTTATGAGTTTCCGCTGTATTACTGGGATCAGGCGATTGGCTATCTGCTTCTGCCTTTGCTTGTCGGTCTCACGTTTGGATCGCTCGGGCATGGGAGAGGAACCCTGCTGCAGGATCTGGCGCAGGGAAGTGCGAGCAGTTTTGACTGGGCCATTCTGGGTGGACTTGTCTTCAACCTGGCTAATATCCTCTTCATGGCTGCCATTTCAATTGCCGGCATGGCGGTTGCTTTCCCAATCGGCATCGGAATCGCGCTCGTCGAGGGCGTGGCCATTAACTACATTGCCGAGCCCAAAGGGAATCCCGTCCTGATCTTTTCTGGTGTTGCACTCATCACAGCGGCAATCGTCCTTGACGCCCTTGCCTATCGCAACCAACTGCGTGAGGACAGTGAACCGGGCGACCTTGCGAAAGGAGTATCTCTCGCCTTAGTCGGCGGCATTCTGATGGGATTGTTTTATTATCTCGTGCAAAGGTCGATCTCCCCGAACTACATTCGCCCCGAACCTGGCAAATTCGGACCGTACGCAGCGGTACTTGTGTTCTCCGCAGGTTCGTTCATTTCCAACCTAATCTTTAACAACTACTTAATGTCTCACCCGTTCAAGGGAGCCAAGGTCACTTACGCCGACTACTTCAGCAAGGGCTCGCTTAGGTATCACTTGATCGGAATACTAGGCGGATTGATTAACTGCACTGGAACCACTTCGAATTTTGTTGCCTCCAAAACGGCCAGCCCCGCCGTCGCGTACGGTCTTGGACAGGGCGGAACGATGATCGCGGCGATCTGGGGAGTCTTTATCTGGAGAGAGTTTAAAGGCGCATCTAGGGGGACCTTGGCCATGATCGCCACGATGTTTGTCTTCTTTCTAACTGGCCTGATTCTGCTAGTTACGGCGATTCCCTAGCAAACCGGGCGCTGGGAAAACCGGGACGGGAGAACAGGATGATTGGAATCGGTTCAGATCACGCAGCGTTTGCATTCAAAGAGGAGATCAAGGCCTATCTGGCTGCAAAGGGTTTTGAAATTCAGGATTTTGGAACCTGCGGGCTGGAGAGAGTCGACTATTGCGACTTCGGTTTCACAGTTGGGGAAGCGGTCGCCCGCGGTGAATGCGAGAAAGGTATTGTCTTTTGCGGGACCGGCGTGGGTATCTCGATCAGCGCGAACAAAGTGAGAGGCATACGAGCCGTAGTATGCAGCGAGCCTTACTCCGCGAAGCTTTCGAGAGAACATAACGATACCAACGTTCTGGCCCTTGGTGCTCGAGTTGTGGGCGTCGAGCTTGCCAAGATGATCGTCGATGTCTGGTTGAAGACAGAGTTTGAGGGAGGCAGACACGCTGCCAGAATTGAGAAGATTGCACGATACGAACGACAGAATTGTCCATAGAGCGATAGCATGAACAATATCGCGCTGGCTGCGCGCGGAATCTCTGAATAGGAGCAATCATTTATGAGTCACCAGGTATTCAATGTTGGTGTAGACATCGGCGGGACAACCATCAAATTTGGATTAACAGATGAAGTCGGGAAAATCCTAGTGCGGAAGAAGATAAAGACTGAGCCCGATCGCGGGAGCAATGCGATTATCGGGTCCATCATTCAATCCATTGATGCGATGCTGCTAGAGGCTTCATTACAACCGGAAAACGTCAAGAGCATCGGCCTGGGAATACCGGGCACAACAGATTCACGAAATGGTCTTGTAGTCTATGCTCCCAATCTTTTCTGGCGAAATGTTGAAATCGCTAAATCAATTCGGCAATCCTTTGATGTTTCCGTCTTTATTGCACAGGACACCCGCGCAGCTGCATGGGCCGAGTATCTGGTCGGCGCAGGGCAGGGTCTTCGCAGTGTTGTAAGTCTGACAGTCGGAACGGGCGTTGGATGCGGAATGGTGTTCGACGGTCGAATCTTTCATGGTGCCCTTAATACCGCTGGAGAATTTGGCCATCAGATTGTTGAACCTGATGGTAACTTCTGCAATTGCGGTAGACGCGGCTGTCTAGAAGCTTATGCCGGCGGATGGGCGATAGTGCGGGATGCCAAGAAGAGAATTCATGGCATTCATGACCTTCTACACAAGGATCCATCCGAGATTGGAGTTCACGACGTGTATCGGCTCGCAGGGCAGGGGAATATAGATGCACGCGAACTGACAGACAGCGTGGTGAAATACATTGGCATTGGACTTGTGAATCTGGTCAATATTAACAGCGTGGAGTTGATCTGCATCAGTGGGGGCATCAGTAATGCGCCGTCGGAGTTACTCCTGGATCCCTTGATTGACTTTGTCCGAGATAGAGCTTACGACTCTATCGCGGATAGAGTTCGAATTTGCCGGTCCGAGCTCTGCGACGATGCGCCATTGGTCGGCGCGGCCTTGCTGTATCGCGAGGCTTCGAGTTACGCCAAATCTGGCGACATTGTCTGTGAAGTACCCTTGTGAGCAACCGGAATCTGAAGGATGAAGGAGGTTGGAGTACTGTGAACGCAACGCGACGCACCGTGCTTTCTTATTTCGCAGCCCTAGGAGCAGCCGCCAGTTCCCCGTCCCTGGAAGCTTCGCTATTCCAGGACAATGGCGACAGAAATGGCGCTAACGGGCGCGATGATGAGGTCACTGACGAGATCTCGGTCCGCTCAATTGGCGCGCAACTCTATGTTGCTCAAGACGGCGACGACCGTAATCCTGGAACAATGAAGCGGCCTTTGGCGAGTCTGGCAAGAGCGCAAGAGTTGGCCCGCTCAATTGGCAAGAAGAGAAAGACACCCATCACTGTGTGGATCCGCCAGGGAACATATTACTTGCACAAGCCTCTCGTGTTTGAGCCAGCTGACTCGGGAACTCAGGACTGTCCGGTGCAATATGCGGCATATCGTGGTGAAAAAGTGACGTTGAGTGGCGGGAGGCTGCTGGACTGTCGATGGGTGCCATATAAAGATGGAATCATGATGTGCGCATTGCAAAAAGTGAATGGGGAAGAACCCTTCACGCAGTTATTCATCGACGGCAAGCGTCAGATTAGGGCTCGCTATCCGAACTATGACCCTCAGAATCCCCTAGTTTGGGGGAAGGGATATATCAACGTAGCTGCAAGCGCAGAGCCTTGGCCACCTACGCAATTCCACTTCGATCCTGCAACTTTTACAAGAAAGCGGTGGTCAAGGCCTGAACTCGCAGTAGTTCAAATGTTTCCTTTAGACTACTGGGGGGCTTTGCAATGGCGGCTCAAGGATATCGATTGGGACGCTCATGTGGTCAAATTGGGCTGGGGCGGGTTCCAAGTCAATTCGCTGGAATTCGGCATTGCGGCCACTGGATTGGGCAGGAGCCAACTCTATAAGGAAGATTCCAAGGATGATACTTTTCATTCACGGTTCTACATCGAAAACGTCTTTGAGGAACTTGATTCTCCTGGCGAATGGTATCTCGACTCGGACAATAGCATCCTTTATTACATGCCCGCTGCCGGCGTAGATCTTCGTCATGCTAGTGTTGAGATCCCGGTGCTGGATCGCGTTGTTGAATTCCTCGGTTCACAGCAGGACCCCGTGAAGAACGTTCATCTTTCCGGCTTCAGGCTTGCTCATACAGCCAGCACATTTCTAAAACAATATGAAGCGCCTTCGCGCGGAGATTGGACCATCCATAGAGACGGTGCAGTACTCTTTGACGGCGCTGAAGATTGCAGCGTGGAGAAGTGCTTCTTCGACGCCCCCGGCGGGAATGCCGTGTTCATCAACAATTACAGCCGGCGCGTTCGCATCTACGGCAACAAGATCACCGAAGCAGGCGATAGTGCCGTCTGCCTCGTAGGATCGGAGTATCTGGTTCAGGGCACCAATCATCCGGTCCCCACTGAAAATCTGATTTCCAATAATCTGATTCACGACTGCGGAGTTTTTGGTAAACAGATCGCCGGAGTCTTCATGTCGGTTACCTCGAAAAACACGATCAGCCACAACCTGATCTACAATCTGCCGCGGGCAGGCATCTGCGTCAACGACGGCTGGGGCGGCGGCCATGTCATTGAATTCAATGACATTCATGACACGGTCCGCGAGACCACGGATCACGGCCCCTTCAATTCTTGGGGGCGCGGACGTTTCTGGTGCTTTGAGCAGAACCACGGCACGTATGTCCACGGCTCCGGCTATCACGAAAATGAGAAAGATTATGTCTTTTACTATCCTGAAGAGGACGGATACATAACCGAGATCAGGAACAACTATTTTCACGAGGATCCGTCGAAAAGCATGCACGGTCTGGATTTCGACGACGGTTCATCGCATTATCACATTCATCACAATCTCTGCGTAGGATTGAGCATCACGCAGAGCCCAGGCGACTATCGAAACGTGGAAAACAATATCTTCTTCCACCCCAGCAACCCTCCGAAATTCTGGAACAGTTTTGCTAGCAACCATGATCGTTTCAATCGAAATATTATTGTGATCGGTGCGGATGCGGCCAGCAAGTCGGGAGCCTTCTATCAGGTTTCGGGAGCTCCCCCCGAGGGCCCCTTTGTCGAAGCGATGGATCACAACCTGTTCTTCTCAGAAGGCGGGAAGTTCTCTGCCGAATATTCTCCCCGCGAAGGCCGGACGGCCCGCTATTCCCTGCAGCAATGGCAAGCACTCGGCTACGACAAGCAATCACTATTTTCCGATCCCATGTTTGTCGATCCCAGGAATGAGGACTATCGCGTCAAGCCCGAATCTCCGGCAATAGGATTGGGATTCAAAAACTTTGATTTGAGCACTGCCGGACTGTTGCCTGACTTCCCCAGAGAGTATCTTGGGAGGACAGGAGAAGCCTGAAAATGAGGTTCTGGAGCTCGTTTCGGATATCGTGAGCGCCGGCGCAACGGAGTTGTTCTTCGGACGGAATGTCTTTCAATCTGCTAACATCCCGGGGTTTTTGAGCAGTTTGTGAGCAGCCATGGATTCGGAGGAACGGCTATGGCCTGCCCGATGATTTGTACCAGCGAGATTGTTCGTGAAGCGCTGACTTGAAGTGTTCGGCAGATGCGAAAGGTCCTCATTGACTATGCGACTTGATTCCCACCAGCACTTTTGGCACTACAATTCCGCCGAGCACGTTTGGATGTCAGATCGGATGGGGTCCCTGAAGCGAGATTTCCTGCCAACGGACCTGCTGCCGCTCCTATCAGCGATGGGCTTCGATGGAAGCGTGTCAGTGCAGGCTCGACAGAATTTGGAGGAGACCGAATGGCTATTGGAATTAGCCGATACATATGATTACATTGTGGGAGTCGTTGGCTGGGTGGAACTCTGCTCGGAGGAATTGCCTAAGCAGCTAGAGAGATTCGCAAAGAGCCCAAAACTGGTCGGCGTGCGCCACGTTGTACACGATGAACCGGACGATTCATTCATGCTCCGGCCCGATTTTCGGCGCGGAATTTCCCAGCTTCGGGATTTTGACCTGACCTATGATCTCCTGCTCTTCCCGAATCACATTCTCTGCGCCGTCAAACTGGTAAGCGAGTTTCCAGAACAGCCATTCGTGCTTGATCACATCGCCAAGCCGCGCATTGCAGATGGATTGCTCTCGCCATGGCGAGAGGATTTGATCGAACTGGCCAAGTTCCCAAACGTCTTTTGCAAGCTTTCCGGCATGGTGACAGAGGCAAAATGGAGAAATTGGCAAAGCAGCGACTTTTACCGATATCTCGACGTCGTCTTCGAGGCATTCGGCGCTGACCGGGTGATGATCGGATCAGACTGGCCGGTGTGCACGCTTTCGGGGGGCTATGAATCCACAATGACCATTGTGCTGGATTATATCCAACAGTTTCCACTCCCGATTTGCGCGGGAATCTTAGGCGAAAACTGCTCCCACTTCTACCGCATTGAAACTGAAGCAACTAAGGGCTCCAAGTAAATGAGATCGACTATGAAGGCCGCAGTACTCCATGGTGCAAAGGATGTGCGGGTCGAAAGCCGCCGCCTGCCTGATTTGAATTCGGGAATGGTATTGTTGCGTAACCACCGTGTTGGAATCTGCGGCTCTGACCTGCACTATTACGAATTCGGATACTGTGCCGCCTTTGTGCCGGACCGCCCATTTGTACTCGGGCATGAACTGACCGCCGAAGTTGCGGCGGTGGCTGAAGGCGTGGATTCGGTGAAGGTCGGCGAGCGCGTGACAGTCAATCCAGCCCGATCCTGCGGCTTTTGCGACTATTGCAAAGGGGGACGTCCAAACCTCTGCCCGCACATAATCACGCTCGGGAGTGCCAGCACTACGCCGCCCACTGATGGCGCATTTGCGGAATTCGTGACCGTGCGTGCCGATCAATGTCACGTTCTTCCAGCGGAGGTGGATGATGGGATCGGCGCGATGATCGAGCCGTTCGCCGTTGCACTTCACGCGGTAAAGCGTGCAGGCATGGTTTCAGGAAAACGAGTGCTCGTGACCGGGGTTGGAACTATCGGAATGCTTGTTGCAACTGCTGCGCGCACTTTCGGCGGGACGCCAGTCGCGGTGAGCGATATCTTTGAAGGGCGAAGAACCAAGGCAGTTGAACTCGGCGCGGATGTGGCTCTCGACCCTGCCGCAAAAGACTTGCAGGAAAGAGTTCGTGAATTGACCGGTGACGGGTTCGATGTGATCTTCGAAGCGTCGGGATCGCCCATGGCTTTGCGGGGGACATTCGATCTTGTACGGCGGGGCGGCACCATCGTGCAAATCGGCACGCTCGGTACCAGCGACATCTCGGTTCCCCTCAATCAGGTGATGGTAAAAGAGATCAATTTCATCGGGTCGATGCGTTACGGCAACGTTTTCGATGAAGCCATCCGGTTGGTGACCTCTGGCCGAGCCAAGCTCCAGCCCTTCATCAGCAGTGTGTTTTCCTTGGATGAGTCTGCCAATGCATTGCGCTTGGCTGGGGACAAGTCACAGAGCCTCAAAATCCAGATCCAGCTGGAATCTTGATCTTTAGGAACATGTTGCAAGCCAGCAACCTTAGAAAGCGAGGCTCATCCGCATGCATTCAACTATTGTCGGATTTGCACTCGTCCTCATTGCAGCTGTCGCGGGCGGCGGGCTCGCGGTCCCTTTGAAGAAGAGAAGACAATTCGAGATCGAGAATATTTACATCCCCTGCACACTGGTCATGATGCTTATCCTGCCACTCATTGTGGCCGAATCCGTTATGCCTAACTGGCTTCAGGCTGTGCGTTCGGCGGGCACGGGAGCGGTATGGACAGGCTCAGCTTATGGGTTCGGATGGGGTGTTGGGGCGATCCTTTTTGGTTACGGAGTCACACTGGCGGGGATGTCGTTGGGCTTCGCGACCATCATGGGGATCAACACCGCGGTGGGATCACTTCTTCCGTTCCTTGTCAAATCGCCAGCCGATCTTCTCACACCGGGGGGACTGGTGATCCTTCTCGGGATTTCAGGATGCGTCGCCGGGGTCGTGATCTGCGGCAGGGCAGGCTTTCTGCGAGAACGTCAAATGGGCACGAGCGGAAGACGGCGTGGATTCGGGCGAGCTTTGCTGGTTTGCCTGGCTTCGGGCGTGCTGAGTTCCTGCGCCAATCTTGGTTTTGCTTTCACCAGTAAGGTCGCCGATGAAGCGCAGAAGCTCGGTGTGAGTCCCGTCTTTTCCACTCTGGCCAGTTGGATGCCCGTCTTCTGGGGAGCGACGGCCTCGCTTCTTCTCTGGTTCGGCGGCTTGCAGATTAAAAGTGGTACATGGCGGAAGAATTTCGGCCCCGACGCCGCGCACGACTGGATGATGGGCGTGTTGATGGGGGTCATCTGGTTTGCTGCCACCATCCCCTATGGGATGGGTGCATACTACCTGGGCCGCCTTGGCACGTCGGTCGGGTGGGCCGTGTACATGGCATTCACGCTCCTCGTTGCCAATCTCTTCGGCTTTATGACCCACGAATGGACGGGGGCGCCGCGACCAGCACTGAGAACGCTCTACGCCGGCCTTTCGGTTCTCATCGTTGCCATTGCGGCGCTGGCTATCGGCAATTCAATGACGAGATATTAGACATTCCAGAAAGGCAGTACTTCGCCATGCAGTACAGTTTGCTTGGTAAAACAGGATTAAAGGTCTCCCAGCTCAGCTTCGGCGCATCGTCGCTTGGGGGCGTTTTCCATCCGGTCGACGAAGAGGCGGCCATTGCCGCGGTTCATGCCGCCCTCGATTGCGGGATCAACTATTTCGATGTTGCCCCGGCCTACGGCGGCACGCGGTCTGAAACCGTGCTCGGCAAGGCGCTGAAAGGCATCCCCCGCGATCGCTATTTTCTTTCCACCAAGGTCGGTAAATACACAAGCCCCGGCAAATACGGCGATGATATGCTGGACTATTCGAATGCGCGCATTCGTCGGTCTCTCGAAGAAAGTGCAGCGCGAATCGGATCTGAATACTTTGACATCATTCACCTCCACGACTTTGAGTATCAGGACCGCAAAAACGCCGAGTGGGCTCTGGATGAAGGTTTCACCACACTGCATGCGCTGAAAGACGAAGGCCGAATCGGCGCCGTCAGCGCCGGCATTTACCCGATGGATCTATGGCATCGCATCTTCCTCGATTACGACATAGACGCGGCCCTAGTCCACAATCACTATTGCCTGAACGATCAACGAGCGCTGGAACTACTTCCGCTCGCTCGCGAGAAGAACATCGGCATCATCAACGGCTCGCCCTTCGCCAGTTCCCTGCTCACTGATCGTGGTCCTGCCGATTGGCATCCCGCTTCAGGAGCAGACCGCGCCGTGCTCAAAAGAGCGGCCCGATTCTGCCAGGAACAGGGCACGAATATCAGTAAGCTTGCGCTGCAGTTCTCCAGTCAGAATCGGGCGTTTCCGACGACCTTGTTCAGCTCGGCAAACCCAGAGTCGGTCAAGCGCAACGTGCTATGGCACGAAGAGCCGTTCGATCCGTCTCTTGTTGCGCGCGTGCAGGAGATTTTGGCCCCCGTCTACAATCGCCAGTGGGATTATTGATATGAAACCCATCATCCTAATTTGGCTGGCCGCGCTTGCCCCATCGCGATCATTACGGGACCTCTTAATTTGGTGCACGAAAGGGAGCGGTTGAGCGGCTATAAGCTAGCGATGCAAGGAAACGGAACCATGATACGAGATTCCTTTGTATGGGCGAGCACCTTTGATGGTAAAGAGATCGAAAGCGCATGCCAGAAAAGGCTCATCCGCGCCGCAAAGAGACCGTCCGCACTCTTTACCACTAATGGAGTTGTGGCCCTGGAGGCGTTGCGGAGCATTTATGCTTTCGGCCTGAGCACACCGGAAGACATAGGTTTCGCGACGCTGGACGAAATTGCTGCCGCAGATCTTTTTAGACCAGCAATTACAACAGTTGTTCAGCCGACGTTCGATATGGGGCATCGTGCTGTCGAGGTCCTGCTCGACCGCATCGCACGTGGAGACGAGAGCGCGCCCAGTTGTTTGGCGCCTTCTTTGACGCCGATGTTCGGGCCGCTGCCGATGCTATGGTCACGAGTGGGATGCGGGAGGCCGGATACGTTTACGTCAACATCGATGAGGGAGTGAAGAAGAGACACCGGAACAAGTTGAAGGGCCGGAAAAACCATACTAGTCAAAAGGTTAGCTCTTGGCCTCTCCGGCATATCGAAGCCGAGCATCTTAAGCTCGCCAAGAATCCGTGACGCGCCCCAGGCCCTGTTCTCGAGAGGGCGCTCAAAACCGCATTTGAGCTAATGTCGGTTCCGGTAAACCCTATCCTGCTTGGAGAATCAACGAAATGACTTCCAAGAGGAGACGATGTAGCAATCTGTATGAGCCCGTTTCTGTTTCAAGTGAAGGGTTCAGAATTGAAAACGCTGCGAGTGTAGCAATAGAAAACTGTCTCAATGACGGGGTTCACCCCATGACCATGCCGGCGATGAAGACAACCATCGACGCGCTCGAGTCCGCGGGCGTGCGCACCCAAGTGAAGGTGCTCATTGGCTGCGCTCCGGTGACCAGCCAGTATGCAAAAGAAATTGGTGCAGATGGATACAGCGAAAACGCAAGCGGCGCTGTCAGCCAAGTAAAGAGCCTGCTCGCAAAGGCGTGAGGCGATGATTGAGCAGGTGAGTGACCATGCGATGTTGAAGTACTCCACCCTTGCGATTCCAGACCCGGATGACTTGTTGTATGGCGTCAGCCCGCATCCTCTTGCGTTCGGACTTGGATTGACGATTGGCGCCGGTCAGGTCTTCCAAGAAGTCAACTTCACCCTGCCGGCGATGAATATCGAGCAGGGAACCTGGGCCGAAGTCGTGGCTCACTATGACGAGATGGCTGGGCAGATTCTGCGCCGGGCAGTCTCGCTGGGCGTTCCCGGAATCGTGCTGGAGTTTGAGCTTCTGCCGCCCATGACAGACCGCCCTGAGTGGGGCGCGGAGATAACTTCGGTCCTTAAGCGGCACCTCACGGCCTGCCACGAGAAGCATCATCTGCCTTGCGCTCTACGCGTCACCCCCACCGATATTCGCGACCAACGGAAGCCCCCATGATGCGCAGCGGCGAACCGTGGGAGCAGCTCAAGCGCTCTTTTGAGCTTTGTGCAGAAGCTGGGGCCGACATCCTATCCATCGAGTCCATCGGCGGCAAGGAAGTGCACGACCAGGCGTTGATGTACGGGGAGTTTTCAGGCATCGTCTTTGCTCTGGGTGTGCTTGCGCCCAGAGATATGTCCTGGCTTTGGGAGCAGTTGGTTCGATTTGTGCCATTCATCCGGGCGTGGTGAGTGGCGCCGACTCTGCCTGCGGCTTCGCAAACACCGCCATGCAACTCGCCCACCAGAAGATGCTGCCCGAAGTGCTGGCGGCGGTGGTCAGGGCCATGAGCGCAGTGCGTAGCCTTGCCGCTTTCGAACAGGGCGCGGTCGGCCCATCGAAGGACTGCGCCTACGAGGGGCCGGTCATCAAGGCAATTACCGGACGCCCCATCTCGATGGAAGGCAAGTCGGCCAGTTGTGCCCACTTCAGCCCGCTTGGCAACATCGCCGCGGCCATGTGCGATCTGTGGAGCAACGAATCGGTACAGAATGTGCGCCTGCTCTCGGGCAACGCTCCAGAGGCCTATACCGAGCTACTGGCCTACGATTGCCGGCTGATGAATACCGCTGCCACTACCAAAGGCGGCGCGCTGCAGATGCGCAACTGGATGACCGCATCCGATGAGTGGCTGAGCCCGCAGGCAGCAGTGCTGTCGCCGGACGCCACCATCCGGATTGCCCAGGCGATCGTCGCCGCGGACACGCCGTATCATCGGGTGATTGCCGCGGGCCGCGCGGCCGTTGGAGTGCTGAACGACGGCGTCACGCGGCAGAAGTTCCAACTCTCCCGTAAGGAGCAACAATGGCTGACGCGCATCGAAGATGCGCTGGGCACATTTCCAGCCAGCGAAGAGGCGCTGATGCTCGATATGGAATCGCAATATGGAAGCCTCTACGACAAGGCGAGTTACGGCCTGTAGTCGGGGCCGGACCGTTCCTCGATCATCGCGAATCTCCGCGGCATCATTGCGCCTCTCCCGATTCCACCTTTGTAGCGCGGACAGAGCTGACGGTTGATATCGAGCAGTATGTCGCAAGATAGACTCTTAGGATCAACCCAATGATCGTTCGCCTCAATTCTATCGCCGCATTCATGCTCCTGCCGCTTGCAATTCCCAGCGCATTGATTGCCCAGGACGATGTGACCACACAAAACGGGTCCAGCGCCCTCAACGGCGCGTGGATCACCGGTCCCGCATCAAACCCTTTGAGCTTTCTCAATGGTCCCGCCTACCGGACCTTCGGCTCGAAAATGCCGTATGACGTGCCGGACTTTCATCCCCTGGGTGAATGGGATGCCGGGCTTCCACGCTGGATCAATCTTGAAACCGAAGAGCGGCTGCGCCTTGAGGGATACACCAACGGCAGCTTCAAACCGGGCAACGACGATTCGTATTGGCTGAATCGTTTCCGCTTTCAGATCGATCTCGACCTGAATCGATGGTTCAGCGTGTCAGCGCAGGTGCAGGATGCGCGGCCCTTCCTCCAGAAACCGCCGATTGGTCCGCCGAACGAGAACCGCTGGGACCTGAAGGAAGCGTATGTGCAACTGGGCGACCCGGAAAAGCAATGGGCCAGCCTGCGCGTGGGCCGCCAGTTGATTAACTACAACAACACGCTCATCGCCAACTCCGAGTGGCGCAATCAAGGCCGCTCCTACGATGCGGCGGTGGTGAATCTGCATCACGACGCGTATCGCCTCGGGATCTTCGCGGCTTCCGTCGTGATTCCACAAGCCTCTGGTGTGAGCCCTCACGAGGAAGGAAACAATATTTACGGGCTGTATGGCGGCATCGACAATCTCATCCGCAATTCCCGGCTCGAGCCCTTCGTGCTGTGGCGCGTGCAGCCGAGCGTTGAGGTCAAGGGTACGACCTCCGGCGCGACCGGCAAGGAGAACATGAAGGTGTACGGTGTCCGCTTCAAGGGAGGAGCAGTGGAGACGCTCGATTGTTCGCTGCAGGCAGACGTCGAAACCGGCTCCGACGGCCCCAACACCATTCGCGCCTGGAGCCTCACCGGCGGCGCGGGCTACCAGTTCGATTCCAATCCCTGGCATCTTCGCATCTTCGGCCAGTACGACTTTGCCTCGGGTGACAACAATCCCTCGGACAACACACATCGCACCTTCGACACCATCTACCCTACGGCACACGATCGCTTCGGCATTCTCGATCTCTTCGGTTGGCAGAATATTCAGTCCGTGCGCGGCGGGGCCATGATGGTGCCACGTCATCGCTGGACCGTCACCGCGCAATGGCTCAATTTCTGGCTCGCCGCTGCCCAGGACGCGGCCTACAACAGTTCCGGCGGAGTGATCGTGCGCGATTCCAACGGCCTCGACGGCAAGCACATCGGCGAGGAGACGGACATCTACAGTTGGTACGAATTGAACCGGCACCTGAACATCGGCGCCGGCTTTGGCGACTTCGAGGCGGGCCGCTTCATCTCCACCACAACCAATACGCAGTTTTACAGAGGCCCTTACTTCGCCATCAACTTCAAGGATGCCGGGCGGGCGGAACAACGTTGATTCGTCGAATTCTGCCGCAAGGCTTCACGGCGTGCAAATAGTTGGCCCCGGCTTTTTTGAACCACGGCAGTGTTAGTCTTCGGCCAGAACCGCGCTCGAGAGGGCGGAAGAATTTTGCCGATGAAAGGAAAGCATTTTCCGTGGAGCAGCTCGTTTGTGAAGAACGGGCAAGTCGCAGAGGAGAACCACATCACACCGCTTCACGTTCTTCTCCAGCCGGAAGCATGGCGATTTGGAGTCCCTCGATTTCATTGAGGCTCTTGCCGGCGATTCCCTGCAGGTCGCCGTACATGCCAGCCGTCGAATCGATAACCCCGCGAATCTGCTCCTCGCGCTTTGCCCAGAGCCGAGTCATCGTCTTCCGCTCCTTGGCGAGGTCTTGCTCCATTTCCGTAAACCTCTCGACGATCGATTCGACGTGGGCGCGGAACCGCGGACCCGTCAAGTACTCATAGACCATCCCCATTTTGGTGCTCTGCCCCAGATTTGTCTGGCGCACAGTGGCAATCTCGACTAACGACTGCCGCAGAGCAATAGCCACCGGGACTGCGTAGCGCGGTTCGACGACCCAGACACCGTCGATGAGGTCGAAGCCTTCGAGGTCTTTCGGCAGCGTCCGCGAACCCCGACCAAGTCGCCACCCTCCGAGCTTCATGGAAGGTCATCTCCCGGGAGCTCGGCATCGGCGTCGGAACGGCCTGCCGGGCACTCCAGCCGCCTTCCAAAAACCCTGCGGAATCATGCGCTATAAACTCCTGATTCTGCTGTGCAGAATTCGGCGGTTTTCACCCTTCCAGAATCAGGTGTTATTGGGAGGAGATGTGGGCTCAAGCTTGGCTGGGCCGGAGCAATGGAGTGCCAACCACCAGTTCTATCCCATGTGGAATCGAATTCTGCCGTCTTAAAGAGGATGACAGCAAAGTTACTGACGAGTAGGCAAACTGACCGGAACCTTCAATCTACATCCGCATCGAGTCAGGAGACGCGGTTTGGGCTATCACCGTCAACACACGATCATGCCCAGGCAGATCAGCGAACACTAGCAAGTTCCCGATACGAATCTTGTCCCCACGTTTCTCGAATTCCGCTATGCTAGTGGTACCCCTATCCGCATGCGACATCGCCTACGGATGCCGGTGACCCACAGAGCCGGAGAACCGACGATCGCCGAATGAAAATCAGTCCATTTTGTTCCTTTCAGCATTGGATTCGTGGCGTTTGGAAATCCGGACCCTCGATGCTCCATTTTTAGGAGCATCTATTTGGTGTTGTCGTGCGAGCTCGGGTTATGGAAGGTGTTTGCCTGCACCATCCCGAGCCGCGAGTACGAGGGCGCCTCATTCTCCAGTTCCAGATAGTCTCCGAGAAAATGCGGCATCGCCGAAAAGGAGTCGCACATCATGCCTGGAAAGCAACCAACTGAAATCCTTGAAAATCTCGACGCGATACTTCCGCGACTGGAAGAAGTATACAAAGACATTCACGCTCACCCCGAGTTGTCGATGCAGGAGACGCGAACGGCCGGAATTGCGGCGAATTATCTCAGGACGAACGGCTTTGAGGTCACCGCTGGCATTGGCAAGACGGGCGTCGTCGGTGTCTTGCGCAACGGAGATGGTCCTACCGTAATGCTGCGCGCTGACATGGATGCGTTGCCCATCAAAGAAGGGACCGGACTCTCATACGCAAGTACAGTTACCGCGACGGGGCCAGATGGCAAGACCACGCCTGTTGCGCACTCCTGTGGCCACGACATGCACGTGGCCTGCCTGGTGGGGGCAACTTCGCTGTTTGCCAAGAGCCGTGCCACTTGGCAGGGAACGCTCATGGCAGTCTTTCAGCCAGGGGAGGAGACTGCGCAAGGCGCGCAGGCGATGATTGACGACGGGCTCTTTAAACGATTCCCGAAGCCCGATGTCGTGCTTGGCCAGCATGTGATGAGTTTGCCTTCCGGGTATCTCGATTGGCGAAAGGGTGTTGTTACCTCCTCTGCCGACAGCCTGCAAATTCGAATGTTCGGGCGTGGCGCGCATGGCTCGATGCCTGAAGCCAGCATTGATCCCGTCGTCATGGCTGCCTCGACCGTGATGAGGTTACAAACGATCGTTTCCCGGGAAGTCGCGCCTACGGATTCCGCCGTGGTGACAATTGGAGTTCTGCAGGCTGGCGCAAAAGAGAATGTCATTCCTGACGAAGCAATCATCAAGTTGAATGTGCGTACCTTCGATGAGGGAGTCCGCAAAAACGTGCTTGCAGCCATTGAAAGGATCGTCAACGCGGAGGCGGTGGGAGCAGGCGCGCTGAAGCCACCGGAGATCACTCCGCTGGATCGATATTCATCGGTAACGAACGATTCCGATGCAACAGAGAAGGTTGTTGCGGCTTTCCATCAAAACTTCCCTGACGGCTCAGTGGAACAAACAAAGCCCACAATGGCCAGCGAAGACTTCGGATGTTTTGGTGCGGAGTGGCACGCTCCAGCGGTGTACTGGTTCTTTGGTGGCGACGATCCTGAAATATATGCGAAGGCCAAAAAGGACGGCACGATCAGCTCGCTGCCAACCAATCACAATCCGCGCTTCGCACCGGTCATCCACCCAACTCTGGTGACTGGTGTGAAGGCCCTGGTGGTCGCGGCATATGCATGGCTGGCATTATGAACGACCTCCTCATTCAGGGACGGCACCTGGCCGGTGCTTTTTTGGTAGCACTCGATCTGCTCGGGACGTTCGTCTTCGCACTCAGCGGTGCTGCAGCTGGTGTGAAGAGTAAGCTGGATCTGTTTGGCCTGATGGTGCTTGCCTTCGCAACGGGGACTGCGGGGGGGATTACGCGCGACCTGCTGATCGGCGCAGTTCCGCCCGCAGCCATCCGCGACTGGCGTTATCTGGGAGTCTGTATTCTGGCTGGTTTGGTGACGTTCTTGTGGTATCCCAATATTGACGTGAGGCGCAGACCAGTGCTGTTGTTCGATGGCGCGGGCCTGGCACTCTTCGCCGTCACTGGCACGCAAAAAGCGCTGGAAGCCGGACTCAATCCGGTGATGGCTGCAATTATGGGGATGTTGACTGGTATTGGCGGCGGAATGCTGCGTGATGTTCTTGTAAACGAAACTCCTACAGTGCTCCGGGCTGATCTCTATGCGGTCGCCGCGCTTGCTGCCGGCGTCGTGGTGGTGATAGGACATGTGCTGCACTACCCCTCGTTTGCTTTCATGATCGTGGGCGCACTTCTGTGCTTTTGGCTCAGAGTAATGGCCATCTTTCGCGGCTGGCATTTGCCGATTGCAGGTTCACGCGCTCAGCGAAGCTGAAAAGATCCAGCAGGCGACATTCAGATCGCGTAAAACAATGGCATATCCGGCACGCATCGTAGTTGATCACCAAACAACCACTCTTTGCCCGGGGCGGTACTCACTCGCGGATGGCTTCAACATCGATGGTTATTTTCACCTCATCTCCTACCAGTACACCGCCTGATTCGAGCGCCGTGTTCCAGGTCAACCCGAAGTCCTTGCGGCTTAACTTTGTTGTCGCGGAAAATCCAATCCGCTGCTTTCCCCATGGATCCTTCATCTCCGGAGTTGGTCCTTCTACGTTCAACGTAACCTGGCGCGTCACTCCATGAATGGTCAAATCGCCCGTCAGTGTCCCACCGCCCTGCTGGGGCTCAGCTTTCGTGCTGCGAAAAAGTAAAGTCGGGAACTTTTCGACATCGAGAAAATCAGCGCTCTTGAGATGAGTATCCCGGTCGGGCTCACGCGTGTTGATGGAAGCAGCGTCGAGTTTCGCCTCCGCTAAGGAGTTGGTCGGATTGTCCGGGTCGAACTTAATTGTGCCGGAAAGTTTGGTAAATTCACCCCGTACGTTCGAGACCATCATGTGTCGCACACTGAAGTGCGCGGCGGAGTGAGCAGGATCTATCGAATAGGCAATTTGCGACATTTCACTTCCTCCTTTTCGTGTGACTTTGGATGATGTTTCGATGCTCGGATACCCAGCGGGGTGTTTTCCCTCGTCTCAGTACCCCACGGTGAAGCGCCGCCGAACATGAGCGGGATGTTCCAATTCATCCACTAGAGCTATGGCGAAATCTTCCATAGAGACCCAGCTTCTCCCATTGGCATCCACGAGTAACTCATCTGTTCCCAAGCGAAAATGTGTCGTGCGTTCGCCCGGGATGAATTCCGCCGATGGCGATAAAAATGTCCAATCGACCTGATCGTCCTTCTGGAGTGCAGCAAGGAAATTCACTCCTGCGCGAGCCTCGTCCTTATAGGCTTCGGGGAAATCAGGCGTGTCGATCAATCTTTGCCCAGAGGGCAGTCGGAGGCTTGCAGCGCCGCCTACCACCAGCAGTCGCGGCACACGGGACAGCTTCATCGCTTCCAATAATGCTGTAGGGTCGGATGTCCGAAATCGCGAGGCACTCACGACAGCATCGTTTCCAACGAGCAATTGTGAGAGTTGCGATGGCAAAGTGGCGTCCGACTGGGCCAGCGTCAGGTTGGGCTGTGACACGACATGCGCTGGGTGTCGGGCCAGTCCCAGGACTTCGTGACTGCGCCTGAGAAGCTCACTGGCTACACGGCTTCCAACGTGTCCGGTAATTCCAATCAAAGCTACTTTCACGTGTATTCCTCCTTGGAGCGGCGAGTTCTCCGGTGCGGCATTGCAGGGTTCCGACGGTGATTAGCCCACCTGAACAGTTAGCATGGATATCGACCCGCCATCGACACCTTCGATCGGGAAAGTAATCTTCTCATGTTGTTGCCTCGTGGCCAAGACATAGAGCATGGGCAGGTAGTGGTCCGGCGTCGGAATGGAAAGAAGGGCTTCCGGTCCGAGAGTTTCGTATTCAATAAGCGGCTTATATTCGCCGGCGATCATCATCTCTTTTGCTTCCCTTTCGAACCGAACAGCCCAATCATAGGGATCTGGCATATGCCGTCCCCAAGCGTAGGCGTGGAGATTGTGGACCAAATTGCCGCTACCAAGGATGAGTATGCCGTCCTCGCGCAAAGGGGCGAGCTTTTTGCCTATCTCAAAATGGAAGGACGCTGGTCTAGCTTCGTCGATGCTTAGCTGAACGACGGGGATATCAGCATCGGGGTACACGTGCCGGAGTACCGACCACGTCCCATGATCCAGCCCCCAGGAGTTATCGAGCGTTACGTCCAACGGAGCGAGCAACTGTTGCACTCTGCGCGCCAGAGCTGGATCACCGGGGGCGGGGTACTGCACTCGATATAGTTCTCCTGGAAATCCGCCGAAATCGTGGATCGTCCTTGGCGAGGTGGCAACGGTTACGCCAGTTTCTGGTACAAACCAATGCGCGGAGATCGACAGAATGGCTTTGAGCCTGGGGGTTGTACGGCCTATGGCATTCCATGCTTTCGTATAGACATTGCTTTGAATAGCATTCATCGGATTGCCGTGACCAAAAAAGATGGCGGGGAGAATCTCAGCCATGTCGACGCACCTCTCTTTGGCAGACGCCGGGGCGTATCAGGAAACGATGTGGGCGCCGATCATTTGAAAACTGATCATCGAGATGCATTGCGATGAGGCAAGGCGGCCCACACCGAGGCTCTTGCGGCCCAATTATACGGCTTTCGATGAGCGAAGTGCCCAGTTTGGCAGGGGCATATTGCACAAGTTCCTTCAACGTATGGGAGAGTTCGTGCTCGCCAGAAAGTGGGCGGCAGGCGAGCGGCTCAGCGCTTGGGGCGAAAACCAAACGTCGAACCTAATGTATCCCGAGGAGAAGCCCTTGGGAAAATGCACCACATACCGCGGCTCCATTTCCTGGTGGGCAGTATTTCATCGTCGCAAATTCATCCGGAGGGTCTGCCGACCGATTGACAAAAGTTGTGCTAGAATTCTTCGTCGCGACCCGTTCGTGATTTGCCTCGGTACACGTCACATGCGGCGCGAATGGAGGATCACATGCCACAGATGAACGGGTTGAGCAATATCGAGCTCATGCGGACACTCGATGATTCATGGAACGCGCAGGACTGGGAGACATTTGAAAAGCGCCATACTGCGGACACCGCTGTGTTTTGGCCTGGTCAGCCCGAACCTACGCGCGGGCGAGCCAATCACAAGGCGGAGTCAGTCGAATTCTTCAAGACGTTTCCTGATAATCATCTGATCAATCATCCCTATAAGGTTGAGATCTCTCAAGGAGAATGGACGTGTACCGTAGCTGAGTTTGCTGGCACGATGCTTGGGCCTATGAAGGGACCGGATGGGAAACAAATCGCGCCAACTAATAAGAAGTTTCATATTGAGTTCTGCACTGTTGCGCACTGGAAAAACGGTGAGATCATCGAAGAAAAGCTCTTCTACGATTTAGTCGGATTGCTGAAGCAAATTGGCGTAATGTGAGCGCTCACGATCCGATAGCGCCTGACGCGCATCTCTACGCACACCGGAAGCTACACTCCCTTAGCCACGCAGCCGATGGGCGCCGATTCTCGATTGAATGGAGACGAATTCAAGGTGGCCGCAGACGATAGTGTGCCGACACTGAGCAGGGTCACGGTTGGCTCCTGGAATCTGATGTTCGCTCCGGCAAGTATCACATTTGTTGCAATTTCCAACGCAAACAACCTGAGTTGCCGTTCGGATCGATATGAAAGGCGAACCTCAAACCCTGAGTCCAGCTTGAGGTCTGGCTGTGTTGAGAACAAAAGAAAACATCGGGTGCAAGGTTTAAACATCAAAGATCTGTCGCTTCATTAAAGGGAGATAGGAGTGAACGATGTTCAAGAACATTGCCGTGGCTCTCGATGAATCGCCTGAGGCAAAGCGGGCTTTCCATGCGGCGCTCGATCTGGCCGGAATTACTGCTGCAGAAATCTGCATCGTCACTGTGGTTGAAAACCTGCCTGCTTATATAAGCTACGTTTCGACGGTGGCCCCCAACGTGCCCGGACTCCTGAGAGATGAGAGGAGAGCCTTTTATGACGACCTGCACAGCAAGGCGACGCGCACGGCTGCAAAGTCTGGTATCAGCGTCCGGTCAGAAATTGTTGAAGGGAGTGAGATAGCTGCGCTGCTGCAGGTATTAGAGAAGATCAAGCCCGATCTTCTGGTCGTGGGGCTTCGGGGAGAGACGGGGGGCTCGGTCGCTTTTTGGGTGGCACCGCCCACCAGTTGGCTCTCCACGCAAGGTGCAATATCCTCGGAATACGCTAGAACTCTTCCACAATTCGCCGGTCTTCTCGGCTATCCAGAAGAGCACGGGACAGTTCCGGCAGCAGTTCAGACGGCCTTGTTCGTCCGGAGCGCCAAGGCCGTCTCTGCAACCCGCCTGCCGAGCTCTCGTGCAATCGCAATATCATCAGTCGTTGGCTGCAACTCGCCTTTGGGCCCGGCGATTGCCGTCGCTCAGTACGGGGTACCGCCGCTTGACGAGCCACCACGGATCACATGCAGATCCTTCGCAACCTTGAAGATCAGATTGACGGGTCAGGCTCATACTCAGGCGGCATGCGAACCGTCGCAGAAAGGTTTGTTGGCTGAGCGACCGCATCGGCACAAAGTCACCCGGTTCCGAACTTCATAGGCGTCGCCGTTCGCGGAAACAACCGGAACACCGCCGCGTACCCAGATAGGGCCGCTTACCTCTTTTGCCGTGTCTTCGATTAATCCAAGCGACTGTTCAAACTTTGGTTCAATCGCTTCACCGGTGTTTCTATCCCAGACAACCAGTCGCCCCGAAGGGCAATGTCCGGCCTCATGCTCAACGAGTCGCCGGGTCTCGGGATTATCGGCACGCTGGACGAGGCTCCAAACCTGGCCTTTCGGGTCACAGACCCTACGCATCTATCCGACTATTTCACTCAAGATGCGCCGGTCATTTGGTTTGCAGATGGATCCTCCCTCGAAGGCAATCAATGGGTTCCCCTAAGAGAACCGAAGCCTCCCTTTGACAAGTCCAAGATTATTGCGTGGGATTGGGCCGGGACGAACATTCGGACTGAATCCCAAGGGGAAGACAGGACGTCAACCAGCGTACAGGCGCGAGTGATTCGCCATCTGAAGAACCACGAAACCTACGACGTTCTCTTCGACGACGATAGCCCCGGCGAGGCCGCAGACGTCGTCGCAGTCAAGGTCATCGGCGGCTTGACGCAGCCCACGGAGATAAAAGTCGATTTCTTCCACTGCAAGTTCTCTCATAACGACAAACCGGGAGGGCGCGTGGAGGATCTCTATGAGCTTTGTGGACAGGCCCAAACAAGCATTTGGTGGGCCGGATCGCCAGCGAAGAAATCAGACCTTTTCACACACCTCATGCGGAGAGAGCAACTCCGCCGCGACAGCAAAAGGGCCACACGCTTCGAGATCGGCAGTTTGGAGGTTCTCCACACTATTAGAGAAATCTCCAGATCTCTCCCTGTCTCACTTGCGATCACAATAGTTCAGCCTGGGCTTTCGAAGAACCAGGTCTCGGAAGACCAGCTCCGGCTCCTCGGCGTCACGGAACATCACCTAATGGAGACGCTCGCATTGCCTCTCACCGTGGTCGGGAACGACTAGGCTCGCCTGGGAAGGGGTCAGGATTTCTCCTGAAAAGCGTGCAACTGGCCTTTGGCCAGACAGGATGAGCAGGAATCCAAGGTAGACATTCAGGCATTGGAGGCTCGCGTAACAGTCTGAGAGCGCTGGCGCCACACATATTCCGGCTTGCGTCGAGAGCATGCCCGTTCCTGTCCCGAGTTTCTCTATCCAACGATTGAATTTGGTTATAAATGTCTGACCCCATTCCTCGAACATTGGTCAGGGTTCGTCATCGGCCCAAATGTATCTTCCCTCCAAATGCTCACAGAGGCCATCGAGATCAGGGAACATGGAGGAAGCATTGACTCCCAATAGGTTCAGGTCTTTTCTGAATTCGGGAAATATTCTCCCGTCAAATGTGAACTTCACAAGCTTTTCGCAGTATGCAGGGTTCTCTTCAAGCCACCCGAAAGTAGTGCCGTTGTTTAGAAGCTTATGCACCGTGAATGCTCCAGCTTGCGACACGATTCTGGAAGAAGTCATTCGCGGCCGAAAGATTCTTGTCCGCCCTGTATTCGCAAAAGGAGATTCCGTTGGAGGATTCGGAAGATAATCATCGAGATCCGGACATAAGATCCACACTACGCCGTTTTCATGAGGCTGAGGGGTAGCTCCGCCCCCGGCGTTGCCTTCTGGTGTGTGTGCTTTGTATGGCCTCCGAACTGCAAACCACAGGGCAGTGAGGCCACTTTGAGTCCAATCCAAGAGGCGCGTGGGTAAGCCGTGGTGCTGGGCCATCGCTAACGGCCCCCACTCGTCTCCAGGCAGGAAGTCCTTGAATGCCGTGCTCGTCCTAAGGAACTCCTGAAACAGTAATGACTCTAGTTGTCTGAATGACTGCCCGCGGATCCGTTTCCTGCCCAGCTTTGGGATCAAGGGATAGTCCGCGTCCTGGCCGCGAAACAGCAAGTCAACGCTATTTCGGCGGAGCACCTGAGATGTGCGAACATCGAAGACTTCTCGCACATACTGCTCTACCGATTCAATCTGGCGGTCCCGGTGCGTATTTCGCACGCCCTTCTCCATACTCTCTCCATCCAATCATCAGCCAGACACAATCGGCAATCTCAATCTGCCAGGGCGAACGTATTGCATACCATCAACACGGAAGGTCTCAACCATTCCAGTGGCGTCGTCCATAAACTCGACGTCAGTCGGATGCCAATCAATATTCGGCGTCGAACCCAAACCCTCCACTAACAGTGAACGACGCTCCTTCAGACTCCGCTGGACTGAAAGATCTGCACCAATGTCGTCGGGATAGTAGGTAGCGGGGAGTGCCACGATGCCCTTACAAGCTAACTTGAGCTCCTGCGGATCAGCGTTCATGTAATACGCCCGTAAGGTGATTGAATGTGCTTTCCAGCGGGCAAAGTCTTCCAATTGGTCGGCCGCCGCGTACCCTTCACCTGTGAGCTTAAAGAAATCACGCTCGTCGCTCAATGGCTCAATGAACCCTCGATTTTCCAGGCCACGCAACGCGCTAAGCCACTCGGACGCAGTCCGGGCGTCTGCTTCTACAAGAAAATGCCGTTCGTTCGTGTGAATACCTTCCCCGTCAAGTGTCGATGAGTGGTAGATTTCGCCGTCCGACGACTTGGCAGCATTCCATAAAAGCTCCACCTCTTTTGGGTTCAGGTCGTCGTTGGTCAAGTGCCCAGTGACAAGTCTTCGAACGGTTGTCGGCGCCTGCTTCATCGGCTGTTGAGCTACCGATGACGGCATACGAGGGCCATCGGCGGCGTTCCCGCTCTTCATATTTGCCCGAACCTCGTTGACGATTTTGGGCAAGTGCCGCGTTACGAGGCGACGCAGCTCTTCGACTGAGGCGAATGTGAAATACAAGCCACGCTGTTGCACCGAACGCCGATACTCCTCCAATGCATCCAACTGCGCCCGGTCGACATCTCGTGGAACCGGTGCGTTCGAGAAATAGAGCGCAACATGCCGCCCCGACTTGCGTATTTCCTCAATCTCCTCGATCGTTCCTGACGGCGCTTCACCAGTTGGTGTGCCGACGCGATTGCCGAAAATTCCGATCAAAAAATGAGCCGACTTCACTATTTGCCTATTAAGGATGCCCTGTGGGCGGTCTCCGACTGCCGGGTAGGCATGAGTCTCCCAACGGACCGGCTGGAGCATGATCCCCGTACTATTATGGTGGTTGATATTCCATTCCTGGATCGCGCTCTCCACTGCGTCGCGCTCTGCACTCACGTCCGAGGGTGAGGAAATCAGGACGTTGAGTATCGTGACTACGGTAGCCGCTTCTTTGCCTAAGTCCGACTCTTTCAACCGTCTGGTTCCCTCCGAAGAAAGAAGAATATTGGCAGCATCCACCAGTCCTTCGGCCCCCTTCAAAGGTTTGCACTGGATCAGCCTCCGAGAGTAGAGAGCATCAACCGCCTGAAGCAGCGCGCCGTGCTCCAGCGGCGGTACCATCTTCGCAGCCAATTCATGAAGATGAACCTTATGCGGATATGCTTTACCAAGGGCCGTCAGTACGGCCCGCTCTGCTGAACTCAAATCTAGCCCCATAGTCCCATTCTTCTCCTTGCTCTCACTTTTCCGATTCGTTCTATGCCGCATTCCGGCCACGCGGGCCTTCTTAAGGCGGATCTGAACCGGATTCAGGATGCCGAATGTCGCGGCGGGGATCCGCCCCCCAAAACGCTGTTCAATGATCCGACCGGAAACCCCTAACAATGCACCAAATGCGACACGCTTCGTCACCACGCGGCTGCTTCACGCAACGAGCCCGTGGTTTTATCGCGTGGTATGGTGCACATTCTAAATCGCCAATCCCCATCTGTACCGTGAAGTCGGCATGGCGACTAAAATCTCGTGCGCTGCCGCCGGGCTGGGATATGGGGAGGCTCCCGGAGTCTGAAGCGTTTACTGGGAGGATTTCTGAAAATCGCGCGTAAACGATTCCTAATGACCGCTTTGCTCCAAGGTTCCAGCTTGCTGACAGCATTAAAATGAACCAGTAATCCAAAGAGGGCTGCAGATCTTGCCTCCGAGTATTTCAGATCGAGTCCGCGCAGATGGCTTGGCCTTGGCTGATTCAAGCGAATCGCTGGCCGCCAAAATACCTGAGGTGTTGAGCGCCTATCTCGGGACAGCTTTTGCGGTTCATGCCGGCTACATTGCGGTAGCAGCGGGACATGAAGTGCTGAATTTTCATGCAATCGTGCATACAGCTCGGTCGTCGCCCCCTACCTTCCAGCCAGAAGATGTGGCCTGCGCTATTGAGTCGGTGGAAGGCTTAGACTTGGCGTCATTGGCGACTGCGTATGGCAAGATTGCAGCCGCGAAAGCGCTTCCTAAATCGCCACTCCCCAAGTCAGGAACGACGGTAAGAACGGACAGAACGCTTGGGATAATTCTCGCGAAGTCATCGACAGTGGCGATGGATGTTCTTGCCGACGAATTGGACCGATTGAATCAGCAAAACCCAAGTTCGAATTGGCCAGACATGATTGCAGTCCTTGGAGCCGGAACCCTAAATTACGCCGTCCAGTTCCCTGGCGAAGGCGTGACCGGGGACCTCGTACCCCCTGCTGCGAATACGACAGGCAAACGCAGACCCGCGATGTATGTTGTCATGGCGCTCAAGCCAGCGGGTGACTTCACTTTTAACAAGGCCCTTTCTTACTTGATTGCGCACCTCGGGATCTTCGCACCTTCTTCAGATTTACCGAAGTTTCCCGAGATCCTAGAGGGAACGACCAACAGAAGCATTATTCTGTCTGGCTATCAGTGGGACATAAACAACAATCTTGTCCCGGTGCCCCCTGAATTTCGAAATGATCGATACATTCCTCCTCAGCCTTATCGGATAGAGGGCCCAAACGGCGAACCCCTAGCTCTTCTGCAGTACTTGCAATGGAAAGACGGCGCGGTTTTGATGCTAACAAGCCTCATGCCGAAGGGTGCGATCCCGCTCGAGGGACTGATGGTGTTTTTGGGTAAGGCAGCGATGCAATCTGGGTATATAGTGCGCCGCCCACCTGCTACTCAGCTATCAAATGTGTTGCCCATAGATCAGCAGGATTTCCAGATGCTTCTGCAACGCATTCAGAACCAATCAAACATGCGGGTTGTTCTCCATTCCCCGGGTTGGATCCTCCAGAAGTTTGCGGATGAGGGTTCACGTTCACCGTTCATGACAAGGTTATTCATAGGAGTCACGCGGCTACGAGACCAAGTGTATTTCGATCAAGCTAGCATCGATGCCTTCGACAATGCCTACAATTTTGCACTTACGACAATGCTTGACGTCCGCACGCTTGCTGCAGAGACCGTCAGTCTTGTCCAAAATCACTCATCGCGGGTCGGCAGTGGGGCAATCGCGAAGGTGGCCGGGAACACCATTCGTATCGATGAATCGATTGACCGGGATCTTCGCACAAAGGTGGAGTCCTTTTTGGTGGCGGCAGCCCGAGTTCTCAAGAAGGGACTTCAGGAATTCAGCGTATTCTTAGGCAGCGACATCGGCTTCCTATTCAGGAGGGAAACCACGTTTCTGAATGAAATCGCCACTCTACGAACATCTGATCCCCTGCTCGCAGATTATCTGGTGAGTGTACGTACATGGTCAGAACCACTGCAGTTAACACGGAATAGCATCGAGCATGCAGCGTGGGTTCCGCCCAAGATCACCTATCGACAGGTTGGGCAGAAAGTGGAGGCTCTTGAACCGCAACTCGTGCAAATGCCGGTCTCACAGTACGTAGACTTCATTACGGACAGGTTGTCCTGTTTCATCGAGGAGTTTAGCGTTCATTGTCTCCAGCAAAAAATGTCCCAGGAGATCACTCTCACGGAAATCCCCGCCGGAAAACGAGTACCGGAGTTGCCGGAGAGGTTTCACATAACGCCTAAAATCGGTGGTCTTCCCGTGTGGCTGCTGAAATATCATTCAGCGCGATTTGAAGATGTTTAAGCGATAATCGAGCATCCACCTACAGCCGGACTGGGCGATGGCAAATACTCAATGAATCGCGCTCAGGGAACCTATGACAGCCGAGCCACCACGCACGGACACCGATTACTCTTCGGTAGTCGGTATTGCGACTGGAATCTCATGACCTGTGCCCGGGTGAGGCGATAACAGCGCGAGATGTGTGCGGATTTGGAATCGGTCGCCGGTTCACACGACCCTGAGAATCCATCCTTCGACTCCAGCGGTATCTCGTTTCCCAGTGTTTTCGAAAACGCTCGGATGCAATCAGCAGAAAGCCCCGGTCGTTTCCAGCCGAGGCTTCTCGCGTGCGTAGCCATCCTTAGGATGGTACGGCTTCCGTTGCGGCAGGGGTCGCATTCTCCGAGGCAGCTTTCTTCGCCTTCGCCGCAGGCGCCTTCTTCGGAGCCGCTTGCTTCTTTGCAACGGCCTTCTTGACGACAGCCTTCTTTGCCTTCGTGACTGGAGTCTTCTTCGGCTTTGCGGGTGCTGCCTTCTTCGCCGAAACCTTCTTTACCACCTTCTTGGCGGGAACCTTCTTCGCAGCCTCTTCAGCGGCCTTAATCGCAGCCCAACGTTTCTTCTGTGCCGCTGCGATACGCTTTCGGGCTGCTGTGCTCATCCCCCGTTTCTTGGCTGGCGCGGCCTTCTTCTCTTGCTTGGCAAGAGCCGGTTTCGCAGCCTTCCTTGCCGCTGCCCACCGTTTTCTCTGAGCCGCTGCGATTCGCTCCCGCGCCTCCTTGCTGAGTCTCCGCTTTCTACGCTTCTTGGTCGGAGCAGCAGCTTGCTTCGCTATCGTCACATTAGCGATGCGTGATAGCAGCGTACGAGCTTCTTGAAGCTTTGCAATTTCGGCATCGAGAGCAGCAATAATTGATGCAGTGTCCATTCGTACCTCGTGTCGCGATGGATTTAGAGTGCCAGAATACGATAGCAGATCGTTTCTGTTGAAAGACCTGCTGCGGTTGAAAACAATCCTGTTCTGGTGGGAATCCCGCCGCACCTGCGGACGCCTTCGGTGTGTATGCTGGAACCAACCAGAACTTTACATCGCGAATTCCAAACATTCGCTGGAGGAGTCGTTCATGAAGCGGCGGAAATCGCTTGTGGCAATCCTGCTCGCTGGCGGCATCGCATGGGGACAGGCGGCGCAGCAGAATTCCGCGCCTGACCACATGGATCGTCACTTCGACCCGGAGGCTGCGGCCCGCATCTTCGACGACCCGGCGCGTGATGCCTGGCAGATGCCCGGCCGCGTCATCGCCGCCCTCGCCTGCAAACCCGGTCAGATCGTCGCCGATATCGGATCGGGAACCGGGTATTTCACGGTACGGCTGGCCCGATCGGTCGCCAGAGTCTATGGCTCCGACATCGAACCCGGAATGGTCAGCTACCTTCGCATTTAGCCTCCATATGTTAGGCTACCTGTCCGTCGCCGACCGCCAGAACCTGCGTAACGCCTCTTCTCCATGGCCGGAGTGGCCGCAGCCAGGCCGGTATCTTTATCGTGGCATCGCGGGGGATGATGCCCGTCCATGTGGTCTGTCATGGACACTCTCTCTGGAGATGGGAGAGTCTTTTGCAACCAAACACAATTCCTGGTTATACCCACAGCGCCTTTATCGCCGCTGGACAACCGAAGATGAGGTTTATGCCTTTCTTAACACTTATCGAAAGGAAGAGGAGTGTTTACTTATTCTTCCGGTCGATGACCCGAAGATTGAGTTAGTCCAAGAGTGGAGGAAAGACGCACTATGACTCGAGCAGAACAGTTCCTTCTCACGATGGCAAAGCACGAGAGTGGGCACTGTGCCTTCGCGCTCCTGCTGGACGTCGAATTCGATGCGGTCACCATCGTGCCACACCAGCTCGAGAACAAGAATAACCTCCCCGCATGGATGGGTACTACAGCCGGTGGTGGTCTCCTGAACCTCAACGGCTACATCCGTCCAAACGAATGGGTGCAACTGAACATGGCCGGTCTTGCCGGTGAGCGTATCAACCGGCAGGAGCCGGGTGGGTTTGAGAACGGCGACATTTTTAGTAGTGCAACTAACGATTGGAAGTCAGCGATGAATGAACTTCGCAAGCTTGGCATCCCTAAGGGGCAGATGGACAGGGAAGTCAATCTTATGTTGTCGTCTGCCTGGTATGCCCTGCAACGGTACCGCGAGGTACACACCGCGATTGTTGAAGGTTTGTTAGCGAAGGAGACCTTGTCGTTCAAGGAGTGCATGGCCATCTTTAAGAGGTACGAATAACGTCAGGGGGCGATATGGGACGACCGAAGATACACGAGAACCACGCGGCACGGCAACGGGCACCCGGGGCGGGAAGCCACCCCCAATCAACTATCAGGTGACAGATATGGGACGCAAGAAGTTGTACAAGACGGAAGAGGCAAGGAGGGCAGCACACGCTGCGTCTCAGCGCCAGTATGCAGCCTACAAGGCGGTCGGACGACGTAGAAATGAGCTTCTGATTCGATTCCGGCGCGTCCTGGCGGCAATGCTCCACCTTTACGTGGTGCCGCTATTGGAGCCAACAAACGGAGCAAAACTTGGAGGGTATATGTCGATCATTGAGGAGACGCTTCCAGCGTCATTAGTACGGGTGAAGGAATTCATCGCGAAGCAGCCAGGGGCGCAGGGATTTGAGCCGTACATCTATATCTGGCCGGACGTCGCAACTTACGGCATCCGCATCGTCGAGATCGGTCTCACAAAGGGTAATGGCGGCTTGGCCTTCATGGAGTCCGATCCCAACGGCGCACTTGCCTGCTTTTTCGCTGAACGTCTCGCGCTGGAGTACGAATACGGCGGAGATGACGAGGCCGCGAAAAACGATATTGCTGATGCAGAGTGGGGTTTGGCCCACGCACTCTTTGGCGATTGAAGAGATCGAGATCCGCGCATTTGGGATGTATTTCTCAATGGGACGCCGGCAGAACAAAGTGCTCTGCAGGGGGAATCGAGCGCGAGGGCAACGCCGATAAACCTGCCTTCAACCCTGACGACCCTGACAACCTTGATTTCTTAGATGACGACCTTTCTTAACCACCCGTGGGGATAAACCCACCCCAACCGTAACTGGAGAAGAGTATGCCAATAGACGGTACGCATTTATCGCAAGACCCGACCTATCACTGCATGGGTAAGGTTCAAATCAGCCTCAACGCAGACCAGCTTGAGAATGTTATTGACGGCTTGTACAGCATTGGCTGGAATGAAGCCCTCGCCAACCATCTTCGTGACCTCTACCGGAAAGAATACCCACACCACCTTGACCACCCTGAGAAGTGGGACGTGCCTCCGGTGCCGCCCTCCGAACCATTCGGGTATGACACACGGGCGGATGAGGCGCGGCGTCACCCCGATGGCATTCACGTCCGCCTGACCGATGAGGACAAGAAGGCAGTTGATGATTACGTGGCTAAGTTGGATGCTCAAATCGACGCAGCCGATGCAAGGGGCATGGCACTCGTTATCAACGCCAACGGTAAGCCGATGTTCGTGCCCAAGGAAGAAGCCTACCGCTATAACGGCAACGACGACATGGGCTCCCGCGTCTTCGGTTGTCCCAACTGCCACAGCGTCAAAATCGTAGATGGAACGCAGCCGGGGGAACATCACTGCATGACCCGCGGCATCAACATCGACCTCGGCGGTATCAACCTCGACCTTGGAGAAGATACGACAACTCTGGATGACATCAAGGACGACGACCTGAACGTCGACGACCTTGCCAAGATGCCCGACCCTCTGGTGCCCTGCTATGACGGCGGTCAGGAATTCCTTATTCGCAAGTCAACCGCCGAGGATTGGGAACGCGGTGAGGAGTTTGAGAAGGCTGCTGAGGCTGCTGCCAATCCACAAGCAGAAGAAACCCACATCGACCCCGTTTGCGAGAAGTGCGGTCGCAAACTGGTATAAGGAGCAGACATGGCAGACTACAAGTTGAATCCGGACGGCACAGCGACCCTGACCTGAGCATTAAGCACCCCGAGGATGAACGAGTGTCGGCATGTCTGCTTGCAATGCCCTCCACGCATGGATCTGGGCTGGACGGACGGCCGGTTTCAAGTCATTTTAGGACGCGGACACCGGCCGGCGTCATGTCGCTTTATATTCGCAGCAAGCTTTCTTCGTGCTTGGCGCCATCCACGTAAATGATTGGGCACTGCCGAAGCGGAGCCCGCGAGGGACCAGTTGGTCATCCGCGGGCCACACCTGGACGCCGGGCGGGTCGTCTGGGTCGTTGATGACTGAGTAACCCATCACCGGCCAGCCGTAGCTGGCAAGAGCAAAGTAGCAGTTGAATCGAGAAATAGTGGCCGCACGCCTTTGCGAGCCACGGTAGAAGCCAAATGGAAAGGGAATACTATGGGAAACGTAAGTTTGCTCAAAGAATCAAATGCCGATGAACAGGCCCAATTAGAGGCCATGGCGGATGCGCTGGTGACAATTCTGACGCCACTGTGCAAAGCAATAGTCGATGAATACCTCAGCAATCTCAATGGGTCAGTGGATCCGCGCAATGAGAGTCGCCGAAAGGCTCCTTGGAGGGCAGTTCGCGCTGACTCCCTCGGTGGTGAATGATCCCGGCCTCCCATGTTCGAGGGCGGAGACTTCGATCATCACGTATGAGAAGGCGGATAGAGTAGGCCAAAGAAAACGACGATGCTTAGCCCGACCGGAGCACCGCCTTTTCTGCTGGCACCAGAGTCCAGCAGTCGTTATTCTGCTGGGTTTGCGAGTTGAGCCGCTGACTAGAACTCGGGGAAGACTAGCTCAACAGCGGCCTGACGTTCACCGCTTCGAGCCGCCTGTACGTACTTCCAAATAGTGTTGCTTCCCGGTGCATGTCCCAACTGTGCCCGTACATCCGCAATGTCCATCCCAGCCCGTATGGCGCGTGTGGCGTAGGTGGAGCGGAACCCATGAAGCCAGAAATCCTGCGGGTTCAACGCGGCCCTCTTTGCGTCCCTTTTGAGAGCATCCAAGAGCCTACCGTTCACCTTGCCGCCCTTGGAGCCGTGCCGGGGCATGGTTGGGAACAGCATGGGGCTATTGGGCATGTACCGCTTGCTGAACTCAACAAGTTCCTTGCCAAGGTAAGCGGGAATGTTGACGTTCCTTTCCTGGTGCGTCTTGGGAGTCCAGTCCCTGAGTTCGGGCTTGCCCTCGACACGGATAATCCAACTTCCGTCATCGTTCATCCGCACATCCCGCTTGTACAAGTGAGTCAGTTCCTCCTCACGCACCCCGGACATGAGGAAGGTCTTCCAGCACATGCGGTGATAATCACCGGCCGTGTCGAATATCCTTTTGAGTTCATCGTCGGAGTAGACGCGGATGTCCTCACTCGACCTACTGGGAGCCTTGGGGCAATCGCCCTCCTCAAAAATATTGACGCCCGACGCCCGGAGCATCTTCTGGATGTAGATGAAGTGGTTTTCTTTGGTGGTCTTTGTTGTGTCTCCACCTGTCCGTTTCTTTAACGTCGCGATGTAGGTGATGGCTGATTCGCGGGTCACTGCCGCAAGCGGAGTTTTCTCTCCGATGGCTGCCTTGAACGCTACAAGGATGTCTTCAATCGCGTCATACGTGCGTTGCTTGCGTCCACCCGACAGAATCTTGAGCCGGTACGATTTCAGGAAAGTGCCAATTGCGTCACCGACCGTGAGAACTTTGGGCTTTTCTTCTTGCACTACCGCCTTTTGCCCGGTCGCGAGTTGTTGCCTGAGTTGTTGAGACTTCACTTCAAGTTGAGACTTGCGCCCCTCATTGCGGTAGAGCTTAAACAGCGTCCACGCCTCATTCGGGTCTGGGCTCAGAGAGTGCCATTTGCCGCCGTCGCTGGCAACGTACTTGCCGCCTTCAACGACGGTCGGGGTGTTCGTTTTTGGCAAGAACACAGAGTGAGGCTTCACGCCGAAATTTTCGCTGTAGTCGGCACGGAGGTATTTCCAGCCGCTCGGAAGACGGACGTACTTGTAGAGCCGTGCGTCCTGACTGAGAGTAAGATTTGAAACTATATTTTGGGTTGCCACTGGTATCAAAGTTCTCCTCTCGGTTAATACCGAAAAAACAGGAAAACTGAGCTTTACCGCTGGCTTTTCTTAGGAAGGAATCCTAAATCTTTGATTCTAAACGGCTGGTGCCGAAGAAGGGACTCGAACCCCCACACCCTTGCGAGTACGTGGACCTGAACCACGCGCGTCTGCCAATTCCGCCACTTCGGCACGGGAGACCGCTCAGGCAGGATGCGCTGAGCAGGC
>Ga0181538_10000333_pt1 | contig 55712 bp, 37 predicted proteins | sample PEATcosm2014_Bin_40_FD_119773 | JGI IMG/M metagenome (GOLD analysis project Ga0181538, IMG submission 119773) | Peatland microbial communities from MTU Mesocosm Facility, Houghton, MI, USA - PEATcosm2014_Bin23_30_metaG | ecosystem: Environmental > Terrestrial > Soil > Wetlands > Peat | place...
GCAGAATGGCCACAATCTGTTCTTCGGTGAATCGCTTCTTCATCACAGCCCTTTCCGGGCCGCGATTCTATATCATCAACCTGGGACATTTTCGGGGCGCAGGACATCCCCTGGAATATCAGCCTGCTCACTCCCCCGAGGAATTTATACAGATCGCCGCGGGTGCTGCTCATCTTCCGCGCCACGCGATTCGCCAAAAGCTATTCGCTTCCCCTGTCATGGATGCCCCGCAATTCGCCAGGATTATGGAGCATGCCTATCGCCAGATGTGGAAACACTTCATATCATCGCCATTCTAAAATGTCCCTTGACGCATCTTTGCAACGAAGTGATATCCGCAATGCCGTTGTCTGCGCGATCGCGACCACCGCGGCGTTTTTCGCCGTGAATCCATTCGTTCAAATGGCCTTCAACGATGACTTTATGTACGCATTTACGGTCCGTGAGCTGCTCCGAACCGGACACGTGACGTACCACTGTGGCGAACAAGCCGCTTTTATCACACAGGCCTATTGGGGCGCATTCTTTGTAAGAATGTTCGGATTCTCGTTTGTAGCCTTGCGCTTCTCCACATTGCCCTGGGCTGCCGGCTGCGCCGCGTTATGCTATCTTCTGGCTCGCAGTGCCAACCTTCTTCCGACGAGGGCCATTTTCTTGACCGTGCTCCTCGGGTTTTCCCCTCTGTTCTTACCTCTGGCAACCTCGTTCATGTCTGATGTGCCGGCACTATTCGCCATTCTAATGTCGCTTTACGCATTCGTTCTTGCCGCTCGCGCCGCAAGCATTCGCATCGTGCTGGCAGCGCTGGCCGTTGGTTTCACCGCAGGACTTTTCGGCGGATTGAGCCGGCAGATCGTCTGGATCGTCCCCCTGACGTCAGGGCTTCACGTCGCCTGGCTTCGTCGGCGCCAGCCCTCGGTTCTGATCGCGTCGATCGTCGGGCTGCTGGCGAATTCTCTGGCAGCTCTCATGTTGGTCAAATGGTTTTTTGCCCAGCCTTACGTCATCGCGGAATGGGGTCTCAACTACAACCTACGTGCCGCACTCCGCGAATGGCGGCATTCGCAGGCCATGTGGCTCGGTATTCTATTGACCACCGTGCTGCTCATTCTTCCGGCGGCAATCCCCGCGACTTGGCTATCGCTGAAAGGTATCTGGCGGGATCGCGCCGGCCGGCGTGGCGCAATCGCTGCCGGCGCCGCCCTGATCGTCGCCATCGAAATATCGCTTTGGCCTGATCTCACTGTCGAACCCTGGCTTGGCCATGTCGTCTCTAATCGCGGCGCTCTATGGGGAATGGAACTATCCGGCCGGCGCCCCATTTCCCAGCCCTTGTTCCTCCGCGAATTCCTCGCTTCAGTTGTAATCTTCATCACCTGGCTGATGCTGACCGAATTTGCAGACCGTCTTTTACGGCCCCATCCTATCCGGCGACTTTCGGCATTCTTCCAGCCACCCGACAACAATATTGCTCTGCCGGCTATGTTTCTCTTCGCGACGGTATATCTGGCGATATTCGCATACCATGCTCCGCGCGGATACCTATACGATCGTTACAGCTTGCCTCTGATTCCCTGTATTTCCATCCCGCTCCTGCTTAAATCCCAAGGCCCGATCGGGCGGGCACGCATTTTGTCCGCCGTTGCCTGGGTGGTGTTGGCGATCTGGAGCCTCTACGCCATCGCCGCAACACAGGACGTTCACGCCCTCGCCGCTGCGCGCCGTCAGGCGATTGACCGCCTGTATTCAGCCGGCGTCCACGACACCGCCATCGCCTGCGGGTTGGAATACGATGACTGGACCCAACTGGTGCACGAGGGACATATGAACATAATCGGAATCAATTCACCCCCCGGCTCGTACAACCCCGCCGTCGGCGAAACACCCAGCCTCAAATGCCTCTATCGCGTCGAATTCGCCCACGCTCCCGATACAATTCCCTCCGCCTTCGGATCGGTGAATTACCTCTCCTGGCTTCCGCCGTTCCACCGTCGCATTTATATTGATCGCTTCCGAAACCCGGCGTGGCTTGATCCCGCCACCAACATTCCGCCGCCTATGGATTATGAGGACTTCCACTTTGATTGATCGCCCATCCCACGATGCGCGCAACGCATTTCTTTGCGCCGCACTGGTCACCGCCGCCTTTTTGCTCGTGAACCCCTTCGCTGAAATGCCTTTCAACGACGATTGGTCTTACGCCTTCACTGTCCGCAGTCTGCTCGAAACCGGCCGCTTTGTTTACAACGGCTGGAGCACCTGCGTCATCCTCACCCACGTCTGGTGGGGCGCGATGTTTGCGCGAATCTTCGGCTGCTCCTTTACCGTCCTTCGATTCAGCACGCTTCCCTTCGCCGCCGGGTCGGCGTTCTTCTGTTATCTCCTGGCTCGCCGCGCCGACCTCCAGCCCGCGGGCGCGATCTTTGCCTCCCTTGCTTCGTGCCTGTCTCCGCTGTTTCTCCCCATGGCAACGTCGTTCATGACCGACGTCCCGGGTTTATGCTATTGCCTGGTATCTTTCTACGCCTTCGTGCGCGCCGGCCAGTCCGCTTCGATCCGCTCTTCCATCCTCTGGCTCGGCACCGGCATCCTCTCTGGAATTATCGGCGGCATGAACCGGCAAACGAGCTGGCTGCCGTCGCTGCTCATCCTTCCTTATCTCATCCTTCTCCGCCGCTCCCAACCCCGCTTCATCGCCGCCGCCGCCATCGGATGGCTCCTCGTCCTCCTGGATGTTGTGTTGACGCTCAGATGGTTCGACCGCCAACCGTGGGTCTATCTCGATCCACCCATTTTGGATTGCCTTCGCCAGGGACTTCATCATCGGGAAGCTTCCATTACCAACCTCCTCGCGTTCACCTTCGCGACCGTCAGTTTTGTCCTTCCCGCCGCCCTGCCCTTCGTCGTTGAATGCGTCTCCCACCTCTGGCGAATTCGACGAACCCGCCGGGCCGCCATCCTCGCCGTCGTGGTTTTGATCCTCTCGGTCGCCATGTCGCTCAATCCGCGCCTGGGCATCGGCCCTTGGCTCGCCGACATCGTCACCGTCAACGGTGTGCTAGAAAATTTTGAGTTGTCCGGCCACCCGCCGTTCGTCCTGCCGCTCGCCATCCGCGGATTCATCTCCGCACTCGTGCTGACCACTTGTTATCTTCTCGTCACCCGCTGTGTTGAATGCGCGCTTTGGCCCCGCGCGACCTTGTCTAAACTCCGCGGTTTCTGTTCGATGCCCGATTCCCGCCCGTTTTTGGCAATCTTTGCCATCGTCTATTTCGCCCTGATGGTCGTGCGCTCCGCCCAGGACGTGACGTATGATCGCTATTGCCTTCCGCTGATCCCCTGTCTGGCCATTCCCCTGCTACGCGGCCGCCGGCTGGCTTTCGCCTGGCCTCTTCTGGCAATCTACATCGCCTACGCCGTCGCTTCCACGCAGGACAACCTCGCCCTCGCCTCCGCACGCCGCGCCGCCATTGAGCGGCTCGAATCCCATGGCATACCCCGCATCCAGATCGCTGCCGGTTTCGAATATGATTTCTACACCCAACTCCAAGAAATGGGCCACGTCAACCGATACCGAATTACCAATCCACCTAATGCATACAACGAATTTCAGGGATATACCCCGGCCCTGAAATGCCTTTACCGCCTCGAATGGTCCCACGCCGCCGACACCATGCCCTCACCCTTCGGCACTGTCGATTACATTGCCTGGATTCCCCCGTTTCACCGTATCGTCTATATCGATCAGTTCAAAAACCCCTGGTGGCTCCGTTCCGCGCGGCCCAGAAACATCCCCGATCCCCGCAGCTACGAAACGGAGTATCAAGATTGAGACCTGCCATCTCGCCATCCGCACGTTCACCGGGATCGGCTCATAACGCCGGAAATATCGAACGCGTCTATCGCGAGCGGTGAAACCATTATCTATCATCCACGTTCTAAAATGCCCCCCAACGCATGCTTGCGACGAAATGATGTCCGCAACGCCATTGCTTGCGCTGCCGCCGTCGCCGCCGCGTTCCTGATCGTAAACCCGTTCGTGCAGATGCCCTTTAATGATGACTGGACGTACTCATTTACCGTCCGCGAACTGCTCCGAACCGGGCATCTGACCTACCACTGCGGCGAATCAGCTTCGTTCATCACTCAGGCCTACTGGGGCGCATTCATTGCAAGATTATTCGGATACTCGTTTGTGGCGCTGCGATTCTCGACTTTGCCATGGGCCGCCGGCTCGGCCACGCTTTGCTATCTCCTGGCTCGACACGCCAACCTCCGTCCGGCGCCGGCAGTTTTCTCGACCTTGCTCCTCGGCCTTTCCCCCCTTTTCCTGCCCCTGGCAACTTCGTTCATGACCGATGTCCCATCTCTGTTTCTCTTTTTATTCTCGACCTATGCGTTCGCTCTTGCGGCGCGCCTGCAAAATCGTGCGGCGATGATCGCCTTGGCCATTGGATTTCTTGCCGGTCTGGTCGGTGGCCTCAATCGCCAAACCCTCTGGATCGTTCCCCTCACCGCCGGACCTTACGTTGCCTGGCTTCGCCGATCCGAGCGATCCTTCATGGTCACCTCGACCATCGGTGTTCTTGTCAATCTCGCCGCCGCACTCGCCGCCGCCAAATGGTTTTACCGTCAGCCCTACGTCATCTCGGAGTGGAGCTTCACCCAGACCTTCACTGTCGGCCTGCGCACTTGGCGCTATTCTGAAGCAATATGGTTCAGTTTCCTCCTCACAACCCTGCTTCTGACTCTTCCCGCCGCATTGCCCGCAGCCTGGGGATCTTTGGTCCTCACCCTGCGCACTGCCCGCACCCGGCGCCGCGGTCTGGCGGCGGTCGCCGCGCTGCTTGTCGCCGCTCAGATCATGGTCTGGCCCGATCTAACCATCGAGCCCTGGCTCGGCGATATCGTCTCGCGCCGAGGCGTTATGTCCACTGGTGAACTCTCCGGCCATCGCCCCATATCCCAAGCGACTTTACTAAGAGAATTGCTCGCTGCCGTGGTTCTCGTCATCGCCTGGCTCGTATTGACGGACCTGCTCGACACGCTCGTTAAGCCCCATCCCATCAAACGCCTGGCGCAGTTCTTTCGGCCTGGCGAAAACAACGTCGCCCTCCAACTTCTTTGCCTTTTCGCGATCGTATACGTCGGATTGTTCGCGTATCGCGCGCCCCACGGCTTCCTCTACGATCGTTACAGCCTGCCGCTGATCCCTTGCCTGGCCATCCCGTTCCTGCTACGCGCGCAATCGCTGAGTGCGGATCCCACCGTCGGCACGGGCCGCGCTTCGATCTTCCTTGCCTGGACCCTTCTGCTTCTTTGGGGTCTATACGCCATCGCCTCATCGCAGGACGTCCACGCTCTTGCCCAGGCTCGACGCACCGCCATCGACCGCCTATTGGCCAGCGGCGTTCCAGACACCCAGATTGCCTGCGGAGGTGAATGGGACAACTGGACCCAGCTTATCCACGAAGGACACCTCAACCTCTACGGAATCAACTCCCCGCTGGGTTCCTACAACCCCTACCTCGGCGGCACCCCCAGCCTCAAATGCCTCTATCGCGTCGAGTTTTCCCTCGGCCGCGACACGATTCCCTCCACGTTCGGCTCCGTGCCTTACCTATCCTGGCTGCCACCGTTCCATCGCGCCATTTATATTGATCGCTTCCGCAACCCAACCTGGCTCAGCTCCACCGCTTCCCCCTCCATCCCCCCGCCGACCGATTACGAAAATTTCGATCATGATTGACGATCTCCCTTGCCTTGCGGCCAGCCTATCTCCCCGATAGCCTTCGTCCACCGCAATGTACAGAACCGACGCGCGAAATGCCGGTATTTGCGCTGCCCTCATCATCGCGGCTTTTTTCCTGGTCAACCCCTCCGCAGAAATGCCTTTTTGTGATGACTGGTCCTACGCATTCACAGTGCGCCGGTTGCTCGACACCGGCGCCCTCACCTACAACGGCGGCGCCACCGCCATGATCGTCTCGCATGTCCTGTGGGGCGCGCTCTTCAGCAAGTTGTTCGGATTCAGTTTCACCGTTCTTCGCCTTAGCACGCTTCCTTTTGCCGCCGCCTCGGCTGCCCTTTGTTACGTTCTCGCCCGCCAAGCCGCTCTCCGCCCATCGCTTGCCTTTTTTGCGTCGCTCGTACTATGCCTTTCACCTCTATTCCTGCCGTTGGCCACCTCCTTTATGACCGACGTCCCCGGCTTATTTTTCATTCTGGCATCGCTCGTGGCAATCATTCATGGCGCCAAGACGCCCGACCCGTGGCACGCCGCGGCGTGGCTCTTCATCGGTACGCTCGCCGCCGCCATTGGCGGAACCAGCCGCCAGATCGTCTGGGCCGTTCCCTTGTCCCTTCTTCCCTACCTCATGCTCCTTCGCCGACAACACCTCGTCGTCGTTGCCGCCTCAATATCGTTATGGATTCTCGTCGCTGTGGAGGCCGCCGCGTCGATCCATTGGTTCAATCGCCAGCCCTACTCCATCCCGGAATGGCCGCTCTCCGACTCCTTGTCTCGCGCTATCCATTTCCCGCGTCGCACCCTCATTTTTATCGTTGATGTCTGCCTCACCGCGATCTGGCTCGCCCTGCCCGCCGCCATGTTCTACGTCCCGCTTGCCCTGGGCCGGATATGGATCGAGCGACGCCGGCGCCGCGGCCTCGTCGCCGCCTCAACCGCCATCCTCGTCGCCCTCGCCTTTCTGACCCAACCAAAACTTTCTATTGTGCCCTACCTCGGAGACACCCTCTCTCCCTCCGGTTGTCTCGGTCAAATCGAATTATCCGGCGATCGGCCCTCCGTTCAGTCCACCCTTGTGCGAGAACTCCTCGGCGCTGCCGTCATCCTCGTCTGCTTTATCCTGGTGGAACACCTCGCATGTTGGCTCCTCAAGCCCCACAACGCATGGCTTCAGCTACGCGCTCTTCTCTTCCCCACCGACCTGCGAGTCGCGCTCCCCGCGATCACCCTCTTCACCCTGGCCTATCTTTGTCTGCTTATCCCCCGCGCAACGTTCGGACTGATTTTCGATCGTTATGCCCTCCCCCTCGTCCTCTTCGCCGCCATTGGGCTCCTCGCACTCTTCCAGTCCCAAACTTCAGCCGAGCGATTGCCTCTCCGCATCTCAATCTCCGCTTATGTGCTTCTCATTTTCTTTGCTCTCTTCGGACTGGCTTTTACGCAGGACATGCTCGCCCTCGCCCGTGCCCGTGCCTCCGCCGTCCGATTGCTTCGTGAGCATGCGATCCCCGCAACCGAAATCGCCGCCGGAATCGAGTACGATTGCTGGACCCAGGCGCAGGCAGCCGGACACGTCAACAAGTACGAAATCAGGGTCCCACCCAATGCTTTCAACCCAACCCAGGGTTATACCCCCGCCCTCAAATGCCTCTATCGCGTCGAATTCCAACCCCGCTCCGACACCATTCCCAGCGAATTTGGCTCCATCGAATACACCTCATGGCTTCCTCCGTTCCAACGGCGGATCTACATCGACCGCTTCCGCCATCCCTGGTGGCTCGATGCCGCCAATCCCTCACCCCTGCCCCTTCCCCAGGATTTTGAGACGTTCTATACCAACTGAAATGTGATTATTTCAACGACTCCAATATCGCCGTCCTCACGTTCACCGGAACCGCCGCATAACGCAACGGCTCCATCACCGCGCTGGCCCGACCCTGGCTCATCGAACGAAGCTCCGTCGTGTATCCGAACATTTCGCTCAGCGGAACTTCCGCTTCCACCATCCGCGTGTTGCCGCGCTGATCGCTGTTCACGATCATCCCGCGCCGACGATTCAGGTCGCCCGTCACGTTGCCCACAAATTCCTCCGGCGTCGTCACCACCAGCTTCATGATCGGCTCCAGCAGCGTCAGCCCGGCCCTCTGGCACGCCTCCTTGAACGCGATCTGCCCCGCCAGTTCAAACGCGATCTGGGAGCTGTCCACCTGGTGATAGCTCCCATCCACCAGCGTCACCTTCACGTTGATCAGCGGATAATTCGCCAGCACACCCGTCTTGGCCGCCATGCGCGCGCCGTATTCCACCGAGGGAATGTATTCCTTCGGAATCGATCCGCCGAATACCTTGTTCTCGAACGCAAACCCCTCCTTCCATCCCCACTTCTTCAGCACCTCCGGCTCCACGCCCGTCCCGTTGAACGGCTCGATATTGATCGTGCAATCGCCGTATTGACCGCGCCCGCCCGTCTGCTTCACGTGCTTGCCCCTCACGTTCATCGCCGCTCCGACGATCGTCTCCTTATACGCAACCTTCGGCCGGCCGACGTTCACTTCCACCCCGTGATCGCGCGTCAGCCGCATTCTCAATATCTCCAGATGCAACTCCCCCATGCCGTGGATGATCGTCTGGCCCGTTTCCTCGTCGTAATTCGCCTGGAACGTCGGGTCCTCGCGCTTCAGCGTCGTTAGCGCCTCCCCAAGCTTTTGCTTGTCCGCGGCCGTCTTCGGCTCGATCGACATGCTGATCACAGGCTCCGGAAACGTCGGACGCTCCAGAATGATCGGATGGTCCGGATTGCACAGCGTATCCCCCGTCAGCGCATCCTTGATCCCGATGCACGCCACGATGTCCCCTGATTCCGCCACGTCGATCGGGTTCCGGTCCGCCGCGTGCATTTGAAACATCCGGCTGATGTTCTCCTTCTTGCTCCGGTTGCTGTTCAGCACCCGGCTCCCCTTCTCCAGCCTGCCGCTGTAAATCCGAACGTACGTCAAATCCCCGTGCTGGTCGTTCACGATCTTGAACACCAATCCACAGAACGGCTCATCCGGATTCGCGTGCCGCTCGACGATCTTGCCCGGGTTCTTCACGTCATGCCCCTTGATCGCCGGCATGTCCATCGGCGACGGCAGATAGTCGATCACCCCATCCAGAAGCCGCTGAACTCCCACGTATTTCAACGCCGAACCCGTAAACACCGGATGCAGCTTGAAGTTGATCGTCGCCGCACGCAACGCCTTTCGTATTTCCTGCTCCGTCGGTTCCTGGCTGATCAGATATTTTCCCATCAGATGGTCGTCAGTCTCGGCAACCTTTTCGATGAGGTCGTGCCGCCATTTCTCGTACCGGCCCTTCTCGTCCGCGGGAATCGGCTTCTCGATGGCCGTCATGCCCCGGTCCTTGTCGTCCCCCACCGTGTAATAAATCGCCACCCCACGCAGCAGATCGATCATCCCTTTGAACGTGCTGGCCTGGCCAATGGGAATCTGCACCGCAACCGCCGGAGCCCCCAGGCGTTCCCGGATCGATTTGAAGCTGAAATCAAAATCCGCGCCGACCTTGTCCATCTTGTTGATGAAGCAGACGCGGGGAACGTTGTACTTGGTCGCCTGCCTCCAGACGGTTTCCGACTGCGCCTCGACCCCTTCCTTGCCGTCGAACACCGCCACCGCCCCGTCCAGCACGCGCAGCGAACGCTCCACCTCCGCCGTGAAATCCACGTGCCCCGGCGTGTCGATCAGGTTGATCGTGTACCTATCGCCAAACCGGTCCCACGGACACGTCGTCGCCGCTGAATTGATCGTGATTCCCCGCTTCTGTTCCTCCTCGTCGAAGTCCATCACCGCCGTGCCTTCGTGCACCTCCCCCATCTTGTGAATCTTGCCCGTGTAATAAAGAATGCGCTCCGAAACCGTTGTCTTTCCCGCGTCGATGTGCGCGGCTATTCCAATATTCCGGATTTTCGTCAGATCACGAGCCATAAAAACCCTGCCACTTCTGGGCCGATCATTATTGTCAGTGCGCCCTCGCAGCGGCCAAAGTTTCGACCTTGACACACCCGATGCCCCGCCGAAAGAGCGGAGTAATGTAATCAGCCCAAGTCAATCGTCAAGCGTACCCAACCTCGCCCTCTTTTGCCCGCTTCCCGCGATTCACGCAGCGGCTCAATCTCTCAATCCAAAGCCCTGGGAGCTTGCTCCCTGGGTAATCCAAATCGCTTCAGCGTTCAACTTGACCCACTATCGGCAATCACTTTCCACGTTTTCCCGGTTTCAGTCGGCTTCGTTGTTCGGAACGAACAAAAATCATTACGCAAAACTTGGGTATTTGAAGTGTAACCACAATCCCCAAAATCCCTTACGTTTCTTCCATCAATCGAGTTTTCGCTTAACTCACTGGCAAACGCGGGCCGATAAGACTAAGAACCGGAAATAGCCTTCGAATGGGCATAATCCGGTCATTTTAGCTGGATGGAATCGAACGCCCTTGCGGGGCTGAAAACCCCGATCCCGCAGGGCCGGCTGCCGGGGCTATTTTCTCGTGGCGAACTCAGCCACACAACCTCTGCCGGCCAAATGTCGTATTACTGATGAAGGACAGTCATGAGACGGATTCTCATCACCGCCGAGATTGTCATGCTCATCGGGTTGATGGGTTACCCCTATCTCACCCATGGCGATACGGCGCCGCTCCCCACCACCCGGCCGGCCCCGACCCCTGAACTCACCCCGCCAAACCCATTCGCACAGCTCCATGGCCATCCCGGATTCTGGCGCCTGGCCGAAGATCAGGCCGGTGTCTGGTGGTTCCTCTCCCCCGATGGAAAACTTGAATTCCTCAACACCGTCACCACCGTCCAACCCGAGCAGGACGGCCGCGACAAAGGCTCGATCCATTTCGTCTCGACGAATTGGGATGACCGTTACCAAGCCGCCGACCTCGAACAATGGGCCAAGGCCACGCTGACGCGCGTGCAGGACTACGGCTTCAAGGGCCTGGGCGCCTGGTGCAATCCCGCGTTCCACGCCCTCGATGTCCCCATGAGCCAGGACCTTAACCTTTGGGCTTGGGTCACCGACGCTTCCAAGCGCTTCTATTCCCCCGATTGGGCACAGATGGCCCAGCAAGCGGTCAAGGCCCAGGTGCCCCCGCTCCGCGATAACCGCAATCTCCTCGGTTATTTCCTCGACAACGAGCTGGACTGGGGCGACGGCTTTGCCGGCCCAGGCGCCTATTTCGACAATCTCCCCAACAACGATCCAAACCGTCAGCAGGTCATCGAAACCGTTCACTACGTCTGGCCGCAGCTTCACGATTTCAATCTCGCCTGGGATGCCAAACTTAAAGACTGGTCCCAACTCGAATCCTGGCAGGTGCTCCCCCGCGAGCCGACCCGCGCCTACGATCGTCTCAGCACCGCCTGGCTCTCTCACCTGGCCCAGGACTATTTCCGCGTCACCACCGATCTGGTGCGGCGGTACGATCCGAATCACCTGATCCTCGGCGTTCGCTTCAAGGGCTTCGCCCCCGAGCAGGTCGTTGCCGCTTCACGCGGCTACACCGACTCCCAATCCCTCAACTATTATGTCGCCGATGCTCGCCTCGACGCCGAAATGTTCCACATGATGTATCAGCGCTCCGGACAGCCCATCATCATCAGCGAATATTCCTTCCATTCCATGGACGGCCGCAGCGGCAACCTCGACACCGTTGGCTTCAGCGCACAGGTTCCCGACCAGCAGGCCCGCGCTGAGGGATACCGCCTGATGACCACCCGCCTGGCGCGCGTCCCCTACATCGTCGGCGCCGACTGGTTCCAATGGTGCGACGAGCCACCCGCCGGACGCAGCAGCGACGGCGAAGACGTCAACTTCGGCGTCGTCGACGTCCACGACAAGCCCTACGATCTCCTGGTCGATTCCATCCGCCAAACCGCACCGTTGCTCGACCCCATCCACGCCCACAGCCCCGGCGATTCCCAGTCCGATGTCTGGCGTGAAAGCTATGCCGTCACCCCCACCATGCACGTCCCCTTCCTCGCCCATCCGCCCGCGCTTGATGGAGACCTCAGCCATTGGACCGGCTGCGCTCCGCTCGACAATGTCCGGCGCGAGCACACCGTCGGCCTCGATCGCCGACAGGTCCGCGACCCCGATGTCTTCCTGGGCTGGACCCAGCAGGGACTTTACCTCGCGCTCCAGGTCTTCGACCCACATATCGAAACCGCTCCGGCCAATGCCTGGTGGTGGACGCGCGACAACGTCGAACTGTTCCTTTCCACCCATCCCGTCGCCGCCGACCAGGTCAGCTACGACCTCAATTGCCATCAATTCTTCGTCGTTCCCAAGGACTCTACGGTGGCCGATGCCGCCGTCGTCGGCCAATGGCACCGCGACGGCGACGCCCTGAAAGACAATCTCATCCCCGACCCCGACATTCACAAGGCCGTTAAGATTCTTCCCGACCGTTACATCGTCGAGCTTTTCATTCCCGCCTCCGCTCTGCACGGCTACGATCCATCCCGCGAGCCGGTGTTGGCTTTCAACCTCCACGTCCGCGACTTCACCAACGCCGCCGATTTCTTCTGGTCCGCCCCCAAATCCTCCCGCACCGAGCTCCGCCCCAACACCTGGGGCGCCCTCTACCTCGACCCGCCCGCCAACGGCTCAATCGCTCATTCCGCCCAGGCCCGCGCGAATTGACCAACCCAATTCTCCCGATCATCCGCCCATCGCAAGATACCCCTCCCAGAACGCCCACGGCGCCGCCGTGGGGATCGCCGCCGATGCGCGAAACTTCCTGCGCAGGATTTCCCCCTCCCCATGTACTCAGGGGGAGGGTTGGGGTGGGGGTCGAACGTCGAACGATCCGCGCTATAATGTGCTCATGCTACTCGAGCAGCTTACCAAGGTCCTCCACGCGCAGCCGTTTCGACCGTTCACAATCCACATGGGCGACGGGCGCGTATTTCTGGTGAAGCACCGCGACTTCATCTCGCATTCCCCCTCTGGCCGAACGGTGATCGTTTATGACAACGACGATAGCTTCAGCATCCTGGACATGCTATTGGTGACCGAGTTGGAAGTGCATCCCCCCGCCAAACCCGAAGCTGCCGCATAGGAATGCAAACGGGGGATTAATTCCGCCCCAAATGAATCGCCAGCACCGTCACGTCCGCCGGCGTGATCCCGCTGATGCGCAGCGCCTGTCCCAAAGATCGCGGCGTGAACTTCGCCAGTTTCTGCCTCGCTTCGTTCCGCAGCCCGACAACCCGTGAATAATCCGTGGCCGCGGGAATCAATTTCGATTCCAGCTTCGCCAGCCGTTCGATGTCACGGTCCTGCCGGGCGATGTAACCCTCGTACTTGATCCGAATCTCCAGCAATTGGGCAACCTCCGGCGAGATGGCGGCCAATTCCGGCCAGCGCTCTTTCAAATCATCCCACCGAACCTGGGGCTTGCGAAGATCCTCATCGGCGTGAAGATCTCGCAGTATCCCCTCGCCCGCCTCGACCGCCCGCCGCCGCGCGTTGAACGGTATCCATCGGGCGTCATCGACCAATCCGATCTGCCGCCCGATCCCCGTCAGCCGCTCGTCCGCGTTGTCGCTCCGCAATTGCAGCCGATGTTCCGCCCGGCTCGTGAACATGCGGTACGGCTCCGTCGGTGGTTTGGTTACCAGATCGTCCACCAGCACCCCGATGTATGCCTGATCGCGGCGAAGCACAAAATCCGCGTTCCCCCCGCCGGCATATCGCGCCGCGTTGATCCCCGCGACGATCCCCTGTGCCGCCGCCTCTTCGTATCCGCTCGTGCCGTTGATCTGCCCAGCCAGAAACAGCCCCGGCACGCGCTTGGTTTGCAGCGTGCTCTGAATTTGCGTGGGCCAGACCATGTCGTATTCCACGGCATACCCGTGCCGCAGGATTTTCGCGTTTTCCAATCCCGGGATCAGCCGAACGATCGCTTCCTGCACGTCCGCCGGCAGTGACGTGCTGATTCCGTTGCAGTAGATTTCATCCGTGTCTAATCCCTCCGGCTCAAGAAAAATCTGATGCCGATCCTTGGCGGCAAATCGCACGACCTTGTCCTCGATGCTCGGGCAATACCGCGGCCCGGTGCTTTGAATCTGCCCGCTGTACATCGGAGCGCGATGCAGGTTTTCCCGAATGATCTGATGCACCCGCGCGTTGGTCCCGGTAATCCAGCACTGCATCTGCGCCAACGGCGGCGCGAAGTTCCCGCGATATTCATTCAGATACGAAAATGCCGCCGGCTTCTCGTCGCCCGGCTGGGATTCCAGAACCGAGAAATTGACCGATTGCCGCCCAAGCCGCGGCGGCGTCCCGGTCTTGAGCCGCCCCATTTCCAACCCCAGCTTCTGCAACGACGCGGAAAGGCCCGTTGCCGCCGCTTCCCCAACCCGGCCGCCGGCCGTTTGCTTCTCGCCCGTGTGCATCAATCCGCGCAGGAACGTCCCCGTGGTCACGACGACGGCCCGGCAACGCAGCGCCGTCCCATCCTTCAACTCAACCCCGCAAATCGCCGGTGAAGCGAGAATCTCCGCAACCTCACCCCGCAGAATCGTCAATCCCGGACACGTCCCCAGCAGTTCCTGAACCCGTCTGGCATATTTATATTTGTCGGCCTGTGCCCGCGGCCCCCACACGGCCGGGCCTTTCGACCGATTCAGCATCCGAAACTGAATTCCCGTATCATCCGTCGCCAGCCCCATCAGCCCGCCCAGCGCGTCGATCTCCCGCACCATCTGCCCCTTGGCCAATCCCCCGATGGCCGGATTGCACGACATCTGCCCGATCTTCCCCGGGTCCATCGTAATCAGCGCGACGTTGGCGCCGAGCCTGCTTGCGGCCCAGGCGGCCTCCGCGCCGGCGTGACCGCCGCCGATGATGATGATGTCGAAATCGGCCATTCCAGGATTACCGCATCCCCCAACTCGTCGTGCCAAAGGACGGGCTCGGCATTATAGGAATGCGCCGCACGCATCGCCACAATGATCATATCCGGCGAATCCGGCGGGATTTGACCCGACAGAATCAGCCCAATTCGCTCTCCTTCCGGATGATAATCCAGCAGCGGCTCGGAAACCGGCAGCGCCACCAGCGCGGTCTTTCGCCAGCAGAGGTACGTCGCCCAAACGCCGACGTTGTCCACAACCGTCCGTGACGGCGTGTTCCGCTGGATCCATTCGCAAGCCTGAAAAAATTCCGCCGGCGGATCGGACAATGTTGCCATTGCCATCCAACGTGGCGCATCGGCCGCCATCGCGACCATGACGAAGAAAATGCAGATCCAACTTCTGACGCGGAAATGACTCTGGACATATGACACCGCGCCGGCGGCGAAAATGGGAAGAAAGTAATTCAGATCGGCCAGGAATCGCGAAGGAGTGAAAAACGTAAACGCGGCCCGGTGCATCGCGCCAAGAGCCATGGGAATGACGTCCTCGCCGATGACGAACATGACGGCGAGGCTGATCGAAGCGATCGCCACGATCGGATGGCATCGGACCTTGCGCGCCAGGCAAAGGGCGATTCCGAAAATCGCGCCCGCAGCCAGCGCATATCCAAACTCTCCCGGCAGTCGAAGGATCGGAAGTATATCTTCGCCTCCGGCCGCCATGCCGGTTGAATGGAAGTTGCTGAAGTGCATCGCATAAGGCAGAAGAAAAAACGCATCCAGCACGGCCCCGCCGACCGCCGCGGCCGCAAGCAGCCGCCAGGGCTTTTTGCCGTACATCTGCCAAAGAATGATGAACAACAGAATGACCGAGCCCACGACCATCACGTGATGATGCACCAGAACCATCGCCGCGAAGCAGATTGCCATGGCAAGCCCCCCTCTTCCCCTCCCCATGTACTCAGGGGGAGGGTTAGGGTGGGGGTTTCCTTGGATGGACAACATAGTCAGGAAAAGCAGCATCGCCAATTCGTTGGGCAATCCGCCCCATCGGAAGTAATCGATGCTGCCATACCACGCCCACAGCCCGTATATGGCCGCGGAGTAGAGGGCCGTGAGCGGACTATCCGTAACCCGCCGGGCAAAGACGTAAATCTGCCCCGTCGTCAAAACTCCCAAAAGCGGGATGAGGTCCTTGAACGTCGTATGCAACGGCAGGCCCGCCAGGGCCGACAGCACCACCACCAGCACGTGACTCCCGGTCGGATAATTGAGTGGGATGCCGGCGAACGGCCAATGGTCGATCGCATGATGTGAGATTTGAATTTGCCTGGCCAAAATGAGATGAAACGTCGGATCGAGCGTCCCCGGCGGCAGAACCAGCGGCAGTGCGATCGCCAGCCGGCTCGCCCCCACCGCCACAAGCACCACAACCATCCAGATCTGTGCCGCTTTCTCTCCGTTGCTGGTTTGTCTGCGCAGGAATTTCAGCCGCCAGCCGATACAAACAACCGTGAACACCCCCCAGATCGGATAGAACCACCGCAGATCAAATTGGCTGACGGCGGATGCGAGATACACCACCGCGGCCAAGCCGAGGCAGCTTCCGATGGCGCATCTTTCCAGGACGTTTTGGCCGAGTGACAAGGCCCGCGCCAGGCAGATTCCCGGGACGAGCAGGATCAGCGCCCCGCCCAAAAAGCGGACCAACTCCATCGCCATGCGATAACAGTCGGCGAAGAGGAATCAAAATGCAACGGTTCAATCACTGGGCGGGCTGGGACGTGGGCGGCGTTCCGTGCCCGAAATCCCACGGATCGAGACCCGATTCGGCACTTGCATCGTTGAGCAGGAGCTTGGTCTCGACGTGCATGTCGAGCATGAGGTAATTCGCCCCGACGGCGATGCCGTGGCGGGTACAGTCCACCTTTCCCGCAAGGTAGTCGCCGTATTCCATGTAGTAATCCCCAACGGCCGAGACCTTTTCACCCATCAGGATCGCATTCGACGGCGAGGTGTGATTGGGAAGAGGCCTGCCGTATTTCTCGTTGTAGTACGCCATGTACGCGTTGAGGATATAGGAATGTCCGCCGTTGGCCGGCGGGTCGGTAATATCCGTGGGACAGGTCATGATCGGCGGATTCAATAGATACTGATACGTCCACATCTTGGGCGACTGATTCGGGATGCCGAAGACCACCGTCGTCCAGGTATTGTAAGTATATTGATTCCAGTAAGGCTGGTTAGCCGGGTTCAGCACAAGATTGGTCCCGCCATAAAGCCCATTGCTGATCAAGCCGTTGTCACCTGAGTTCTGGTAGTAAACCTGCTGGGTATCCCATCCCATGCTTGTAGGAAACAGGAAGCCGCCGTTCTCATCGGCGTACATCAGCAGCGCCAATCCCACTTGCCGCAGGTTGCTTTGGCATTGAACCGTTTCCGCCTGCCTGCGGGCGCGCGTCAGCGAAGGCAACAGAATCGAAATCAATACCGCGATGATCCCGATGACCACCAGAAGTTCCACGAGCGTGAACCCCGCCCGAATGCGATTTTTTTGCCGATTGCCCACGACCGACGACCTCCCTCGAAGCCCCGGATGTACATCCGGGGCTTTGATTCTACTCTAATTGACGTTGACCGCCAAAGTCTCTTTCACGCAAATGCTCCCGCAAGCTCCCCCGCCTATCAAATGTCCGCTCCGGCCGCCGGCAGGACCGGTTTTTACGTTTTTTCGCTCATCCGCGCCCATTACCGCCCGCCCATTCGGCAATCCGCCCCTCGCCTGTTACGATTTGGCCGTGAATAGCTCTGATGCCAGTGGAGGGCAAGCCCTCCACGCCGGTTGGCGCGGAAAGGGCTTCGCCCTCAGCTGGCGCTGGGGACCGGCCCTGTTCAGCGCCCTTCTGGCTTTGGCGTTATATGCCGTCACCCTTGGCGGAACCTACGTCTATGACGACGCCGTCATCGTGGGGCTCGACGACCGCGTCAGGAATCCCAAATTGTGGGGGCAATTCTGGACCCGCGACTGGTTCAACGGCGCCTTGGACAACCTCTACCGGCCCTTGGTTTCCCAATCCTTCGGACTTCAATGGTGGCTCCACGGCGACCGGGTCTGGGCATTCCATCTCGTCAACGTCCTGCTCCACGCCGGCGCATCGGCGCTCGTCGCGGAGCTGGGGCGCAGATTGGCAAACTGGCGCGTCGGACTCTTCGCCGGATTGCTCTTCGCCTGCCATCCCATCCATAGCGAAGCGGTCGCCGGCCTCGTCGGACGCGCGGAACTCGCCTGCGCCGTCGGCCTTTTCGGAGCCATGGTCCTGTTCCTCAAGCAACCCATGACCCTGCCCCGCGCCTGGGCGATCTTCGCGCTGGGCCTGCTCGCCATGCTCTCCAAGGAGCAGGGATTGCTTCTTCCCGCCCTTCTGGCCAGCCTTATTCCGGCCCGCCGTGCATTGTTTCCAACTTCTACGCAAACGACGCCCGATCGGCGCCACGCCCAGCGGCAGGCCATGCTCCTGACGTTTGCCCTGGTGATCTGGTCCGCCAGCGCTTTGATCGTCCTGCGGGAAGAAATCCTTAAATTGAGATTCGAATGGGAGCGTGGATTCCTCGACATCGCCATGCAACCGCTGATCAAGTCACCGCCGGCCGACCGCTGGCTCATTCCCCTCGGCATGCTCGGAAGATATTTCCAGCTCACGATCGTGCCGGCCAAACTTTCCATCGATTACGGGCTGACGGTCATCGGATCGACCATCAGCCGGAACGATCCGTGGATTTATATCGGCGCCGCCGTGCTGGTTGCCGGAATCGTCGGCGCCGCCATCTGCCTTTACCTCCGAAAATGGGTCACGCTGTTTTGCCTCCTCGCTATGGGATTAACGTACGCCCCGGCCTCTAACGTCGTGATCCTCTCCGCAGTCTTCGGCGAGCGGCTGATGTACCTGCCATCCGCCTTCTTTCTCATCCTTCTGGCAACGGGTCTGACCCGCCTGCCGCGGCCCGCGGCCAACGCTTTGCTCGTCCTGCTCCTGGTCTTGGGATGTCTGCGCACCTGGACGTACGTGCAGAAATGGAACGACCGCGACGCCTTTTACCAATACTCCCTGATCCAGCAGCCCAAATCCCTCAAAATCCATCTCCTGCTGGCCGATGCGGATTACGAGAAGGGCCAATTGTCCGATGCCCGGCGGATCATGAACGACGCCGAAACCCTCTATCCCGACTATTGGCAACTCTGGAAAATGTCCGCCATCATCGAGCAGAAGGCCGGCAACTGGAACGCAGCCGTCGCCGATTGGAAGCGAGCTTTCGATCTCTGCCCGGCCGTGCCGATCGAAACACAAATGATAAACGCCATGAGCATGCTGCAAAAGCAGCAGGCGACGACCAGCCGCGGCCTGCCCACTTCAGCGGGCAGGTGACATAGTTATTCAAAAGTGTCGATTCTCAAACAGCTTCCAAACCCCATCCACGGTGCGTGGCACTTGCTGCAAAGCATTTCCCCCCTCCCCATGTACTCAGGGGGAGGGTTGGGGTGGGGGTTGAGCCTCGGCTGGCCCCACCCGGTTGCGTTTGCCTCACCGCTCCCGGCTGATCCAGCCGGAGCGGCGCCGGACGACGATGCCGGCGGGGAACTGTTGTCTGGGCGGGGTGGCGGCGTCGGCGGCAAGGTCACGCAGACGATCCAGCATCGCGGGGGTCAACTCCGCGGGCGCAACGCCCTGCGACGTCAGCCACCGCCGGGCCGATTCACGCGCCAGCATTCGCGGGCATTCCGCCAACTCGATCGCGGCAAATTTGTCCTTCAGCACCGGTGCGGTTTTGCGAATCCAATCGGCGTATGCCGCGCAGGCGCGGCCGACGTCCAGCAGCGGCTCGTGCAAATCGGGACGCGATTCGAGGAATTTGCGAACGCGATTGCGGGCGTATTTTTCCGATCGATTGCTGGCGTCCTCTCGCCATTCCTGGCCCCGGCTTGTTAGAAAATCGCGAAGCGTTTGGCGGCGAATGCCCAGCAACGGGCGGAGGATTGTCAGCCCGCCGATTTGACCGCGCGGGCGCATTCCGGCCAGGCCTGCGGCCCGGGAGCCGCGGAGAAGCCGCAGAAGAATCGTCTCGGCCTGATCGTCCGCCTGATGCGCCAGGATCACCCCGTGCAATTTCTCACGCTCGACGACCCGGCGGAACAGTTCAAGCCGGATCGCCCGATAGCGGGCCGACGGGTTTTTCGGCAAAGACACCGACAAAATTCCCGGCTCGATCTGGTCCCGGCGGACGATCGTCGCCGGAATCCCAAGTTTCTCGGCCAATTTCGCCACGAACTCGGCATCATCCGCGCTCGCCTGCCCGCGGATTTGATGATCCAGATGAACGACGTGCAGGAGGAGTTCAGGCCGCCCATGCAGCAGGAGCAGCAAGGCCACGCTGTCCGCCCCCCCGCTGACGGCCACGCCCCAGAGGCCGGGGGGAACGTCATTTCCCGTTATTTCTTCCAAATCCACGCCGGGTATCGTACCCAGTCACCCGCCGACGGTCACAGTTGGCGGCGCGGACGCCATCAAAACAACCTGAGAATCAGAATGTCGCCGAAAACAATAAGGGCCGCTTGCACCATGCGACGCAAGCGGCCAAAATCTCAACGACCTATTGTCCGCGATCGGCTTATTTCGCCGCCGATTTACGCCGTCGGGCAAGCAATCCAAGTCCCGCCAAACCCAGCAGCGATGCGCTGGCCGGTTCGGGAACCACAGTCCCGGAGAAGGTCAGGTTATCGAAGCGCCAGTTGCCGGAGTTGTTGTTGTAGATCACCGTTTTCCCGCCACTCAATTTCGCGGCGGCGTAATCGTCCACCACGTTGCCGGTTGAATCGAACGCCGAAACCAGACGAATGCCGAAGTTGGGGTCGTTATTGGCTCCGGAGATGCTGCTCAGATCGACAGTGATCGTCCCCGGCGGTATAGCGGCATTATAAAAATCGTTGGAGGTGGCAATGTAAGTACCCGTGGGGCTGGTACCCCCGAAGTTGGTCCAACCCGATGCATTGCTGACGTTCGTATTGTATTGGAACTGCAGATCCCGGATTCCCTGCGTGGTGGAATACCAATCGAACGCGAATTGGATGTTCTGGTAACCCGCAGTGCTTGAATCCAGTTCCAGTCCCTGCGAGTACTCCGGTGCGCCCGCGCCACCCTGATAGGTAGCCCAACCGTTATCACCGGCAGGCGACTGCGCACCGCGAATGCGCCAAGTATATTCCGAAAAAGACGGAATGGCGGTACCCGGAGTCGAAAGCACGTCGTCGGACGCAGTATTACCCGTGTTGTAGGAATTGGTCATTCCCAGAGTCGTGGCCGTGCCTACTCCGGTGGACGGCGATGGACTGTTGTCCGGTGCAGCCACCGTCGCGCTGAAGCTCCATTGCGTGATAACAGTGGCTGAGGCGCTACGCACGCAAAACGCGCCAAGAGCGGCGGCGGCAAGCACTCCAAAAACCTTCTTCGAGCTTATCATTGACTCTCCCTCCCCTTTGGTGCGGGGAATACGTTGTCTAACTCGGGCGGGATGCGCATTCCGAACATCTCGGAATTGATCGCCCCCAGCCTTTCGCATCGCTTTGACGCAATCGGGGACCGCGACGCCGCGAACAGCGAGACTGGCAGTCTCAATAAATTTGTTAGTCGGCAATCAGCGTTGAGTTAGCAACGAGGAAATACTCCGTTAAGAATTAGCTAGCGTGACGGCAGATCGGAGGACTGGCGAAGTTGGGTATTCTTTCCAAGCCGCCGCGCCGAGGATTTCATCCGCGGTTTGCGCCATCAAATTTCCGCAGCGCGTCGGCGGCCTCGAGCACGGGCGTATGCCAATCCCCCGCCCTTTCCTGCCGGAATATTCGCATCGTCGGATACCACGGTGAATCGTTGCGATTCTCCATCCAGCGCCAGTCGGCCACCAACGGCAACAGCAGCCAAACCGGCTTGCCCATCGCGCCGGCGAGGTGCGCAACCGCCGTGTCGCAGGCGATGACCACATCGAGATTGGCGATGAGCGCGGCCGTGTCCGCGAAATCCAAAAGCTCGACCGTCCAGTCGGATATCTCAAGCCCCGCCGGCCCAGCCGCCGCCTCCCGCGCCGCCGGGCCTTTCTGAAGGCTGCAAAACCAAGTGTTTGCCACCTCCCCGAGCGGCGCCAGCGCCTCCAGCGAAAATGAGCGCCTCCGGTCTTCCGCATGCGTCGGATTGCCCCACCAGCACAGCCCGACTCTTCTTCGCCCATCCTGTCCAAACCGCTGACGCCAGCGCTCGACCAGCGCGGCATCGGCGAAAACGTACGGCACGTTCCCCGGAATCGTCGCCAGCGTCGTCCCCAGCACGTGCGGAAGGCTCATCAGCGGACATTGCACGTCGAACGCCGGCAATTCCTCCGGCGGACAAACGATCCCCTCCACGCACGGCACCGTTTGCAGCAGGCGACGAAGCGTCGGCTGCGCCGCCACGATCGGCTTGCCCCCGCGCCCCGCAATCACCGGAACGTACCGCGCGAATTGAATCGCATCCCCAAACCCCTGCTCGCAATCCAGAAGAATCCGTCGGCCGCCAAGATCCTCGCCGGACCAGATGCCCAATTGCGCATATCTCGCCGGTGCCGGGATCGATCTGGCTTTCCAGCGCATTTCGTACCCGGCCCACCCTTCGCGGAACTCGCCTCTCAGCAATTGCACCATCGCCAAATTGAATCTCGCCAGCGGGAATTCCCCGCCCGCCGACAGCGCCCGCCGAAAGAATTCCATCGCCTTCTCGTTTTGCCCAAGCTGGCGGTAGACGGCTCCAAGGTTGTTGTACAGCCGTGGATCGCGGAAGCCCCGCGATTCGGCCTTCTGGTATTCCCCGATCGCTTCTTCCAGCCGCCCGCTCTCGAACAGCGCCGTCGCCAGGTTATAGCGCACCTCCACCGAATCGAGGATTTGCAGCGACCGCCCGAACGCGTCGATGGCCCCCTCGGGCGCTTTCATCTGGCCGAGCGCCGTCCCAAGTTCGCTAAACGCCTGATGAAACCGCGGGTTGATCGCCAGCGCCCGCCGCAGCGCGTCGACCGATTCCGCCAAACGATTCTGCTTTTGCAGCGCCCGGCCGAGGTTGAACCAGGCCACGGACGAATCCGGCTGAATCGCCAGCGCCCGCCGGGCCAGTTCGATCGCCTCGTCGGTCGCCTCCCTCTCGCACAGGATGCCGGAAAGGCTCGACAACACCTCCGGATAATCCGGCCGCAACGTCAGCGCCGTCCGGTACGCCGCGATCGCCTCGTCGAACCGGTTGAGCCTCACCAGCGCATTTCCCATGTTGTGGTGGGTCGGCGCGTAATTGGCCCGCAACGCCATCGCCCGCCGCAGAACTTCGATCGCCTCTTCCTGCCGCCCCGCCTGCGACAGCGCGCTGCCCAACGAATCCAGAATCCTGAAATCGTTCGGCTTCAATCGCAGCGCCGTTTGCAGCGATTCCACCGCCCGCTCAAATCGCCCCAATTTGATCAGCGAACTCCCCAAGTTCTCGTGCGCATCGCTCAAATCCGGCTGAAGCAGGATCGCCCGCTCGTAGGCCTCGATGGCCTGCTCGTGCCGCCCGGCGATCGCCAGCGCCGCCCCCAGATCGCAGTGATATCTCGCCGCCGTCGGATTCTGCGCAATAGCCCGGCGAATGTAATCCACCGCCGTCTCCCCCTGCCCCACCTGGCTGCTCAATAGCCCCAGCAGATGAAGCGCATGCGCATTATTCGGATCCCCCGCGAGGATTTGCCGATAGATTCCCTCCGCCTCCCGCAGCCGCCCCGCCTGGTGATGCTGAACCCCCAGGTCCAAAGCCTGCTGAAGAGTCATGGTTGTCGAGCCGGGCTTGTTCATGGGCTGATCAACAGGCTAACGGTTTTCGCCGCGGATGGAAATCGGTGCACGCTCCCGGCAGCCAAAAGCACTGCCGCCTTTGACATGCCGCCGCCGTCCAATTCCTTACCCGTTTGGAAGTTGTTTCAAATCCCCTTGGGTTGTCTGGAACGCCCACGGCACCGCCGTGGGGATTCTCTCGCACGATGGGGATTCTGAAACAGCGTCGCATTCACGCTTCGGCAACCAACTGGCGACGGCGAGCGAATCCCTGTACAAAATCCCGCAAACAGCCGGTACTTATGCTGAAACTTAAGCCGATATTTCTGAAGAAAAACGGAAAGACCGAATTCGTCATCCTGACCGCGCGGGATTTCTCGGCCATAGAGGAATTGATTGAGGACGCCCTGGACATCCAGATCCTCGAAAAGGCTCGCAAAGAGGATGACGGAAGCCCCGGCATTTCGCTCGAAGAAATGAAACGCGAACTAGGCATGACGAAAAAACCGCGAAAAGCCAGGGCATGAAACCGCGGTTCCCGTTGAATCTTCCAACAGTTTAGCCCCCGCACTTGTGTGGCGCGTCGCATTCGCCCTTCGCCAACGACCCGTCATCCAGGCACACGCCCTTCCGTTCACGCCCGTGCGCGGGAACAGGAAACCGCGCGTCGCAAGCGACGCGGCTAAACGGGGGCTCATTCGGTACGTGGCGCACAAACAATGCGGCCCGGAACATGCCCGGGCCGCGTGGATTCCAACCGATTGCCGAAGTTTTCTTATGCGCTTTCCTTGCGCCGTTCCGGCTTCAACTCGAACAGGCTTTGCCTGCCATCGACGATCGCTTCGGTGATGACGTACTTTCCGCCCTGCTGCTCGTCGGGCAGGCGATACATCAGGTCCATCATGATCTCCTCGACCACGGCCCGCAGCGCCCTTGCCCCCGTGTCGCGCTTCAACGCCCGCTCGGCGATCAGCTCCAGCGCGCCCGGAGTGAATTCCAGCTCGCTGCCCTCGATGCGGAAAAATTTCTGGAACTGCTTAACCAGCGCGTTCTTCGGCTCGGTCAGGATGTTGATCAACGTCTTGATGTCCAGCGGATCGAGCGTGGCGACGACCGGCAGCCGGCCCACGAACTCGGGAATCATGCCGAACTCGACGAGGTCTTCCGGCTGCACCTGCGCCAAAATGCGCGCCCGGTCGCGCGAGGTCTCGGAAACGGTCGTTTCGCTGGTGAACCCGATCTGCCGCTTGCCCAGCCGTTTGCGGAGGATGTCTTCCAATCCCACAAACGTTCCGCCGCAGATGAACAGGATCTGCGAGGTATCCATCTGGATGTATTGCTGCTCGGGATGTTTTCGGCCGCCCTGGGGTGGAATATTGGCGACGGTTCCTTCGAGCATTTTCAGCAGGGCTTGCTGGACGCCCTCGCCGGAAACGTCGCGGGTGATGCTCACGTTGTTTTGCGTCTTGCCGATCTTGTCGATTTCGTCGATGTAAACGATCCCGCGTTGGGCCGATTCCAGGTCGTAATCGGCGTTCTGGAGAAGCTTGAGAAGAATGTTCTCGACGTCCTCGCCGACATAGCCGGCTTCGGTGAGGGTGGTGGCATCGCCGATGGCGAACGGAACGTTGAGGATTCGCGCCAGGGTTTTAGCCAGGAGGGTCTTGCCGCTGCCCGTGGGTCCGATGAGCAGCACGTTGCTCTTATCGATCTCGACATCGTTGACCGGGGGCGTCGGCGCGGCGCCCTCGGCGCCGGGGCCTGCCGATTCCGACGTGCTCAGCCGCTTGTAATGGTTGTGCACGGCCACGGCCAGGGCCTTTTTTGCATGGGGCTGACCGACGACGTATTGATCGAGGAACTCCTTGATTTGCCGGGGGCTGGGGATGGTGCTGAAAAGCGGCTGGCTGGCTGACAGCTTGCGTTTTTCCTGGCGGATGATGTTGTGCGCCAGGTCCACGCAATTGGCGCAGATGTAAACCTCGCTGGGCCCCTCGACCATGGGTCCGACATCGCGGGACGACTTTCCGCAGAAGCTGCACGTGGTGATGCGGCGGCCGCGGAATCCACCCTGGGAATTCGGATTATTTCCGCCCGGAGGCAGATTCCCCGTACCTGAGCCATTGCCGGTGCGATTGGTAGTGGCCATCGACTTTCGATCCTCAGGGCCGCAACCGGCCCGGTCAACGGTTTATTGAACGCCAAGCGCTAGTCTGATCAAAACTTAACGTCACGTTAAGTATCGAACTTTACGGGGTGGAGACTTGATTTCCAATCCTGTCCGATACGATCATCTTACAGGACAGACCGTGGAAATGGAAAAGGCAAAACGACCCGGATTAGAAATTCTTTTATCGCTTCGCATTCCGTGCTGCGGCAACACTTATTATGGGCCTTGCGGCGGCGGTTTGCTCACATTCGACTTTGCTGCCGCAGCATTGCGCTGCAACGCCCGCTGGTGCGCGGCCAGGATCATTTCTTTCGCCCGCTTGAATTCCTCGTCCGAAATTTGGCCCGACCGATTTAGCTCCCGCAAATCACCCAGCGTGAATCCCAGGTTTGGGACCTCACCATCATCCGGACCCCAATACCGCCTTCGCAGCCACATCACGACGTATGCGCCGGCGACCACGATGATCAACAAAGACAGGCAGGCGAACGCGATGGCAAAGGGATCGTCGTCGGCCAAGATGCCCGGCAGCACCGCCATTGCCTGACTTTAAGTCTACTCCCGGCAAGGGTCAAACGCAGGGCCATCCCATTTGGCGACGGGGTTCAAAGGTTCAAGGGTTAGAAGATTCAACGGAAAAACGTTCCCCTTGAACCCTTGAACTCTTGAACCCTTGAACGCCATCGCCAAATGCGATGGCCCTGAGGTCAAACGGCCAAACCTTTGCTTTTCTCGGCAAATTCCAAAAGGATATGGCAGTTGCATGGCAACATTGAAGCTCATGACCCCCCCCGCTACGACCCGCGCCGATGGCTGGCACGGCATCGCCGCGCCCGGCGGCTACGAAGCCTGGCATTTCTACGCCGAGGACCTGACCCAGCACATTCGCGTCGTTTTCAGCTTTCACCATGGCTTGGCTTTGCATCCCGATTACGTCAGACGTTTCGACGCCTACCGCCGCCGTCCCACGCGCAACCGGCCGCCCCTGCCCCGCCAATATCCCTGTGTCCATTGGGCGATCTATGAAGACGAAAACAAAAACAAAAACAAAAAACCCGCGGCAAGCTCGACCACGCAGTTTCCCCCCGGCTCTTTCCACGCCGATGGCACGTCACTGACGCTCGGACCCAATCGCCTGATTTTCAGCCAGGACAAAATCACCGCCCACATATCGCGGATCAAAGGATCGTTCTCAGCAGAGTTGCTCTTCCATCCCATCCTTCAGGGAAGTTCGGTTGAGAGCGTTCTGGCCGGACATTTTTGGCTGGCGGCCCGGCCGCTTTGCCAGGTTCGCGGCGAAATCCAGCTCGGCACGCGCACGATTGCATTGAACGGACTGGGGCAGCAGACCCAGTATTACGGCACGGCGCCGCTCGCCCGTGCCGCCAACCGGTGGATGCGCGGTGCAATTCTCTTCCCTCGCGCCGCCGTCACGTTTCAATCCGCCGACGATCTCGCGACGGTCATTATGGCCGACGAGGCTGGAATGCGCACGATCGAAAACTTCCCGTTCACCGTCAACTCGACCCGGCACGCCCTCGGGATGCCGCCGTATCCATCTGCGATAGATTTCGGCAGTTGGCTCATCCTTCGCAACGGGCGCGTTGTGGATTCATCGCCGGCACAGGTTCGCTTGCTTTTCGACGCTTATGTCGACGGCGAGCAATCCACAGCGTGGGTCGAGATCGCGTATCCGAAGCGATTGAGCGGATTCCTGGCGCGCCGGCGGGCCGCACGAATTATAGCCGAGGTTTCGACTTGAACGCCGGGGGCGTTCAGGGATGGGTCTTGGGTTTGGCCACCGGCGCCAGAACGAAAATCTTCCCCGTCCCGGACTCTGTTTGCAGCTCTCCGTGCTTATAAACAGCCTGGCCAAAGTCCAAAATATACAGGTTGCCATCGGGGCCGAATTTCACGTCGATCGGGCGTTCCAGACCGACGTTGCGCCCCTCGTTCAACTGGCTGGCTGGCCCGCCCTGGGTGTTGTAGATGAAATCCATGACCCGCCCGGTGTCCTTGTCCACGCGCACAATGCGGTATCCCGGCAACGGTGAAGGGATCGGCCGGCCGCTGGTCGAAAATGGCGCCTGATCCCCCCACATCGCCACCAGAAGTTGTCCCTCAAAGCGCGAGGTGTGGAACGGGCCCGATTTAGGAATGAACGCCATCTTTCCCACCCCCGATTGCCACGCGAACTCCGCTTTCAGCAAATCGCGCGGCGAGGGCGGCTTCAGATTGCTCGCTTCGTGGTCGATCAGCGGGCGAATGTTTGGATACCCGCTGGGAATGACCATCCACCGCAGCGGCTGATATTTCGGAAGGGAAATCGGCTCCAGGCTGGTCGAATAATCGGGCCACCCGAGAAATGTGCCCGGCGAAATTATCCCGTAGAGCGCATCGGGATCATTGTCGATCGGGCGGGTCCCGCGCAATTCCATTCCCCGGTCGGTGACGTAAATCGTCCCATACTCATCGAGGACCAGACCCACCGGATCGCGGACGCCCCATGCCTCCACGCGGGCATCGCCGCCGTCCAGCGCCACGCTCTGAATCGCCGCCGACGGCTTTTGCAGCGGGAAATCCGCCCCAGGTATCTCCTCCACGTCGCTGGTGCCGAACGGCTCAAACGGCACCGTCACCAGCGAACCGGGCGAAAATAGGCTCGCCTCCGGATTGACCGCATCGAACCGGAACCCCAGCAGGCTCAGCGCCTGATACGGCACGTCGCAGGCCTGCCGATGCTCACGCACCCAGCCCTCTTCCCAGTTGTCCAGTCCCACCACCCCGCTGTTCGTCGCCGCCCCCACGCCATAATAAAGCCTCGGCTCCGCCGGCGGCGCGGGAATCGCCAGGTCCGTCACTCCGAAATCCCCCTGCGCCGGCAGATTGGCTACCACCGTCCGGTGATCCCCGTTGTAATCGAAGGCGGTGATCACTCCCATATCGCGTGCATCGCGATGGCTGACATAGATCTTACCCCGGCAGGCGACGATCCCACCGATCGGACCGTAAATCCGAAACCCCGGTTCCACGATCGGGATCCGCGTCCCCACCGGGTAAATATTGGAAATAAAACCGTCCGGCTTGACGTAAAAAATCCGCGGATCGCGCCCATCCACGCCCCCCTCGGCTACGATCAGGTTTCCCGAATCGTCCCAGCATATCCCCGTCGGACAACTCAAGCCCGTCATGAACTGCTTCAACTCAAATCCGTCGGGATAATCCGTAATCCGCCGGTCGATGGTGCCGCGCATCGACGGCGGAACCACCACCGGCCGCATCGCGCAGCCGCTGGCCAGCAGACACCCGGCGAGCATCATCAGCCGCCAACGAAACGCGGAAATAACTCGATTGGCTGCCACGGCCTAATATGTATAACCCACCGCCAAGCCCCTGTCACTCCACCCACGCTACGTCCGATAAAGAGCCTCAAATCTTCACGGTTTTCACCAGGTCCTTCACGTGCTGCACGCTGGTATTGAACATTTTGCGTTCCGAGTCGTCCAAGTCGATTTCGATGATTCTTTCAACCCCTTCCGTCCCCAGAACGCACGGCACGCCCACGAAATACCCGCCCACGCCGTATTCCCGGTCGCAGTATGCCGCACACGCCAGGATGCGCTTTTTGTCGCGGATGATCGACTCGGCCATGGCGACCGTCGCCGACGCCGGGGCGTAATACGCGCTGCCGGTCTTCAGCAGGCCCACGATCTCCGCCCCGCCGTTGCGAGTACGCTTGACGATTTCTTCCAGGCGCTGGCTGGAAACAAGCTGGGAAACGGGAATGCCGCCCGCGAACGAATAGCGCGTCAACGGCACCATGTCGTCGCCGTGCCCGCCCAGCAGCAGCGCGTGAACGTCCTCCACGCTGCAGCCGATCTCCGCCGCCAGAAACGCGCGATACCTCGCCTCATCCAAAACCCCCGCCTGGCCCACTATCCGCTTCGTCGCAAATCCGCTCGCCTTCCATGCCACGTACACCATCGCATCCAGCGGATTGCTCACCACGATCATGACCGCATTCGGCGAGAATTTCGCGACGTTCTGGGCGACTTGCTTCACGATCCCGGTATTGATGTTGATCAGATCGTCGCGGCTCATCCCCGGCTTGCGCGCAACGCCGGCCGTGACGATCACCACGTCGCTGCCGGCCGTCGGCTCGTATGAAGTCGTCCCGGTGATCCTGGCGTCAAACCCTTCGACGGGCGAGGCCTGATACAAATCCAGCGCCTTTCCCTGCGGCATCCCCTCCACCTGGGGAACGTCCACCAGGACAATGTCCCCCAATTCCTTGCTGGCCGCCCAATGTGCCGCCGTCGCCCCGACGTTTCCGGCGCCGATAATGCTGATTTTCGCGCGTCGCATGAGTTGATTCCTTTCTGCCTCTGAGCCGGGAATTATGGATAAACCGGGCAAACATTCAAACTGGACACCTGGAATGTGATGGGCTCGTGATCCTCGCCGCAGAGAATCTCCCCCTCCCCATGTACTCAGGGGGAGGGGTGGGGTGGGGGTGGAGGCCTTGCAGAATGTGTCACACATCCCTATGTGATTCCCAACCGTGCTCGGCCTAAGATGACCACCGCCAATGACCCAAGCCATTGCCGAGCCGCGCAGCCTGACCCAACCACGTGAAACCGACCGCCTGCTGCTCACGCAGTTGTTTGCCCTCGCCGGGCCGGTCTGGATTGAGCAAATTTTGCACATGCTGGTGGGTTTGAACGACACCTACCTCGCCAACCACCTCCCCAACCATGCCGCCGACGCGGGGGCCGCCGTTGGCACTATCACTTATTTTCTCTGGTTCATCGGCCTTCTCGTGGCTTCGATCGGCACCGGCAGCTCGGCGCTGATCGCCCGTGCCAAGGGGGCGCAGCACCGGTCTCTCAGCAACAAAGTCACCGGACAATCCGTCTCCGCCGCCGTCATCGTCGGCGCGGTCGTGGGTTTGATTCTGATCCTCGCCGGCCGACCAATTGTCGATGCCACCCAACTCCAGGGCATGGCCAAGGGTTTTGCCCTGGATTATCTGCGCCTGCTCAGCGTCGCATTGCCTTTCACCATGGTGATGTTCATCGCCGGGGCCTGCCGCCGCGGCGGGGGCGACACCCTCACGCCCGCCATCGTCATGGTCATCGTGGACATCGTCAACATGATCAGCAGCTTCGCCCTGACCCGCGGCTGGTGGGGGTTGCCCGTCATGGGCTTCCATGGCATCGCTTCCGGAACCATCATCGCCTACGTCGTCGGCGGCGTTTTGGAATTCCTCGTCGTCTGGTTCGGAACCAGCGGCGCGCGGCTTTACATCCACCGCATGTGGCCGCACTGGCATACCATCAAACGCCTCCTGCGCATCGGCGTCCCTGCCGGCATCGAGGGCATTCTCGCCTGGTTCGCCAACTTCGGCGTCATCGCGGTCATCAACCGCATGGATGCCACCAATGCCAGTTCCGCCGCCCACATGAACACCATCCGCCTCGAAAGCATCAGCTTCCTGTCCGGCATCGCATTCGCCACCGCCGCCGCCACCATGGTTGGAATCAGCCTCGGCCGCAAAGACCCCGCTCGCGCCGCCCGATGCGCATACCTCGCCTACGTCGCCGGCGGCGGTGTCATGATTTTTTGCGGAATCCTCATGATCACCCTCGGCCATTACCCCGCCCTATGGCTCTCGCCCAACGACCCACACATCGTGGCCCTCACCACACGCTGTCTGAAAATTACCGGATTCATCCAATCCGGCTTCGCCGCCAACATGATCTTCGGCGGCGCTCTGCGCGGAGCCGGCGACACCATGGCCGTCATGTGCCTCAACCTGGCGACCATCATCGGCCTACGCTTCACCGGCGTTCTGGTCGTGGGACTTTGGCTTAAATTCGGTCTCGCGGCAGTTTGGATCGTTCTGGCCGGCGAGCTATTTATCCGCGGATTGCTGATCTTCCTCCGATTTCTGCAAGGCGGATGGAAGAAACTTATGATTTGACCACCCCCTCGGTCACCGATTTTCGTTCAGCCACCTTGCCACCGCGGTCGTCGTCCGTCGCGGGACAAGCCGCGTGCTAAACGCGGACAGCTTGTTGGAAAACCCGGTCACGATTGATCGCCGCCCCCGCATCATCGCGCGATATCCGATCCGCGCCGCCGTCATCGAATCCATCATCCTCATCTTGAACAGCAGCGAGTCTTCAATCCCCGCTCGCCTTTGGAACTCCGTTTTGGTCGGACCCGGACACAGCGCCGTCACCGTCACCCCGCTGCCCGCCAGTTCGTTGGCCAGCGCTTCGGAAAACGAAAGCACGTACGCTTTGCTCGCGTAATACACGGCCTTCAGCGGCCCCGGCGCGAACGCCGCCACCGATGCCACGTTCATGATCCGCCCGCTGCCGCGCTTCAGCATCCCCGGCAAAAAAAGCCGCGTCAGATGCGTCAGCGCCGCCACGTTCACCTGCAGCATCCCCAATTGTGCCGAAAGATCCGCTTCCGCGAACGGCCCATGCGTGCCGAACCCGGCGTTGTTCACAAGGTAATCAATCGTCTTCGATTGCAATGAATCGAGAATTCGTTGCGGCCCATCAGCCACGGAAAGGTCCCGTACAATCACCTCGACGTTCACGCGATACCGATCGCGCAGTTTCGCGGCCAATTCCCGAAGCTGCGGCTCATTCCGCGCAGTGAGAACCAGATGATGCCCCTCGCGCGCAAACAATTCCGCCAGATCGCGTCCGATCCCGACGGACGCGCCCGTGACCAGCGCGGTTTTCCCGGAAGAGTCCCTCATGGCTAAACCGGTCCGGAATGCCCCCAGTCATCGGTTTGCCGCTCGTAATCCGAGCGGCCACGCAACCTAACTCTCGCCGAGTTTAATGACTCGAACAGTTCTTTGAAATTTGGGTCGAGGCTTCCCTGGCCCATAGCCATAATTCAGTTGTCGCAACCTCTCAAGAGCCTGCATTCTTTGGCGGGGTGTGCGCGATAACCAGTATTTACGGTCCGCTTCATCGGCGGCGGCGAAAGAGTCAAATACTTCAACCTTCCATTTGCGCCGCCGCGATTTTTCCTTCGTTGACCGCTTCATCTTGGATTTCTCACGCCACCTTGGCAGGCCCGGTCACGCCACCGTGATCCCCTGATCCAGATAAACGTCCTGAATCAGGTTCAGCAGTTTCACGCCGTCCGCCATCGGCCTTTGGAAGGCTTTTCTTCCGCTGATGAGTCCCATTCCGCCGGCACGCTTGTTGATCACCGCCGTTCGCACCGCGTCGGCGAAATCGTGCTCCCCGCTGGCGCCGCCGCTGTTGATCAGCGGGCTGCGCCCCATGTAGCAGTTGGCAACCTGATACCGGCACAATTCAATCGGATGATCGCCCGGCGTCAGTTGTGAATACACCCTCTTGTCGGTCTTGCCGAACTTCAACGCGTTATATCCGCCGTTGTTCTCCGGCAATTTCTGCTTGATGATGTCCGCCTGAATGGTCACGCCGAGATGATTCGCCTGCCCGGTCAGGTCGGCGGCAACGTGATAATCCTTCTCCGGCGTCTTGAACGCGGGGTTGCGCAGATAGCACCAAAGGACGGTCACAAGCCCCAGTTCATGCGCCGCCGCGAATACGCGCGACACTTCCTGAATCTGCCGATCCGATTCCGGCGAGCCGAAATAAATCGTCGCGCCCACGGCCGTCGCCCCCATGTCGAACGCCTGTTTCACGCTGCCGAATAAAATCTGATCGTACTTGTTGGGGTAGCTGATAAACTCGTTGTGATTGAGCTTGACGAGGAACGGAATTCTGTGGGCATATTTGCGCGAGCAGGCGCCCAGAACCCCGAGCGTCGAAGCCACCGCATTGCACCCGCCCTCCAGGGCGAGCTTCACGATGCTCTCCGGATCGAAATAAGTCGGATTCGCCGCGAAGCTCGCTCCGGCGGAGTGCTCGATCCCCTGGTCCACCGGCAGGATCGAAACATACCCGGTCCTGGCCAGCCGGCCGGAATTGAGGATCGCATTGAAATTCCGCAGCACGTTCGGCGTCCGGTCCGTGGACGCCATAACCCGATCCACGAAATCCCCGCCCGGAAGATGCAGCGTTTCACGCTTGAACCCCTTGGCAACATAGCCAAGCAGCGCATCCGCGTCCGAACCCAGAAGATCGACAAGTTGACGGTTTGTTGCAGACATAACTAAAGCTCCTTTAGATAAACAGGCCAAGAGTGTAAGGACGCCAGCGTCCGATGCAATGAGGAAATTCCCCTACCGATCGCGCACCGACAATCCATCCAGTTCGATGAATTCATTGGCCGGCCGCGAATTCTGCCCCGGAACGCCCACGGCGCTGCCGTGGGTTTCACTTCGCAAACGTGTACACCGACCTGCAACCCGCTCTAACTCATCGTCAGCAAATCCGGAAGGATTTGCACAAATCGGCTCCGAGCAAGGACCTGGTCCACCCCGGCTGACCTCGCTTGGGATATCGTCTGGGCATCTTCGTGCGACACGAACCCCACGACCGTCCGGCCGGCCGTTTGCCGCCATTGCCCCGCCGCCGCGATCGCCCCCGGGAGATTCAAATCCACGATCATCAGATTGCCCCCAACTCCATCAAGCTTCGATACTTGCGCCGGATCGCGGATCACCTTCACCGATGCCCCCGCCGCACGCGCTTCGGCCAGGATCCTTCCTGAAAACGTCAGGTCGCGCACCAACACCAGGATCAGCGGAGATTCTGCTTCGGACATTCAGTGCTCTTCATCCTTGTGCCCGTGCGGCTTGGCAACGGGATAGTATTCTCCCTGGTAATCCTTTTTCTCTTCCTGGGGCACGGGCACAACCGGCGCGTCGGCCGGCCCACCAGCGAGCTTTTTCACCTCCGACGGCGGCGGAGGCGTAGTCTCAACCGCTGGCGCGGCGGTCGCCGACGCCTTCAACGTCGCTTCCATGCTCTCTTCCAACTCTCGCAATCTCTGCATGTCCCCCTTGTTCACCGCCACCGGCGCCGCCGCAACGGCCGGCTCCGGGCCGCCTTTGAACCGGCTCAGGTCGTATTCCTCCGGCTTCATCCGGCCCAGCCCACCTTTGATCATCACCGCCAACAATGTTGGCCAGATCACGCCGACGATCAAAAACGTGCCGATCATCCACGCCTCAAATCCATATTTCGACGATTCCCACCACCGATAATGGAACGAGATCGGAATCGCCGCCTGTCCCTGCTGGGCCTGAAGGAATTGGTTGGTGGCCACGAGAAAATCGCTTACCGTATGCTGATCGGCCGGGTTCCACGGAATCCAATACGCACCCGGGCTTCCCCGCCTCCACCCGTTCCACTCCTGAATCTTCAGATCGGCCGGACTCTTGGCATCCCGCAAGATTGGATTGGCGGCGATGATCGCCTTCTCGCCCATCGCCGTGTCCTTGTGATAAAACCGCGCCGCCAGCGAATTCAGCGTGTCTCCCTTTTTCGCCAAGTACAAGCTCGCCGCCGGATACGCCTGCCGGCCCTGGTTCGGAGACCCTCGCGGAGTCGGCTCATAGGGAAACGGCGCCCACACGTATTCCGTATCCGTTTCTCCCGCGGGATGCGCCTCATCCGGCGGCTCCAGCCGCGTGAAGCTCACCAGCTGGAGCTTGACCACTTTGTCCCCAACCGGCACGTCCTGCACCGGATGGACCATCAGATTGCTCAACCAGGCGCGCCGATGGTTCGAATCCTTCGGATCAACCCAAGGCTGAAGCATCAACCCCGTCTCGAAAGTCACCGTGGAGACGGAGCGATGCTGAATCGCCGTATCCGCGCCCCCGGAATTGAGGAACGCCAGCAACGCCCCCAACACCAGGCTCAGCCCCACCCAATGCCACCATTTCATTTGTTCAACGAAGCCCATAGCCCCATTTCCTCTGCCATATCATCCCAAGAACAAGACGGAGTGACAAGCACGTTCACCCGCGGCCCGATCGAGGATAGTGGGTTACTTTCGCAATCCAAAGCCCTGGGAGCTTGCTCCCTGGGTATGCCAAATCGCCTCAACATGCAAAATCACCCGCTACCCGGTCGAGAACTTTTCTTCTTTTTTCCAGGCGTCTTCCGGCCACCTCCCCCGCGCTTCTCGAGCTTCCGAATCCTCTCGACAATCTCAGGAAGCTGCCCGAGCAGGGTAAGCCCTTTCCGCCCGTGCGGCGCCGGCGTCGCCGGGGCGCCGTAAAGAACCGCCCCATCCGCGGCATCGGTCGCCACCCCGCCCCGGGCGGCAATCGTTACCCGATTCCCCACCACCAAATGCCCCGCCACTCCCGCTTGTCCCCCGATCGTCACGTGATGACCGATCCGCGTGCTGCCCGCTATCCCCACCAGCGACACCAGCAATCCGTGCTCTCCGATGCTCGCTCCGTGCCCAATGGCCACAAGATCGCTGATCTTCGTCCCGGCCCCAATGACCGTCTTTCCCAGCGTCGCCCGCTGAATCGTGACGTTCGCTCCGATTTCCACGTCATCGCCCAGTTCCACGATCCCCACCTGCGGAATCTTATGATGCGCCCCTTCGTGCGTCGCATACCCAAACCCATCCTGCCCGATCACCGACCCCGCATGGAGCGTCACCCGGTCGTGAAGAACGCAATCGTCATACACAACCGCATTGGGATAAAGCACGCATTCCCGCCCCACGACGGCCCGCGGCCCCACGTACGCACCCGGATAAATCACGCATCCCTCGCCCAGTTTGGCCGTCGGATCAATATGGGCCTGCGGATGCACGCCGGCGTGCGGATGCTTCCGATGTCCGTGCAGCAGCACCATCGCCTGCATGAACGCGTAATACGGATCATCACATCGCAGAATCGTCACGCGGTTGCTTCTCGTCGCCTTCGACGCGATCACCGCCTCGGCACGGGTGGTATTCAGCAGCTTTTCATATTTCGGATTAGAAAGAAAGCTGAGCTGCCCCGGCCCCGCATCTTCAAGGGACGAAATCGACGAGACGACCGCCGTCCCGTCCCCGACCACAACGGCCCCGATCTTTTCCGCGAGTTGAGAAACGGATATTGTCATTGGTCATTAGTCATTTGTCATTGGTCATTTGTTATCCGCAATCTTCACAAATGACAAATGACCAATGACAAATGACCAATGACAAATGACCAATGACAATTTCCTAAGGACCCCCAACCATGCCCCATCTTCTCGGCATTGACATCGGCACCAGTGGAACCAAAACCCTCCTCTGCAATGAAAGAGGCAAAGTCCTGGCCACGGCAATGGCCGAACATCCGATTTCCTCCCCAAAACCCGGATGGTCGGAACAAAACCCGCTGGATTGGTGGAAGGCCACGGTGGCCGCAACCAGGGCCGTGCGGAAGCGCTCCGGCGTGAAGCCGGCGGACATCCAAGCCATCGGCCTCTCCGGGCAGATGCATGGCAGCGTTTTCCTGGGCGACGGACCCAAGCCCCTGCGCCCGGCGCTGCTCTGGAACGATCAGCGCACCGCCGAGCAATGCGCCCAGATCGAATCCCGCGCCGGTGGTCGCGCCGCCCTCATCGAACTCGTCGCCAACCCCGCCCTCACCGGCTTCACCGCCCCCAAAATCCTCTGGCTCCGCCAGCACGAGCCCAAGGTCTATGACAAAACCAAACATATCCTGCTTCCCAAGGATTACATCCGCTATCGGCTGACGGGCGACTACGCCACGGAGGTCAGCGACGCCAGCGGAACCCTCCTGCTGGACGTGGTCAATCGCCGCTGGTCCGATCGTTTGCTGGAGCTTTTGGAAATCGACAAATCACTTTTGCCGCGGATGCACGAATCCCCGGAGGTCACCGGAACACTGACGCCCGGCGCGGCCGAAGAATTGGGATTGTCCGCAGGCACGCCGGTGGTCGGCGGCGGCGGCGACCAGGCCGCCGGCGCCGTCGGAAACGGAATCGTCTCCACCGGCATCGTCAGCGCCACCCTCGGCACCAGCGGCGTCGTCTTCGCTCACAGCGATCAGCCCACCCGCGATCCGCTTGGCCGCGTACATACCATGTGCCATGCCGTACCCGGAAAATGGTGCGTCTTCGGCTGCATGCTCTCGGCCGGTGGATCGTTCCAATGGTTCCGCAACAATCTCGCCGCCGCCGAAATCGCCGAAGCTCGAAAGAAAAAAATCGACCCCTACACACTTCTGATCCGCCAAGCCCAGCAAGCCCCGCCCGGCTGCGAGGGTTTGCAATTTCTCCCCTATCTCACCGGCGAACGCTGCCCCTATCCCGATCCCCACGCCCGCGGCGCTTGGATCGGCATCACCGCCCGCACCACCCGCCCCATGCTCATCCGCGCCCTTCTCGAAGGCGTCACCTTCGGCATGCGTGACGCGCTGGGCATCATGCAGGCCATGCAAATCCCCGTTTCCCAAGTCCGCGCCAGCGGCGGCGGCGCCCGCAGCCAATTCTGGCGCCAGCTTCAGGCCGACATCTACCGCATGCCCATCGTCACCATCAACGCCGCCGAAGGCCCCGCCTACGGCGCAGCCCTGTTAGCCGGCGTCGGCATCGGCGTCTGGACCACCGTCGAACAAGCCGCGAATTGCTGCATCAAGCAAACCAGCAAGCTGATTCCCAACCGGAAACTGGCCGAGCTATACGACCGCTCTTATGCCGTTTATTCCAAGCTTTACGGCGACCTGAAGGATCGGTTTGCCGAGATGGCCGAGTGATAGTTATTGCCCGCCTGACAGACCCACGATATGCTTTTTATATGGGTACCGTTCCCGAAATCGAAGCCGCCGTCCGCAAGCTTTCCCAATCCGACCTTTCCAACTTTCGCAAATGGTTCCAGGAATTCGACGCGGAGGCATGGGACCGGCAATTGGAGCAGGATGTATCCGCGGGCCGACTGGACGCGCTGGCCGAGGAAGCGATCAAAGATTTGCGCGAGGGGCGCTGTACTGAATTGTGAAGCACCGCGCCAGCATAAAGTTCTGGGTCTACTACGGCCGCCTTCCCGAACCGATCCGTCGCCTCGCTGATGAGAACTTCAAGCTACTTAAGGACAATCCACGCCATCCATCCCTTCGTTTCAAGAATGTGGGACGTTTCTGGTCGGCCCGCGTCGGTGCACACTACCGCGCGTTGGCGGTTCAAGAAGGATCGGACACCGTCTGGTTCTGGATAGGACATCACGCCGAATACGACCAACTTATTGGTAACCGTGGCCACTAATAGAAGGGCAAACTCCAAGCCAGAAATTTGAATTACGAATAAAATTCGAAATCCGAAATCCGAATGATCAAAATGTCTTCGTTTCGAATTTCGAGTTTCGAATTTGATTCGAGTTTCGAATTTCGAGTTTCTGAATTCGCAATGGAACTCATCTCACCAGCGCCTTCCCGCAGTGCTTCTCCAACACTCTCAGCGGGCATCTCTCCGGCCTCACCATCGCCTTCACCGGAATGATGAACGTCTGCTCCGTCATGAACTGACCGGAAATGGCCGCGTGCGGAACCTGGTCCGTGTACACCATCCACGTGCTTCCCGGCGGGAACTCGATGCGAATCTTCGGCCATTTGGTCTGGTAGTCCGTGCTTTCCTTCAGATAGTCGTGGAACCGCAGCATGAACCGGTCGTACGCGCTGCGGTCCATTCCCTTGACGCCGACGGCCCGGAACACCGGCGCAAACGTCTTCCTGATCTTCTCCCCGGCCGACCCCGATTCCCGCGCGAACCCCCGCAGCCCCGCATCATCCGCGAACGTCTTCACCAGCGTCGGAAACTTATCCGTCGTCTCCCAAACTCTCGGCCGAGATGGATTGATGTTCGTAAACACCCGCAGAATCCTCCCCCCGTGCGTCGGCCGACTGGGAAACGCATCCACGTGCATCAGGTCATTGCGCTTGTGGATCGGCAGATCGCGCCCCTGTTCCTCCAGCGGCCGATAGCTGGCGAAATCCAGCATCCAATGCGGCGCGTACGGCGCGAGGAATCGGCTCAGAAACTTCGTCACCTCCGCCGAATATCGCCGCATGATGTCGTGCAGACGCCGGTTATCCTCCGGCGTCTCACAGGCCTCGCCGCGCAAAACGTCCTGGTTCGGCCGATAGGAAACGTTTTTGTGAACTTTCAGCCCGCTCTGTTTTTGCCCCAGGAGAAACTCGCGATCCTCCTTGAAGAATTCAAACGGGATTGAATCGAAAACGACGATGTCCCCGTCTTCAAGACATTCGCAATATTTCCGCGAAAGTTCCTCCCACCGCGCCGGATCGTTCCAGCCCTGGGGAAACTGATATTCGGATACATCCACTTTCGCCATGGGACACGGCCTCCAAACCCTTGCTTAATTGCGCGATATTTTAGGCAGGGTAGCATCGGATGGCCATCCCGAATACCGACCGGCTCGATTTCGAAACTGAGCCGGCCGGTCCCCCGGCCGATCCCTATTGCCCCTATGTTTGGGCACACCCTATATTACTCCCATGCTCCAAAAAATCGCCGCATCTCTGGTTTGCATCGCCTGGGCGTTATGGTTCGGCGGACTTGGCGCCCTGTTCCTTTTCGTGACCGATTTATTCGCCAAAGATCGCCCCACCGCCCTCACGGCGGCGCCGCAAATGTTCCTGGTTTTCGAGCGATATCAAATCCTCCTCGCCGCCGCGGCGCTGCTCGGCGTCGTCGCCTGGCGGATCCTCGCCGGCTCCATCCGCGTCACCGTCCTCTTTGTCATGCTCGCCGCCGCCACCATCCCCGCCGCCCTGGGCCCGATGCTCCTCACTTCCCGCATGGAGCAACTTCGCCAGCAAGGCCAATCCTCCAGCCCCGAATTCCGCAAACTTCACGGAATCTCCATGATCGTATACTCCGGCCAGACCCTGATCCTTCTGGCCGCCGGCCTAACCCTGCCCTGGGCCATGCGCGAGCAAGACAAAACCACTCCAGCACCCCCGCCATAACGAGCTCCGGATGTACATCCGGAGCCTGGCGGTTATATTGTCCCTCGTGAGCAAACGCGTCGCGATCCTCGGCTCCACCGGATCAATCGGCTGTAGCACGCTGGACGTGATTCGCCATCTCGGCCCCCCCTATCGCGCGTTCGCTCTGGGCGCTTACCGCCAAGTCGACAAGCTCGCCGCCCAGACGAAGGAATTCTCGCCTGCGGCCGTCGCCCTGGTCGATGAATCGCGCCTCGATCGCCTCAAGCATCTCCTCGGCCCGGGCGGCCCGCGCATCTTCACCGGTGAAAGCGGCATGGTCGATCTGGCCCGGCATGATGACGTGGACATCGTCATCGCCGCGGTCGTCGGCGCGGCCGGCCTGCCCGCCGCCCTGGCCGCCGTCCGCGCCGGCAAAACCCTCGCCCTTGCCAACAAGGAGGCCCTGGTCGTCGCCGGATCGCTCCTGATTCCCGAGGCCCGCCGGCGCGGCGTGGCCCTCCTTCCCGTCGATTCCGAGCATTCCGCCATCTTCCAGGCCATGGCCTGCGGACGCGCACGCGAGGTTCGCCGGGTCGTCCTGACCGCCAGCGGCGGTCCCTTCCGCGATTGGCCCCTTGATAAAATTCGCAACGCAACTCCCGCCGACGCCCTGAACCATCCCACCTGGCGGATGGGAAACAAGGTCACCGTGGACTCGGCAACCATGTTCAACAAAGCCCTGGAGCTTATCGAAGCCTGCTGGCTCTTCGATCTCCGGCCAGAACAGGTTCAGATCATGGTGCATCCGGAATCGATCATTCATTCCATGGTCGAATTCATCGACGGCTCGGTGATCGCCCAGCTTTGCCCCCCGGACATGCGCACGCCGATCCAATACACCCTGACCTACCCCGAGCGTGCCAACGGTTGCTCCGGCCGCATGGATTGGACAAAATGCCAAACCCTGCACCTGGAACCGCCCGATTTGGACCGATTCCCCGCCCTGCGCCTGGCCTACCAGGTCGCCGAGACCGGTGGAACCGCCGGGGCCGTGTTAAACGCGGCAAACGAGGTCGCCGTTGCCGCCTTTATGGACAACAAAATCCCCTTCGGCGAGATTACCGGCATTGTCGAACTTACAATTTCCCTGGCCCGGGTTCAGATGAATCCCACTCTGGACGATTTGCTCGATGCAGACCGATGGGCCAGGAACGCCGCTGAAACTTCCATCGCCGCCAGAGCGTGTGCTCCCTTGGCGTGAGGCGTGAGGCAACGAAGCATAAACGGACTTTCTGAATGATCTATCTCCATAACGCACTGGACTATTCCCTACTGGCGCTCGGCCTGGGCTTCGTCATTTTTTTCCACGAGTTGGGGCACTTCCTGGCCGCCAAGTATTGCGACGTGAAGGTCGAGCAGTTCGCGATCGGGTTCGGCCCGGCGGTGCTCGCATGGCGCAAGGGCATCGGATTCCGCTGGGGCACCACCACGCCCGATTACAACCGCATCGTTCAGCAGCATTTTGAAGCCGATCAAAAGGATCACCTGCAATTCCGGGAGAAAACCGAGCCAACCCTCGACTACTCCGACGCCGCCGTCAAATCCCTCGGCTTGGGCGAAACGGAATACCGATTCAATTGGATTCCCCTCGGCGGGTACGTGAAGATGCTGGGCCAGGACGATCTTCGCCCCGGCGTCACCGCCGAAGACCCCCGCGCTTACAACAAGAAATCCGTCGGCGCGCGGATGCTCATTGTTTCCGCCGGCGTCATCATGAACGTGATCTTCGCCGCGATTGGGTTCATGACGATCTTCATGATCGGCTACCCGGTGCCCCCGGCGACGGTGGGCAGCGTCATCGCCAACAGCCCCGCCGCCCGCGCCGCCGCCGCCAATGGAACGCTCGTTGGACTGCAACCCGGCGACGTGATCCTTTCCTATGACGGCAGTCCGATGGACGGCGATTTCAGCCGCATTCCCCTCCACGTCGCCCTCACTCACGAAGGCGTGCGGGTTGCCATCGTCGTGCAACATCCCGACGGCGGCGTCCAGACCCTCTACGCCTCCCCCTCAACCCCCGGCCCCGACGGCAAGGGACTGCGCCAGCTTGGCGTGGGTCAGCCCTTCGAATTGTCCGGACCTGAAGCTATCCCCGATGAGGAAACGGATAATGCCCTGCTCGCCAAGACCGACCTGCCCGACTTCTGGGCCTTAAACCCTGGAGATCGCATCACCCGGATCGCCGGCCAACCCGTCAAATCCAACGGCGCCGCGGCCATCGTTCAGCTTTACGCGGCCATGGACGCGTCCGACGGCAAGCCGATCGATCTGACCATCGAATCCCCCGACGGCAAAATTCGCCAGACAAACTTTTCACCCCATTTTTCCGAGCCGTTCGCCACCTCCGATCTCAGCATCCTGGGAATGGTGCCGCGCGCTCGCGTGATTGAATTGGTCGATTCATCTCCCGCGCTCGATAAGCTGAAGCCCGGCGATGCGATCCTCGCGGTGGACGCCGGCGACGATCACCGCCTCAACCCCACCTGCCAGCAAATTCGGGACATCCTCCTGGCGGCGGGCGAAAAACAACTGAAAGTTTCTCTCACCGTGCTCGACCCCGGCCAATCCAAGCCCCGCATCATCGAAGACCTCACTCCCTATCGCATCCCCAAGAGCGGCGGGCGACTGGGCCTGGGAATCTCCCTACGCGCCGACGAACAACACCTCGTCGTCGCACAAACGCTGCCGAACTCGCCGGCGGCCGCCGGCAAAATCCCCGCTGGCGCAACCCTCACCGCCATCAACGGCACGACCATCACCAATTGGCTTGAGCTTCGCCGCCTCGTCGCCTCCGCCAAACCGGGACAGAAGCTGGCAATCGCCTTCATCCCCCCCGACGCCGACGGCAAGCCTTCCGTCGCAACCCTCGAACTGAAACAGGATGACATCGACACCGCCAAGGCAATCCCCCTGGCCCATTATCTCCCCCTTCATACCATGATGAGCCAGCGCCACACCCACAACCCGCTCGTGGCCCTCGGCTGGGGCGTCGACGAGACCCGCGACCTTATCCTCCAGTTCTATGTCACCCTTCAGCGCATGGCCACCGCCGACATTTCATTTTCCAACGTCATGGGCCCCGTCGGAATGGCGCAACAGGGCGCCCAGGTCGCCAGCCGCGGGCCCGTCTGGCTCCTCTGGTTCCTCTGCCTCATCAGCGCCAACCTCGCCGTCGTCAATTTCCTCCCCATCCCCATCGTCGACGGCGGACTTTTCACCTTGCTCATCCTGGAAAAAATCCAGGGCAAACCCCTTTCCTCCGACGCCCAGCGAATCGTTCAGATGGTCGGCCTGGTGCTGATCCTCGGCGTGTTTCTGCTCGTGACGTATCAGGACATCGCCCGCATGGCGGGATATTGAGCAAAGCTCGAAAATTCGAAATTCGAATGACGAATCAAATTCGAAGTCTGAAATTCGAATTTTGGACTTCGAATTTGATTCGTCATTCGAATTTCGAATTTTCGAGCTTCCGCGCGGCGGCCTCATTCGTCATTCGGATCGCGGATTTCGAGCTTTTCGCCCAGCTTTTCCAGCGCCGCCGGGTTCGCAATCGCCTCCGTCAGAATATCCCTCTGTCGCTGCGTCCACCAACGCGGCCGATTCTCGCCAAGGCGCCCAACCCCCATCCGCTGATGAATCGCGGCGCAAAGATCGCCCATCCCCTGCCCGGTCTTGGCCGAAATTTGAACCGCATTCAGCGACTGAAAATCCCAACCGGCCGGAAGATCGATCTTGTTGACAACAATAATCCGCGCCCGCCAAGCCCCGGATGTACATCCGGGGCTGCGTGATGCCCACGTCGCATCCAAAACCTCGATCACAAGCTCGCTTTCCGAAATCTTTTCCCCGCTCGCCGAGATCGCCGCGCGCTCGATGGCATCGTCGGTTTGGCGCAGGCCCGGCGTATCGATCAGGATCGCCGGCATGCCCGCGACGTCCGCCATCTCCCCCACCCAATCCCGCGTCGTGCCCGGCACGTCCGCGGTGATCGACCGCTGCTGCCCAAACAGCCGGTTGGCCAGCGTGGATTTGCCCACGTTCGGCTCTCCGACGATCGCGATCTGCCCCGGATGCAGCAGCCGCCACAGCGTCCGATCCTTCAAAACCGCCGCCGCATCCACCGTGGAGGCGAAGCCTTCCACCGTGGAGGCGAAGCCTTCCACCGTGGAGGCGAAGCCTTCCACCCCATTCTTCAGCGCCGCCCGCCAGGCCTTGGGTTGATCCAGCAGCATTCGAATCGCCGGCTCATTTCTCGCCAGCGGCAGATACATCAGCATCTCCCGCTCCATCTCCCCGCCCACGTCATCCAGGGCCTCGGCCGCCACCGGCAACTTCGCGTCCATCACCTCAAACCCTTCGCGTTCCGCCAGCATCAGCACCGATTCGATCACCCACGCCCCGCCATGCAGACAGATGTCCGCCCATTTGCCGTCATCGGCAACGACAACCAGGCAATCGTCGATCTGCGACTTCCCATCCTGAAGATCGCCGTGCACGCACCGCCCGGCCGAAGGCGATTTGGAAAAAAACCTCTGAAGAAACCCCTGGACGCCGGCCCCGCGAATCCGCACCACCGCGATCGCCGACCCCCGCCCCCCCGCCGACGGCGTCAGCAGCATCGCCGTGCTGTCATGTCCCCGTGCCGTCATTCGATCCCAACCCTCAAATATAGATTACCGTAAAGGCTACCGCGAAGGCGCGAAGAAGCGAAGGCGCGCGAAGCCAACCGGGAATTTCTTCGCGCAACTTCGCGTCTTCGCGCCTTCGCGGTAATCTCCACGGAAAAGTCCCGATCAGATTTCATGCCTGATATGGTGATTCGTATACGCCAGCGCGATTCCGTACAGCCCAAGATCCGGCGAGATCGCGTGGATCAGTTCCCAGCCGTCGAAGAGCTGACGGGCATCTCCGCCGGTGGCGATGATTTCAGGCCATTGGCCGAGCTGCGTCGCATAGCTCTCGGCCGTCTCCTTGACCAATCCGCGAATGGCGAAATAAGCGCCCAGGGAAACGGCGGCGGCGGTGGAATCGCCGGCCAAATCGCCCGGCACCGCAAACGAAACCCGCCCAACGCCGGCCGTCCGCTGGCTCAGGGCATCCAGCATCATCGATAACCCCGGCGCTATCGCGCCCCCCAGGAAATCCCCGTTGTCGTTGCAGCAATCGACCGTCACCGCCGTCCCGGCATCGACCACAATACAGGCCTTGCCCATCTGCTCGTACGCCGCGGCAACGTTCAATATCCGGTCGATCCCCGTTTCCGATGGATTCCGCGTGCAAACCTCGATGGGAACCTCGATCTGCCGGCCAACCCATTGCACGGATTGGCCCGTCTGGCGCTGCACGATGTCTTCAATATAGGGATTGACTTGCGGATTAACGCTCGCCGCGGCCACCGCCGGGTCCGCACTATCCGCGATGCGCGACCATGCCTGTTGAATCGCCTCTTCCCATTGACCGCTATCGTCAATGGGATGACGAACCACCCGCTCAAGTTCACCGCCAACAAACACGCCCGTCGCCAGGCGCGAATTGCCGACCGCAACCACCAGAAGGTTGATGTCCATCAATCCAGAAGCTTATTGTCTCCTGAACCGCTGTCCAGCAGTTGAGATTCAAGGTTGGACCCGCCGCTCGAATCGCCGCTGGCGAACGGCGAATCCGTCGACGCTGAAGCCGCGCTGGAACTCGACGCCGCGAACGTCGGAGTAGCTCCCGAATCCGCAAACTGACCCACCAGGAAATTCAGGTTCAGGTTGCCTTCGAAGATGACCTGCTGGGCCTCGGCGTTGGTTGGCGGGCCCTGGCTGCTGTACACCTGGGCGTTTCGGAACTGTTGAAAGATCATTGCGTTGGAACTCAGCGGCGCTCCATTGAACGTATATCGCTCCGTCACGGTAATCGGCACCTCCGCAAATGGGCTGGTATTCGTGGAGCCCAAACCCGAGGACTGGGCGATAAGAACGTACGTCCCCGGCAGACTTGCGGTAAGTCCGCTGAAGGATGCCAGGCCGCCGAAGAACGTCGACGTCGTTTGGCCTGACAGCACGGCTCCCGCCGGCCCGGACAATATGCTGAGGGCAACCTTCGATCCGCTGGCCAAATACGTGATGTTGTTAAATCTATCTTCGGCAGCAATCACAACGGGGCTCGTCATCAAACTGTATTGCCAGAATGACGCCGGTTGTTCGACGACCGCCAAATGCGTTGGCGCGCCTGCCATGATGTTAAACGCGTTGGAGAACGCCGGATTAACGTTCGGGCTGCTGGCGATAAACTCGTACGTCCCGATCTGGTCGATGTGAAGTCCCGAAAAGGTCGCAACGCCATTGACGGGAACGGCCGTAGTGGTGCCCAAGAGCGTGCCCGCCTCCAGGATATCAATGGTCACGGTGTCAGCGACTCCGTTGAACGCCGTATCAACGCCATTGGTGGTCGGCGTAAAAGCGGTGACCTGAAGTCCCGGTGAAGTCGAAGAAATCGGTTCGCCTGCCACGGTGTTGACCGGTTGCTGCGTAAAATAGAGGGAGTCGATGGAGTCCGAGTAGATCGTCACATTACCCCCCTCCGCAATGGTCGGGCCGCCGACCATGTCCTGAATAAATCCCCCGCGAGGCGAGGCGCCGTTGAGTTCATCGGGCCATCCCCAACCGGTGTTCCCATTGTTCGGGGTTAACGTTATATCGGGGACCCTGGCCCCGGGCGCTGGCGCTGTCGTTGTTGTTGTTGTTGTTGTTGTTGTTGTTATTGTTTCTGTTACTGTTGTTATTGTTGTTCCTGTTGTTACTGTTGATAGTGTTACTGGGGGCGATATTACCGAGCTTGTGGCTACTGGCGATACTGTCTGCGTGTGGGCCCAAAGCGCAAATGCGTCCTCCTTCGGAGCGGGAACACCAGGTTGTACAAGGTCGCTCCAACTGTCCAGAGAGGTTTCCTCCACCCCCTCGATACCATACGCGGTCGCCGCAACCTGATAAGTATCATATACGGTTGTAGGTAGGCCGACCGGTGTAGTTGCGCCGACCACTGTAGTAACTACAGGTGAGCCGGGGCCGACCAATGGCGTTACCGTTGTCGTTGTCGTTGGCGTTGTCGTTACCGTTGTCGTTGTCCAGGATAGCGATTCGTCGCCCGGGGCGGTCGTGCCTCTATCGTCATAGGGCTCCAGGCCATCAACCTGGTAATTGTTCATCGAGCCGTAACCTCTGAGGTTCAGGCCCTGATCGACGATGGCGATCAGACCCGACCACGCCGGACAGGAAAAGCTGGTGCCGCCGATGACGGACCACCCGCCCTGGATGGTCGGACCGTCCCCCGGGTCGGGACTGGAATTATAAACCCACACCCCTGTCTCCGGGTCGGCATCCAACGCGACTATCGGATCATGATAAGCCGGGTTGGTAGTTGACTCCCCGCCGCCACTGGAGCCAAGAGCGTTGTTCCACGGACCAAAATTCTGCACAATGCCGTTAAGGCCAACCGTCGTCGTCTCACCGCCGACCGACAGCACATTGTACGATGCCGCCGGAAACGAATTAGCCCCGTTGTCCCCGGACGACGCCAGGAACACAACACCGCCGGTCATGCCGTTGTTATCCAAATGACCGTTGGGAGAAACCAAGTATCCGTCTAACGTTTGTGGTTCCACGGCCACGCCGTTAATGATCTGAGCGTCGGGAGGGCCGCCCCAACTGTCTGAAACGGCAACCACGCCCGGTTGCTCAGCAGCGTAGACGTCGGCATCCAACAGGTCCCCGGCGCTATCCGATGCCGCTTCGACCAGCAGAATGTGCGCGCCTGGCGCAATCGCATGTGCCCATTCCACGTCCATCGAGGTTTCTTTGGACCAACTCTGTATATCGGCGGTTGGCTCGACGATGGTGTTCGCGGTCGTCCCTAGCTTCACAACCGATAGAAAGAAATTCCCTTCCGCGTCGTAATTGCTGATTCCGCCTGTTGTTGCCTCTTCGCTTTCACCCGGCGAAAGATACGTCTCCGCGTCAAATGCCTGCACGTCGTTGATAATCGTCGGACTTCCGTACGCGTCCACAATCGCAATGGTCTCGCCCGCCCCATCGGCGCGAGAAACCGTGCCGTGGATGTCGTAAGACAAACCGGCGAAATCATACGCATCGTTCAGCAACTGAGGATCCAAACTGTTTGGAGTCCCCACCACCCCCTGCAAAGGCGTCGGCTGACTTGGCAGCGGCGGCGGAGCAATCGGATTACTCACTATCGCCGGCGTCACCGACAGCATGATCCGCTGTTCCAGCATCTCCATCTGCACCTTGCTCGCCACGCCAAAAACTCTGGACCGCCGGGTGGCCGCTCGCCGCATGTTTCGTTTCCTCAGCATTGAACACCTTTTCTCGGTAAAAATTGCTCTTGCCGCCAGCTACAAAACTAAAACTCCGCGCAAAGCAATCGAAGGTCTACCCCTTCCTCACTGGAGAACAAATATCTGCCCCGCCGCACAAATCCTCCTGCCGCGGCCAATGGTAAACAACAGCGTTCGATTGTACCGGCGTCCCGCGGATGCCGCCAATAAATTCATATCGCCAATAAACTCATCTCCCAATGCCTAACCGCGATCAGAATTTGAAATACACGTCTATCGCCGCGGTCAACTGGTTGTATTTTGAGAAATCCAGCACGGGCTGATCGACCCAGTCGAATCGCACTTCCGGCCGGACCGACAAGCCGTCCAGCCATGGGCTGTCGGGGAAGGGAGTCACCCCCGCTCCCACCGTTGCCTCCCAGTAATTCAGGTCGCTTCCGCCGACGCCGGTCGTGGTCCCGCGGCCATCGTGGTAATACTCGACGCGGGTGCCGAGCGACAGGTGCGGATCCAATTGGTATTTCAGATAGAGCGCGGCGTCGAACCATTGCGCGGTCAGCACCTGCCCGGTCCCGCTGATCGCCGCGCCGGGGGCGTCGGCATAAAGGAAATCGCCCGAAATGCTGAACTGATCGGAAACTTTGAACGTTCCGATGATCTCGGGGATCGTCCACCAACGGGCGTCGTCCGGCGGGCCGTAGGGAAGTACGCCCATGGGACCAAACATCAGATTCGCCGTCCAGTCAAAGACCGCGCTGGTGTACTTGACCTGAAGGATGCCGTTGGGGTCGCCGCTGTTGTCACGCAGCGACTGGTTCCATCCGTCCGTCACGCCCCCGGTAATCGCCAGATTGTTGGAGTTGGTCTCGTCGGAAAAAACGTATTTGCCCAGGACGCCGGTCATCGTGTATGGCCTGCCGTACGAAAACGCATAGCTGTGCGAGTAAAAAAGGTTCTGGGTGGGATCTATCGTTTCATAGCCCAGGAGTTGCACAAACTTGCCGGCTTCGACAATGATCCCCGTCCCCACCGGAATCCCCAACTGCACGTAGGCCTGCAGAAGATCGAACTGATCAAACCCTCCTCCCGCTCCACCCGCCTTGTTGTGCTGGTCTAGCAGTCCGTTCGAGTGCGTGAAATAATCATCCCGGCCATAACCGGCCTCAATCAGGAATCCCGCGTCGAAGTCCCCCTTCGGCAGAAAGACCATATCGCGCTCGATCGTCAGGTCCGCCTGATTCAACATCAGCGAGTTCTTGTACGGCCCGGCAAAGAAGATGTCGTCGCCAGGCGCCGTCCTGGCCGGCGTCTGGTCCTTGGGCACCGTTGCATCGTACAGATAGCCCCCTTCGACGAAGCCGTGAATGTTGAACCCCAGGTTTTCCATCGGCTTGCCAATGCCGATGGCTTCCAAGCTCTGCATAAAGGCGCCGTAGCTGGAAGTCGTGGGCGCGACCGGTGGCGCCACCTGATCCGAAGGCGCATTTTGATCGCCGCCCACCGTATTTGAATTGGTGTCATCCCCCAGCACCGTTACCCCGGAACATCCAAGAATCACCACCGCCAAGCCGACGAACCCTTTCCAAACCCTCATGGTCACTCCGTCCCTCTGTTGAAGGGGATACGAGCCAACTTTCTCGACGGGGGTACAACAGTACCGCCGAACCCCCTTTCAGATTACTCATCTGCAAATCAAATTCAACTTTCCGCGCCATCTGTAACAGAGGAGAAGACCGATACTTCGGCAGAAAATGCGCTGGCTATTCCGCCCGTCGCCCTCAATTCCCATCCCCAAAGCCCGCGGATGGCCATCCGTGGGTTCTCCCAGCCCTACAAAACTCCAAATTGACGGTAGCGGGTAACTTTCGCAGTCCAAAGCCCCGGGAGCTTGCTCCCTGGGCATGCACGCTCTCCCGGATTGTCGGAAATTTGCAGCATTCATTCGCAACTTTGCAGACCTTGGGCTGCGGCGGTCTGATACTCTTGTACCGGACGTATAATCAGATGCGGGGCGTGGAAGGCGTTGTCGGCGATTGAATATGTGTGCCAAGCCAACCGCCAAGCGAGGAACCAACTCGATTCGTCTTGCGGCCGCCGCCGCCGCCCCCCTTTTCGTTGCCGGCGTTGCCCGCGCCGGACCCTTCTTCATGGGGTCCGATATCTCTCTTCTCACTTTCATGCAGCAGCAAGGCGTCGTCTTCAAGGACAACGGCGTCGCCGCCCCCGCCGACCAGATTCTCTACGACAACGGCGACAATCTCTTCCGGCTTCGCCTCTTCGTCAATCCGCAGACCACGTACAACAGTTCGGCCGACGGTGCGATGCAAACCACTGCTTACGACATCGCACTCGCCCAGCAGATCAAGGCCGACGATCCCAGCGCCAAAATCGAGCTGGATCTCCACTATTCCGATACCTGGGCCGATCCAGGCCATCAAACCATTCCCGCCGCCTGGTCGGGTGAGACACTCTCCGCATTGCAGACCTCCGTCTACAACTACACGCTGAACACACTTAACTCTTTCAGTTCCGCCGGCGTTCTGCCCGACATCGTCCAGATCGGCAACGAAACCAACGACGGCATGCTTTGGACCACGGGCCAGATCAGTGTATCCGGCTGGCCGGCGTACGGATCGCTGGTCAATTCCGCCATCTCCGCCGTACACGCCGCCCAGGGCGCGGGGCCGAAGATTCAGATCAGCCTCGTCATCGGCAACGGCGATTCGTCCGGCACGCCAAAGACCTTCTACACCAGCCTCACCAGTCCCTCCCAGGGAAACGTTCCCGCCAGCAGCTTTGACATCATGGGCGTGGACTACTATCCAAGCACCAACGACATGTCCACGCTCAGCAGCAATCTCACGACCCTGGCAAACACCTTCAACAAAAAAATAATGGTGATGGAAACCTATGCCGCGTGGGAAACCGACAGCGGACTTGCCCACGACCCCGTATACGCCCAAACGCAAGCCGGCCAGGCATCCTATATCAGCGCGCTGGCGACCACCATCCAGAATCTCCCGAACGGCGACGGCATGGGATTGCTCTACTGGTATCCCGAGGCCGTGCAGGTTCCCGGCTATTTTATCTACAATGGCGGAGCCACGGCATTGTTCGACAACAGCGGCAATGCAGTGCAGACGATCATCGGCACCGCCGGACCCGGGGCCAGCGGCAACGGCGATTTCAGCATCACCCAACACCAGTGGAACGTCTCCGCCTCCGGCTCCTGGAGCACCGGCGCCGATTGGACCAATTCCTCCCCCAACGGCTCCGACGTCGAAGCCGATTTCCTCGGCGAAATCTCCGCCAATCAGACCGTCTCCAACTCCGCGTCCATCACCCTCGGCACCATCCGCTTCCAGAACGCAAACACCTACACGCTTTCCGGCTCCGGCTCCCTGACTCTTCAGTCCACCGTCGGTTGGGCCTATGTCGTCGTCCAGCAGGGCGCCCAGCAAATCAATCTCCCCATGACCATCGCCAGCGACACGATCTTCAGCATCGCCGCCGGCTCCTCCCTGTCGCTCGGCTCTCCCGTCACCGTCAATAGCGGACAAATCCTCAACCCCAGCGGCTCCGGAACGATCAATTACCAATCCTCCGTGACGCTTTCCAGTTCCGCCAGCATGATCTTCGCCAATTCCACTCACGCCTCCGCATTGACGTTAGGCTCCGGCGCCACCGTCGCCATCACCGGAACCGGCACGGTTCTCCAAGTGGACAGTCTTTCCGACGCCGGAACCATCGACGTTCAAGCCAACGCCATGCTCATCAACTACGGTGCCAGCGATCCGTTCTCGACGATCGCCGGCTACGTCAAGTCCGGCTACAACGGCGGTCACTGGAACGGCCCCGGTATCATTTCCACCACGGCCCAATCGCCCACCAACGGCCTTCTATACGGCATCGGCTACGCCGACGGGGCTGACGGCGTCGTCTCCGGCCTATCCTCCGGCCAGATCGAAGTGAAATACACGCTGCTTGGCGACGCCAATCTCGACGGCTTGGTCAACGCCGCCGACTTCACCATCCTGGCCGCCAACTTCAACCAGCCGGTCACCAGTTGGGACCAGTGCGACTTCAACTACGACGGAATAGTCAACGCCGCCGACTTCACCGACCTGGCCGCCAACTTCAACCAAAGCGCCAGCGGCGCAGCCTCGGCCGGCGATGTCGCCGCCTTGGACGCCTTCGCAGCGGCAAACGGGTTGCTGGCGGATGTTCCGGAACCGGCATCGATCAGTCTGCTAACGCTCGGTGCATTGGGCGTTCTGGCCCAGCGGCGACGCAAGCGTATTGCTTCTCAGTTCGCATAGTTCAGATGCAAATGCGATGAGACATCTGAACGAAGCGTTTCGCCGGAAATCCGCCATCCAAACATTCATCAAACGTGAGATTGTGGGTCATTTGCGCAAAGCCTTCAAGCGTAAATAGTTACTGTTTTTTACATTTTTGCCTTGACCACGGTCGGTTATTCTGTCATAAGGCGCAATTCGCTTTTCAATGCAACTGTAGCCGTGCGTTCGCAGGAATAAGTCAAAGGGAAAGGGAGAATCCATGTCAGTTGGAAAGCGGTCCAAATATGCACGAGTGTCGATTGCTCTTGCAGCGGCGATGACTGTATGGTCGGTTCCGAGCGGTGCGGATACCGTAACGCAAAATGGCGCAGCAGGGACATCGGGAACAAACGGGACGGGGAGCAATCCCGGAGGCCCAGGCGGAGCGGGCGGCGCGGCTAACGCCAACGCAACCAGCACCGACGCTTCCAACACCGCAACCGCGAACGGCGGCGCCGGCGGGATTGGTGGTACCGGCGGTACGAACGCAACAGGCGGAGCAGGCGGTGCAGCGGGTACCGCGAACGCGACGGCCGATAGCAGCGCCGTCGTCGCCGGAGCCGTGAGCGACAGCGCCACCGCGAGTGGTGGAGCAGGAGGATACGGCGGAAACAGCGGCGGTGGCACCGCGCCAGGAGGCAACGCGGCCGACGGCGCAACCGCCACCGCTTCGGCGCAGGGATCGAATTCAACCGGCGATGCGGTACAGATCGATGCGTGGTCGACTGGTGGAAGCAGCAATCAGGGCGGAGTGGGCCCCACCTATGGTAATGGCGGCAACGGCGGCACCGCGTCTTTAGGCGCAGTCAGCGGTAGTTCCACCGGAGGCGGTTCCGTTACCGTCGCGGGAACGGCTCAGGGAGGCAACGGCGGCTTTGGTCAAGTTGGAGGCAATGGGGCATCCGAAACGCTGACCAACGCGATCAGCGGATCAACCAGCGGATCGCTGTCTTTGACTCAAAACGCCACGGGTGGCAGCGGGGGACAAGGCAACGTGAGCTTCGGGGGAACGGGCGGAGCGGCGACATCGAATTTGATCCTAATCACAAATGGCGTTTCATCGGTGACCGGCACGACAAACGCCTATGGAGGCGGCGGTGGCGGAGGCCAAAGCGGCGGAATTGGTGGTAATGAAAATGCTACCACCAATCTGACAAGTAACACCACTGGAACCATTAGTTCCACTGCCAACGCCAATGTCAACTATTTTGGTCTTAATGTGGGTGGCTCCGCGACGTACGGAATGGGAGGACCCGGTGGCAACGGAACGGCAACATCGGTGGCGGCGGGAACTGCCGCGTCCCAGATATATGCGACAACGTCCGCTTTCGGCGCGGGCGGCGGGAATGTTGGCACATCAGGCACTTGCGGGGCCGGAGGGGCTGGCACGGCAAGTTCCACTGGGAGCGACGGAGGCGCGGGTTCCGTAAGTGTCAACGCCAATAGCGGTGGTGGGTATGGAGGGTCCGGGCTGATTGGCTCGTCAGGCAACGGCGGGGCCGGGGGAACGGATATGGCCAGTTCATCCGGAAGCAGTACAGGTGCAGCCAACATGAGCGTTTACTCCACAAGCAACGGAGGAACTGGGGGAAGTGCTTATAGTTCGGGAAGCGGCGGGGCCGGAGGAACTGGAACAATGATTTCCACCGGAAGCGTCGGAAGTGGGAGTGCTATGACGGTTAGTGCCACCAGCAGCGGTGGGGATGGTGGGCAAGGCGTAGGGGGTGGATTTGCGGGAGGTCAAGGCGGCAATGCGATTGCACAGGCGACAGCCAATGCCGGGGATGTAATCGCCACCGCGACCGGCGGAAACGGCGGCACGGGAAGCAATTCCGCTACGTTCGGAATCGCCGGAACGGCATCGGCAACGGCGACCTCGCACGGCGTCACCGTGACAGATTTCATCGCCTCCGGAGTTAACGCGCAGACAGGCGGTCAGGCTGAATCGGAAGTGACTTGGACCTCCGCTGGGGGCGCAACGGTCATCATCGGGACGGGCGGTCACATCGACGATCGGGGTGTCAACAACGGCCAGGGCGTCGTGACCGGTCCGCTTGCATATATCACGGGCGTCAGCGGAACTGGCTCCCTCACGATCGGCGACGGAGTGAACGCCTCCGTCCTGCAAATGAACTATGATGCAGGCGGGAGTTCTCAGTCGGCCCTGATTATCGAGGCCGGTTCGACGTTTGACCTCAATGACAACCATTTCTTTATCAACTATGGCAGCAACGCCGATCCCCTGGCGACGCTCAAGGGCTATATCAAGTCCGGCTACAACGGCGGCGCGTGGAATGGTCCTGGGATCATTTCCTCGGCGGCACAAACGAAGACCAATGGTCTGCGGTACGGTATCGGCTATGCCGACTCCGCCGACCCCGGAAAC